>VOFB01001739.1_pt1 | contig 16311 bp, 26 predicted proteins | sample 5384141 | NCBI WGS metagenome assembly VOFB01 (sample SAMN12384721, study PRJNA508395) | human gut metagenome | isolation source: healthy gut A | host: Homo sapiens | reverse complement strand
CCGCCATTGCCATTCAGGCGGTGGGCGGCTCCATCACGAAGGCGGCTCAGTTTTTACGCTCCAAGGAGCGAGGCGTGTTCCGCACGAAAATCATAGGTGCTATGGGCTCGCTTTTTGCGCGCAGATGACCTTGATATTCTTGAGTATGCCCGCGATTTGGTTTTGGCGTCCAAAACGCCGCTCGATGAAGTGCGTCGTGAACAAGAGCGCGATTTGGAAGAAAAGGCTGAATTCCTGCAGGCTTCGGCTCTCAAGCAGCTTGAAGCCCGCCAGAAGCGCGCCATGAGCGCGGCGTCCATGGAATTGTTGCGCCAAATGTGCTCGATAGCTCGCGCATGGCTTCGCGACGTGGGAGTATGCTGTGCAGGCGACGATTCTCTCGTCGTCAACGTCGATGTGGCTGCGTCTATTCACGACGCCGCTGCCCGCACTACGCTCGAGCGCGTTACGCGCGCGCAGGAGTGTGTGAGCGCCTGCGAAGACGCCATTTCGTATAATGTTTCTCCGCAAGTGAGCATCGAGTCGATGCTTTTCGAGATAAGAGAGGTTCTCTATGCCTAACGTCGCTGCCGTCAGGCTTACCTATAACCCTCGGTGTTGTGGTTCGATCCCAATGGTATCGAGTTCTCCGCAGGCGATGCGCTTATCGTGAAAACCGAGCGCGGCCTGGAATACGGCGTGGCCGATGAAAACCTGAAAGAGGTTTCCGAAGACGCCATCGCGAAACTTAAAAGCCCCTTGAAGCCCGTGATGCGCAAAGCCACGTCCGAAGATTCCGCGAAGTGGGCGAATCTTCAGGCTCAGGCCGAAGAGGCGCTTCCTGTTTTTCAAGGAAATGGTCGAGCAATACAAGCTCGACATGCATCCCGTGACCGTCGAATTCCTTTTCGATGGCGACAAAGCGATTTTTCTATTTTGAAGCAGATGAACGCATCGATTTCCGCGAACTCGTGCGTGCGTTGGCTGCTAAATTCCATGTTCGAATCGACATGCGTCAAATTGGCGTGCGCGACGAAGCGCGCATCGTCGGCGGCTTCGGACATTGCGGCCAGGGAGTTGTGCTGTGCTCGCTTAGGCGGCCAGTTCAATCCAGTGTCAATTCGAATGGCGAAAGACCAGGATTTGTCGTTGAGCCCGCAAAAAACTCGGGTTTGTGCGGTCGCCTCATGTGTTGCCTTCGCTATGAATCCGATACCTATAAGGAATTCAAAGTGCCATTGCCCCAAGCAGGGGTCCATGGTGAAGGTGCCGGTGGCGAAGCGAAGGTCGTTGAAATCAACGTACCCCGCGAAACTGTCACGCTGCAGGTCGAAGACAAGCGCGTGCGTGTTCCTGTTGCCGAGATGGGCGTCGACAAAAAGTCGGGTAAGCCGAATTCCGTTTCCGCCGATGTGCTCGAAGCTGCCATCAATGCCGCGAATCCGAATATGCAGGTTGCGGAAATCGTCGATCGCTCGATTTTCACAGGCACCGATAAGCTCGCCGAAGCGCCCGTGGCGCGTCATAACGAGAGCTCTCGTAAGTCCCGTAAGGCCGAAGCGGACGAGGAGCAGGGCCGCTCTTCACGTCGTCGCCGTCGTTCACGCGGCGCTTCTTCGCATACGCCTGTTGAAGAGAAGCGCGATTCGCAGCGCAAGCAGCGTTCTTGCGGTGAAGCCTCAGGTGGCGAAGACCAGCAAAAGCAGAGCCAGGGCCGTGTGAAACGCCGCAGTTCGCAAACCGCCCAGGGTTCGAAACGCCGCGATGGCCAGGCTTCTCAGAATGCACAGCCTAAGCGTTCCCCGATAAGCCGCAGCAGCAGAAAAACCGCGATGCGGCACAAAAAGCAAGATAAGCCCAAACAGCAACGTCGCCCCCTGGGCAGCGTTCCTCGGGCCTGTCTCAGACGAAGGCTCAAGGCTCGCAGCGGGCCCAGGCAAGCGAAACCCTCGACGCATAGGCGTCCCCGCCGTCGCACGCATAAAGCGCAGGGTGGCGAGAGCCAGAACCGCGAGCAATAACCCAAAATGGGACAGGAATGAGCTCCTGTCCCATTTTTTGAAAGGAGCATCAAGATGAAAACCTCGACGAGCCAACCGTCGAAAACGACGCCGCGCTTGGCGTATGGGCTGCTTACCGACTTGTACCAGCTCACCATGGCGCAAGGGTATTGGGAAAAATGGCAAGCTCGGCGAGCAGGCGTGCTTCACGGTTTTCTTCCGCGATGCTCCTTTCAAGGGCGGCTTCGCCATTGCATGCGGCATGTCGCAGCTCGCGGAAATGATTGATGGGTTCGAATTCACCGAATCTGATATCGAATACCTGGCTGGGCTCAATGCTCCCGGCGGCGGAAAAGCTCTTCAAGGCGGAGTTCCTTGAATACCTTCAGGCCCTGAAGCTTTCGGTGGACATCGACGCCGTGCGCGAGGGCGAGGTTATTTTTCCCGATGGAACCCATCGTTCGCGTCATGGGCCCCATTCTTGAATGCCAGCTGCTTGAGACCGCGCTTTTTGAATTGCGTGAATTTCCAAACGCTCATCGCGACAAAAGCGGCTCGTGTGTGCCTTGCTGCGAAAACGCCTGTTGCGGAATTCGGCCTGCGCCGCGCGCAAGGCGCAGGCGGTTCGCTGTGGGCGAGTCGCGCTGCGGTTGTCGGCGGATGCGCCTCGACTTCCAACGTGCTTGCGGGCAAGCTCTATGATATTCCTGTTTCAGGCACGCATTCCCATTCTTGGGTCATGTCGTTCGATAGCGAACTGGAAGCTTTCCGCGCGTATGCGAAATGCTTCCCCACGAACTGCGTTCTGCTCGTCGATACGTTCAACGTGAAAAAAGGCATTGAAAATGCCATTACCGTGGGCCTCGAAATGCGCGAGCGCGGAGAAAAGCTTGCCGGCATCCGTATCGATTCGGGCGACCTTGCGTGGCTTTCGCGTTATGCGCGCGAGCGCCTCGATGCAGCGGGCCTGACCGATTGCGGCATCGTGAACTCTCCGAACGATTTGGATGAGTATACGATTGAATCTATTCGCGAGCAGGGCGCGAACGTTATGAGCTGGGGCGTTGGCACGAAGCTCGCAACCGCGTATGACCAGCCGGCGCTTGGCGGTGTGTATAAGCTGTCGGCTACGAAATCGCAGGGCGACTCGAAATGGAAGGCTCGCCTCAAGGTATCTGAGATGTCGAGCAAGCTCACGCTTCCAGGCGTTCTCGATGTGCGCCGCTTCTTCGAAGACGGGCGCATTGCGGGCGATATGGTTTTCGACGTGAACGAACCGGTAAATGCCGAAGACAAGATCATCGATCCGTCCGACTTGCTTCGCCAGAAATCGCTTGCGGGCCTTGCGAGCGAGACGCTGCTTCGCCCGCTTTCGCGTGATGGCAAATCGGTGCTCGCCGCCGAAGACCGTTGCGCTATGGCCGCGCAGGCGCGTGCGAAAGAAGCTCTTGGAAAGCTTGACGAATCTCAGAAACGCTTGCTGAATCCCCATACGTATCCCGTGGGTCTGGAAGAGAGCATGTGGCATCGCCGTGCGGCGCTCGTGGCGGAGCTTCGTGGCCAAAAAATCGGCTGGTAAGAATTCTTGTTTCAACTCGAGCGCGGAATAACAAGGCGGCATCGGGCCTTATGGTTCGATGCCGCCTTTTTGCGTTGTGGGGATGTTTCGGTGCGCTCGGCATAAGTGACAATTTGATTCCATTTGACAAAGCGACGCGAATGCTGCCGTGACCTGATATAGTTCGTCTGTCAAAGTATTGCGCGTAAGGAGCGCGGAATCGCTTTCAGAAAGGCCACGAATGACTGCGAAATGCAATCTTATTATCGACTCGTGTTGCGATTTGCCGCTGGAGATGGTGCAGCGTGAGGGCGTGTATCTCGTTGAATTCCCGTTCCTCTTCGACACCGAGCAGCATCTCGACGATTTCGGCGTGAGCATGCCCGCCAAGGAATTCTATGACCGCATGCGCAAGGGCAATTTCCCGACATCCAAATTTCCATTCCCGCTTACACCGAGGTGTTCGAGCGCGCTGCGCAATCGGGCATTCCTACGGTGTACTTGAGCTTCGTCGGCGCTTTCGGGCAGCTACAATGTGTCGATGCTCGTGCGCGATCAGGCTTCAGGAAAAGTACCCCGATATGCAGCTGCACATCGTCGATACCAAGCTTGCTTCTGTTGCGGAAGGGGCTTTGGTATATGAGGCCCTGCGCCAGCGCGATGCGGGCCTTACGGCTGAAGAACTCGTCGAGTGGGCTGAAGAGGCGCGCTATTTCCTTAACATGATGTTTATGGTCGACGACCTTGAGTCGTTGCGTCGTGGCGGCCGCATTCCCGATGGCGTTGCTGCGGCAGGTGCGAAACTCGATGTGAAGCCCTATGCTCACCATTGATTTGGAAGGCAAGCTCACCTTGAAGGGTGTGGCCCGCGGCCGCAAAAAGGGCATTCGCCAGCTCGCTCAGTTCTATCTCGATAAAGTTTCTCAGGACGGCCCTTCGGGCGCCATTGTGACGGGCAATGCCGATTGTCCTAAAGACCTCGAGCGCATGCATGAGCTTATCGCGAAGGAACAAGAGGATGCCATGTTTCTCGATTTGCATGTCGGCCCTGTTATTGGAACTCATGGGGCCCCGATATGATTGCAATCGTATTTTGGGGACAAGACCGCCGAGAGGACCTTTCGGTGGCCGATCGCATCGCACGTAAAAATCAAAAGGTGGCGCTTAGGCGATCGATGAGTGTGCGCGATAACACGTCATGTATGGAAGAGGCCGCTCTCTCGACGGCCTCTTTTTTCTGATGCCACGATTTCCTTATTTGAACATTGCTCGCTCTGTCCTCGTGCGTGTGGTGCGAATCGTGTAGCGGGTGCGCAGGGCGTGTGTGGCGCGGCTGACGAGCTGCGCATCGCCCGGGCCGCCCTTCATTTCTGGGAGGAGCCGCCGATTTCGGGCAATGTGGGCAGCGGGGCCGTTTTCTTCTCGAATTGCCCGCTGCATTGCGTGTATTGTCAAAACGAACCCATCGCGAACGGCAGTTGCGGCGTCGATGTGAGCGTGCGTCGTCTTGCTCGCATTTTTTGGAATTGCAGGACCAAGGCGCTCTCAATGTGAACCTTGTAACGCCAACGCACTATGTGCCCCAAATTATTGAAGCGGCAAAGCTCGCGCGTGAAGCGGGGCTCACCATTCCGTTTGTGTACAACACTTCAGGCTACGAAACGCCAGAAACTATCGCTTTGCTCAAAGGGTTCGTCGATACCTATCTGGTCGATTTTCGCTATATCGATGCCCAGACGGCGCGCAGCTATTCGAAAGCGCCAACGTACCCCGAATTCGCTATGGCTTCGCTCGATGCGATGGTGAAACAGGGTGCGCACGTTATCGTTCGCGTGCTGTTGCTTCCGATGCACTTGGAGGAAACAAAGCGAATCGTGCGATATGTGCATGAAACCTATGCCGTGCAAGAAACGCTCGGCCAGCTTAAGCTTTCTCTCATGAGCCAATACACGCCTATGGGAACGTTTCCGTTGCATCCAGAACTTGAGCAGAGAGTCGATCCTGAAGCGTTCGGGAGCTTCTCGATTATGCCGATGATATCGGCTGCGATGACTATTTCTGGCAAGAGGGGAGCTGCCGAAGAAAGTTTCATTCCCGATTTCGTCTCGCATGAAGGTTGTGGGCCCGAGCTCGTTTCGGATGCCGGGTGATCATCGCTTGTGGCCTTCGGCTGTCATATCGGCCGTTTACCGCTGGTGAGCGGTGTATTTAACAAAGCTGTAATATTGCATTGCCCGCGCTTGGTATGCTAGAGCGAATTCAACCAAACGAAAGGGCGGCATATGACTTCGATGTACCACAGCACTCGAAACGCCGATGCATGCGTGTCTGCGAAACGCGCGGTGCTCAATGGCCTTGCTTCCGATGGCGGCCTCTACGTTACCGATGCGCTGGGCGAAACGAAAATCGATCTCGAACGCGTTGTGACGAACACGTATCGCGAAAATGCCGCGTATATCTTGGGTACGCTGCTCGATGACTATTCCGCTGAAGAAATTGAGTCGTGCGTTGAGGCTGCATACAAAGGCACCTTTGAAACCGATGACGTTGCTCCCCGTGGTAAAGGTCGGCGATGCGTACGTACTCGAACTCTTCCGCGGCCCGACAAGTGCCTTCAAAGATGTTGCGCTACAGATGCTTCCTCAGCTCATGAGCCGAGCTGCGCAAGGCGCGGGCGAAAAATCATGATTCTTGCCGCAACGAGCGGCGATACCGGCAAGGCTGCTTTGGCTGGTTTCGCGAATACGCCCGGGCTGGGCATTACCGTGTTCTACCCGCATAACGGCACAAGCGAAATCCAGCGATTGCAAATGGTCACCCAGGCCGGCGACAACGTTGCCGTCGCTGCCGTCGAGGGCAATTTCGACGATACCCAAAGCGCCGTAAAGCGTATTTTTGGAGACGAGGCGCTGCGCGAGCGTCTTGCGGCGCAGAATACGGTGCTTTCAAGCGCGAACTCCATCAATATCGGCCGTTTGGCTCCGCAGGTCGTGTATTACTGATGCCTATGCCCAACTCGTTCGCGCAGGCGAAATCGCATGCGGCGATGCCGTTGGAATTCTGCGTTCCCACCGGAAACTTCGGCGATGTGCTTGCTGGGTATTTTGCGAAGCGCATGGGCCTTCCTGTTGGCAAACTTATTGTCGCGAGCAACTGCAATAACGTGCTGTCCGATTTCCTTACCGAGGGCGTGTACGACCGCAATCGCGAGTTCTTCAAAACCATTTCTCCTTCGATGGATATCTTGATTTCGTCGAACCTGAGCGCCTTCTGTACTACGCGCGAGCGATGGCGCTGCTGGGTTTGTTGCTGGCCTTATGGACGACCTTGCGAAAACGGGTCGTTATCAGGTGCCTGACGAGGTGCTTGCGCGCATCCAGGAAACGTTCGCCTGCGGTTGGGCGAGCGACGAGCAAGCCGAGGCTGCTATGAAGGAATGCCACGATGCAACGGGCTATGTACTCGATCCCCATACGGCGTGCGCGTGGCATGTTTCAAAGATGCATCCTCATACCGAAGGCGTTCCCCGCGTGGTGCTTTCTACCGCGAGCCCGTATAAGTTCTGCCATGACGTGTGCGAGGCGCTGGGTCTGGCTGCGCCGCAGGACGATTTCGCTTGCATGCGCGAACTCGAAGGCGCGAGTGAAACGAAAGCTCCTGCCGCTTTGGCCGCTCTCGAAAACACCGATGAGCGTTTCGGTGACGTGATCGCAGTTGGCGACATGTCTTCTTATGTTGAAAACGAAATGCGGTGAGTTGCTGTGAGCGTAAAATCACGGTGCCGGCTACGTCGGCGAATCTTGGCATTGGCTACGACTGTCTGGGTATGGCGGTTTCCCTGTGTATTCGGAATTCACGTTCGAGCGTGCTGACGAGCTGCAGATTTCGGGTTGCCCCGAGAAGTATCGCAATGAAAACAACCTCGTGTACCGAAGCTTTGAGCTTGCTCTTGCGCACTGGGGCGGAGCCGTTTCCTATTAAGCTGCATATCGATGCGGCGATTCCCGTTTCACGTGGTTTGGGCTCCTCATCGACGTGCACGGTTGCGGGCATCATGGGCGCCGCTGCGCTCACGGGTCGCATTGTGGGCCGCGCCGAGGCGGTGAGCATCGCGACCGAAATGGAAGGCCACCCCGATAACGTCGCTCCCCGCCATTATGGGGTCGCTCGTGTGTTCGTTTACGCCGCAGGGCGAATTGCCGAATTGCATTCGCTATAACGTGAATTCGAACCTGCGCTTCGTCACGGTTATTCCGCCTTACGAGGTTAAAACCGAGGAGGCGCGCAAGATGTGCCTCAGAAAGTGCCCCTGTCTACCGCTGTGTGGCAAATGGGACGCATCTCTGGCCTTACGCGCGGTTTGGAGTCGGGCGACGTTCGTCTTATCGCTGCCGCCTGCGACGATAAAATCCAAGAACCCTATCGCCGTGAACTTATTCCCGATTACGATGAGGTGCGGGAGGTTTGCCTGAATGGTGGTGCGGCTACGCTGTGGATTTCTGGTTCGGGTTCCACCCTTATGGCGGTAACCGATGATGGCATGGTCGCTGAAAGCCTGCGAGCGCGCCTGCAGAGTATGCACCCCGATTTCCAGGTGCATGTGCTTGAGTGCGACACCCAGGGAGTGCGCATTCAGCTTGCATAACACTCAAACGCGCCAAGGGTATGTCTCCTCGGCGCGTTTTCGTATTTTGGCTTAGGCTCTCAAATAGGTACCACATATGGTGACTTCTGGCCATCTGCCGAAAGGGCTTGCGCTTTTGCGTGCTAAAGTGGCATCATCGATTTTACGTGTACTGCGCATCGAAGGTAGTTCTATGATCAAGATTACGAAGTTCGGCGGCTCAGTGTGAGCTCTGCCGGCCAATTCAAAAAGTCAAGGCAATCGTCCAGGCCGACCCCTCTCGTCGTTTTGTCGTCGTGAGCGCCGCCGGTAAGCGTGATAAGTTCGACAGCAAAATTACCGACTTGCTGTATTTGGTGAATGCTCACTTGCAATACCACGTGACATGCGATGACCTTCTGGGCACTATCGGCCAGCGCTTCTGTGAAATTGCCAAAGAGTTGAATCTGAACTACCCCATTTCACATGAATTCGGCATCTTCCGCGAGCTCGCGAAGCGTGGAGAATACACGCCTGAGTACATCGTGAGCCGTGGCGAATACTTCACGGGTCGCATGATGGCTGAATATTTGGGCTTTCCGTTCGTCGATGCTGCCGACGTTATTACGTTCCGAGCTGATAGCTCTATCGATATGGATAAGACTTCCGAAAAAGCTCAAGGCTGCAATCGGCGAGGAAAAGTGCTTCGTGCTTCCTGGCTTCTATGGCGCGACGGAAGATGGCAAAATCAAGCTGCTCGACCGCGGCGGCGGAGACATCACGGGCGCGATTGTGGCTCAGTGCCTGGGCGCCGACTTGTATGAGAACTGGACTGACGTTTCCGGCTTCCTTACAGCCGACCCACGCATCGTCGATAATCCGAAGTCGATTTCACGCATTACCTACGCCGAGCTTCGCGAGCTTTCTTTTTTACATGGGCGCGAGCGTGCTGCATGAAGAGGCGATTTTCCCGGTGAAAGATGCCGGCATTCCGCTGTGATTAAGAATACGAATGCGCCCGACGACCCCGGCACCGTGATTTCCGAGGAAACCGAGCCTGGCGTGGCCGAACCGCTCATTACGGGTATCGCAGGCAAGAAAGATTTCGTCGCGATTCACGTGAAGACGGTTCCATATGTCGAGCAAGGTTGGGTATATTCGCAAAACCTTGTCGATTTTCGAGCGCTATCGCGTGAGCATCGAGCACATTCCACGGGCATTGATTCGTTTGCCGTGGTGGTGCAGGGCAACGATGTGAAAGATTGCCTGTATTCCATTGTTGCCGATATTAAAAGCGAGCTCGAGCCCGACTAAATCAAAATCGTCGATAGGCTTGCGCTTATTTCACGGTCGGCCGCAACATGCCGAGTCGCCCGGGCACTTCAGGGCCGCCTGTTCGGCGAACTGGGCCATGCGGGCATCAATATTCGCATGATCGCGCAGGGCTCCGAAGAGCTTGACATTGTTGTTGGCGTCGATGTCGACGATTTCGAGCGTGCTATTCGCGTTATTTTACGCGCGCGTTTGTCGATAGCGACGATAACATCATTACTGTCGAGGAAGCCGAAGAGGAGGCGACCAATGAGTAGCTACAACGTCGGAATTCTGGGTGCGACGGGCGCTGTGGGCCGGCAGATGCTCGAGTGCTTGCAGGAGCGCGATTTCCCTGTCGCTGGTTTGAGGCTTTTCGCGAGTGCACGCAGTGCTGGCAAAACGATTGAATTCAAGGGCGAAAAAGTCGTCATTGAAGAAGCCACCCCGCAGTGTTTCAAGGGTTGCAGCGATATCGTCTTGGGCGCCGCTGGCGATGACATCGCCAAGGAATTGCTTCCGCATGCCGTGGAAGCGGGCGCAACGGTCATCGACAATTCGCACGCCTTCCGCATGGATGAAGATGTGCCCCTGGTTGTGCCTGAAAATCAATGGCGAAGATCTGAAATGGAATAAGGGCATTATTGCGAACCCGAATTGCGCCACCATTATTGGGCCTTGTTCCTTACGTGGCCGCTTCATCAGGCCGCGGGCGTGCAGCGCATGATCGTGAGCACCTATCAGGCCGCGAGCGGCGCAGGCGTGCCGGGCATGCGCGAGCTCGAGGCGCAAATGCGGCGATGGGCAGGGTGAACCCATGCCTGAGCCGAGCGCATTCGCCGCTCAGCTTGCGAGCAACCTTATTCCTCAGATTGGTGGCTTTAAATACGAGGGCTTCACTTCGGAAGAGATGAAGCTTCAGAACGAGGGCCGCAAAATCATGCATCTTCCCGAGTTGCGCGTGAATTGCACCTGTGTTCGTGTGCCTGTTCTTCGTTCGCATTCCGAAAGCATCACGCTTGAATTTGAACGCGACATCACGCTTGAGCAGGCTCGCGAGGGTTCTCGCTTCGGCTCCTGGCGTGAAGCTCGTTGATGATCGAGATGCCGCTGATGCGCACGATCGTTTCCCGATGCCTATCGATACGAGCGACCAAGATCTTTTGGGTTGGCCGCATGCGTCGCGATATCTCGAACCCCAATGAATCGCGCGGCATCACGTTCTGGTGCTGCGGCGTCAGATTCGCAAGGGCGCCGCGACCAATGCTGTGCAAATTGCTCAGCTGCTTGTAAAAGTAGTTGTGGTACACTAACCAAGCTCACTTTGCCAGTGTGGCGCAACGGTAGCGCAACTGATTTGTAATCAGTCGGTTGCAGGTTCGATTCCTGTCACTGGCTCCATGAACGAACTAAGGCCGACATGCTGTCGGCCTTTTTATGGATGTCGCGCGGTGTTCTCAATGGCGCCTTGTCTTTCTGTTGTTGCTATTCGGGCTGTGTTTTGGTCCGCTTTTGAGTCGATGCGCCTGATCGGGATGCTGCTTGCTCGCTATGAGCGCGGTTATGGTCCGTTTGCTTCATGCAATCGAGCCGATAGGGATGAAGGCATATGCGCAAACATTATTTCTTTTTCGATATTGATGGCACCTTGGCTGCGGGGCCGATTATGGGGCGGTATATCCCCGAATCGACGAAGCGAGCGCTCGAAATCTTGAAATCTGAAGGCCATTTTGCGATATGCACGGGACGCCTGCATGCGATGGGTGAGGGCTTCATGCATGAGCTCGGGTTCCAGAATATGGTGGCCGACGGCGGCAATAGCCTTACGCTCGATGGCGAGTTTGGGGATCAAACCGCTCGATACGCAAGCATGTATCGACGTTATCGAGGAATGCGAGGACTCGGCGTTGTATGGGCGATCTCTTTCGACGATTCCCGTCGCCGCTGGACTCGCTATGACAAATACGATGCGCTTGTGCATGATTCGTATATGGAGACGGTTGTCGACCCGGAGCTCGATTATCGTTCGATAGAGTACTTCTATAAGGTCTATGTGATTTGCTCGTCCGAAGAAGAGAGGCGCATCGCCTCTCTGTCGAAAGCCTACGGCGCGTTTCAGCCCATATGCCGTGTTCGTTGAGCCCGTTGATAAGGGCGAGGGAATCAAGCGCTGCATGGCGCACTTAGGGGCGTCGATCGAAGACGTCGTGGTATTTGGCGACGGCAGCAATGACGTGTGCATGTTTTTACCCGAATGGACGAGCGTCGCCATGGGGAACGCCATCGACGAGCTGAAGCAGCGTGCCGATTACGTGACGACCGATGTCGACGATGACGGCATTTGGAATGCGTGCGTTCACCTCGGGTTCATCGAAGCCTGACGAATCTGTTCAAAACCTGTTATATGCTCGTAGCGTTTAACAGGTTTTCTATTTCCTGGCGCTTTCTTTGCGCGGTCGGTAAGTCGCCAGCGGTAGTTGGGGTTGTGCAGTTGAGGAAATTCCTGCGGCAGATGAACGTAATGCCGAGCATGATGAGCGTGGTTGCCAAGCAGGTAATGAAGAAATCGGCCACGAATGCGTTGCTTTTCAATCCATGCGTAGAGCGTTGCGAGCGCAAAGAGAATCGACAGGCCGCCGTTTAGGGCGATGAAGATTTTATGACTGCCTCTTTGGCGCGCGCCGGCGTGTATCGCCACGACATGAATATATAGACGACGATACCGATTTATCGCGAGTATTGCGAGAAGGGGCAAAACGCGGTAAAGACGAGCTGCGAGCATTGCGGGCATGAAGCCCTCCTAACATTGAAACCGCGCCTTTGCGCGGAGTGTTCATGTACGCCCTCATGATATCGCATAGTCCGAACGCTCATCAGCAATGCGCTGTGGTTTGGACATTTCTGCAGTTATGATTCCACGTTCCCGTATTTGGGCTTCTAAAGGCGCATATGATCGTGAGAATTTGCCGATTATTTGCATAGGTTAATAGCATAAATGACTTCACTTGTAAGAAGCTATAATCTCAACGATTTAAAGTTGGTTGAGTAAATGACAGATTTAAATGGAGGCTCGAATGGGCGATAGCATTGCGGTGCTTATACCGTGCTACAACGAAGCCGTAACCATTGCCAAGGTGGTAGATGACTTTAAGCGCGAATTACCCGAAGCGGTAATTTACGTATATGACAATAATTCGAAAGACGAGACCGCCAAAATCGCCGCAGAACACGGAGCGATAGTGCGTCATGAGCCGCGCCAGGGCAAGGGCAACGTGGTACGCTCAATGTTCCGCGACATCGATGCCGATTATTACATTATGGTCGACGGTGATGACACGTATCCCGCCGAGGCGGCGCGCGTGAGCTTTTGGCCCCTCTTCAGGCGGGCGAGGCCGATATGACCGTTGGCGACCGTCTTTCTAACGGAAGCTACGGAGAAGAAAACGACCGAGCGTTTCATGGCTTTGGCAATAACCTGGTTCGTTGGCTCATCAAAGCCATTTATGGCTTTGCATTCGATGATGTGATGACGGGTTACCGTGCGTTCAATCGCGTTTTCGTGAAAACCATGCCCGTGCTTTCCGAGGGCTTCCAGATTGAAACCGAACTCTCCATCCATGCGGTTGATAAACGTTGGCGCATTGTTGATGTGCCCATCGAGTATCGAGATCGCCCGAGGGCAGCGAGTCGAAGCTTTCCACGTTTGGCGACGGCGCAGAAGGTCCTTAAAGCCATTGCAAGCCTTTTTAAAGAACAAGCCCCTCGCTTTTTTGCGTGGATTTCACTCATCTTGATTGTGCTTGGTTTGATTGTGGGAATCCCTGTCATCACCGCTTTCCTTGCGACTGGAGTGGTGCTTCGTGTTCCTTCTACCATTCTGGCCGTTGGGCTTGTGTTCTGTGGGTGTCTTGCCTTTACCGCCGGTCTTATTCTTGATTCCGTCGCTAAGGCGAGCCGTAAGCAGTGGGAGATTGAAGTGTATAGGTTCATGGCGGAAGATGCGAAATAGCTCTTTCTTGAATTAATTGCTTTATAACGAGAAAAGCCTGCTTATGTAGGCTTTTCTCGTTAACGTGCTTTTGGGGTGGCTATTTGGCGATTTCCACTCCAAGCTCTTTTTTAACAAGATCAAAGCGGCAGCAACGGCTTTGTCCATGTCGTAATATTTGTAGCCTCCCAGGCGGCCTGCGGAATACCACATCGCCCTCTTTCGGCCGCAAGCTTCTCTCATTCGGCATACAACGCTTCGTTGCGCGCATCGTTTACCGGGTAATACGGCTCGTCTTCAGGCTTCCAGTCGGCGGGTATTCTCGAGTTAGGACCGTTTTAGGCTGCGTGCCGAATTCGAAATGTTTATGCTCGATGATGCGAGTGTACGGCACTTCGCGCGCGGTGTAATTCACGACGGCGACGCCTTGGTGATTTTCCCTCGTCAAGAATCTCACTTTCGAATCGAAGGCTTCGGTATTCCAGAGTACCCAATTTGAAGTCATAAAAAGCATCAATCGGGCCACAGTAAAATCGTTCGATCGGCTATGTCGGGCTGTTCTGAAATGAGTTCTTTGTATTCGACGCCGCAACGCACCTTCTACGCCCTCGAGCATGCGCTCGACCATCTTCGTATAGCCGCCCATAGGAATGCCCTGGAAACGGTCGTTGAAATAATTGTTGTCATAGGTGAAGCGGCATGGCAGGCGTTTGATGATGCTGGCGGGCAAATCTTTGCAGTCGCGTCCCCATTGCTTCTCGGTGTAGCCCTTCACGAGCTTTTCAAAGATATCGCGGCCAACGAGCGACAGTGCCTGCTCTTCAAGATTCGTGGGCTCTTTGATATTTTCCTTAGCTACCTGCTCGGCGATTTTCGCCTTCGCCTCGGCGGGGTGAAGACGCCCCAAAGCTTACTGAACGTGTTCATGTTGAAGGGCATGTTATACGTTTCGCCATTGATAAAGGCAACGGGGAGTTCACGTAGTTGTTGAACTCGCAGAATTGGCCCATATAGTCCCAAACGCCACGCAGGGAAGTGTGAAAGATGTGGGCTCCGTATCGGTGCACGTTTATGCCTTCCGATTTCTTCGGTGAAGACGTTTCCCGCTATATGGTCGCGGCGATCAATCACCAGGCACTTTTTGCCCGATCTTTTTTGTGCTTCATGCGCGAAGACGGCGCCCGTCAAGCCTGCGCCTACGACTAAATAATCATATTGCGACATGTGATTTTCTCCTTATGCAATCGGAAACGTTGTGTGTTGTCGCGCGCTTGCATGAACGGCATCGCTTCCGTGGCGTGGTTGCGAGCCGCAAATCAATGCGGCGATAGGGGCCCTTTACGTTTTGGCGTGTTGCCCAAAAGCTCCATAGCCTTCATGGCCGAATCCTTTTTCGATAGCCTAGAATAGTTTAGTGGATTGTTGCCGTAGGATACGCTGGGGGATATTACGAGAATGAACATAAAGGCACCCTCAACAATTGACACCAACGGGCCTTTTTGAGCGCTGCGGGGGCGTGGTGCTCGATGCGCCGCCCGAACATGAATCATTCGACGAAAAAATCGCCCGTCTGAAAAGAACAGCTGAAAAGCGTACCTGCAGCTTTCCTGGCGTCTATCTATGGAAAGACGCGTCAGGGCAGGTAATATACGTCGGCAAGGCGAAGCAGCTCCGCGCCCGCATGAAGCAATACGTCATGGGGCAAGACGAGCGCGCGCGAAAATTCCCATGATGCTCGAGCAGGTGTCGACGTTCGAGTACGTGGTGGTGAACAACGAAGCATGAGTCGCTCCGTGCTCGAAAAAAGCCTTATCAACCAGTTCTCACCTTTCTTCAACGCCGACTTCAAAGACGATAAAAGCTATCCGTTCATCGCGATTACGAAAAGCGATGTTTTCCCCGCTATTAAATACACGCGTGAAAAGCACGTAGAGGGCACGCGATATTTTGGCCCTTACACCGATAGCCGCGCGGCGCGCCAATTGGTCGATATCGCGCGCAAAGTCGTGCCGATTTGTTCGTCGAAATGCAACGAATGGCGCCGCCTGAAGCGCAAGCTCGATGCGGGTCGCTCGAGGCTTTTTGTCGGAGGTCGGGAACGCGGCCGTGCTTCGATGCGAACGTAGGCCTTGGGCCTGGTGCGTGCTGCGGCCGTATTACCCCGAGGAATACCGGCACAACGTCGAGCGGGTTGAGCGTTTTCTCGCGGGCAATCGTCGTGAATTTGTCGACGAGCTCACGGGCGAAATGCGCGATGCGGCCACTGAACTTGATTTCGAGCGTGCGGGCCGTATCAGGCGCTTGCATCGACCGCAATCAATTCGCTTTCAAATAAACCTTTTGCGGTTTCGTCGCAACAACGCTGACGTTGTGGGCATTTCCGTGAGAGACCATCGCGGGCGTCCATGTGTTCATGGTGCGGGAAGTCGTGTTAGCCAGACAGCAACGAGTTCGTGCTCGATCGTTGGCCGCGATGTGCCCGACGAATGCACTCCATACCTTCTTCGCTATTACGACGCTACCACGTCCATTCCGCACGAGGTCATCGTTGAGCGCGAATTGGAGAAGATGCATCGGCGATGGAAGCATGGCTTACGGACAAACTCGACTCCGCCCATGGCGCAAAGGTTCGTTTTACTGTGCCCCAACGTGGCGAAAAGCGAGACTTGCTCGACATGGCATGCAGAAAATGCGCAGCACACGCTCATGCTTCCGAGGTGCGTACGAACTACGAGGATAAACGCTCAATGATGCCCTGCTGCAGCGAAAGCGCGCTTGCAATGGATGTTGCCCCATGCGCATTGAGTGCTTCGATATTTCGACAATTCATGGCTCGTATACGGTTGCTTCCATGGTGGTGGTGTTCACGGTA
>VOFB01001891.1_pt1 | contig 16314 bp, 19 predicted proteins | sample 5384141 | NCBI WGS metagenome assembly VOFB01 (sample SAMN12384721, study PRJNA508395) | human gut metagenome | isolation source: healthy gut A | host: Homo sapiens | reverse complement strand
GCCGTTGCTCGCATCGGCCCGCGGGAACTCACTTGCCGCCAAATATCCCACCTCAGCCAGAGCCACCATCTAAAAAAGTCAGGGCCGTGCTTTTCTGCACAGCCCTGACTTTAGCTTATCTTCCTTATAATACTATATACGCTTTACTTCGGTGCAATCAATGCGCCGGTGCGGCTGTCGAACCAATACCGGACGCCATCAATCATCACAACGCCTTTCGCCATTGCGCCGGTGATGGGGTCAAAGTAGAAGCGGTCCACGCCCTGGGTATCCCAGCCTTTGATCATGTGGCCGTCTGCATCATAGCGCACCCACTTGCCACCATCGGATTCCTGGTAAACATCTTTGCTCACGGCTTTTTTGCCGTTGTCCACCGCATCCAGCCAATACCAGGCATCGCTGGCAAGATCATAAATTTCCTTACCGCGGCCCTCGGTCCCCTGGCGAATACCGCCCTCGTACCAGTAGTCGCCCACTTCGGTATGCAGCCACTGGCAGTCCAGCATGGTTCCCATGATGGGGTCAAAGCCGTACTGCACATCATCCAGCAGCAAGGCACCCTTGGCCATAGCGCCGGTGATCTGGTCAAAATAGTAGGTGCCGTTTTCGTTCACATCCCAGCCTTTTACCATGTGGCCGTTTTCATCGTAACGCACCCACTTGCCGCCGTTGGATTCCTGATAAACGTCCTTACTGGCTGCCATTGCGCCGTTCTGGATATTATCCAGCCAATACCAGGCATCGCTGGCGGGGTCATAAATCTCTTTACCGCGGTAGCTGGAATCGTATGGATTGTAACCCTGGCGCTTCCAGCTTTCAAACCAGTAGCGCTTGCCGCCCCATTCCAGCCAGAACAGGCCATCCGGGCCGCTGCTGCGGCTGCCATTCACCGTATTAAAGGTAAAGGATGTTCCGCAGATCGTCTGCTTACCATACAGCATTTTGCCGTTGGTCAGGCTGTAAAACACCTGGCGGCCATCCGGCAGCACCACAGGCCCGCGGCACTGGGCACCGGTTTTTTCATCGTAATAGTACCAGCCGCCGTGCTCCAGACATTCGCCAAATGCCATGCAGCCATTTTCATCAAAGTAGCAGAGCCGGTCTTCATCCAGCTGCACCTTGCGGTTTTCCGCGCGGGCTCCGCTATCGTCCGGGTCCAGCCAGTAGCGGCAGCCGGTATCGGGGTCGGTGAACTCCAGGCCGCCTTTCTGCAAGCCCTGGCGTTCGCCATCCACATACCAGTAGTGTTTTCCGTTTTCTTCATACCGGCCGTTGCGTGCCTCATCGTCGATTATGACATTCACGGTAGCGGAAGCAGCGCCCGCCCGAACCGTCAAGGTCGTTTCCCCGTTCTGCACGCCAGTCACCACAAAAGTCCCTGCGTAAGTACCAATTTCAGCTTTCGCAACTGTAGGGTCATCCACCGTCACCCGCACGGTATCGCAGGCGCTGGCAGGGGTCAGGCGGAAGGTATACTTTTTGTTCTGCCCTGCCCCCAGTTTAACGGCGTTATCGTTCAAGCCGCCAAGGGTCATACTGTCAGCCTGGTTGCCTCGGCGGACAAATTCATCGTCAAACCGCTTTGTCATATACGCCGTGCGCTGGGCGATCCAATCCTGCAGTTTGTCAACATCCTGCTGCCAGGTGCCGCTCTCATCCGCACGCGCGGTGCCGGGCTGATCTTTCAGATCCCAGCGGACAAATTCCATCTTGGCGGAGTTTTCCAGCGTGCTGCGGTAATCGTTGCAGGTTTCGCTCCAATTTTCCAGCAGAGGGCGCATGGTGTGCTGGTAGCGCTCCTGCACTACTTCACGGAACTGCTGGCATTTCATCAGCTCAGTGAACCAGGTCAGCGAGATTTCCCCGCGCTGCTGGTCCTGAATGTTCATGGCATAGTCGGCATGTGGATCGCTGACGCCATAGCTTTCATCTTCATTGTTCAGGGCGGAGTCATAGTCCCACACGGGGCCCATATGCAGCACCTCATCGGCACCGTCCCGGTAGCAGAAGGTACTGCTTTTGAAGGTATCCCAGTTTTCGACCCATTCCGAAATGAGGTAATAATCCGCAAAGCTCTGCACATCAATTTTGGAGCTGATGATGTTCCAATCTTTATCGGATGCGTACAGCACATCTTCAAATTCATCCAGCGCCGTTTCAAAGCCGGACCAGGCTTTCAGGGTGGCAGAGTCCTGCTCGTCCAAGTCATCGGCGGCGGAATCCTTTAAAGTAAAGTGGGTGCCGCTCTGGTTGCCGGTAAACCAGTACTCTTCACCATTATAATAAATGTTGTCCGCTTCAGCCAGGATGCCATCCTCCTGCTCCAGTTCCACGCGGTTGGTGCCCACCTGCACTTTTTCGCACAGCAGGTAGCAGCCCTGGTAGCTGCCATCGATCCACACATCCACCCAGCGGCCATCCGGAGCCCATTCGCCCATGGCGTTGGCAAGGTCATACACTGCCTTGTTGCGCATCATGGAAGTATCCTGCCGGTTGGCGATCAGCAGCCAGGTTTTGGCTTTATCCATGCCCAATACCTTGGCTTTGCTGCTGAGCTTGAACTGGTAGGGACGCTTGTCCAGCGTCCAGGTGGTGTTGCCGCGGCCCTTGAACTCAACATCGGTATCGGTCAGGTCGCTCCCGCCTGCCTGGCTGATCGTCACGCTGTTGCCCTTGTATTTGACATCCTTGGAGCCAGCCTGGATTTCATCCAGGGTCACACCGTTCAGGGTAAAGGATACGCTGGGCAGCTGGGATTTGTACAGTTCCACCCGCGCCGCTTTGCCATCCGTAAAGGTCAGGTTCAGGGTTTCGATGTTGGTAAAATCGCCGCTGACAGTGGTTTCGTCCACCGTCAGTCCCTCTGCATCCGCGGCGGCCAGCTCGGCACCAGTTTCAATCGTAAGAGCTGCCATGTCCGTATTGACGGGCAAGAAGAGGCGGTACGCTTCATCAATAAACTGTGCCGTGCAGCCTGCTGCCGTAACGGTCAGTGATGCTGCGGTTTCCCCCGTTTCCACTTCCTGCGCATCAGCCTGCTGATACACCGGTGCTTCTTCTGCTTCGGTCACATCCTGTGCTTCGTCTGCCCATTCTGTGGGGTCGGGCTGGGCTGCGGTTTCCGGCGTGGTCTGTTCCGCCATTGCCGGGAGTGCCGCCCCGCAGGCAAAAGCCGCTGCCAGCAGCAGCGCTGTCATTTGTTTCAACAATCCGTTTTACCCCTTTCCACTTTCCGCATCCAAGTATTTTTTTCTTGCATTAACCGTATCAGTTTACCACATCCATCCCAAACAGGCAAGTAATCGCAGGCAAAAATAACGTTCTGGCAAAATAAACCCGGCACAAACTCAAAAATTTGTGCCGGGTGCCATTTTGGATTTTATTAAGGTATATCTGAAAACAAAGGAAATAACGGATATTTCGCAAACACAAGCAGGATGTAAGGCATAGAGCCGCAGGAATCCTTTGTGGCTTCAAGGCTTTTTAACGCAAAATCCGGCTGCGTTTGTAGAAACAGACGATATTTTCGACTTTTCTGATGATACACCCCAGTTTTACTTTGTTTCTTTTTCCGCTGCCGGTTCAAAGCGGTACAGCTGGGCGCTGTAGGGGGCAAGTGTCAGCTTTACGCTGCCGGTGGTTGTTTTGCTGCGCAGGGCTTTGGGGCGGGCGTTCCTGCCGCCAAAGCAGTTCCAATCGCTGTTCAGCAGCGGGGTGATCTTGCCCTTGCCGGGCAGGGTCAGCTCATAGTCTTTCAGCTCGGTATCACCAAAGTTGAACGCCGCAAACACGGTGGACGGGAAATGGTCCGGGTTGTATTCTCCGCTCCATAATAGGCGGCGTTTATGACTAATCATTCTTCTCGACAGCTCCGTAAAGCTGATGGATGGCGTATCTGCTGAGTCGACCATACCGCTCAATAAGCTCAAGAAGCCTCAAAGAAGGCATGATGTAAAAGCTTCCACCATTTTCTCAAAGGGCATGATGCCATTTTCAAAAGGGGATTTTCCCGACGCGCTTTTCCATGATTAATAGAATGCTCGCAGAGCGTGCATTCTATTGTTTTTTATCAATCTGCTTCTGTCCGGACTGCTTCCTTCAGAATCCGCACCATCAGCTCCACACTTCCGACGTGGTATCCGCAGCTTCCGTAAATGCCAGTGCCATCCGGTCTGACAGCTGCCAGAACCGGGAGCTTTTCGGCAAGCCTCATTCTCTTCGCAGTTTCCTGCCAGCCACAGAGGGGTACCCGGACGCTGTGCGCGGTGCGGCATTGGCATCCGAAGCGTCGCCAGATATATCGTATAAAATTTCTATCTCAGATCCCGCATCCAGCGCCAGCACTTCCTGCAGCGTTTTATGCTGCAGGTCTTTTTCCTGCCGCAGAACGAAAAGCAGCTGACAGCCAATTCCTTTGGAATTTCCTTTTGCGCTCTTTTCCAGTGCCAGAACCTCATTCAGCACATGCTCTGTCGGCTCTGCCCCAATTTCCAGAAATGCCAGAATACTGCGTTTTCCGCTTACCAGCTTTTCCAGACTGCAACGCGTTCCATCTGCTCTCTGTAAGAGGATGTCCCGAAGCAGGCAGCTTTGTATTTCCTCCCAGAGACTGTTGTTGTTTTTTGTTTGCAGCTTCCGGCAGCTCTGGCTTTCATCCGGTACACTGGCTTTTTCCCACGGCATCACACCATCTGTTTTTTCAAAATCCGGCATATAAAGCTCGGTCTGTTTCTCCTTTTCGATCGCAAACAAAAGCTCTGCTGCCTCCTGATCCCGTTCAATAGCCGTTTTACTGCAATCAGGCGATAAATTCCCACCGGAAGTAAAAGCTCTAACGTTTCCTTTTCAAATACCAGTCCGGCATGATTCATTGTCACGAAATGATCCTTTTCCAGACGCCCCAGCGTCCAGTCTTTGCGCATAAATCCATTCTTTTCCCAAAATATTTCGCAGCAGAAGCGTTCCTTTCGAGGCCTGCGCCCTGCTGACCGGTACATGGAATGCGCCGTCCGCCCAGTATTCCGGAAGCATCAGGCTTTTATCCAATCTCGCCGGGATATTCAGGCTTCTGCAAATCGCAATAAACAAAATCGTCCGGGAAACTGCACTGCCCATTTTCAGCTTCAGACAGCCGATCGGCGACGCACAAAGGGTATTATATTCTTCTTCCGGGATATCGGTAATGTTTTGGTTTACATAATTCCATATCAGCTCTGGATTGGAGGCAAATGCTTCCTGCTCCTGAGCAGTCAGCACACTGCAAATGTAACTTCTGTAAGCGCCGATTTCTTCCAGCCAGATTCTGGGACACAGCAGATCCTGCACATGTATATCTTCCGACCAGCTGCCGCGCTTTGCTGACAAGTGGTCTTCCAGCACTTCTGCCCGCAGATCTTTATTATCTTTTTTCGTCAGACTGTCCAGCAGCTTTTTGCGATCCGGGTTATCATCCTTTTCCAGAAAAGCTGTCAGCTCCTCTGCATTCTCTCCCGCAACGCGCATCCTCTTTCCTCCTCCGGATGCACTGCAATCGCGTGCCGGGTCAGCTGATCGAAGCGTTCTTCCCGCAGCTTCACTGCATCTGCCGGTCTCCGCGTGCCGCGCGACACTTCTTCCTCACTCAATACACTTTCCCGGACAACGACTTCTTTCGGAGCGCAGAGCTTCGCCAAATGCCATTCGCAGGCAGAAACGCCAGAAAGCGCATCTTTCATTCCCGCTTCCGAATCCTTCAGCACAAGCGTAACAGCGCAATCCGCATCTGCCGCCCCGACGCCGTCTTCTGCCAGATTACAATAACGCTCCACAAACTTTCCCTCTGACCGCGCCTGCAGCCGGATGTCGCCCAGCCCAAGCCTGATCGAAGTCTCGCCCTGTTCGTCGGTTTCCAGCACTGCTGCCGGGAAATATTCCGCCATGTTCAGAATTTCCACCGAAACTTGTGCGTGCGCTGCCGGGGTGTTGTCCTGTTTTCGCACCTGAATCCGGAGCTTGCGTGTCTTTGTATACGAAGCGGTGACATTGTGGCAGACAACCGCGCCGTCCCTGCCGATTACCTCTTCCCGCTTTCCCGCCGCATAATCGCCGAATGTGCGGCTGTGAATCAAAAAAGCGCCTGTCCGGCAGGTCCTGTAAACCAGCCGCGATCCAGTTTTTCTTCCGGCTCGCAGGCCCCCAGAAAGTGCCATTCTCCATTTACCCAAACCTCGACCCAGGCATGGTTATCGTCGCAGTGCGCCCAACGCGGCGTGTATACCTGACGTGCTGCCAGCCCGACACTGCGCCAATGCCGTCACCGTAAAGGTGGATTCTTCTCCGCAGCGTCCTTTTCCGCTCCGATACATCGTCATCGGCCCCGCCGTTCGGTCATCCGCCATTTCATACGTTGCATGCTCTACGCACCAGTAGTTGATCTCTACCGCTGCCTGATATTCGTCCAGTCCTACAATTCGGTCTTTTAACTGCTCGTAAAAAAAATCTGCGGCAATCGCTGATATCCTCCGAGTTGATCCGATAATACAGTACGTCGTGGACAAACAGATCCTCCGGCAGCTTCTTGCACCAGTCTATCGTTTTCCGCAGCCAGAGGGCATGGCGCACATAACTCAGAAATATTTCAAACGGATATTCCCCGGCATCCCGCAGCGGCATCGTCCCGTAAAAAAATTTTATCAGCAGGGTCTCTTCCTCGCTGCACAAAGACAAGCCTGCCTCAATTTCGGATAAAATCGGCGCAAAATATTTTTTCCTGTTTTCAAAGTGCGTTTCCGCATATATTTTTAATTGTTCTGAAAATTCCATGTTTCCTCTTATTTCCGCGCACACTTTTTGCGCATACCGAGTTTGTGTCAGGTGCGCGCAGGCACAATCTCGCGATTGAAAAATTTTATTTTTCAATTTTCCTCTGATTTCCATGCACGCTGCACGATCGGATGACCGCCGTATGGTGTCCTTTAAGCCCTAAAAAACGCCCCACAGGTTTTCCTGCGGAGCGCTTCTGTGTAACGTATTCAATCCCACTTTTTGAGGATCGACATCATTTCTGCTGCATTTTTTGCCGGATCCTTAAAAACAGCGGAGCCTGCCACAATCACATTCGCACCGGCCTCCAGCACCAGCTCGACATTTCCTGCACCAACGCCGCCGTCTACCTCCAGCTCGATCTCGCGACCGCTTTTCCGGATCAGCTCTGCGGTCTGGCGGATGCGTTCCGTTGACTCCGGAATATATTTCTGACCGCCAAAGCCAGGCTCAACACTCATAATCAGAATCAGCTCGACCTCATCCAGATATTCCTCCAGCACCTCTATCGGCGTACCAGGCTTGATGCTGACACCAGCCTTACAGCCGCAGCTGTGAATCTGTCGGATGACCTCATGCGCGTCTGCACAGGCTTCCAGATGGATCGTAATAATATCTGCGCCTGCTTTTGCAAACGCTTCCACATGCCGTCCCGGTTCTACGATCATCAGGTGCACGTCCAGAACCATATCGCAGGACTTGCGGATCGACTCCACAACACACATGCCATAGGACAGCGCCGGAACGAACATACCGTCCATCACATCGATATGAAGATATTTCGCGCCAGCATTTTTTACCGCTTCAATCTGCTCCCCAAGCCGCATAATATCGGCTGCCAGAATTGACGGAGCCAGAATTTTTTCCATACTTTCCTCCACTTAACGGGTCACAAAATTCTTTACGGTATTGTATACACCGTTCCCGTCAAGACCATATTTTACAAGAAGCTCGCCCGCAGAACCGGACTCGCCGAATACATCCTGAATGCCGATTCTGCATACCTTTGTCGGGCACTCTTCCGGACAATGCCTCGCAAACAGCAGAACCAAGACCACCGATCACGGAATGCTCTTCCGCCGTCACGACTTTTCCGGTCTTCTTTGCGCTGTTGATGATCAGCTCTTTGTCCAGAGGCTTGATCGTGTGAATATTGATAACCTCTGCGCTGATGCCCTCTGCTGCCAGCTTTTCAGCCGCTTCCAGCGTAGAGCTTACCAAAATACCGGTTGCAACGATCGTCACATCCGTACCCTCACGCAGCACGATACCTTTTCCCATCTCGAAATGATAACCGGGACGATCATTGATTACCGGCACTGCAGAACGTCCGAAAACGCATATATACAGGGCCAACATATTCGATTGCAAAGCACGGACACACTCTGCCGCCTCAACCGCATCGGAGGGGTTCATGACAACCATACCCGGAATGGAGCGCATCAGGGCGATATCTTCGTTACACTGATGGCTCGCACCATCCTCGCCGACGGTGATGCCGGCATGGCTTGCACCGATTTTTACGTTCAAATGAGGATAGCCGATAGAGTTACGGATCTGTTCGTAAGCACGGCCTGTTGCAAACATGGCAAAGGAGCTCGCCACCGGAATTTTTCCCCTGCGATACCGCAGTCAAAATGACGATCCGGGAATACTTTTGGAAAATAGCGGTTTTGTAGCTCCGGCAAGATCTGCGTCCAGCACTACCAGCTCTGCATGTTTCTTTTCCGACTCTAACAAGAGCATTTCCCCGAAGGTCTCTGGTCGCAATTTTCTTTACTTCTGACATAATGCTTCACCTGCTTTCAAGTTCTTCCATAGCGAGTTTGTACTGTTCATCGTTTGGAGCAACACCATGCCAGGAAGCCTGATCTTCCATGAAGGAGACACCTTTTCCTTTGATGGTCTTTGTGATGATGGCGGTCGGCATGTCCTGTTACGGTGCGCGCCTCATCAAAAGCCTGTTTCAGTGCATCAAAGTCGTTGCCCGTCTACGTTGATCACATGGAAACTGGAACGCTTCGAATTTTTTTGTCGATCGGGTAAGGAGAGTTTACATCGTCGATCTTACCGTCAATCTGCAGACCGTTGTTGTCTACGATCACAACGAGGTTGTCCAGCTTTCTGGGGCCAGCAAACATCGCAGCTTCCCAAACCTGTCCTTCCTGAATCTCGCCATCTCCCAGTAACGAATATACGCGGTAATCATCGCCGGAGAGTTTGGCAGAGTGCCATACCAACGGCAGCGGAAGAACACCCTGTCCCAGAGAACCGCTGGACATATCAACACCAGGGATATGTTTCATATCCGGATGGCCCTGAAGATAAGAACCAATGTGACGCAGTGTCTTTAAATCTTCCACCGGAAAATATCCACTTTGCAAGAGCTGCGTAATAACCAGGTGCAGCATGTCCTTTGGAAAGAACGAAACGATCGCGGTCTTTCTTCGGATTTGCCGGATCTATATTTAATTCTTCAAAATAAGGTAACTGTAAATGTCTGCTGCGGAAAAGAACCGCCCGTATGACCGGATTTACTTCATTCGCCACTTTGGCAAGTTCCAAATTATCCATAATTCCTCTCATTCCGCCGCGAAAACGGCCCAAAATTAACCACTTACTTTACTTTGTATCACATTTTTACTATAGACAGTCAACCATTTACAGGGGTTTCTCATATCTTTTCCCAAAACCACATATAAATATGAAAAATCTGGTGGCGCTTTTTGAAAATATTTTCCGCAAACGGACTCCTCTGTTTCTATGCACGCTTTTTCTGTGTATTTTTCTGCCCGCAATTTTGCTGTGTTCCCACTGCTTTGACCGGGCTCTTTTCCATAAAATAACAAGTGCATATGTGCAGTCCAGCCTTGAACACGATGCCCTCAGCCTGCACTTTGTCATGGCGTATCCGAATCTGCAAGGGATTCATCTAAAAGACGTTGCGCTTCCGGTTTATTCTAAGGAAGCTTCCGAGGCTTCTGCCGCCTCCCGGCAGAAATTGTTATCCGTGCTCTCCTTTCTCGATTCAAAAAATTAAATGAGGAGGAGCGCTATACCTACGATCTGCTCTGCGACAGGCTGGCTCTCGACCTCGAAGAATCCGATTTTTCCTATTATGAGGAACCTCTTTCCCCGACCTCCGGCATGCAGAGCGAGCTGCTTTTATTATTTGCAGAATATCCGTTTTATACCGCTGACGACGTGGAAACCTATCTTTCCCTCCTGCAGTCCGTTCCCGATTACGTGCAGGGTCTGCTTTCTTATGAATCCGAAAAAAGTGCAGCCGGGCTTTTTATGGAAAAAGAGGACGCCAAAAAAGTGCACAGCAGTGCCGCGAAATCCTCACAAAGGAGGCGCTTTCCTCCGGCACGCACTTTTTACAGACGACGTTTTCTTCCAGACTTGCATCTCTTTTACAAAAAAGACTTCTGACCGCCAAGCAGCAGTCACAATACGAAGCCCAAAACCAGTCGCTTTTGTCAAAATCCGTCCTGCCCGCCTGGCAGTCCCTCGCAGACGGGCTGGAACAGCTTTCCGACACCGGACGCACGAGGGGAGGACTTTCCCAGAAGCCCGACGGGCGGCAATATTATGCCTGGCTCGTCAAGGAATCCACCGGTTCCTCCCCTTTCCATGGATCAGCTCTATTTGCTCCTTCAAAAACAGTTTCAGAAAAACCTACAAAGAGATGAAGCAGACGCTGACCACTTATCAGGAGCTGACCGGCGGTACGCCTGACCTTGCCCCGGTTAACGATGGATTTCCACTTTCTGATCCAACCGCCATTCTGGAAGATCTGCAAAACCGGATGCAGCAGGACTTTCCGGCTCTGGCCGATCTAACCGCCCAGACGGTTCAATGCGACATTCAGGATGTGGACGCCGGGCTCGAGGCATATTCCAGTCCGCCTTTTATATGATCCCGCCTATCGATGCTCTGATGCAGAATACGATCCGCATCAACCGTTCCTCGACCGCGGACGGAATTGAGCTTTACACCACACTCGCTCACGAGGGTTATCCGGGGCATCTCTACCAGACCGTCTATTCCTCCCTTGTCTGCGACACGCAGACGCTGCCAATTCGCAAGCTGTTCTCCTACGGCGGATATGTGGAGGGCTGGGCGTACTATACCGAACGGATTTCCTATGAATATGCCGCACAGGTCCTTGCGGAAGCGGAAGGCAGCCTTTGGGCAGTCCTATCCCGCTGCGCTGCTCTGTACGCTTCTGGCACAGCAGCGCGATCTGCAAATCAACCTGTTTTGCTTACTCGACCTTTCTCTGCACTATTACGGTGCGGAAGAGTCAGAGCTTCTGCGCTCCCTCGAATCCTTCGGTCTTTCGGAAGAGCAATCGGAACGTGTTTACGATTATCTGCGCACTGCCCCTGCGGTCTATTTGAAGTATTACGTTGGTTATCTCGAAATGAATGCCCTCAAAAAAAGAGCCGAACTTCAGTGGAGCGACAACTTTTCCCTGCTGCGCTTCCATCGCTTTGTCCTGGAGGCTGGTCCGTCTGATTTCGAAAACCTTACAAAACGGCTGAAACAGACTGCAGCAAAAACGGGCTGACCACGCGCCAGCCCGTTTGGTTCATGCCCATAGATCGCTCACAGAGCATGCATTTTATTGTTTTATTCACGCTTTTCAACGATTCCGCCATATTGATCCGTTCCACAGATCATCACAACATCTACAATGACCATAAATACAAAGGTCAGCAGGATACTCTTTACAAAACTAAAGGGAAGCACCCGCGGCTGAAATGTAACCATATCGACATCAATATTTGCAATAACAAACCGGTGCAGGCAAATTCCGGCTCCCAGCCGACAATTGTTCCGAGCGCTGTCAGCACGACATTTTCCCGGAACACATAGGATGCTGTCTCCTTTGGTCGGAAACCAAGTACCTTGATCGTTGCAATCTCCCGGATTCGCTCGGTGATGTTGATGTTCGTCAGGTTATAAATTACGATAAATGCCAACGCACCGGCGCAGAGGATGACCAAAAGCACCACTGCATCCAGACTGCCCATCATTTTGTTGATCTGGCTGAGCATATCCGCATTGACCGCAACCGCAGAAACGACGTCGCATGCCAGCAGCTTTTCCGACAGTTCCCGGTTCTCCTGCGCACCCTCCGATGCATGGATATAAATGCTCTTGTAAACCGGATCGCTTCCGTTATCGAGTTTCCATGTTTCCGGTGAAATATAAACGTAATTATAAATATAGTTTCGAGACAGAGCAGCCACCTTCACTTTTAGCTTTTCGCCATCCTCTGTCCGCAGTGTAACGGTATCCCCAACGCGGATCCCGCATTTTCGCGCAAGCTTTGCACTGATAACAGCCTCTTCCTCACCAGGCCATGGAATATCCTCACCCTCTTCTGTCCGCAGCCGGATATACTCCTGCGCTGCCCCGGTATCCTGCGGAATGACGACATTGGCGGTCTTGACACCACTGCGCCCCGTCAGATCCATTGCAATCTCACAGAAGGGCATCCAATCCTCAGAGGATTCGGAAAGCACCTCGGTAAGTTCAGAAAAGTCTGCCGCATCCGCGGCCGGATACCCCTCTTTCAGTGTCGCGCTCATATCATACAGCTGCACTTCCTCATACTGCATATCCGCAATGTCCGCAATCGTATCCTTTATACCATAGCCGGTTACAAGAAGGGCTGTACAGCCGCCGATACCGATTACCATCATAAAAAATCTCTGCTTATACCGGAAAACATTCCGCACGGAAACCTTTGCCAGAAAGCTCATATGGTTCCAGACAAACGGGATGTGCTCCAGCCATACCCTTCTGCCGCTCTTTTTGGCGACTTGGGACGGATCAGATTTGCAGCCGTGCTCATCAGCTCGTACCGACAGGTCAGCCACGTTACGCCAACCGAGCATAAAAGTGCCACTGCAAGCGAGGCAGCCGCCAGCCCCGGATCAAACATCAGCTCATAATCCCCCATATGGTACATTGATCTTATATGCATTCCAGATGACGGTCGGGAAAATCGTCGAACCGATCAGGAAACCGATAACTGAACCGATCCATGCCGCACTTCCCGCATAAAACAGATATTTCCCCATAATCCGGGCTTCCGAATAACCGAGTGCCTTGAGTACACCGATCTGTGTCCGCTGCTCCTCTACCATCCGGTTCATTGTCGTCATACACACCAGCGCCGCTACCAGGAAAAAGAAAAACGGCAATACCTTCGCAATTCCGGCGACGATCGTAGAATCATTTTCATAACTGGCATAACCGATATTGGTATCCCTGCCCAGCACATAGACATCCGGCTCCTGGATCTCGTCGATCTGCTTCTGCGCATTTACAATCTCTTCCTTTGCATCTGCGGTCTTTTCATCCAGTGTCTGTAAGCCGTCTTCATATTCTTTCTGACCGTCGGCAAGCTCCTTCTCTGCATCCGCCAGCTTCTGTTCCTGCTCGTTTAGCTGTTTTTCCTGCGAGGAAAGCTCCTGCTTTGCAGCCGCAAGCTGCTTTTCTCCAGCTGTAAGCTCTGCCTCGCTGCTTTCCAGCTGATTGCGCTGCGCATCCAGAGCTGCCCTGTCGCGCGCATCGAGCTGGGCCAGCTGCTGCCAAAGCTGCGCAGGGCTGACGGCGGCACTGCCGGACATGCCGGATTCTGCGCCCGCCTGGCTTCCCCGCACTTGCGCAGACCGCAATCGCTGCCATTCAACTGTGCCTGCGCGCTGTCAAGCTGCACCTGCCCGGCTTCCAGCTGGCTGCGTCCATCCACAACGCGCGTCCGTTGTTAAGTTCCGTCTGCTTCTGCGCAAGCGTCTGTTTTGCCTCTTCGCCAGCTGCTTTCTTGCGTCCGCGATCTGCTCTTTGCCGTCTGCAAGCTCTTTTTGCCCGTCTGTCAGCTTCTGCTTCGCCTCTTCCAGATCGGTACGCGCATCCGCCGTCTGATCCCGCAGCTCCTTCTGCGCATCGTCCACCTTCTGCTGCGCATCTGCTTTCAGGCTGTCGTAGCGGTTCTGCGCCTCCTGCTCTGCAATCGGCTCTGCCCAGGTCTTGAGTTCTTCGATTTTTTCTTCTTGTAAACGTCACTGTAAATCCGGTCATTCTGATCGAGCCGGACAAAAATTTCCGTATAATAATTCGTATCAAATCCATCCGGAAGCATGTATACAAAGCCGGAACCCGCCCCGTTCCAAGTGTGGTCGAGCCACGCTGATAGTTAATATAATAGGAAGCATCTGCTATGCCGACGATTGTATACACGTCATATGCGAACAAATCTGCCGTCTCTTCGGGATTTTCATCCGAAACCTGAATCGTTTTTCCGATATCGTCTTTCGAAAACAGACTGGAATCCATGACGATTTCATCCGCCGCCTCCGGCAGCCGTCCCGCTTTTAATTCGACCTGATTCTGTACTTCCAAAAGTGTCTGCGCCACAAGCACCCGGCTTTTGCCGCTCTCATCCACCGCCAGGAAATCCGAAGAAACCGCGCCCTCCACTGCTTTGACATCCTCTCGGCCTGTAAAAGCGTCCACCGAATCCTTTTCAAAGCCGAGCGTCGATAACAGCCGCAGATCATACAGGTCATGGTTGTTCAAATACCGCCCGCCGTTTCGCACCATTGCAGGTGTCACCACCATCAGCCCGACGAAAAATCCCACACCCAGCGCTACAATCGCCAAAATTGCAGCATATCTGCCGAAGCTCTGCCGGATTTCCCGATATGTTGTTTTCCACATCGCCGATTTTCTTCTTTTCACGTCTCCTCACCTTCTGCCGCCGCGGCACAAGCCTATATTTCCAACAAACAAAATGCTTGCCGAGCATCCCATTCTATCCTTACCACTCGATCTGCTCTACCGGAACAATATGTTCGTTTTTACGCATATCTGTGACTGTTCCATTCTTCACGGTGATAATCCGATCCGCCATCGCCGTAATCGCCTGGTTGTGTGATGACAACGACGGTAACGCCCTTTTTGCGGCAGGTATCCTGCAGCAGCTTCCAGCACTGCCTTTACCTGTATTGTAATCCAGCGCGCCGGTTGGTTCATCGCACAGCAAAAGCTTTGGATTTTGGCAAGGGCACGGGCGATCGCCACGCAGCCGGTCTGTCTCCCCGCCGGAAAGCTGCGCGGGACCAGATTCGAACACAGCCAATGCTATCGGTCTGTCAAGCCCCAAGAGGAAATTTCGCAGGATTCTTTCCTCCGTCAGCGTATCCATTCCGCATATTCCTGCCCTGCACGATCCAGCGGATCGCTGCAGATCTGGGATGCCAGCTCCACATTTTCCAGCGCTGTCAGGTTTCCGACCAGATTATAAAACTGGAACACAAAGCCAATATCATATCTGCGGTAGTCTGTCAGCTCTTCTTTCCGTAAGAGGAAATTTCTTTTTCCATCCAGCAGGACCTTTCCCTCCGTCAGCGTATCCATTCCGCCAAGGATATTCAGGATCGTTGTCTTGCCAGCGCCGCTGGCTCCGACGATCACGCAGAATTCGCCTTTTTCGATTTCGAAATTGACGCCCTGCAGTGCCGGGATCTCCACCTCTCCCATGTGATAAATTTTTTTCACGTCATGAAATTCCACAAAACTCATACTTTCCACTCATTTCTGCGCACGCCTTTTGCGCATGTCGAGTTTGTGTCAAGTGCGCGCAGACACAAATCCCGCGATTGAAAAATTTTATTTTTCGTAACTGTTCAGTACCTCCACAGTTACCATTTTTCAATCTTATTCCTCTTCTTCCATCATGCTTTCCAGATATCCCCTGTCCCACAGGAGAATCTTCAGCTTCTTTGCCGCCTTGACCGCAGGCTCCGTAAAATACTGGTTCGTCATCACAGCACCCACCATCCGGTCGTAATAATCCCGCCCGCATAGGCTTCCTGAACCGCCTTGACACCAACAGGCCCATCGTAGCGCTTACACTGTACCGCATAGGTCACGCCCTCCTTTTCCGCCAGGACATCAACACCGTAATCACCGCTCCCGCGGGTCACTTCTACACTTTTAAAAACCATGGTCTTCCAGAAGGTCCGCACAGAAATATTCGAAATCGTGTCCCTCCATTGCATCCAGCTCACGTCCCTTTAAATGCTCCCGTATCCGGCGTGCGCAGAAAAAAATCAGCCATATGACAAAAACAACCGCCGCCACAATGCCTGCTGCACCGGCCAATTCCAACCAACATGCTCTTTCATTTCCTCCAGTTTCTGACTGCAGCCCTCCTGCTAAAACGAACTACAGTTCTTCTCTTTAAGGGTACAATATTCTCCACCTCTTTACAATCCTGCCGCCGAAAATTTCATTTAGTTTTTATAATTTCTCGCTCCGTTCGTTGCGTAAAATACCGTTTTATGCTATGCTTTTTTCTACAGATTGTCCGATACCGTTCAATCGTATTTTTTAAGATTCCAGGAGAGCTGCAAATGAACAATAGAGAGCGTTTTCCTCCAGGCTTGGATTTATCCTGATAGCAATACGTAACTGAACGAACGCACAACA
>VOFB01004702.1_pt1 | contig 16330 bp, 25 predicted proteins | sample 5384141 | NCBI WGS metagenome assembly VOFB01 (sample SAMN12384721, study PRJNA508395) | human gut metagenome | isolation source: healthy gut A | host: Homo sapiens | reverse complement strand
CCACCGCCAAAATGGGGGTGAGGTTGTTTTGGATGGCTTCTGCCATATCCTGATATTGAGGAATTCGTTCTGCAATTTTTGGGTAGAGTTTCAAACAGATACACTCCCCAAGATTGGCTTGAAGTGCTGATGCAATCAGTATTTCCTTAAAATTATATTGATTCATGGCTTTATCAATATTACCTGCCACCATCAATGTCAATGCGGCACAGGCATGAGAGATGCTTTGGTCAATTTGTGTTCGTTCCGCGGGGTAAAATCAGACAGTACCCATGCGGCAAGGTCATAATCAGGACGGGGCTTTTACCTACGCCGGAGCTTGATGCGGGGAAAGGCATCGCTGCCGGTGAGTTCAATAATACTTTTAATGCCGTTATGACCGCCGTCACTGCCTTTTCTTCGAATACGCAGAAAGCCGGGTTCCAAAGAGATGTCGTCATATATTACAATCACGTTTTCGATCGGAATTTTGTAAAAACCGCATCGCCTCTGCAATAGCTTCTCCACTGTTGTTCATAAAAGTAACCGGCTGCATCAACAGGCAGCGCTTGCCGGAGATCATGACATCGCCGATCATAGATTTGAATTTCAGTCTGTCTGCCTTTCTATCATACTCTTTTGTCAATGCGTTAATTGCCAAAAACCTACGTTAATGGCGGGTATTTTCGTATTTAGGACCGGGTTGCCCAATCCGACGATCAGATATTCCACTTTCCCGGATAACGGTGGGGCGGAAGTGGATTTTTTGAGTTTATCAAAGATAAGAAAACATGGAAAAACGCCTTTCTGACAGAAAATATTTGAAAGTTTTGGTTTAATAAAACGGATGATTTTGCCAGCTATCTAAGAGTTTATGAGAGTTCTCTAAACTATTATACTACACTTTATTGAAAGAACGCAAAGAATAACATGACAAAATATAGCGTTTAAATTTAATATATTAATTACAAATTTAAATGCTATACATTTTGCATATTCTTCTTGACAAAATAAAATTAAAGTGATATTTTATATCATAAGTGCGAAATATATCACTTTTAATTAATGTTATAGAAGGGTTGATTATTATGAAAAAAGAGATTACTTAGTCGCCTCTCGAACAATTCAGTATGTGTTTAATGGTGCGGCATAGTTCTGTACGGTATATTTAATTTGTTTGACAATAAGATATGCAATATAATGTCAATTATATTTATGCTTATTGCTTTTATTACCTCGCTCATTAGTATCTTTGGTAAGAGGGAAGAGGAGGACGAAATGGGAGCGGAGCATTTACAGGCATCTAAAGCGCGTACTTTGGATATCAACATAATTATAATTCTTACAGTGGCTTTGGTTGCTTTGTTTGGCAAGAATTTTTTCGTGCTGGATTTTGTTAAAGTATATCCTTTTTTATTATTGGTACTATGGAATTATTACCCGTGTACTGTTTGTGAAATATGAGAAAGTCGGTGAATAAGATGCCGACACTGAAAACAAGAATACATGAGTATAGAAAAGAATGGAATATGCAAAGAGGCTGAGCTTGCAGAGCTGGTTGGCGTAAGACGTGAAACAATAGGAAATTTGGAAAACGGAAAATATAATCCTCGTTAAAACTTGCAATGGATATTGCTAAGGTGTTCCGATGTCGCGTAGAAGATATTTTTGAGTTTTTAGATGAATAAAAACTCCGCTGAAAAGCGGTCTTTTCAGCGGAAGTTTTGATACGGTAAAATTGGCAACTAGTTTTAAAGTACTAGTTTAAGACGTAAATGTCCACTTTTTGCGCCCCCATTTCACGCTGTCGCTGTAAGAGTTGAAAAACAAATCCACCAGCACGGAGGAATTGGGGTTTGAGCAAATGTTCCGGTGTCTGCCACCACCGAATACCCGTAAACGAACTTTTGGTCAGGGGTACAAATCCATAGTTTAGATCCTTTCGGGAATTTGCGGTAATCCACCGCCACATTTCCCTGCTTCAGCTTTGTTCTTCTTCCCAAAGCGCTGTAAGCCACCGCTTTGCCGGATACTTTTCTTTTATATCCGACCGGGACGCGCTTTGGCATCTAATGTCAGACTGCTTGGCGGCATAAGGGTAGAAAGTGGATTTTTCGGAGCCATTCCTCCACCAGTAAAAACTGTGCTACCGGATTGGAAGTGACTTTTCCTCTAAGATTTCAGACTCCACAACCTGTCCGTCAACTACTTTTTTTTTGAAACAGGTTGTGCGGACGCCCTCTTTCCGGCGATAGAAATCTTGGTATTTCCTTGCCGACCATTAAGGAATTCTGCTTTTGACAGTAAAAGCGAATTGCGCTGGTAGAAGTAACTGTCCGGTAAACAACCCGGTTTACTTCGATTTCAGTCTCTTCATGCACTTTTTCGTTTAGCCCGACGTTAATCAAATCATCGTCGGAGAGAGTCATGCATGGCAAGTTTGAGCACGTCTGCAACCGTTGCGTCGCTGACCGAGATGTTTTGTGTTACGCGTCAGCTGTTGGACTTCAAATGCCCGTAAGATGTTGATTGTTCTGATGTTTTTATCCTGGACTGTCGTTTTTCATCGTATATAATACACGAGTATCGTTGCCGTCATTAATATATACAACGTTGGTTGCTACGGTAATACCGGTAAGAACGGATGCCAATACGATGCAGGGGCACTGACTGAAATTGTCTTAAGTTTATTTTGATTTCACGCAATCGCAAATCATGGGAAGTATTTTATGAACGACAACAGCGTACTTTTTCAAAAACGCACCCATTCAAAATCTCCTTTATAGTTTTACGATTTGTTACCATTGTTACCGTTTTGTAGCTATTATATTCACTAAAACGACGTTTGTCAAGGATTTGGAATAGCGTTTTTTGTGTATTTTGCCAACAGACATGCTGCCGTTTGAGAGAATAAAAATCCAAAAGTCCAATTTTCGCCATTTTTGTGAAGTATCACCAGGCAAATGGGAGGCGATTTTGCTGTTTTTACCAAATATCGCGAAAGCATGCCGGTGTACAATATTACTCTCGGATTCATTGATGAAGAAAAATTGGATAAAAAATAACAATAGATTTTGCACAATTCATGAATAAAAGGAGGTGTTTGTTGGGCAAGCTGTACGATTTCAGAGTTTGAAAGAGACTTTTGCTTCAGGTATTCCCCCCAGTATGTTGGCAAAGATCTTCTACATAGCAAGCGCAGGGACGCTTTTATAGTATTGCGGAGTGCGTTCGGACGGGACTGCGTTGGTATCTTTTCCGTCTGTTCCCAGCAATTCATGGCAGACAATGGAATCGTTCGCAGTTCTAAACTGTCCTGCAAGCTCCTGAACAGTCTGATATACCCGTTTTTTTCGGGAAGGTCGGTGGGGGAGCAATATCCATCCAGTATGCCAAGTACCATCATCGCCGGATACTGCCGCATACCCGCGCATTCTTCCCATGCCGCCTCCGAATGGAGAAGCGAGCCGGAAAACCGTGTCGCGCGGCAATCCCATCCTCTTCGGCAAAGGCGCCTGCCACAGATTGTGCGCAGTTGTAGCCGGATTCAAACAGGCGGCGGGCTTCTTGTCCTTTTTCAGTTTGGATAATCATAAAATCATTCCTTTTTAAGCAGTTTCGTGTACTTTGAAGATGTTTTTTCATAAAGCCGGCGCTGTTGCGCTTGCGCATTCTTTCACAGTAAAGAAGAATTTGAAAAATGATCTTCTATTATATAGTGTTTTTTTGCATGTCCTTTTCCACGGGTAGCTGCAATTTTATTCGCTGGTGAACCATTTTTCTTGTTGCGTGTAATTCCTAATTAAAACTGTTTTTCTTATGTCATGGACGGGCAAAGACACCTGCTTTTTTGTGATAAACAGGAGACTGTAATGACAGCCTCCCTGTTTGTTATTTTTTGCAGGTTTTAATGCTTTTTTGTTTCGCGAATTTGATTCAGGCTGTTGCAAGGTGTTTTCCATCGGCAAGCCGCTGTTCCACAAAGTCATTGGTTGCCTTTTGATTTCCCGAGCTTGCATATGAGCCTGGGTAATGATTTCGTTCGCCTTATCCTGTGCCTGTTTCATGATCTCGCTCTGATCCAGAATTTTTTGGCGCGTTCTTCCGCGAGATGGACGGTATCTTCCGCCTCTTTTTTAGCAATATAAAGGATATTTTTCGGTCATTCAGCAAATTTTTTTTTGCTTGCTTGAGCTCGGTCGGCAGATTCAGCCGCATATCGCTTAGTAATTCCTGAAAGCGTTCGGCATCAATGACGCATCTCCCCGTTGGAAAGCGGAATTCGCATTGCCGAGTCCAAAATGTCCTCCATTGTTTCGATTGTGTTGAGCAGTTCAAGGTTTCCCTTTTCATCCATAGCAATCATTCCTTTCCAAAATCTTTCTATTGATATAAACGGTTTTAGCCTTGATTGATCGGGGTAAGGATTTTCTTCAGGTACAAAGCCTGAAATGTCACCGCCGAAACTGGCGATTTGTCTGACCAGACTGGAACTGAGATACATGTTTTCGGCATTGGTAGTCAAAAAATATCGTTTCGGCATCAGCGTAAAGCTTTTTATTGGCAAGCGCCATCTGAAACTCATATTCAAAATCAGACATTGCGCGAAGTCCCTTCGACGATAGCGCACGCTTTCTTTTCCGCACATAGTCGGCAAGCAAACCATCAAAGCGATCCACCTGGACGTTCGGCAGACCGGTAATGCAGGCACTTATCAGATCACAGCGTTCTTCCGCGGTAAAGCTGGTCTTTTGTCATAGTTTACCGACACCGAGTACAATCACGGTATCAAACAGTTTTGGCGGCACGGGTAATATATCCAAGCCCTTTGGTAATCGGGTCGAAACTGCCCGGACATACAGCGATTTTCATTTTTAAATGTTCCTTTCTGAGCTTTTGTACAAATTCGGTAAAATCGGGCGCAGACCGAAATTTTTTTCTTACTGCTTGCCGAAAAAGCAGATCAGCTGTTATTTTTGACAGCTCTGTTTGATTGGAGGTGATTCGGCGGTAAGCCGTAATCATGATTTTTCCGAATTTATATTGTTTGTCTATGACGACGAAGTCGGCGCACCGTTCGGGAACGTTTTCATCAATAGCGTGCTCGCAGAGGATGATTCCGCGGTCGCTCATTTTTTTGGCGTAAGCAGTTTTAATGCGCGCGGCAGAATATCCTTATGGTAGGAGGATCTAACAGTGCAATATCAAAAATCCTTGGTACCGGTTAAAAACTGCTATACTCGGCAGAAACTACCCTTGATTTCGAAACAAGCCGGTATTTTTAAGTTTTCTTTTACAATTTCCTGCGAGTGTCTGCTGTTGTCAATGAAAACACAAAAGTTCGGCGCCGCGGCTCAGCGCTTCGATGCCAAGTTGTCCGGAACCGGCAAACAAGTCAAGAACGGTTGCTCCCGAACATCAAATTGAACGATGCTGAACATCGCCTCTTTCACTCGGTCTGAGGTGGGGCGGACATCCAATCCGTCCGCTGTACTAATTTTCTGCCTTTGGCAGTACCATTAATAACCCGCATAGAGGGAACCCAGCCTTTCTGAATAATGTGGAAAAGATGCCGTAATCCGAAAGAACTAATACCCTCGTGATTCAAACATCGTTTTTTTCTTGTTTTTGCGGTAAACGCTAAGGACGATCCCGATTGCCAGATAGGAGGTGACAACCGATGTGCCGCCTGAACTGATCAACGGCAAAGTAACTCCGATAACCGGCAGCAGACAAAGTACCATTCCGATGTTTACTACCGTTTGAAAATAAAGATCGCAAATACACCGGCGCACAGATAGCAGCCCAGCGGATCCCGGGACATTCTTGCCACCAGAAGCATTTTGACACAAAGCAACGACAGCAAAAGGGTGACGCCGACACAGCCGACAAAGCCAAGGGTTTGTCCGATATAGGAAAAATAAAATCGTTATAGACTTCTGAGGAACAAATAAATTATCGCTGAACAAGCCTCTGCCGAAAATTTGTCCGGAGCCCAGCGCAATTCGTCCGCGGATTTGGTGGTATCCGGTTCCCATAGGATCAAGCTCAGGGTGGAAAGCAATCAAAATACGCTTTTGCAGGTAGTCGGGCAATACAAAATTCCAGACGATCGGTGCTACCACAGCGGATGCCGCAATTCCGCCGAGTACGTATTTCCATGAAATCCCGGCAGTGAACAGCATGACAATAAAGATAAAAAGGAAAACCAAAGCCGAACCAAAATCACCCTGTGCCATAATCAATAAGGTGGGAGCACTCCGTGCAGACAGAGCAACAGAATGTTGGGGGATGATTGATGTCCTCCCGCACTGACTGGAGATGAAGCGCAAAAGGTAAAAACAAATGCGATTTTTAAAAGCCGGAGGGCTGTAATGGTGATGCCGAACAGACTCAGCCACGCCTTTATCATCTGATCCTGCCCGGGTGATACTGAGCGGGGTAAACGTAAGCAAAGACGAGAAACAAGGCTGCCGGCATGGTATATTTTCCAAAGCTTTGCGAGCGTGTGATAATCAAACAGTGACACAATAATCGCGGCGGCAATTCCGAGCGCGATTGCAAAAGCCTGAATAATCAGCGACTTTTTGTGCTCAAAAAACCGTTGTGAATAATGGAATACAGCATCACCAAACTGATTGAGGAGGCGATCAGACAGAAAAGCATCAGCAGTTTGTCTATTGATTTCAGATATTCCCATATGGCACGAAAAACTTTTTCACCTGTCTCCTCCTTTCTTCGTTGAAATCATGTTACCGTATTAGTATGCGCTAAACAATGGTGTTAAAACAATCCGGCAATGGTGCCGTCTTTGTCGATATCAATCGCGGGTGTTTGCTGGCGATTTCGGCAGACCGGGCATGGTCATGATATTTCCGGTTAATGCAACAATGAATCTGGCACCGCGGAGAGCTTTGTTGCGCACCGTCACAGAAAAATGTTCCGGCCGTCCCAAAAGCTCTGGATTGTCGGATAGAGAATATTGTGTTTTTGCCACGCAGATCGGATATCCCTTTTCTGCACATATTAGGCTACGACAGGAACACCGAAGCTACGCATATTTTCTATGTGTTTTTGCAGGTTGGCGCTGCCTTTTTTCAGCGCATCCAGGTTTTCGGCGCCGAGATCGGCACGCGGAACACCACCGTTGTATTTTAGTGCCCGAATGGTCGCGACCAGAACAACGCAACTTTTGGCGTTAAGCCGCCGAAGCGGCATTTTATATCGAAGAATTTCTCGGCTCCGAGATCGGAACCGAAACCAGCTTCGGTAATAGTGTAGTCGGCAAGCTTGAGCGCCAGTTTGGTAGCCCGCAGGAGTTGCATCCATGGGCAATGTTGGCAAACGGACCGCCGTGCATAATGACAGGCGTGTTTTCTAACGTCTGAACCAGGTTCGGCTTGAGCGCGTCTTTGAGCAGGACTGTCATAGCGCCGTTTGCCTGCAAGTCACGGGCGTAGACCGGCGAGCCGTCGTAACGGTAGGCCACCAAAATGTTTCCCAGCCGTCTTTTTAAATCCTCTAAATCAGAGGCAAGGCAAAGAATTGCCATCACCTCGCTGGCTACGGTGATCTGGAATCCGTCTTCCCGCGGAATACCGTCTGCTTTTCCGCCTAAACCTACGACAACATTGCGCGCAGGCGCGGTCGTTCATATCCATGCAGCGTTTAAACAGAATCCGACGGGGATCAATGCTGAGTTCGTTTCCCTGTCGCATATGGTTGTCAATCAATGCGCAGAGCAGATTGTTTGCCGCGGTCAGAGCGTGCATATCGCCTGTAAAATGAAGATTGATATCCTCCATCGGGACAACCTGGGAATATCCGCCGCCTGCCGCGCCGCCTTTAATGCCAAACACCGGGCCCAGAGATGGCTCCCGCAAGGCCAAAACCGCCTTTTTTCCGATTTTGTGCATTGCCTGTCCCAGCCCGACGCTGATCGTCGTTTTTCCCTCTCCTGCGGGAGTCGGGTTGATGGCTGTAACCAAAACCAGTTTGCCGTCGGGACGGTCTTTTGACTTTTTCAAATAAGTCTTCGGTGAATTTTGCTTTGTATTTTCCGTACGGTTCCAAGAAATCGACGGATACGCCGATTTTTCGGCAACTTCGGAAATCGGGAGCATTTTTGCACCCTGTGCAATTTCAATATCTGTCAGCATCTTTTTATCCCCCTAGTCATGCGTTTTGCATCGCCTGATGATGTAAAAGGCTACTTTTGCTTTATTATAGCATATCTGTCAGCAGAATACTACTATAAAATATGAAAGATTTGAACAGATATCCAAGAGAAAGAATTTGTAAACATTTCTGCTAATTGTGAAAATGCCGTTAAAATTCTGAATACCACTTTACATCAATGTCAAGTTGTTGTAAAATAGAATAAATATGAGTAATAATCGAGTGCAGACCGGCGTTTTTGCAGGGGCGGAAAAAGCCGGTCTTCAGAAAGGATTGGGAACCAGATGCAAACCAAGTATAAAAGAATATTGCTAAAATTGAGCGGTGAGGCGTTGGCGGGAGAAAAAAATTCGGTCTTAATTATGACGTCATCACCGATATTTGTATCACGCGGCATCGGCGTGGAAATTGCCATTGTAGTAGGCGGCGGAATTTTTTGAGAGGACGCTCCAGCGGGAGCGATGGACCAGCTCACATCGGTATGCTCGGCACGACGATGAATGCGTTGGCTGTGGCAGAGTTCTGAGGGTGAGGCGTTGATGTCAGAGTACAGACCGCGATTGCAATGCAGGCGGTTGCAGGAGCCGTATATCAGAAATCGGGCGGTGCGTCATCTGGAAAAGGGCAGAGTGGTCATCTTCGGGTGCGGCACCGGAAATCCGTTTTTCTCGACCGATACTGCTTCGGCATTGCGGGCGGCGGAAATCGAAAGCGGATGTCATCTTTAAGGCAACAATGGTGGACGGTGTTTATGACAAAGATCCGAATAAGTATGAAGATGCAGTGAAATATGATGAATTAACGTTCTCTGATGTCATTACACGGGAGCTTGGGGTTATGGATAGCACCGCAGAGCAAAGAATGTGCAGGGGACAACAGCCTGCCGATTCTGGTGTTTAATTTAAACCATCCCGAAAAATATTGTTGCTGCCGTGAAGGGCGAACCGGTCGGTACGTTGGTGCATGATTAACGGTTCATTTTAACTTTGGCGACAATGAAAAGATTGTATTGATCAAAAAGCAGGAAAATACGGCGATTTGCCGAAAAATGAAATCATCGTCGATGGTGTATAAAAATGCGGATACCGGCACAGGATAAGGTGTTACGGGTTTGATTGCAGCGGACGGTCGGGGCGGCGTCCCTAGAAAGGATGAAGGTGAACGGTATGAAGAACAAATGAAAATCACAGAGGAAAAGATGAAAAAATCCCTGCAGGTATTGTCGGGGCGATTATGCGCAATCCGCGCGGGGCGGGCAAATCCGGCGGTACTCGATAAAATCGTGGTAGATTATTACGGAGCGCCGACTCCGATTCCGCAGATGGCTGCTGTTTCGGTAGCGGAGGCACGGGTTTTGGTGGTTCAGCCTTTGGGATCTGTCCACCCTCAAATCAATTGAAAAAAGCACCAGACCTCTGATTTGGGGAATTAACCCAACCAATGACGGAAAAGTTTGCGCATTGCGTTCCCCCCAGTTAACCGGAGGAGCGCCGCCGCGATATTGTTAAGAAGTAAAAGCAAGCTTTGCGAGGAAGCCAAGGTTGCCATTCCAGACATTCGACGGGATGCAATCGATAAATTTAAAGCCATGAAAAAAGCGTCCGAAATCACTGAAGATGATTTAAAGGCTGTGAAAAGGATGTTCAGACGCTGACCGATAAATATTGTAAAGAAGCAGACGAGATGAGCACCGCAAAAGAGAAAGAAATTATGTCAATCTGAGTATTATCAGGAGGGCATAGCATGCTTTTCATAGAAAACAAGCGGATCTGCCCGAAGTGCTTCCGGTTCATATCGGAATCATTATGGACGGGAACGGGCGCTGGGCGAAAAAAAAGCGGGGATTGCCCCCTGTTTTGCCGGACATAAAGCAGGAGCGATACGTTTAAAAAATTGCCCGCTACTGTAATAAAATCGGAATCAAATATTTAACGGTATATGCTTTTTCCACCGAGAACTGGAAAGACCGCAGAAAGAAGTCGAGGCGATTATTGACCTGCTTCGAATTATCTGCGAGATGCCGAAAATTATAAAAAAAAACATTCGGGTGCGGTTTATCGGAGATATCTCGGTATTCGACCAAGAAATTCGAATGAAAATCGCCGAGTCACAATCGGAAAGCAAGGAGTTTACCGGTCTGAATCTCAATATTGCCATTAACTACGGCGGCGATGAGATTTGCATGCCGCGAAGCTGTTGGCAAAAGAGGCGGAAGGCGCCCTTCGTTCTGATGACATTGATGAGACTGCGTTCGAGTCGCGGCTGTATACAGCGGGACAGCCGAACGGATTTGGTTATCCGCCCTAGTGGGGAATACCGGCTGTCCAATTTTATGGTTGGCAGTCTGCGTATGCAGAATTTGTGTTCATGAATGTGCTATGGCCGGATTTTACCGAGAAGCATCTTTAATGAGGCGTCATGGGAATATGCCAATCGCAACCGGCGGTTTGGCGGGCTGTAAGCAAAAGCGCTTGTTTAGGATCATGTAAAAAGGGCAACTTATGTTTGTCAGATTAAACAGATAAGGAGCGACGGTCGGCAGAGGACCGTTACTGTCAAATATGAAACAAAGGATAATCACTGCTGCAGTCGGCTTGGCACTGCTTTTGATCGTATTATTATTTTTAACACTCTGATTTTTAACGCTGCAGTGTCATTGCTTGCATGTATGGCGGCGTTGGAAATATTGGTGTCTGCAAAATATGCGAGCCACAAGTTATTGACGGCCGCTTGTCTTCTGTTTGTTGCGGCAGTTCCTTTTTTCGGATGCCGGGCTTTAATCTGTTTGGTCGGATTACGGTATTGGTATATCTTGTCATTTTGTTTCTGTTTTTTTTGCTTTTGCGGAGCATGAAACCCTTGCGGTTTGAGCAGATCGGCGTGATTTTTACAACATCGATTTTAATACCGTTTTCTTTTTTCAACCCTGCTTTATATCAGAGATCAGTTTTCCCGAGACGGCTTGTTTTTTGTGATGCTGGTGTTTGCGGGAGCATGGTTTGCCGATGCAGGCGGATATTTCATCGGTCGCTTTTTTCGGCAAGCATGCTGGCTCCGAAAATCAGTCCCCACAAGACGGTGGAGGGAGCAGTCAGCGGAATTTTATTTAATGTTTTTTTCTTTTTGGTCATGGGAATTTGCTATGCGTGGTATATGGAGGGCAGTGGGCACGCCAGTGACGGTACATTATCTTACTATGGGGCTTGCTGTTCCGACCGCGCTTATCGGAATGCTTGGTGATTTGTCTGCGTCGATGATCAAGCGGCAGTGCGGTGTAAAGGATTTCGGAACCATTATGCCGGGGCATGGCGGCGTTATGGACCGGTTTGACAGCGTGCTGTTTGTGTCGCCGTTTTTTATGTGGCACTGCAGTTTGTGACATTGATAAGCTGAAAGTAATAACGGTTCCGCCCGCGTGTATCTACCCGGGCGGTATCCTGTTTTTACAGGAAAACCCAGTTCGTTCTTTTGAAAACAGTTTGTTTTTGCCGTGGCATTGCCGCTTGTTTCGTGATTCTTTCTGATAGGTTCGCGACGTAGGATGGCAATACCCGTAAATTTTAAACTGTTTTTCAAGCGAATGGACGATAATCAATAAAAAAACGGAAGAAAAGTCACATAAACTGATAAGTAGATTCTATCGTGAAAATGCCGCTTTTTGAGTCGGTTGACAGAATAATGGATTTGTCGGAAGTAAAGGGGAAATCGGAGCAATGAAAAAATTACAATACTCGGCTCGACCGGTTCCATCGGCACACAGGCTTTTGATGTGGTGCGCGCACAACATTTTGCAGTGTCCGGTTTGGCGGCGCATAGCAAGATCGAACGGTTAGAACAACAGGCGCGCGCTTTTTGCCGGATACCGTATGTATTTACAGAGAAGATTTATACAAAAAGTTAAAAGATAATCTGGCTGATACCGGTATCCGTGTTACTGCCGGCATGGAGGGCTTGTTCACTGGCGGCAGGAGACCGTGCTGATATTGTGCTTAATGCGGTGGTAGGTATGATCGGCTTGCAGCCTACTTTGGCGGCGATTGCGGCAAAAAGATGTCGCGCTTGCCAACAAAGAAACACTGGTGACCGGCGGAGAAATTGTGATGCGGGCGGCGGCGGAAAACGGCGTGAAAAATTCTGCCGGTGGACAGCGAGCATTCCGCTATCTTTCAGGCGTTACAGGAAACCGCGCAGATCAGGTGAATCGCATTATTCTGACAGCGTCGGCGGCCCTTTACGGATATACTTCGCAAAGAGTTATCCGCAGTCAAGCCCGAGGATGCGCTGAAGCACCCGAATTGGAATATGGCGCAAAAATTACCATTGATTCGGCGACCTTGATGAATAAGGGACTGGAGCTCATTGAAGCGGTACGTTTGTTCGGCAAACAGGCAAAGGATATTCAGATTGTGGTGCATCGGGAGAGCGTACTGCATTCGGCGGTAGAGTATAACGATTATTCAATTATTGCACAGCTTGGCGTACCGGATATGCGGATACCGATTCAGTACGCGCTGACTTATCCTGACCGGCTCAGTTGCCCGACAAAGCAGCCTGTCGCTGATGGAGTGCGGAAGCTGACCTTTGCAGAGCCGGATGAGGAAACCTTTATCTGCTTAAAGGCGTGTAAAGAAGCGATTACCCGCGGCGGCTTGTATCCGACGGTAGTGAACGGCGCAAACGAGCAGGCGGTTGCCTTGTTTTTGGAAAATAAGATTTCTTTACCGATATCGGAAGGTTGGTTTTGGAGTCGCTTGACTGCGTTGCCTGTACCGGCGCGGTAACGGTGGAAAACATTATTGACAGATACCGGCGCAAGAGCGTGGGTGTTACAGCAAACCGGATGTCCAACGGAAAGCATCCTATGATCACTCAACAAAGAGAGCGGAGAAGAGTGCATGCAGACTTTTATTACGGTATTAATCACCATTTTGGTGTTCGGTGTTATTATTTTTATTCACGAATTGGGGCATTTTATTGCGCTAGCAAAATTGAGTGGGGATCACGGTGCATGAGTTTGCACTGATGGGACCGACCATTTTTCACTTTGAAAAGGGCGGTACCAAGTATGCGCTGCGGTTGTTCCCGATCGGCGGGTTCGTCAGCATGGAGGGCGAGGACAGCGAATCGGAGGATGAGGGCGCTTTCGCAAAAACCGGTATGGAAGCGGATTATCGTGGTGGTTGCAGGCGCGGTTATGAATGTTCTGCTGGGGATTTGTGATCCTGATGTTTCTCAACACTTTCCGAACCGGAGGCATTCCGACCACAGTGATCAAGCAGTTTAACGGCACTGCGCCCTATGCAGTGGAAGAATCCGGCTTAAAAGTCGGTGACAAGATTCTGAAAATCAACGGCAGAACCATGTTTATCGAGCAGGATATCGCATTCTCCATCTCGGAAGATGAGGACAAAGTGGTAGATATGGTGGTGCGTCGGGACGGAAAAAAGGTTTCGCTTTGACAATGTTTCGGTCGGTTATGTGACGGTGACGAATGAGAGTGAGGCAATCCGAGGAAAAAGTATCCTTTTTGCAGTGGACGTTGAAAGCAAGAATGTACTCAGCGTTTTAAAATATACCGCGTTAAATACGCTGTATGTCGGGCGGATTGTCTGGCTGTCCTTGATACAACTGCTGACCGGCAAGGTCGGAATGGATGCGCTGTCCGGACCGGTGGGCGTCGGCTCTGCGCTGGGACAGATGGCGGGCATCAGCATAAGCAGTTTGTTTAGCATGATTGCGTTTATTACCATCAATGTCGGGGTGTTCAATCTGCTGCCGATACCGGCGCTGGACGGAGCGCGGCTGGTGTTTTTGATTATCGAAGGAATTCGCCGCAAACCGGTGAATCCCAAATACGAGGGATATATCCACGCGGCGGGGTTGATTGCAATGCTGTTATTAATGGTGTTTGTGACCTTTAATGATATTGTCCGGCTGTTTCAGGCTTAAAATATTTCGGGAAAGGGCAGACGGTTATGAACAAGCAGACCAAAAAGTTCGGGTTGGAAATTGCATGCTGGGCGGAGATAAAATATATCCAGTCGATGCTGAACGTGCGTTCCGATGACGTTGACGGCGCTGTTGCGCAGGCAGTGAAGCTGGAACAGGCGGGTTGTGATATTATTCGGGCTGCTGTTCCGGATAAGGAAGCAGTGAGGCTGATTCCTGCCATTAAGGAAAGTAAGGATTCCGCTGGTCGCGGATATCCATTTTGATTATCGCTTGGCATTGGAAAGTGTGGCGGCGGGCGTTGATAAAATTCGTATCAATCCCGGCAATATCGGGGACTCCGATCGTGTAAAAGCGGTCACTGAAGCGTGCCGTGCAAAAGGAGTGCCGATTCGAATCGGCGTGAATGCAGGCTCCTTGGAGAAAGAGATTTTGAAAAATACGGTAAGCCTACGCCCGAAGCGCTTTGCGAATCGGCGGAATATCACATTGGATTGCTCAATCGGTACGATTTTGATGATATCGTGATTTCTATTAAATCTTCTGACGTACCGACTATGGTTGCATCCTACCGATTGATGGCGGAACGCTGTGATTACCCGCTGCATCTCGGCGTGACTGAAGCGGGAAGTGAGCGGATGGGGATTATCAAGAGTGCTGTCGGAATCGGCAGCTTACTGCTGGACGGAATCGGCGCGACCATACGGGTATCGCTGACCGCCGATCCGGTGCGGGAGGTCTATGCCGCTAAGGATATCTTAAAAGGAATCGGTAAATATGACAGCGGGGTACAGTTTATCTCCTGCCCGACCTGTGGCAGAACGAGAATCGACCTGATTCCGTTGGTGGAACAGGTAGAGGAAGCACTGCGGGGCTTGCGATAAAAAGATAAAGGTCGCGGTAATGGGATGTGTTGTCAACGGTCCCGGAGAGGCGAGAGGCAGATATCGGGGATTGCCGGCGGCGATGGCTGTGCAGTACTGTTCAAAAAGGAGAAATTATCCGCAAGGTGCCGGAAACCGAAATTTTGCCGGCGTTGCTGGAGGAGATTGAAAAGCTGTAAAGTATTGAATAAAAGCTTTTTCCGGTGTTGTCCGGATGTATAAGAAGAAAGGGAATTTTTCGATGGCAACTTTAAAGGACGTGTTTGGCGGACTGATTGATGACAGCTTTATCACGGTGTCAGAGGGCGAAGTGCTGGCTCTGGATATTTCGCGGAAAACGCCGAGGTCTTTGTGACGGCGAAATTCGGACAGCTGTTGAATCGATCGGTTATCGCAGATTTTGAAAAGCATATTACAAAGGTGATGGAATTAAGATGTTTTCGTCTTTTTTCCGAAGTACACCCCTGATATGCTCTGCGCCGAATATTTTCCGCAGTTAGTGGAGCGGCTGAAAACTACCGCCAAAGTTGTCAACGGCTATTTCGACCGGGCGGAGGCGTCTTTTTTCGGAAGGAGTCTGTACGATCAAGCTGAAAAACGGCGGTGCCGAGATCCTTCAAAAAGCGCAGGTGGATTCCGCGCTTGCCAAGCTGATTGCGGAAGAATTCAGCACCAATGTCACCGTTGTGTTTGACGGTGTTTTATCGGTCAGCGATGAGGATTTTTGAAAGTCTGATGGCTTCGATGCCGGCACCTGAGCCGGCGGTCAGACCGGAACCGCCAAAACCGGCGCCGGCGCCGAAGCAGGAATATAAACGGATTTCACCATACCCAAACGGATGAAAATTGATTTTTCCACTTTGCCGTTTGTGAATGACAGCGCGGAGGTTGTGATCGGCAAGGCAATTGCCGAACAACCGATTTCGCTGTCTGAGGTTACCATGGAGAGCGGCAGGATTTGCGTGTGGGGCGATATCTTCGCGATTGAAAGCCGGGAGTCCCGGGCGGCTCCAAGGTCATACTGAGCATTAATATTACCGACTATACCGGCTCCAACACCTGAAGGTGATTATGGACAAGGCGAAAGCGGAGCCATAATGGAGTTGAAAAAAGGGCAGACGGTGCTTGTCAAGGGTGAGGTTACATACGACAAATACGATAAGGAAATTACCATTAAGCCACAGCATATCATGAAGGTGAAAAAAAAAGAAAACCGATAAATGCGAGCAAAAGCGGGTGGAACTGCATCTGCATACCAACATGTCTGCAATGGACGGAATGACGCCGGCGGACAAGCTGGTCAACACAGCTTTGAATGGGGGCATAAAGCCATCGCTATC
>VOFB01004178.1_pt1 | contig 16363 bp, 23 predicted proteins | sample 5384141 | NCBI WGS metagenome assembly VOFB01 (sample SAMN12384721, study PRJNA508395) | human gut metagenome | isolation source: healthy gut A | host: Homo sapiens | reverse complement strand
AAGCGGCAGCATACCGCCCACCAGCTTTGCCAGAATGACGCTGAAGAACAGCGACACGCTGACCACGACGGCATAGCCCATCACGTTCTCGTACTGACCGGGGAAGAGGAAGGTGTACATCAGGTAGATGCGCAGGCCGTTCACGATGCCCAGCACTGCGCCCACGATGGCAGACACCCGCAGCTCCTTGGCCAGCACCCGCATAAAGTCGGCGGGTTCTACCTCGCCCAGTGCCAGACCGCGCACCATCAGGGTGCTGATCTGGTTGCCGCAGTTGCCGGCGGTATCCATCAGCATGGGCATGAAGGAGACCAGCAGCGGCAGGCTGACAAAGGCCTGCTCATAGTGGGTGGTGACCATGCCGGTAAAGGTGGCCGACAGCATCAGAATCAGCAGCCACGGGATGCGCTGCTTGGCGTGGGTCCACACGCTGGTGCCAAAGTAGGTGGTGGCGTCGTCATCCGGGAGAATGGCGGCCATCTTCTGCATATCCTCGGTGCTCTCGTCGGTCAGAACGTCGATTGCATCGTCGATGGTGATGATACCCACGAACATGCCCTCGTTGTCCAGAACGGGCATGGCGGTAAAGTCGTAGCGCTGCATCTCACGCGCCACAAACTCCTGATCGTCGGTGACCTTCACGGTGACCAGATTGTCCTCCATGATCTCCGTGATGGGGGTCTTGGGGTCGGCCAGCAGCAGATTGCGGGCAGAGACAACGCCCTGCAGCCGGTTGCTCTCCACCACATAGCAGGTGTAGACGGTCTCGGCATTCTCGCCCTGCTTGCGGATGGCGGCAAAAGCCTGTTCCACCGTCATATCCATGCGCAGACGCACATATTCCGGGGTCATCAGGCTGCCGGCCGAGCTCTCGGGGTAGTTCAGCAGCTTGTTCAGGCTCTCGCGGGTCTGCCGGGAGGATTTCTCCAGCACCCGCTTGACCACACCTGCGGGCATATCCTCCAGCAGGTCGGCAGCATCGTCCAGGCTCATCTCCTCGATGGCGCTGACAAGCTCCACGTCGGAGAAGGCGTTGACCAGGTCATCCCGGGCTTCATCGGACATATAGGCGAAGGCTTCGGTGGCAACTTCCTTTTTCAGCAGACGGAACACCACCAGACGGTTGTTCTCGTCCAGCTCCTCCAGCAGCTCTGCCAGGTCGGCGGGCTGCTCCTCCTCAGTGACCTCGCGCAGCTTGACGTACTGCTTTTTTTTTACCAGCATCTTCAGCAGACGGCTCTTGGTCAGCATCTCGGGGTTTGCCTTGACCTCTTCGTCATTGGCTTCCTCCCGCTCTGCCTCCCGCATATCCTGCTTCAGATCCTCGGTGGCTTCCTCGTTCAGATCTCTGACCAGCTTCTGACGCACCTCGTCCGGGATATCAGAGGGCAGCTCCTGCACAGGCAGGTTCTGTTCCGTCGTTGGTTTCCAGCTTCTTATCTTCCATTTCCATGGGCGTACCTCCTCTGGGCAATATACGGCACGGAGGGCTTTCTCCGCGCCGGAGGATGCAGCAGGTCGGGAAACAAAAACCGCCGCCCATGCCGGAATGCCGCAAACCGCCATTTCGCGCGCGCACAAAACCGCGCCTTCCTTCTGTTGTTCTGGGGCTTTTCTCAAAAGCCGCTCATCTCAGCGGCAAAAAGGCGAACGCAGCTGCTTTTGTTCCCGTCCGATCCACCGCGCCGGGCGTTCGGTTTGGACTATGATCCGGGTCCATTGTTCCTGCGTTCACCTCCCGTTTTTAAATTCAAAAATCTATTGAACCGTTTTTTATTATAGCGCCGCAAAAAAACACAGGGGTCAACCCTAAACCATGCATTTACAGCAATTTTATTTGCCGCCTGCAAAGCCTTTACATGTTCCGGACGGCAAAGCAAAACGCCCCCTCTCCGAGTTGCGGCGCGTCGGAAAAGGGCGTTTTGTTTGGATATTGCCTTGGTGTGAGGAGGAATCATGTGGGCGATAAGGGGCTGTACTTCAGCCGCATCGCCTGCACATCATGGGCCATACACACAGTTTCGCACTGCTGCGTTGCGCAGTAACCGCCAGTGCGGAGCAGCCGCTCCTCTCATTTGCGGGAGCTGGGTGCCGCCGTGGCTGCGGCCCGGTGGATGCAGTGGATCTGCTTACTTGTACAGGTCGACCAGACGGGTCAGGTGCTCGTAGCGGTCGTTTGCAACCTGCTGGTTGCGTGCGAACAGCTCCTTAGCACGGTCGGGGAATGCACGGGTCAGGCGGCTGTAACGGGTCTCGTTTGCCAGCAGTGCCTGATACTTGTCGTTGTCCACGGCCTTGGAGGTCAGGGTGAACGGATTCTTGCCCTGAGCCTTGTTTGCCGGGTTGAAGGTGAACAGGTTCCAGTAACCAGCCTCAACTGCCTTCTTCATCTCGTTCTGGCAGTTGGTCATGCCGCCCTTGACACCGTGCAGCTCGCAGGGAGCGTAGCCGATGATCAGAGACGGGCCGGGGTAAGCCTCAGCCTCAGCAATGGCCTTGACAGCCTGAGCCGGGTTAGCACCCAGTGCGATCTGAGCAACATAGATGTAACCGTAGGTCATAGCGATCTCGGACAGGCTCTTCTTGCTGATTTCCTTACCAGCAGCAGCGAACTGGCAGACTTCACCAATGTTGGAAGCCTTGGATGCCTGTCCACCGGTGTTGGAGTACATCTCAGTATCGAAGACCATGACGTTGACATCCTCGCCGGAAGCCAGGACGTGATCCAGGCCGCCGAAGCCGATGTCGTATGCCCAGCCGTCGCCGCCGAAGATCCAGACGGACTTCTTGGCGATGAACTGCTTGCTCTTCAGGATCTCAGCAGACTTCTCGCAGCCAGCAGCAGCAGCCTTCTCCAGCTCAGCGATCAGGGCCTTTGCGGGCTCGTCGTTGGCAACCAGCAACCTCAGCGATCTCCTTGATCAGGTGTATCTTGCTCAGGGCGCTTATGCCAAGGTCATCGGACACAGCGCGCAGCTTTTGGCTGTGTGCGAGGCCATGCACTATGCACTGGTGGCCCTGCACATCCGCATCCAGACGGCGGCAGCCTATGCGCAGCTGGGAAAGAGCGAGGAAGCCCGCACATGGCTGAGACAAGCCCTTTCTGACGCCGCACCGGACGGTCTTGTGATGCCGTTTGTGGAAAACTACGATTTCCTGAAGCCCCTGCTGGCGCGGGAACGGAAAACTGACCTGATTGCGAAGATCACCGAGCTTGGCGAAGGGGCAGGGGCGCGAAACGCGGCGAGTGCCCACCCGGCGGCCTTTGACGTGCTGACACCGCGGGAATTTGAGATCGTGGAGCTGATAGCGCAGCGGCTGAGCAACCGCGAGATCGCGGAAAAGCTCTATCTCTCCGAGGGGAGCGTCAAGCAGTATGTCAATCAGATCTATTCCAAGCTCCATATTGAGGGCGACACCCGCACCAAGCGAAAGGCGCTTGCCGGGCTGTTCGGGCAAAAGACCTAACCTTTGGTTAATGGTTCTCCCATCGCATCCACCGTACAATACTTGTACGGTGGATTTTTATTTTCGCGGAAAGGAGGGCGCGCACTTGAATCGAAGGTATCTCACAGCCGTCACACCGCTGCCCGATCATGTGCTGCAAGTTGATTTTGTGTCTGGAAGCCGGCTTTTGCTGGACATGAAGCCGTATCTGGACAAGATCCGGTTTCGTCCGCTTGCGGATGCGCGGGTGTGGAACAGCGCTGTGACCAACGGCATCTTTGTCCGCTTCGGTGATGTGGAGCTGAGCCACGATGAGATCTTGTCCATGGCGGAACAGGAGCATTGACTCCGTTCATTTGAAAAAGGAGAATAAACTGATGAAACACTTAAATAAATATCTGTCTCTTGCATTGGCGCTGGCGCTGTGCCTGAGCCTAGCCGCCTGCGGCGAGAGCAACGAGGACTACGGCGATGACGGCAGCGACTACAATTTATATGGCGTTCCCGATTCCTTCGAGGGGCTGGTAAAAGACTCCGAGCAGATGTCGAACCTCTACCTCTACGGCGGTGCGTGGACGGGTGAGGACGGCGGCACGCTGATCTCCGCCACCAACGACAGCGGCGATGAGGTTCGCTTTGCGCTGTACGACTCGGACGAAGAGGTGACCGCCAGCGGCTTCATCCAGTTCGTGCCGGACTATGACTACGACTATTTCTACAACGAGCACAACGGCATGGCCTACCGCAGCTGGTTCGACGAGGTCGGCGCCCTGCATGTAGCCGAGCTTGGCACCTTTACGCAGATGACCGGCGACGCGCCGGGCGAGAATACCGGCGACATCGATTTTGAGATGATGGCGGGCACCTGGTATCTGGACGCCGAGGCGGATGCGCCCAGCATCCTTGTGTTTGACGAAAACGGCGGCTGGGAGCTGCTGGAGCGGCCCGGTGATGACGGCGACCCCACCACGGTGGACAGCGGCACCGTCGAGCTGGCCCCTGATGGCTCCGAGGAGATGTATCTCGCCGTTTCCTCCCAGTTCGACGATGTGGGTTATGAATTTACCATCCTCGACCATGACACGCTGCGTTGGGGCAGTGAGTTCGAGTTTTATCAAAAAATGGCATAGCGGCTGCGGGAAGGAGAGAGATGAAAAAGCAACTTGTCCTATTCTTGGCGCTGGCATTGTGCCTGGGCTTGACCGCCTGCGGCGACACCGAATCTGACGATACGCAAAGCGGCTATGAGACCGTCATGGATATGGAATTTCTCGACGGGATGTGGAGCATCGACGGCACCGCGAAGTTATACTTTGACAGTACGGAGGGCTTTTACGCCTACCGCACTCGCTGGGGACTCGGCGGGCGCGGAGAATTCGAGCTGTCCGAGGCGAGCGGTCGACCGATGATCTTCTTCAACGGTCTTCTCTACAACTTCCTCCTGCGCGACGACGGCGTGTTGCTGCCAAACCGGAACGGCGAGGGCAGCGGACTCACCATCCATCGAAACACCTTTCCTCCGCGACGACGAGGCGGAGATCGTCGAATGGGACATAAGCAACTGGGACGGCATGTGGCAAAATGCCTTGGGCGAGACCATCGTCATCAACTCGTCCCTCATGCAGTACATCGCCTGCTCGCCGGACTATTCCATGAGTGGCACCATGAACGACGAGGGCGAGGGTATGGGCCTCTATCTTTACGACAACGGGACGCGCGCCTACCTATGCCCCGGTGACGACGGCAACAGCTTCACCCTCTCCGCCGAACGCTTCGGCCGCTACGGGGACGATCAGCATTTTGATGGCGTCTTTTACCGCAATGCCGACTTCTACGCCTACACGGATATGGAAAACGCGGAGTTTTATGAAGACGAATACTCCACCTTCTATATCTGGTACTACGACGGCGTGAACCGTTACCTTTTGGGCAACGATTACACCATCGGCGAAGACGGCCTTGCCTACCACGACGAAGACGGCCTCATCTATCCCGCAGGCTGGATTCCCGAAGAACCATATGATCCCGCTGTTGACTGGGGCGCAAACTGGATGGATAGTTGGGACATCTGAAGCCCCGCGGAAGAAGGAGGAAAATGAAATGAGACAACGAAGACCCTTTTGACGTTCGCCCTTGCGCTGCTGTTTTGTCTGAGCCTTGCCGCCTGCGGTGCGAAGCAGTATCCCATGGAGATCACCGTTGTAAACCGTACCACATACCCCATTGCGGATATACGCATCAGCCTCACTTCGGAGGAGGACTGGGGGGAGAATCGCCTGGAGACCACACTGGCGGAGGGCGAGAGTACCGAGATCGACCTGGGGGAGTACACGGAAGGGCAGCTGAACGAGGGCTTCAGCCTTCAGTTTTACGGTGAGGACGGTGAGCCGGTCAACCCTGACTATGATCCCAGCTCTCCCATGTTTTTTGACAACGGCGACTTTCTTATTTTCGCGCCGCCGGATCTCAGCGTTGCCCTTTTCCTGGACACCGCTTATGACAAGGAGGTCTATGACCAGAAAATCGTGGAGTCCTATGCTGCGGACGGCGACGGCCGGGGTGATGTGATCTCACGGGACGACATCCCGGTTCTGATGGGTGGCGCGCTGCCCTTTACCAATATGCAGAACCTGCTCTCCGAGAACCATGACGACGGCACCTACCGCTATGAGGACATCACCGAGGATGGGAAACTCCTTGTGGTCAATACGGCGGAGCAAAGCTGCTTTGTTCCGGATGTACAGGAGCTGGACGATTATCTGACAGCCTGTGCCCTGTCTTTAAGTGATGCGGGTACCTATGAGCTGTTGTCCGCCGAAGAACATGAGGAATACAGCAAAAATTTAAGCTATCCGGTTTACATCGTAACCTATACCGCCGGCGAGAACGAAGACACCCGGGAATGGACCGTATTTGTTATGGACACCGACATTTGTACCTATCTTTACGGATTCTGCGCGCCCCCGATGCTGCGGCGGATATGGGTGAGACCTATCAAAACATTTTTTTCGCAGTTGTATTTGAGCGATGAAGAATGAGGAGGAATGTCACATGAAGAGAAAAAAGCCATATCTTCTGGCGGGACTGGTGTTGCTGCTTTTCCTGCTGTGCACAGCCTGCGGCAATACGGAGGGGCAAATCGCCCCGCAGGATGACCCCAACGAGGGCCTGGGAGGCGGCCTCAGCGAGGACACCGTCAACGACTTCAGCGGCTTCGAGGGTATCTGGCTGGGCGAAGCGGACAACGACTACGACTCCATGGAGTTTGATGCCGAGGGCAACTGGACCCTCTACCTCAGCGGCGAAGTGATGGATGACGGTTACCTCCGCTATGAGCCGGAGTGGGAGGCTATCTATGCCTACAGCAGCTCGGACGACTCCGGCAGCCTCATCGCCATGGAGGACGGCCAGCTCTACTGCGCCGCTTACGGCTACTTCAATCCCGGCGAGGGAATGGAGTACCTCTGGTATGAGGACGGCGGCCGTCTCACAGAGGACGATGCACCCGATTCGGAGGACGAGGTGTCTGACTGGAACGGCCGTCTAGACGGCGATGCAAATTCCTATTGGAGCTGGGATTCCGACCTCTGCCAGCGAACGTTTCAGAATTCAAGGGCATCTGGTACTATGACGGCGATCTCTCGGCTGAGACCTATATCGTCATCGACGGCAAAGGCAACTGGAGCTTTTACCAGCGCGCACCCGGCGCTGAAAGCGCGGAAATGGACTGCGGAGTTTTCTCCTATTCGATGGATGAGGCGAGCACCTATTACGCGGACTCCACGATGTACGATGGCGTGTCTTACAAGGTCTTTGAGTTTGACGAGGACTCTCTGGTCTGGGGCGATGAGGGCGTTTACTACATGATGGAGTGATGGAAAGGAAGGAGAACCATGAAGAATCGATGGAAACATATTTTTATCCCTATGCTGGCCATGGCGCTCTGCCTGAGCCTTGCCGCCTGCGGCAATTCTGACGATGTCGCGGGAGAGGACTGGCGCACCACCGGCGTGGTAGTCGGCAGCGGCACTATCACCCACGACAGCGAGAGCGTAGACGTGCTGGTGACCGCGAGACCCCAACAGCGCCGCCTTCTACCGGGATCTGCCGGAGCAGGTGCTGTTTGACAGCGTGGCTTTTCCCGAGACTATCGAGGACATCAGCAGCAGCGCCTTCCAAATCTCCTTCGACGATCAGAACGGGGACGAGGAGAGCGACGTACTGGTGGAGATCGGCCATGAGGACATGAGCAATACCACCATGCTCTGGCTGTGGGACCCCCAGGAGCGCTATGTCTATCAGCCGGATTACTCCAGCTTCCATGTGCCCGGGGTGGCCGGGCCGGAGGAGCCGATTGCCCCCTATGTGGGCCTTTGGGAGTATCAAGGGAAAACCTCTGGCTGCGCATCTGCGATGACGCCACATGGGAATTTGTAAACGATCAGGATGAAGTGATCGAATACGGTACGCTGTGGGTGGATGAAAACGGCGTGACGCTCCACTTTGACGGCAGCGGCGACACCTTGCAGCTGGACCGCACCGTCAGCGGCGACCTCATCGACAGCGTGAACAACGGCACGCTCCTGCCTGTGGAGGGCATCCAGTCCAGCGAGCCGTACTTTGCGCAAAACGGTCTTGCGATCAACGCCGCCGTGGAGAGAGGAACCTTCCTGCTGAAGGACGGCGTGTGCAGCTACTCGGGTCTTGGCGATGGCTACAACACCGGCGACTGCTATTGGGAGATCACAAAAAACGGCGACTATACCCACGACGGCATTCGCGAGCTGCACTTCGATGCCATCTGCTATATTCCGGACAGCTCCATTCCGTATTTCGCCGAGAAGTACATCACCAATACCGACAGCGAGCTGTACGACTTCTACACCGGCATGTGGCTCACCACCGCAACGGCTTACGGCAACAGCCAGCGGGGGACAACTACTATCTCCACACCGTCAGCTGGCAGGGAAACAGCTATCTCATTGAATTCGCCTACTCAACCAACTGGCAGTACAACGTGGGCGACTGGGCGCAGGTCTTGACCAAGAGCTACGCCGTCTATCTTCCCGAGGAGTACAATGGTCTCGTCCTTGCCGCCGAGGCGCAGCCGGACAGCTACAAGGACAGTGCCAAGCGTATGCAGCTTGACAGCATTTCGCCCCGAAGCCTGCCTCATGGACATCGACACGGTGGACCCCTTACCGCAGCCTGTATTTCAGCCTTTGCTACTAAGAAGGGACAGCTATGCGAAAGAAACGCAATGATTTTGACGCGGTGGGCGTCGAGCGCATGACGGACGCCGAGCTGTCAAAGAAGCTGGGAGGCTATCAGAGAACGGAGAGCATCAGCATATCGCTGGGCGTTTTGCTGGTGATCGCCGGGTGTATTTCGATGTTTATACAGCATGACCCCATTTTGGTCTGCGCTTTGGCGTTCCCCGGCGTGGCACTGTTCCTGCTGGTGGCCAAGCCCGCCCAAACGAAGAAAAAAGCCGCTGTTGCAGCAGCAGCTGGGCGGCTTCCGCACGGAGCTGACAAAAGCCTTCGGCCCGGAGCCGAAGCCGGCCACGCTGCCCATCGACCGGGCGTACCTGAAGGCGGCAAAGCTGTCGGCGGTCGCCTTTATGGAGTGTACCTTGACGGACTTCCACGAGGGCGAGCACAAGGGACTGCGGTTCTCCGCCGCCAACGTGGAGCTGCGCCGCACCGTGGAGGAAAAGTCCGGCCCCGACAACGACAACTGGATGACCCGAACCGAGACGCTGTTCCGCGGCATCGTGGTCCGCTGTAAGGGCATCTGCTCCCCCTCCGCTGGACATTGCCCTGAATGATATGTTCCAAGAACGGAAGAAGGACGACATCACCGACCCTGCCGCCTTCCGGAAGCACTTTGCCGCTCACACGGCGGATGGCCGGGAGGCGGACGATCGGGTCACGCCGCAGCTGCGTGACCTGGTACAGAAGCTGGAGGCATCTTCCGGCAGTGCCAAGCTGTGCGGTCTTATTCTCCGTGACGGCGATCTGACGCTGGCTCTGAACACCCGGTATGTGTTTGCGGGCGTTCCGGAGTGGCTGGATCTGCGGGACATCGACGGTATCCGCAAGTGGTTTACTGCCTCGCTGACCGGTATGGGCAATCTGCTGGATCTGATAACGGAAAGCCCCGCCTTGACCGGCGCGACGGAATAAGGAGAAGCATATGGCAGAACAGAACATAACCATGACAGATGAACAGCTGGCGCAGGAGCTGCGCAAAAGCAAGGGCGGCAAGCTCGGCGGCAAACTTCTCTCGCTGCTGGGCGGCGCGGTTGCTGTGGCGGGTATCCTTCTGGGCGGCAACCTTGTGCTGGTTGTCATCGGCGGCGTGGTTCTCGGCCTGGGGCAGATGGTGCAGGGTAAGTCCAAGGAGCAGGCAGGCCGGCAGAGCCTTCGACTCCATTGCTCCGGACATCGTGGGTACCACCTTTGAAACGTACAGATGAACCCTGCTCCCCCCTTTTGGACGCAAACGACACCAATATTCCCCTGCCCAGCCACACCCATTGCAGCGGCAGTGGGTATGTTCGCGGAACTTATCGCGGCCTAACTACGGAGCTGTGTACCGTCCGGCTGACGGAAGTCAGCGAGGTTCAGCGGGAGGAGACCGGCCTGTGGGAAAAGAACGAGCAGGAGGTCTACACCGGCCAGTGGATGCTGTGCCGGCTGAACCGGGAATTTCCCACATGGCTGACCATCTGGCCGCGGGAAAGACTGGATAAGCTGTTCAGCTCCAAAACCATCCAAACAGGAAATGAGGACTTTGACAAGCGCTTCAATCTGAGCAGCGACGATGAAGCGGCGGCTCTGCGCATCCTGTCCCCCGGCCGGATGGAGCGGATTCTGGCGCTGACGGATTCCTCCATCGGTAAATTCGCCGTGAATCTCAACTCGGACGGCAGGCTGTATATCGCCGTTCACAGCGGACGCGGCTTTTTGATCTCGACAAGGGCCGTGAAAATCCAGCGCAGCTGCGGGAGCGCTTTGCCCATGAACTACGCTGGTTCACGGATATGATCGACGCATTCCGCGGCGCATAAAGGGAGGTGGACAGTATGCCGCTTTGGCTCGCTGTGGTGTTGCTGGCACTGTCGCTGTCGGGGGATCATCCTTTCCCTCCGTTACTTGCGGAAACCGCTTCAATCAGTCTGCGTCATCCTCTGCGTCCTGCTGGCAGTGGCCTGCGCCGCTTATATCGGACTGACCCTTCTGTTTGTGGATGCGGTACAGAACCAGCCGCCGGTATCGTAAAGAGATCCCTGCCCATAGCGGCAGGAAGGAGAACGTATGAAGAGTATCAAAGTTATCGTGATCGGTTTCATTCTTGCGATAGCGCTTGTGGCATGGCCCGTAGAATATACGCGGAATATCACAGCAGGAACCGGCTTTCTTCTCGGGGGTGTGCTGGCGGCCTGGCTCGGGATTCGCCGCGGTATGGATCGAGGAATCGGCCGATGAACGGTGGGCACACCAAAAGAACGGCAGTGATCGGCTGCGCCGGGAGACGTACTATCTGCCGACCTATGAGTACACAGTGAATGGCACGACCTATCGGTACTCGAGCCGTCAATCGCTGTCCGGCAAGCGAGATCTGGGGCGGCAGGTGATGGGATACTATGACCCGGCTAAGCCGGAACGCATTACGGAAAACAGACCCCGAAAGCCTGTTTTCGGCGGAGCTTACTGCTTTTTGTGGGCTGCGTTTCTGCTGTTTTTCGGGATCATGACATTTACCGGTCAAGTCTCCTTTTCCTGATGCCAGGCATGTATAACCACTGCGATCAGGGATACAGTTCCGAACAACCGTCTGCGCGGTAGAGCGGAATAACAAAAAATTGAAGCAAAAAGCGAAGGCACCCAGTGATATGTACCCAGAATTCTGGACACATAAAAAATTGAATTAGGTGCACATGGATGCCTCTCTGAATTTTGTAGGAGGCATCCATTTTGTTTTCTCTTGGATTCTTTCGTTGTTGTAGTAATTTATGTAGCCGTCAACAGCCTTGGCAAATGTTTCAAAAGCGGAATACTCTTTTTCATGCCCGTAGAACATCTCGTTTTCATCCGTCCAAAGAAGGTCTCCATGATGCAATTGTCGTAACAGTTGCCCTTCCTTGACATGGATTGAATGATTTTGTGATCTTTAAGTGCCTGCCTGAAGTACACGTGCTGGTACTGCCACCCTTGATCAGAGTGAAAGATCAGGCCATCTACAGAGGGAAACTTCGTAAAGGCGCCGGCCAACATTCTCTGGATCTGTTCCATATTGGCACTTTGAGATAAATCATAAGAAATGATTTCGTTTGTGTTCATGTCGAGTATGGGAGAGAGATAACACTTCCCCCACGGTAAAAAAATCCGAACTGAGCCTTTATGCTGTGAGAAAATGTCCTTATGATTTCATCTGCCAAGCAATGGTTTCGAACATTTCAACTTGATCGAACCAACTTGCTCAACTCAAAATAATAGGTAGACCGTGCCATCTGCATAGATTTCAACAGATATTTCAATTGGTATTCTCCAGCCGCTCTTCGGCTTCTCCAGTGCTGAGTCCATTGCAGTTCCGGTGACTGCTTTAGGCTCTGCCAATGGGGCTCGCTTTGCGGCATCATTCCGCCTTAATACAGAAATGAACTGGCCGACTGCGGTGATATCGCTGTATTCACAGCCATGTGCATGTGCTGGAGCGGCTATCTGAGCACTCACGTTTCCATGATGGATCTTCTGGGTGAAACCCGATTCACCGGAAAAGCCATTCTCTCTCATACTCTCGGCGGAATTGTGGCCGGTATGAGCGCCCACTGGTTTTATACCTTTTTCTATCTCCTGCAATAATAACTACGGTTGAAGGCGCGGCAGCCAGCCGCGTCTTTTCCATCTCAAGGCCAACGCTGTCAGAAGGGGAGAGCAAATGGCCTGACAGCAATCACCTTTGGCTGACCCGCCTGCCTCGGAGTCCGCCAGTCATTGCTTTCATTCGCAGCATTCGATTTGCGCAGGCAGAGCCGCTTTGTCTGGACAAGTTTCCACCTGCTCTGCGCGGGGACACGAACATTTTACATGTGTGAAGTGAGATCAAAAGCATCTCAAATCAAACGTCTCAGGTTCTACATCGGCGACCAGTAAACGTGGTAAAAAGCAGAAGGAGACTCTGCAAAAAAATGACCGCATGAGGGTGATATCCCATGCGGCCGTTTTCTTTTAGAACAAACCTTGTATGTTTGTCTGGATCAGTCCTGCCGCCAAGCTGCTTCCGGCATTTATCAAAAAAGTCCTTCAGCCCAACAAACAGAGCCTTTATCACACCCGGCTTCTTTTCTTGTGCTATTTTGTCTCTGATTTCCGTCAGCATTTCCAGTGCGGCATCTTTATCCTCACTCTGCAGCTGTTCCTGAGAAATGGCCGCTTCAATTTCTGAAATGGCTGCACGCGCCTGATCATAGGAAAAAGTCACATGCTCATTTCCGGACACGATTTGCATACCTTTGCTTGGTGCGTTGATCACATTTGTTGCCCCATAATAGTTATTTACCGTCTGGGGGAGGGCCATTGCGCTCTGCTTTTCTTTGTCGCTAAACCGCATTCCTTCACCGAGAACGCCTTCTTCTTCGAGCTTAAGCGTCCATTCAAGGATCGTGTTTTGACCTTTTCTATAATATCCATTGCGGAGGCCACAGAAATACGAAGCGCATATCGCATGGGCAGCGGCGAACCGAACAGGCGATCCAAATGCTCCACCTGATCACCTGGGGAATTCGTACACCAACCTGCTTTCAGGATTTTTGCAAAGGGTGATGATCTCGGAAATAGAATTGGATATCTTCTTCGCAAATTACTGTTTCAAGTTCGCCATCAGTAATTACTGCCGGAATCCAGCCGTGATAAGGATTAAACGCCTTTAATGTACCTCTGATCTTACGATAATCAGGACAGGTATTCTGGTCTGATAGCCATTTAATTCATAGGATATCCACTGGTCGAATTCTTTCAGTCCAAGCTTGACAGCGATCACATGAGCACGGCGGAGTATCTGAACAATGTCACAATCCGATGACAAAATTTCATCCTGCAAATCAATAACGATGCTGCTCATATGTCCTCCTTACGCTGGTTTCCTTCGGGGAAATTAAGTTTCTCATGCAGAGGCCCTTCCCAGGTCGGCTTTTTAGCCGCATCACAAGGATCTCAAAATCATCGAGACAGAAGGGGTGTTTGCGCGGGCATGCCCACTCAGCAGTCGCTGTCGGCCTGCTCGTCCCGCTCCATGGCTTCGTCAATGGCACGGTTGATGAAGCCGTTGAGACTTTCGCCGTTCTTTTCCGCGTGGGTCCTGATGGCGTCCTTGCGCCCCTTCGGCATGACAAGATTCACACGGTCATAGTTTTCTTCATATACTTGTTGACCGCTTTTTGCTGTGCTTTGCTGGCTGGTGACATAGTTACCACCTCTTTCTCACCGATCAAATACTTAAAAGAAGTATAGCACAGAACGGACGATAACACATATATGCACATTAGACATATCTGCACATATATATTTGTGCAACTTTTAGCGCTTTTGGCCTTGATGTATTTGCACAGATATGCTATACTACTCGTAGAAAGTAAAAACACGGCAGTGCAAAGGAGTTGCAGCTCCTTTGCACCTGCGCAGGTGATGACACCACCTACACAACGGGATTCCCGCACCGATAGGGACAGTATACCCTTTTTCGGCGGGCGGGGCAAGAGGAATGTTGTAAGATCCTCCCGCACGATGTAGGGCAACGACCTGCACCGTGCGTTTTGTTTTCGAAAAAACATTTTTTGGAGGAACTATTATGCGCGAGATCATCATTCGAAACATCGACAACGCCCCCAACGGCAAGGAGTTTTTCGCCGGCATTTCCGGCAACTTCAAGGACTTCGGCCAGACCCTCTGCGAACTGATCGACAACCCTATTTCCAATTTCCGCGCCCACAGGATCCGCGGCCGGGTGGAGATCGTGCTGGAGGAGCAGGGGGATTATGTGGATGTCTTGGTCCGGGACAACGGCACCGGCATCGAGAACATGGACGCCGCCCTCACAATTGCCGCCCGCTCCTGCGCCGAATCCACTCTGAACGAGCACGGCATGGGCCTCAAGCACGCCCTGGCGTCCATCAACGCCGGGGAGGATCAGCATTGGAGCATCCAGACCCGGACGGCAGAGGACGTGGCCAACGACCGCTACCAGCGGGCGGAAGGCCCCTACGACATACACATGCCCGTGTCGATGATCCCCGGCAGCGGGGAAGTGGCAGGCGGGACCGGAACGGTGGTGCGGGTGCGCTGCCCCATGCACAAGTTCCTGACCCTCAAGCCCGCCTCCAAAAAGGAGGAGCCCACCTTTGCGCAGATGGCGGCCTACCTGCGGGAGACCCTGCGCTACACCTACGCCAACCTGCTGCGGGACAAGGCGTTCACCATCTGCCTCACCGCCGTTGACAAGAGCGGCGCTTCCGACGGCGGGGAGCTTGCCGGGGCGCTGGAACCCAACTGGCGGGACGGGCAGATGACGGAGCTGCCCCGGTGGAGACCGATCTGGGCGGCGGACCGGTGACCATCTGCTGCCGCTACGGCAGCATCCGCCGCAGCAAGGAAAACGCCTTCTACTACCGCGCCAACATGGCGTCCAGCGGTGCGGAGATCCGGATCAACGGCCGCGCCATTCAGCACGGACTGTACAACGAGATCTGGGGAAGGCCCTGCACCCCAGCCAGAACCGCTTCCTCGCCCAGATCGACATTCTCAGCGATCAGGCGGAGGCCCTGCCGGATACCAAGTCGGCGAAAAACGGCCTGCGCGAGGATGATGAGAAGGTGGCGGCGCTGTTTAGCTGGATCCGCGCCAACATCCCCGAACCCTTCAAGGAGGAGGGTCGGGAGCAGATGCTGGTGCGTCTGCTGGCGGAGAAAAAGTCGGCGGAACCGGGCGTCCTGCGGGTCTCCACGGAGAAGAATCTGTATCAGTGCCTGAACCTGCAGATCAAGTCGGATCTGTTCGTCAGCAGCACGGAGGGCGTCACGCTCTTTGAGGCGAAGGCCGGCGGCAGCAAGGCGGAGGATCTGTATCAGCTGCGGATGTATCACGACGGCTGCGTGGCGGACGATATGGAGGTGCGGGAGGCCGTGCTCATCGCCCAGCGCCACCCCGACACGGTGAAGGCGCTGCTGGCGGAGCTGAACCGCCAGAAGGACAAGAAGGGCCGCCCCTACCACTTCGCGCTGACCACCTGGGACGAGGAGGGCATCGCCCTCCCGCCTGACGCGGCGTAAGCCCCAAAGCCCAAACTCCATAGAACCCAGCCGCGGCCGGAAGATTCCGGCCGCATAGAGGGGAGAAAGACCCCGGTTCGTGCGAACCGGGGGTTTCCTGTGTTCAGTGCAAGAGCGCACAGCGAACAGGGAAGGGGGCTTTTGTTCGATTCCATTTGGCGCCGGCTTTGGTGCTTTTAGTTTCCCAGCATCCTGCACACATCCGGCCTGTGGGTGGGAGATTGTCTGTAACAGTAATTCCGCGATCATAGAGATAATGGAAAAGCTGCCTGAGATGGTTGGCACTGTTATGGCGCATCGCAAGCTCATAATTCATTGATTTGAAAAAGCCTCGATGCAATCGACAGACAGGTCATTAAAGGACAAATCAAATCGTTGCAAGTAGAGATTAAATGCGCGCAGATATATTTCGCGGGATTCGATTGTTTTTTCAGAACGACCAATAGCGCGCTCATGCTGTATAAACTGAGTGATCAAATTTCCCGTTTCGCCGGAAAAGATTCTTTCCACCCGAGGAGATTGAAATTCGAAATCACCATTCTCCTGATATGAGATCAGCGTTCGACATGCTCTCAGCCGAAGTTT
>VOFB01002458.1_pt1 | contig 16371 bp, 25 predicted proteins | sample 5384141 | NCBI WGS metagenome assembly VOFB01 (sample SAMN12384721, study PRJNA508395) | human gut metagenome | isolation source: healthy gut A | host: Homo sapiens | reverse complement strand
ACGTTGTCCACCAAATTGTGCTTTTACCACCTAAAGGTTGTTGTGTTACTAATGAGTAAGGTCCTGTTGAACGAGCATGGATTTTATCATCAACTAAGTGGTGAAGTTTTAACATGTACATAACACCAACTGTAATTGGCTTATCAAATGGATCTCCTGTTCTACCATCATAAAGTGTTGTTTTTACCATCTTCATTCATTCCAGCTTCTTTTAGTAATTCTCTTACATCTTTTTCTGTTGCACCATCAAATACTGGTGTAGATACTTTCCATCCTAATGCTTTAGCAGCCTCCACCTAAGTGAACTTCTAGCACTTGACCTAAGTTCATACGAGAAGGAACTCCAAGTGGGTTTAATAAGATGTCTATTGGTGTTCCATCTGGCATAAATGGCATATCTTCTTCTGGTAATACTCTTGAAATAACACCTTTGTTACCATGACGTCCAGCCATTTTATCACCAACTGAAATTTTTCTCTTTTGGTGCAATATAACATCTAATTATTTGATTTACACCAGGTCCTAATTCGTCTGAATTATCTCTAGTAAATATCTTAACATCTACTATTGTTCCTGCTTCTCCGTGAGGTACTCTTAATGATGTATCTCTAACTTCTCTAGCTTTTTCACCAAAGATAGCTCTTAATAATCTTTCTTCTGCTGTTAGTTCTGTTTCTCCTTTTGGAGTAACTTTACCAACCAAGATATCTCCTGGTCTTACTTCTCCACCAATTCTTATAATTCCGTTTTTCATCTAGGTCTTTTAATTGGTCATCACCAATGTTTGGAATATCTCTTGTTATTTCTTCTGCACCTAATTTTGTATCACGGCATTCACAATCATATTCTTCAATATGTATTGATGTAAATACATCTTCTTTTACAAGTTTTTCATTTATTAAAATAGCATCCTCGTAGTTATATCCTTCCCATGTTGAGAAAGCTATTAATACATTTTTTACCTAATGCCATCTCTCCATTTTTTGTTGATGGCCCATCAGCAATAGCATCACCTTTTTTAACTATTTCGCCTTTTTAACTATTGGTTTTTGGTTAATACATGTTCCACCATTTGTTCTTTTGAACTTACGTAATTTATGTACAACTGTTTTACCATTGTTATATTTTACAGTGATTGCTTCACCTGTTACTTTTTCTATAACACCATCATCTTCTGCAAGTATTAATATTCCAGAGTCTTTGGCACTCTATATTCCATACCTGTTCCTACTATTGGGCTTTCTGTTATCATAAGTGGTACAGCTTGACGTTGCATGTTGGCACCCATTAATGCTCTTTTTGCGTCGTCATGCTCTAAGAATGGTATCATTGCAGACTACAGAAACTAATTGTTTTGGTGAAACATCTACATATTGTACTCTATCTCTATCAACTTCTATAACTTCATTTCTAAATCTTACTCTTACTCTTTTTATTTGTAAATCTTCCATCTTTATCAACAGGTTCTGATGCTTGAGCTATAATGTAATTATCTTCTACATCAGCACTCATATATTCAACTTCATCTGTTAATTTATGTGTTTTCTGGGTCAATTTTTCTATATGGTGTTTCTATAAATCCATATTCGTTTATTTGTGAGAAACATGAAAGTGCTGATATAAGTCCAATGTTTGGTCCTTCTGAGATTCAATTGGACATAATCTACCATAGTGTGTATAGTGAACGTCACGTACTTCGAATCCAGCTCTTTCTCTTGTTAGACCACCAGGTCCTAATGCAGAAATTCTTCTTTTATGTGTTAATTCAGAAAGTGGGTTTGTTTGGTCCATGAATTGTGATAATTGTGAACTTCCAAAGAATTCACGAATTGCAGATGTTATTGGTTTTGTGTTTATTAATGTTTGTGGTGTTACAACATCTAAATCTTGTATTGTCATTCTTTCACGAACTACTCTTTCAAGTCTTGTTAAACCAATTCTAAATTGATTTTGTAATAATTCACCTACACAACGAATTCTACGATTTGCTAAGTGATCTATATCATCTGCTTTTCCTAATCCATGTGATAAGTTTAATAACCAGCTTATAGATGCAATCATATCTTCTGTTGTAATATGTTTTGGAATTAATTCTTCAATTCTTTCTTCTAAAGCTTTTAGTAAATCTTTTTCTTCTGTATTATCAACTATATTTTTTAATACATTGTAATTTACTAATTCTTTAATATTTAAACTGCTTAAATCCATTGTTGGTAATACAGCATGAATATCAACTGTTCCATTACCTATGATTCTTACTTTTCTTTCTCCAACCATTATATCTACAATATTAATTCCAGAGTTTTGGATATCTTTTGCTACTTCTGCTGTTATTTTTTCACCAGCTTGAACAAATACTTCTCCTGTTTCACTGTCCACTATATCATTTGCTGATATTTTTCCTGTTATTCTTGTAGCTAATGATAATTTTGGTTGAATTTGTATCTACCAACTTTTGCTAAATCATATCTTCTATTATCATAGAATAATCCATTAAATAAGTTTTTAGCTGCATCAACTGTTGGTAATTCTCCTGGTCTTAATTTTTGTATATTTCTATTAATGCTTCATCTTGATCTTTTATTGTGTCTTTATTAATTGTTGTTGTTAATAATTCTTCTTCACCAAACAAGTCCATAATTTGGCTATCTGTTGTTAATCCTATTGCTCTTAATAAAGTTGTTACAGGTACTTTTCTTGTTCTATCAACACGAACCCAGAACACATCATTTCCATCTGTTTCATATTCTAGCCAAGCACCTCTTAATGGCATTACTGTAGAGTTATATGTTCTTTTTCCTGTTTTTGTATCAAATTCTTCTCCATAGTAACATCCTGGTGAACGTACCAATTGGCTTACTACAACTCTTTCAGCTCCATTTATAATAAATGTTCCGCTATCTGTCATTAATGGGAAATCACCTAAATAGATTTCTTGTTCTTTAATTTCTCCTGTTTCACGATTGATTAAACGTACTTTTACATGTAATCGTGCTGAATATGTTGCATCTCTTTCTTTTGCTTCTTCTATAGAATATTTTGTTTTGTCTTCCATGTAGTAATCGAAAAATTCAAGAACTAAATTTCCAGAATAGTCTTCAATTGGTGAAATATCTTCTAATACTTCTCCTAATCCTTTGTGTATGAAATTGTCATATGAATCTTTTGACTTTGATAAGGTTTGGCATTTCAATAAAGTCGCCAACTTTGCGAAATCTTTACGAGAAGCTTTCTCGTATTTAACTTCTTTTACTTTCAAAAAATCACCTCATAAAAATTTTTAAGCAGATTTAAAATTTATTTTTCCTAAAAGAAGTCCTTCTCAAGATTCAATTTGCTTGTCTAATTTTTTAGAACTGTCTGCTCATACATTTCTATACTCTTAGGGCTCCTTGACTTTGATTCCTCTTCTTTTATTTTAAAACTAAAATAGATTTAAAAATTTATAAACTAGGTCACAATTATCCTATTTTATATAAAATATCTTTTACCATTTTATCAAAAAAAGCCTTGAGTCAAGGCTTTTCCGTAAGTTTTTTCTTGTGTTTTTATGCTTTCTTTTCCGCTAACTTATAATTCACATAATCTTCTGCAATTATTTTAATTATTGCCGCAACCGGTACAGCTAAAAACATTCCTAATATTCCAAAGTAGGCTCCACCAATTGTTACTGAAAAAAGAACTAATAATGGACTTACTTTTTTAGTGATTGTCCAACAATTTTTGATTTATTATATTTGCATCTATTTGTTGCAATATTATAACAACAATTAACATCCATATTGCTTGGCTAGTTCCCCCTGTTATTAATGTTATAAGTGCTGAAATTACTACTGCTATAATAGCTCCTATATATGGTATTATATTGAATAATCCTATAAGAAATCCAAGTAATGGTGCATATTTTATTCCCATTATAGTCATTGCAATTGTTACCAATACTCCAACTACTATTCCATCAATAAATTGGCTTGCTACAAAATTAAAGAAAATTTCATTTGAGTGATTATAATATTTGTCAATATTTTTATATGTATTTTCTTTAAATATTGCTTCTGTTAATCTTTTGAAAAATCTTAATATTCGTGTTCTTTCTGATAAAACATATATAGATACAATTACTGCTACAAATATGTCTGCAATTCCTGTTACTGCCCCTATAACTTTTAATATGTATTCCATAATTTTGTCAAATTGAAAATATTGTTTTATATCTATATGTTGCACATTTGCGATTACTTCATTAATCATTTCATTTTTTAATACTGAATCTTCTGGTAATTTGTTATATCTGTCTATTGCAATTGTATAATAAGTTTGGGCGTTATTTATTAAATCTACAACACTTTCCCATACAACAGGTAAGATAACATTTATAAGAATTACTAAGATTAACACTGTTATTAAGTATACTGTCATTATACTCAATGTTCTCGCTTTTTTTTCTTATAAATTTATTTTTGATTTTGTATATGTATTTTCTATTTTTTGCATGGCATATAGAATAAATATGCAATTAGCACTCAACTAAAAATGGTGCTAAAATATTAAAAATTGTCCTATTGCTTCTGACACATATGTAAAATTGTCTAATGCTTTATAAATTAAAATTAAAGCTAAACCTAATAAAAACCAATAAAACCATTTTTTCCATGATTTCTTAATTCATCCATTTTTACTTCTTCCTTTCTTAGTTTATTTTTATATTTTTATTTCTAATCCTACTGGGCAATGATCGCTTCCCAATATTTCTGAATATATTGTTGCTTCTTTTATTTTATCTTCTATTGATTTTGATACTATAAAATAGTCTATTCTCCAACCTACATTTTTCTCTCTTTGATTTTCTCATATATGACCACCAACTATATGCATCTTTTTTATCTGGATATAAATACCTAAATGTATCTGTAAATCCTGCTTCTAATAGTTCTGTCATTTTTGTTCTTTCCTCTATTGTAAATCCTGCATTTCTAGTGTTTGTTTTGGGATTTTTTAAATCTATTTCTTTATGTGCTACATTTAAATCACCACACATTATAACAGGTTTTGTCTCATTTAATTTTAATAGATATTTTCTAATTTCATCTTCCCAAACTTGTCTATATTCTAATCTTTCTAATTCTCTTTTAGAATTTGGTGTGTATATAGTTACCATATAAAAATTTTTCAAATTCTAGTGTTATTACTCTTCCTTCTTTGTCATGTTCTTCTATTCCTATTCCATATTTTACTGAGATTGGTTGAGTTTTTTGTAAAAATTGCTGTTCCTGAATAGCCTTTTTCTCTGCACTATTCCAATAACTTTTATATCCTTCAAACTTTAATTCAACTTGTTCTGGTTGGCATTTTGTTTCTTGTATACAAAATATATCTGCATTAATTTGTTTAAAAAATTTTTCAAAGCCTTTTGTCATACATGCACGAATTCCATTTACATTCCATGATACTAATTTCATTATTTTTGTACCTCGTTTATTCTTTCATTTTTATTTTTAGTATTTTTATTCCTAATTCAAATTGTTTACATTTTATATTGCAGTATTATTTTACTATATTTTGTGCCTTATAGCAACAAAACAGGTCAAACTTTTTGCTTGACCTGTTTATATTTTTCTTTATTAATTTTTGTATTCAAATGTTTAGAAATATACGTTTCCACCAATTTTTTGTCCTGCAACACCTGAGTTTGTCGCTCTAAATGATAAATAATTGTGATTTCTTTTTCCATTTAATGCATCTGTAACTGCTTGGCTTACTGCTGATGAGTAATTTCCACCTAATTTGTTTTTCCAATGGCTATCTATTGTATAACAGAATTGTACTTTAGCTTTATATTGGCTTAATGGGTCTGATCCTTTGCTAGCCCATCTAGAACTTTCTGCTCTATTACATGCTGTTGTTATAACAGCTAATGCTCCAACATAACTTGAACCACATTCTTGTGCTGTAATAGCACATAATAAGTCGAATTCTGAAGTTGAATAACTCCATTTTCCACCACTATAAGATACTTTGTTGCAGTATCAACAGTAGCTGATGTTCTAGCTGTTGTTGATGCTCTACTTGTAACTTTTTGTGTTACTTGTACAATTTTATTTACTGGCTCTGTAACTACTTTTTCAGAAATTACAGTTTTTCAATTTCGTTGTCATTTTGATATTTTATTTTATATGTTATTTCTTTTAAGCCATCTTTTCCTTCTTGTAATACTTTGTTTGTTGTATTTTCTTCTGAACCTGTTGTATTTTTTGTAACAGTTTCATATGGTATTGCAACTTGTTCAACTACTATTTTTTCAGTAATTGGTGCATAATTTTCTAATAATTGGTCTAATGAAGTTGATACTCCTTCTTCTGATATTTTAGAAATTTGTACTTCATTATATGATTTATCTGTTATTTGAATACTTTGACCAGCTTGAATTTCTTCATTTAAATCTGGTATTGTTTTTTGATTTTCGTCTAAAACAATATTGTTTTCTGCTAAGACTTCTGAAACTGTGGCTTTACCTGTTAAAGCTGACATTTCATATCCATTTTGAAGAACGATTTTACATCCTTTAAATCATTATTTACAGCCATAACTCCTATTCCTGATAATAATAATAGAATAACAGCTACACAAATAATTTTCATAATAGATATTGAAGCTTTTTTCTTCTTTCTTCATAATTACCTCCTTTTGGCAACAAGCTTATTATACTATTTTTTCTTTTTTTGTCAAATTTACCTGTTTGCCTACTCTGTACTATCTTTCGTGGCTTTCTTTTTTATCCTAATAAATTTGTATAAATTCCCCATATTATATTATATGCGGTATTTTTGAAATTATTTGCTGTTTTTATATTTTTAGTATTGTATAAATTAGTATAATATGTTATTATATTTTCATAAATATAGATATTAGGAGGTTTTAAATATGGTAGGTTTTATTATTTTAGCTATATTAGTAATTATTATTGCTACAATTATTGGAATGTATAATGGATTAGTTCAATCTAGAATAAAAGTTGATAATGCTTGAGTCAAATTGATGTTCAACTTCAAAGAAGATTTGATTTAATTCTAATTTTGTAGAAACTGTAAAAGGTTATAGGTCACATGAAAAGAAACTTTTGAAAAAAATTGCAGCTCTTAGAACTTCTTGGGCTAATGCTGAAAGTGTTTCTGACAAAGCAAAATTAGATGATGAATTATCTACTACTTTAAAAACTATTATGGCTGTTTCTGAGTCTTTCAGAATTAAAAGCTAATCAAAATTTTTCTGAATTATCTGAAGAATTAAGAAACACTGAAAATAAAATTTCTTTTGCTAAGACAATTTTATAATGACTCTGTAACAATGTATAACACTAAGTTACAAGTTTTCCATCTAATATAATTGCTGGAATGTTTAATTTCACTCCACGCGATTTATTTAAAGCTGAAAGTGATGAAGCTAGAAAAAAATGTAAAAGTTGATTTTAGTAAATAAGAACTTTCTATAATATAAGGGGTTGAGGTTTCAACCTCAATTTTTATATAAAACTACATAAAAAGGACTGATTATATGTTTGAAATTACAAAGAAAAATAAAATAGAATCTGGCGTAATTATTGGAATTTTATATTAATAATTACTTTAATTATATATTATATTTGTAATGCTTTAGATCTTGGAAGTATTTCAATTGTTATTGCTTTAATTTTTCTATTGCATCTGCTTGGGGTTCATATTATTATAGCGATAAAATTGTGTTAGTTTCTTGTAAAGCTAGACCTGCGACAAAAGAAGAAGATCAAAAATTGGTAAATATTTTAGATGCTTTAATGGTTACTTCTGGTTTACCTTGTAAACCCAGATTATATGTTGTAGAAGATGCTCAACCAAATGCTTTTGCTACTGGTAGGAATCCACAAAAATGCTGTAATTTGTGTTACAACAGGTCTTTTAGTAGAAAAAATTAGATTATTACGAATTAGAAGGTGTTATAGCACATGAACTGAGTCATATTAAAATTATGATATTAGATTAAGTTGTGTAGTTTCTGTATATGGTTGGTTTTATTGTAATGCTTTCTGATATGGTATCAAGAATGATATTTTGGGGCGGATTTGAAATGATCGAGATAGTGATAATAATGCTAATGGTTTTTAATGTTATCGGTTTTATATGCTTAATTCTTTCTCCTATTTTGGTTCTTTAATGCAACTTGCATTATCAGAAAAAGAGAATTCTTAGCAGATAGTACAGCTGTTGAATTTACACATGTAATCCAGATGGATTAATTTCAGCTTTACAAAAATTAGAAAATGATCCTAATCAATTAGAAACAGCTAATAGCGCAACTGCAAATATGTATATCGTCAATCCTTTTAGAAAAAATACTAAAGAAGGAAAACGAAAATCTAGCAGTTTTATGGTCTACTCATCCAAGTACAGAAGATAGAATTGAAGCACTAAGAAACTTGAAATAATAAAAATAATGATATTTCACAATGTCGAAATTTGCGATAAAAAGTTAGACTATTTTAATACTTTTTGTTGTAAATTTCGATATTTTATGTTTTAATAAATATATATTGTACAATTATTTTTATTCAAATATTTTATCATAACAAATTTAGTCAATTTAATTTTTTATTAATTTTAATCTTACTTAGTTTTAATATGAAATATATTATATCTTTATTATTTAATCATTTGTATTTAATTCGAACTTATATCTATTTTTAATTCATATTTTATAATCGATAATTTCTATTTGGAACTTTTATAATCTAAATTTTTAAAATCATTAAATGTTTTATTCTGAACCAAATTCATCAATGAAAGGAGGATAGCTTTTTTATAATAAAATAATCGTATTTAAATAAATATATAAAAAATATACTTATAAGTGTTGATTAATTTGATTACTTTTGGTATAATTAAGGAGGTAAAATAAATTGTTAGATAAAACCGATAAAATTATATCATTAAGGGAAATGATACTAATCAAAAGAAAAATTATTGCCATTAACATCTGATGTAATATTTAAAGCAGTATTTTCAAGACCTGAAAATGAAGATATTCTAAAGTCATTATTAGAAGCTATTTTAGACATAGATATAAAAGAAGTACAGGTTCAAAATACAGAATTACCAGTGGATTCATTTGACAATAAAGCAGGTGTTATGGATATAAAAGTACGAGTTGATGAAGATATAATATGTGATATAGAAATGCAAGTAAAAACGTATGGAATATAGATCATAGAAGTACATATTATATAAGTAAAAATTTATCAAGTGAGATGAGACGAGGAGATGACTATAAAGCAGTAAAGAAATCTATTGGAATAAATTTACTAGCATTTGAATTTTACAAAAGAAATAGTTATAGAAGTATAGCACATATGAAATTTGAGAAAACTAAAAAAGAAGAATACATAGATATGGGATATACAGATGAAGATGAAATAGCAACTACAGATTTAGAAATGCATTTTATAGAACTACCTAAATTCATAAAAAAGCACCAGAGCCCAAAACGAAATTAGAGCAATGGTTATATTTTTATTGCTGGAAGGAAGGAAAAGATGAAAGATATAGAGAAAAGAGTAAAAGAGATCGAAAAAGCAGAAAAAGTATTAGAAGAACTAAGTGCAGACAAAGAAGCATGGAATCTATATGAAGCCCGAGATAGAGCAATGAGAGACTATAATTCAGGAATGAGGTATGCAAAAGAACAAGGCTGGAATGAAGGTATGGAAAGTGGAATAAAAAGAGGTGAACAGATAGGTATTAAAAAAATAGCCAAAAATATGATTCTCCAAAATATTCCTATAAAACAAATTTCCATTGTAACAGGTTTAACTGAAAAGAAATTTTATCTTTAAAATAATTATATAAAGCCAAATAGAAAATTTATATTTCTATTTGGCTTTTACTTTTGTCTCAAATATTATAAATAATAAAATAATATTAGTTTTCATTTATATTAAATATTTTTAATGCATTTTTATAAGTACTATCAGCAATTTGTTCTATTTCTAGTCCTTTTACATCTGCTATTTTTTGTGCTACATATTCTACATTTCTTGGGTCATTTCTTCTTCCTCTTAGTGGTTCTGGAGATAAATATGGACTATCTGTTTCAATTAGCATTTTATCATTTGGTACCATTTCTATTATTTCAGTCGCATTTTTGGAATTTTTAAATGTTACTGGTCCACAAAATGATATGTAAAAATCTAATTTTAATGCTTCTTTTACAAGTTCTCTATTTAAAGGGCAACAATGGAAAATTCCTTTTTTGTTCACTGTATTTTCTTTTTAATATTTGTAATGTATCCATTACAGCTTCTCTTGTATGTATTACTATTGGTAAATCTAGCTTATTGGCTATTTTTATTTGTTCTATAAACGCTTCTTTTGTAACTCCTTATTTTCTTTATTCCAATAATAATCTAATCCAATTTCTCCTATTGCAACCACTTTTTTTGTTTTACCTAAATTCTCTATTTCTTCTAACATTTTCCACAATTCTTCCTTAGTTTGTGGAATATCATTAGGCGAAATTCCTACTGTTGCATATATAAAATCATACTTTTTGGGATAGTTCAATTGCTTTCTTACTTCCTTCTAGGCTATATCCTGCTGACACAAACTTTTCTACATCACTTTTATGTATTTCTTCTATTATTGTATCTCTATCTTCGTCAAATTTTTCATCATCAAGATGAGCATGTGAATCAAATAATTTCATATTAAAGTCTATTCCTTTCCTTTTAGTTCAAATACACATATAGTAATGAAAAAATTTTTCATTACTATATCTTACTTTTATGCTTTTTTGTTAAAACTGTAACATTTGCCACAGCATATTCTTTTTGCAATGTGACAAACTTATATCTATATTTTCTATGTCATCTAAGTTCATTCCTATTATATTTAAAGATGGTCTTCCTTGTTCATTGTCTACTACTTCTATATCTTTCCAACATATTGCATATTTATCTTCCAACTTCCAAGACAAGGCCTTAAATGTCCTTCTTTAGCAACAAATCTTGCTGCATAGTGTTGATACTTTTGAGCCTTTTTACTTTCACAATATTCTATTTCTTTTTCTGTGAAGACCCTGTTTATAAATTTTTCTCCTAGGCTTTCTATACTTTCTTTTACCCTGAAATTTCAATTATATCTACTCCACATTTAATTTTCATACTACATTTCTCTTTTCTAATTAATTATAAAATAATAATTTATATTCTAGGAAAAAGCTTTTAAATATAAACTTTGAATGAAGTTACGAATGCGACTGGAGAAATTTTAGAAATTCTTACGCATATTTTATGGAAAGAGTTCATTTTTAATGGAAGGGTGCCATAAAATAAGTTAGAATTTCTTAAATTTCAAAATAAGCCGAGGAACACAATGAAAAGTTCATATTTAAAAGTTTTTCCTTAAATAAAACATTATCTTATAACAATTTCAAATTTTATTTCTTAGCAAGTATCACAAAATTTAGCACATTAAACACTAATGAAATCACTAACACCAAACCAATTAAAATTGTAACTCTTTTTTTTCTATATTCAAATCTTTGTATAGCACATCATATTTTGTTTTTACTTCGTTATACAATTCTTCTAATTCTAAAGTTTCTTGTATTTTATGGTTTAGCATTGTTCCAATTTCGTCTTCTGTAATTTCTTGTATCCACATTTTTAGTAAATTCAATAAATTTTTCCTTGCTTTTTTCACTTTTTTTTTAGGGTCTTTTAGTTCTACTGCTATTTTCTTTAGATATATTTTTTTATACAAATTAATTATATATGTGTATAAATATTGGTTTTCATATTCATTTGGTAATATTGTATAATTATTCATATCTTCACTTGATGAAAATAGCATTACGCCTAATTTGTTTAGTGACATTTTGCATATTTCCATTTTGACATTGTTATTATTTTCTTATTGTTGTTTTCAATATTTTTAATATCGTCTGCTGGTAATATGTTGATATATTTATCAAAATAATGTTTCACTTCATCAAATTCGTGTGAAATTCCCCATGCTGATTGGTCTATACATATATATGAATATGTTAAAAATCTCTCTGTATCTATGTCAAGTTTTAGACTCTCTACACTTGAACCTGTTATTCTTCTTAAGAAATTTCTAAATGTTTCTGCACTTTCAAAACTATTTGTTTGTAAACGTATGTTGTCATATGCATCTAAATTATTTCCTTCTTGGTTTATATCTCTAAATTTATAATTGAAATTTAAGACATTTGCGAAATTATAGTCATCTTCTATATTTGTTTTCATTAATAAGAAACATATTCCTGTATTGAAACATATAATATCAATTTTTGTTATTGCAAAAAATATCCCTTTTTATCATCTATTTTCCTTGAATATCTTTTGGTATTGAATATTCAAATATATTACAAGGATATTTTTGCAAAAATCTTTTGCTCTTGTGTCTATTGATAATTCTTCTAATTTTCTAATTTTTTTCTTTTCCAAATCAAAACTTGAAAATAAAAATTTCCTTGTTTCTGGCAAAAAGTATTGATATGTTCTCAAATCTTTTTTCTTTTTGAAATGTTTTTAAGTTACAATTTTTTTATCTTTTAACATTTTTTAATATATATTTTTGGTAATTTCCCTCTTTTTTTTGCAAAGGGTGTATAAAATATGTATATTGATAGTTCGTCTTTAGTTCCATTTTCTTTAGTTCCTTATTTACTATATTTAGGTTTTTAGGAATTACCTATAACCTTATTTTCTATAATAATTCATATTTATGTCTTTTCCTAGATACCATCCACCAATAAAGTCTATTTTTAAATAATCATCTAAATTATATGTTGGTTCTTTTTTACTACTTTTCCGTCTTTATCAATTGCTCCCCATTTCCGTCTTTTTTAATTCCAGCATATCCATAACTATTTTGGCTTGTTACATCATCATAAATATAATCTACAACTGTTTTTCCATTTTTATCTACAAATCCATATTTTCCATCTTTTTTGCTTGCAAATAATGTATTTGATGTAAATATGTTTTTCTGCATTTTGTTCTTCAAATTTAAAGTTGTAATATTTATATGAATTATTTTGATTTAATTCCATATATCCTTTATCTGTATTTAATTCTATTAAATATCCAGTTTGTTTTACTTGGTAATTGCTATCTAAAATTTCATTTTCATATTGGTCGTCTTCAGCTATATATAAATCTGCTTTTTCATTATATGAAAGATTTTGATATTTAAATTCTACTTTTTGATTACCTTGTAAGTCTATTATTCCATATTTTGAATCTTTTTTTAGCTATAATACTTCCAGACGCTCCTTCTTTTAACTTTTCATATTCTGGTTTTTATAACTACATCTCCTGATAAATTCATAATTCCGTATTTTTCTTTTTGCTTATATATAATTCCATTTTCAGGGATTTTGTAATATAGCTTCAATTTTGTCATAATTTCCACTTTTAAAACTTTTATCTCAGCTTTTTACAACTTCTTGTTTTTCCATTTTCTGTTACAACATAATAATCATTTCTATAGATTTTTTCTACTGTATCATATTTTGTTTCTAAAACTTGTTTATTAGCTGTATCTACTATTCCGTATTTTCCATCACTGCTTTTTACTATAAATCCTTGGCTTTTGTCTTTATCTAAACTTGTAATTTCAGCATATGATGGTGTTATTAAGACATTTCCTTTATTGTCTGCAATTCCTACTTTACCATCTTTAGTAATTTTAAATGTGTTTTGCACACCTTCTAGTGCTTCTATTTTGGCATATTCACATTGCAATAATTCTTTTCCAGATAAATCTATTAAGCCATATAAACCATTTTTTTCAACTCTTACAACATCATTTTCATACCATAAATTATTATCAGTGTCTTTATTTGATATTGCCTCAACGTGGTCATATTCTGTAAAAATTTCTTTATTTTCACTATTTAAAAGCTTTTGTTTTATATGTGTTGTTATCATAATCTACATCATATGTACATAAAAATACATCATTTTTACTATTAGGAACAATTATCATTTCTGCATAACTAGGGTCTATTACATTATCTCCATTTGAATCAATTACTCCCCATTTGTTATTTTGATATGATGCAAAATAATCTTTGCTAACTATTTTTCCTTGTTTAGTATCTTTACTTAAAATTCCTTTTAACATTACAATACACATTATAATTACTATTATTGCAACTATAACTGCAAAAACTTTTTTCATATTTAATTTAGGTTCTTCATATCTTCTTCCTCTACTCAATGCAATTATTCCTCCTAATTTATTTCTAAATTACTATATCATATTTCTTTTGATTTAGCAATTTGTTTAATAATTTAATATTATAAGAAAGACTTGAAATATAAGATTTGAATGCAATGACGAATGTGCATAGAGAATTTTTAGAAATTCTTACGTAGCTTTTATGGAAAGAGTTCATTTTTAATGGAAGGGTTCCATAAAAACAAGTTAGAATTTCGTAAATTTCGTAATAAGCCGAGAATGTAATAAAAATCTTATATTTCAAGCCTTCTTTGTATTAAATTAAAATGTATAATTACAAACACTACTTTTGTCTAAATTTAAATGCAACTACACTCATATCATCTTTTGCAATACCATAATTATTATCAACAGACTCTTCCAAAATCAAATTAGCAATCTTTTTGCGTATTGGTAGTTTCTATATCTTCTAACAAATACTTTATCCACAATTCCTTATTCTTATATTCTACATTAGAATCTAGAATCCCATCTGAACATAGCACTACAATTTCGCCATCATTTATATCTTTGTCAAATGTTTCTAATTTACTTTCTTCTAATATTCCTGTTGGCAATGAATTCGATTTTATATCATTTGAACTCTTTTTTTTTCTTTATATATGTTGGACAAGCTGCACTTTTAATAAATTCGACATTTCCTTCATATAAGTCTACAATTGCTATATCTAGAGTTGCAAATGTTTCTTTGTTTTGATTCATTAAAGCATTATTTATTAAATCTAAAGATGCTTTTTTATCAAATCCTGATACTAGCAAATTTTCTAATAGTCGTAATGTTTGGTTACTACTATTTTTAGCTTCTTTTCCACTTCCCATTCCATCACTAATTGCAACTAAATATTTTCCATCTTTTAAACGTATATTTAATATACTATCACCTGATTGTTTACTGTTGTTTTTAGTTTCTTGTGCCATTCAATTGCCATTATGTATTTATCGTCTGATAAATATACTATTTTTTGCCTACTGTTGCTTCAGCATTTAATACAATTGGTTCTTTTTTAAAATGTTTGTTAATATTTCTGCAATTTGTTCTAGTTTAGTATTTTCAAATGTAATCTAGTTAGATATATTTCAACTATAAATCTATTATCTTTTTTATCATTATATCTTGAACTTCTATCTCTTTTTGTCTTAATAAATCTACTATTTCTAATCTTTCTGCTTGATATTTTTCTTCTGCTTTTATGTCTTTTTCTATATCTTTTGCCATACTTTTTTATAGCATTAGATACATTTTTAATTGATTACTAATGTTCTTTTTAGTTTGTTCTTCTTTTTTCTTCCAGATAAAATTAGATTTTGCAACTTTGTATGAAAACATTTATAGTTCTAACAATTTGCATTATATTGTCTTCTAATTGTTTGCTTATTTTGTTATCTTCTGCACCTACTATGTAACTATTACAATTCGCAAATATTTGTAATAAATCTTTTCTGCTTATTTCTTGCTTTTCTAATAATAATTCAAAAATCTCGTTGTCTATCTCTCCATCTGCTTTAGCAATATCGTCATATAGCATATTGTCTTTATAAGGTTCTAAATTATTTAATAATTCACCTATAAAATTTCTTTATTTTCGTCTGAACTAATATTGTCTTTTCAACTGCATCTAAATCGTCTTGTCCTCTATATGTTGTAGCCATTTCGTTTATTGCGTTTGATACATTGTTTAAACTTTCTGCAACTTCTTTGCTTTTGTTTAATGCTCTATCTGACATTGAAGGCAATAATTTTGATTTTCCTGTAAATTCTTCTATATCAATTTGTAATGTTTTTGGAACAAAAGTAATCCTATTGATGCAATTAGTATTTCTTTAAAATGTATTAATTCTACTGTATATCCATTTGCAACATATGCTAACAATATATTTCAAGTGCAAACCCTACAACTACACCTATTTTCCCAAATCTATTTAATATACCTGCTATCATTCCTGAAATTGCATATGCAGACTATCATAATTAGCTCTGAATTTGTTATTACTCCTAATGTTACACCTATTGTAACACCTGATGTTGTTCCTATTAACATTCCATTTTTCCAACCAAGTACCATAACGATTA
>VOFB01003793.1_pt1 | contig 16388 bp, 25 predicted proteins | sample 5384141 | NCBI WGS metagenome assembly VOFB01 (sample SAMN12384721, study PRJNA508395) | human gut metagenome | isolation source: healthy gut A | host: Homo sapiens | reverse complement strand
GAGATTAACGGAAGATATGATGGTAAACAGTTAGACTTCCTACAGGTATTTCCGGAGCAGGTATCCCGGTAAATCAGGATCTTGCAGATGAAATTGGTATAGATTTTACACAGGCTTATACATGGATGATCTGTTGAAAATGGGCAGGAAAGTTCGTGAATATGATGACAGTATGTATCTGTTATGTGCAAATAAAGAATATATCGTTAATCTGATTGTATTCAATTATGGCAAGCAGTTATGCGGAAGTACTTTATTCGACAAGGAGACAGGAGAGCTTAACATTACAGAAGAACAGATGGCTGAAAAGCTTATGCAATATGTGAAGAAATTATATGATGAAGGAGTAGTAGCACCGGCATCATATCAGGCGGCTTATGGCGGTGATAATTTACAGTCAGATGCTAACTGATAGCAGGTAACTATGTATCTGCACTTACTTACATTTCAACAATTGATGTCATGGTAGCAGCGAATTACAGTGCAAATTATTCAATGAGTCAGTTACCTATGTTATCAGGATGCACAGAAAAGGATGGGCTTCTAATACACCTCAGGTTATGGCAGTGACCAAGACATGTGAGCATCCGGAAATGGCAGTAGAATTCATGAATTATTTCTTTAACAATGAGACAGCACTTTGCAACATTAGGTGCCACAAGATCTGTTCCACCTACAGAGAATGCAAGAAAGATCTGCTCTGAAAATGGTAAGCTCAGTGAAGTTACTATGGAAGGTGCTAATATTGCAGCAGCAGCCGGGGGAACACCAAATGACAAGATTTCTTCTTCAGAAGAGGCAAAAACAATTCTCTTTTGATGCAGTAGAGACTGTTGGATATGGTGCAACTACACCAGAGGAAGCAGCAAGCGAAATTATAGATTCTCTTTCTTCATTATAAAATAGTGTAAACACACCGGAGATGCCTTATTGTGCATAGGGCATCTCTTTTTTAAAACTGTTAGGGGTAGAAATATGAGTAAGACTCTTGGTAAAAAGGCAGGCTATTCAAAAGGGATTTAAAGCTACTATTATATAGCGCCTTGGCTGATAGGGTTTGCAATTCTTCAATTGTATCCATTTATCAGTTCGTTAATTTATTCATTTGCAGACTATTCAATAGGCTCAAAAACCGACTTTATCGGATTCGAAATTATATAAAATTATTTACAAAGGATAAGGAATTCTGGACATCTCTTCGTGTTACGATTGTATTTGCGTTAATGACTGTTCCGGGAAAATAATACTTGCACTTGCAGTTGCCATATTTCTGAACAGAGATATCAGGGGAATCAATCTGATTCGAACATTGTATTATATACCGTCTTTGTTTGGAGGAAGCGTTGCAATTGCCATATTGTGGAAATTAATGTTCTGGATAATGGTCCTATTAACGCTGTATTAACTGCTTTAAGACTGCCTAATGTACAATTCCTTGGAAGCACCACATGGGCATTACCAACAATATGTCTATTGAAATCTGGCAATTTGGTTCGTCAATGGTTATGTTTCTGGCTGCATTAAAAATGTTCCCAAGTCATTATATGAAGCGGCTGAATTGATGGAGCAGGAAAAGCGAAGAGATTCTGGCATATAACTTTGCCTCAGATTTCACCAATTATTTTCTTTACAGTATTAAATCAGACAATACAGGCACTGCAAAAATTTTACCTCCGCAGATGTAATAACAGGGGTGGTCCTTGAAGTCAACGTATGTTTTAGGCATGAAGCTGTATAGGGAAGGATTCGGTTATTTCAAAATGGGTTACGCAAGTGCTATTTCCTGGATTGTATTTACTGTAATATTGACGTTTACAGTAGTACTGTTTTGCATCTTCAAAACTTTGGGTTCATTATGCAGATGAATAGTGTAGAAATAATAAATTCACACAAACAGGAAGGTATGAGTGAGTAGCATGAAATCAAAAAAGCGAAATTTGTTTTTGATTATTTATTGATATTTATAATCGGTTTGTTTTTATTATCCGATTATCTGGATGTTTTTTACTTTTAAAACGAATGAAGAAATATTTGGTTCATTTAAACTGTTACCGGAATCTTTTTCATTTCAGTATTATTATATAGATGGCTGGAAGGAAGTGGTAAAAATTTACTTATGCAAAAGTTCTTTTTAATACATTTATTATGGTGGTACCAACTTCTGTTAATAGTTTTTATCGGCAACATTTGTTGCATATGGCTTTGCAAGATTTAAGTTCCCAAGGGAAAAAATTCACTTTATCTTATTACTAATGATGATGTTACCTAATGCGGTAGTAATTATTCCAAGATATACTTTGTATAATAAATTTCATTGGTGGATTCTTATATGCCATTCTATGCGCCGGCGGTATTGTGCTGTAATTCATTTTTTCCCATATGATTATTCAATTTTTGCGTGGAATTCCAAGGGAGTTGGATGAATCAGCATATATTGACGGATGTGGCACTTTCAAAACATTGACAAAAATTATTCTGCCTTTAATGAAACCTGCATTTTCTGCCGGGCTTTTCCAGTTTGTGGACATATAATGATTATTTTAATTCATTTTTTATTATTCAGTAAAAAATACCCGATTTCACTGGCATTGAGAATGTCTCTGGATGCAGAGTCAGTGGTACAATGGGGAAAGTCCTTGCAATGGCAACTAGCAGTCATTCCTGTCATGATTCTATTCTTTTGCGGCGCAGAAATATTTTTGTAGAAGGTATTGCGACAAGTGGATTGAAAAGGTTAATTTACTGATTGTATATAACAATTGACAATTGTTAAAACGAAGAGTATAGTTAATATCGGAACAAGATATTGATACAGATATAACAAAAGGCGTTGTAACAGTAGTTTTCTACTGTTTACAAGCGTTTTTTTAGTCTAAGGATAAGAGAGCAGGGAATAAGTGAAGAATGTAAGGAGGGAACATCATTTATGACAAAATCAATTGCAATTAAATCTGCCTTTTCCTGTGGCGGAAAGGCATGGGATTACCTGGAACATATCAGCTGCAAAATGTCGTACTGATCAGGGATAGCCAGATGAGCCAGGGAGGCAGTAATGTATCCAAGATCAGAACATATATGGATTCCATGGGTGTGATCATGGGGAGAATATGACATAGGCGGGGGATAAATTATCCCAGATCCAGCTGATAGGCGGTATTCAGTTCATGAGTGAAAAAAAATGGTGATTGCCATAGGTTCTGAGCTGAAATTAAGATTGCTAAGCTGATGCTGATATTTTATGAATATCCAGAGCTTTTAAAACAGTACCATAGAGAATGCAGATACCAAGTGAAAAAAGCCTTCCATACCAAGCTTGTAGTGTTTCAGGGGGTTCGAAGAAGCAGAAGGTGTAAATCAAGTGAATTTCATTAAAATGAGACAGTGACGATTTGAAATTCCGAGTAAATGTATATGGATGCATAGAAAAGAACAGCCACTGTAAAACAGTTGGCTGTTCTTTTTGTTTTTTTAAAATTCTATTGATAGGATGCTACATTGGATGCGTCTACCGGTTCAAATGGAACCCATACATATTTACCATCTTCACTGACATCAAGGCCACTTGAAGATGCAGACTGATGATTGGCAAGTGCTACAGCTACTTTGACAGCGGCTTCACCCTGTCCGGTTGCAGACTGGTATACGGTGAAAGCCATGTCTCCGGATGCAATGGCAGCACATCCATCTGTAGTAGCATCGACACCAAAGCGGATTGGCACGGAGGATGGATCAATGCCATTGGCTTTGTAGGCTTCTACAGCGCCCAGTGCCATGGAATCATTATTACTGATAACACAGTCAAATGACTTATTCAGATCAATGAAGACATTAAGCATTTCAGCTGCTTTATCTGTACTCAGTCAGCGTAATCTTCAAATACGATATTTACCTTTTGCCACTGTTCTTAAAAGCCGTTTTAAGTGCTTCTGTTCTTCCCTTTGGTGGCAGAGTGGTTTTTTCACCTTTGAAGATAACAACGTTGATTTCATCCTTGGAAGCCATTTTGTCAAGAACATATTCAGCCTGAAGCTGACCTGCAACTTGTTCATTGGAACCAACATACATATACTGGTCTACTTTCAGCCGTTTATCAGCAGGGCAGCTGTTCATAAAGATGATTGGAAGATCGCCTGCGCAGGATTCCAGTTCTATGGCAGTATCAGCATCTACAGGAAGACAGAGAATAACGTCATAACCCTGTTCCTTGGCAGAACGAATCTGGTCTGCCTGTGTTTCTATTGTATTCTGTGCATCTACCAGATCAAACTGTGCGCCAAGGTTTTTGGGCAGTAGATGCAGCAGCATCTGCCAACATAGCACGGAAGGTATCATTACCATCCGACATACACATAAGAATTTTAGTGTCGTTTCCGGAAATGACAGAAGATTGACTTCCGGTTTTGGGCACAGCCAGTGAATAACAGTGTGGCAGCAAGAATGGTACCAGCTATTTTCAAATAACCTTTTTCATAAGGTATGCCTCCTAAATTTTAAACTTATTAACCTGATTGGATAGTTCTTCAGCAGATACACTAAGCTCTTTGGAATCCTCGGCGGCATGAGTACTGCTCCTTGTAATCTCCTGCGCCTGGCTGACCATAGTATCTGATGTAGCAAGAATTTCCTGTGAGCTTGCAGCCTGTTCTTCAGAAATGGCAGCAACATGGGTTGCAACATCATCTACCTTGCTTACTTTAGTGACCATAGATTCTACGAGTTCATTAGCGGCAGCAATGTTCTGGAAAATAGAATCAAAGGTTTCTAATGCTACAGAGATTAACTGACCGCTTTCACCAATATTGCTGACGCTTACATTAGCTTGTGTCACACAGGCGTCAACATAACCATTAATCTGCTGGATTAGATTTTCAATAGTGTGGACAGATTCTGCACTGGTCTGGGCAAGCTTGCCAATCTGGGTAGCGACAACTGCAAAACCTCTGCCATTTTCACCGGCTCTGGCTGCTTCGATGGAAGCGTTTAAGGAGAGAAGGTTGGTTTCTTCAGCAATATCAGCAATAACCGCTGTAATATTTGTAATTTCGCTGGATGCAGTACCGACCTTGTCAATGGCTGCTTTCAGACTGTTAATAGACTCATTGATTGTCTGCATTGCAGTATTGACCTGATTCATATCTGTTCTGCCTTTTCGGAGATTTCCACAGTTTCTTTCATTTTATTTTTCTACCTGGGAGCCGTCTTCTGGTATCTGCAACTACATTTGCAAGGGTTGTTGCGTGCTCAGCAATATCGTTAACAGAAGCTGAAAGTTGTTCTACTGTTTCATTTAGCTGTTGCATGGAGTCGCTCTGTGTGGTACTTGCTTCCCGCATTTTATCAGAAATCTCCGCTTGACTGGGATTGTTCATGCAGCTTGTCCGATACGTTATGGATAGAATCAATCATATCGCGCATAGTGGCAAGGAATTTGGAGACACCGGAACTCATTTTACCAATCTCATCATTACTTGCAGCACGGACTTCAACAGTAAAAGTCACCATCTGTCATCTGCGTTATGACATGGGTCAGTTCTTTTATCGGTTTAAATTACAAGATGTATGACTCGTTCAATTACAACAGCAAGGACAAGAATACATACAATTCAATCAGAAGCATGATGTTACGCACTGATGTAACGCTTGAGAAGATAATTGAGGTAGGAACGTAGGATACGAGCAGCCAGTCAGTTCCGTCAATGGTAAGGAAGGCTGTTTCGTTACCTGCTATTTCTCCCTGTGTATAGTCAGAAGCCTTCATTCTGGCAGCAACACCGCTTAAAAGGCATCGCTGTTGGACTCATCCAATTTAGTGGAGATAAGAGAAGTATCACGATGAGCCAGAATGGTATTGTCTGTAGTGCTGACCAGAAACGCCTGTGCATCTGTCATTTCAATAAAGCTGTTTACAATGACATTGATTCTTTGCAGTGACATATCAGCAGCAATGACTCTCTGTTTGCCGGAACCGTCATTTAGGATACCTGATGCACTGATAACAGCGGTTCCCTCAGAATTGGTATAGGCACTGGTAAAGCCCATGTTGATACAGGGTCAAACCTTCTGTATACCATACAGAGGAAGTAGGATTCTGTTCCGACTTGGAAGATGCTGATGCGGTCATAAGATTGCCCTGACCATCTGCCAGATATAATCCATCCGGGTAGTTGGAATTATAATCGTAGTACTGGTCTAACAGAGTCTGTAGTTGAGCATCGTTTGGCTTGGTCTGCTCTATGTTATGTTTAATTGCCTGAAAGGCAGACAGATTCTCATTAAGCCATGCTTCAATTTCGTTTCCCTGATTCTGAATGGAAGAGCTCAGCAGGTTCTCAGAATAACTGGCAATGACGCTCTTGGAGACCAGGTAAGAAATGATAGTCAATATGGCAACGATGATAATTACAATAGGCAGAATGCCATACGATTTACTGGCCAATTTTCCTGATGGCTCGACCTTCCGCTGCCGAAGCAGGTCTTTGGACATCCGTGGCTGCTGCAGGGTGACGGTAAGATGAGTAAATCGAAAAGGAAATGTCATTTATGCAGATGATCTGGTAGAATTGTTTGGTGTAGATGCGGTACGCTACTTTGTACTGCATGAGATGCCGTTTGAAAATGACGGTGTTATCACACCTGGGAATTGATGGTAGAGAGACTGAATTCCGAACTTGCGAATACATTGGGTAATCTGGTGAATCGTACGATCTCCATGTCCAATAAATATTTTGGCGGTGTGGTATGTGACAAGCATGTAACAGAGGAAGTGGATCAGACTTTAAAGCAGTAATTACCGGAACTCGTGATAAAGTAGCAAAAAGATGGAGGGGATTTGAGAGTTGCAGATGCATTGACAGAAGATTTTCAATCTTTTCAAACGCTGCAACAAATATATTGATGAAACCATGCCATGGGCGCTTGCGAAAGGATGAGTCTAAAAGCAGGATCGTCTGTCTACGGTTCTGTATCAATCTGGTGGAGGGAATCTGTATCGGTGCAAGTCTTCTGGAACCTTATATGCCGGAGACGACAGAGCGAATCCTGAATCAGTTAAATGCGATCAAACAGACGAGTTTGAGGATCTGACACCTTTGGTCCATGTATCCATCAGGCGGCAAAGTGACGGATACGCCGGAGATCTTGTTCCAGAGACTGGATGTGAAAGAAGTGCTGGAAAAAAGTAGAAGAACTGAAACAGCTTCATGAGAAGAAAAGGAGGATGAGAAGAAAAGTGATTGATATTGAGCCGAAAGAAGAGATTACTTTCGAAGATTTTGAGAAAATGCAGTTCCAGGTGGGAGAGATTATCGCCTGCGAGGCTGTTAAGAAATCGAAAAAGCTGCTGTGCTCTCAGGTAAAGATCGGCAGCCAGGTAAAACAGATCGTAAGGGTATGCTGCTGTGCGCAGAGAGGACGCAGAGGGTAATCTTGCTCTTGTGTCACCTGAGAAGCCTATGCCTGCAGGAGCAGAGATCTGCTAAGTAAGAGGCTATATGGCGCATCCCTTTAGAGGGGTGCGCTTCTTTATAACTTGGGTTTATCTGTCTGATGGGGGACAAGGCATGAAAGAACGGATAGATAAAGAAAGACTCCATTTATTTGCGCCAAGAGATATTCTGGTGACACATGTGAGGTAGAAGGTATTATTTTTATTGAGAAATTAAAGGAAGCAGTAAAGAATGCTGTTGCCAGAAATGAGATACTAAATTCCAGAGTAGTCATTGAGAAGGATGAAATGCTTATTATGAGACTCAGAAATTTGACGATAATCCCAATGATATGGTCAGAGTCCTGCATAATGTATACTGGAAGGATATCGTCAGTGAACAGGAGTCTATTGCATTTGATCTCGACCATGGAGAATTACTGCGATTTTATTATCTGATGAATGAGGATAAGCAGGAGTTTCTGATCATTGCGCATGCATTGGCAGGAGACAGGGCTTCTCATGGCTTTTTTCCTGAATGATGTCATGAGAGGACTGGCAGATATGCCGGTCAAGGCAAAGCCGTTGACCCGTTTTCAGTTAAGCAGTCTTCCAAAGGAAAGTAGACTATCCTTTATGGAGAAAATGAAGCTGTCAAGTACACTTCGAAACTGGAATAAAGAAGGAACAGACTTTACGGAAGAAGAGTATTATCAGCTGCATGCCCAGGCATGGAGAAATAAAAAGACGTGGATTCAATATGAAACCTTTCATAAGGATGCCTTATACCGTATTGCCTTATGCAAAAGAATCAGCAGGTAACGGTAAACTCTGTTCTTCTGACTGCTTTTGCCCAGAGCGTCCAGAGAGCTTAGGACAGCAGTTGTTGTTGATGCAAAGGACGTCAGCAGGAGGCAGGATTGAAACCGGACCAGATTGCAATGGTTCTAAGTCTCCGTGGAGAGTATGATGGGATGGGAGATTATGAATATACCTATCCGATCAGTATTTATATGATGATACACTGGACTTTGCGCAGAATGTGAAGAAGCTGCACAGCAGGATTCATCTGGATAACAGTAAAGAAAATACCGGCAGCTTGGATTGCTTGGGGGAATTGCCGGGAGCTGGTGGATTCTGTGCAGTTTCAACTGAATGGCCGCTATGTGAATCCGGTAACAGAGACAATCATGAAGCGATTGGGAATGGTAGTGAGGCACCTAAGGGAATGGCAGTGACCAATCTGGTGAAAGTGCTGCTTGCGTCCCGATATGGCAGTCTTCGGTTATATAATTATGTATTCGTGCCACCTGTTACAGTAACGCCAGAAGAATTATCGGAGTCACCACATTTCAAAGGTGTAATGAATCTGTCCTTTCATGCCATGGATGATGAATTTACACCAAATTCACGCTTATTTTACCAGAAGTCGATAGCATATCTAAGGGAATTATGATAGGATACAAATAAAAATGACATATATGTCAGAAAATGAGGAGATTATGGAGAAAGTACAGGCAATATTGTTTGATCTGGATGGAACATTGTGGGATTCTTCCGAGGGTGTATTGAAGTCTTGGAATCAGGTATTGGAAATGCATCCTGAATGTGGAAGAGGACCGATTACGCAGGAAGAGCTGAACGGATGCTTCGGACTTCCCATGACTGAAATTGCGGCAAAGCTCTTTCCCGGGCAGACCAGTGAAGGACAGCAGAAGATGATGGATGAGTGTTGTGAAGTAGAGAACGCATATCTGCTAAGAAATGGTGGAATTCTGTTCCCACAGCTGGAGGAGACACTGGAGATTCTTCACAGGGAATATCAGTTATATGTGGTAAGCAATTGCCAGCAGGGATATATTGAAAGCTTTATTGCAGCCCATAAGCTGGAGCAGTATTTTGATGATATCCAGTGCTGGGGGATAATCTTCTGCCAAAGGGTGAGAATAACAAGCTCATCATGCAGAGAAACAATATTACAAGGGCTGTATATGTAGAGATACGGCAGGGGATGAACAGTCTGCGGGGTAGCCGGTATTCCTTTTGTATATTGTGCGTATGGTTTTGGAGAAGCAGTTGCACCTGATTATACAATCCAGTCATTTGCGCAGCTTCCTGAACTGATGTCCCATATTGTTCTATAAGCAATAAATATAAATAAAAAGGCTTCCGGTCTTAGACCTTGAAGCCTTCTCTATGGGAAGATAAATTCTGTACCAACACCTTCGGTACTTACTACATTTATGTTCTCATTATGGGACTGGATGATCTCTTTTTTGCAATGGAGAGACCAAGACCGGTTTCCTTTTGTCTTTTCCTCTGGAGAGATCAGTCTTATAGAAGTGGTTTCATATCAGTTTGAGACTATCCTTTGGAATACCGATTCCATTGTCTTTTACCGATACCAGAAGTTTGTTGGACTTCTCAATCGTCTCTATCTTGATAGAGGAGTTCTTGTGGCTGAACTTAATTGCATTATCGACCAGATTGTAGAGAACCTGTTGAATCTTGACCATATCAGCATTGACGTACATCTGCTCCCCGGTCAGAAACCAGTTCAATGGTAATGAATTTGCTGCGGCAGGTGCCTTCAAAAGAAGCTGCTGTATTCTTGATGACCGATTGATATCAAAATTAGTCCGATCAGTATCATACCCTGTGTATTCAGATTATTCAGAGTCAGCAGGGAATTGGTCAGTTTGGTCAGTCTGTCAGTCTCATTTAATACAACACCGATATATTTCTCATGAAGTTCAGGGGAATAGTGCCATCCTGCATTGCTTCAGATACCCCCGCATAGGGTCAGTGGAGAACGAAAGTCGTGGGAAATATTGGCGACCAGTCTCTTCTGGTTGTCTTCACTCTTAGCAACCTCGCTTGCCATATACGCCAGGGAGGCAGCCAGATAACCAATCTCATCTTCGCTGTCTACCTGAAATTCATAGCGGAAGTTACCGATCGCGTACTGCTCTGGTGGCATGTGATCTTGCGCAGTGGCAGATAGACCATCTCTGTGAAAAGAGCAGAATAATCAATGACAGCAGGAAAAGAATCAGCAGTGTCAGATAAGATATATTCAGCAGAGAATCACAGGATGCATGCAGATCCTGCATGGAGGAATGGATGATTACATAGCCTTTTACTTTATATTGGGAAGTTATCGGGGCAAATGCCGATATCATATCTTCATCGAACATACCGAAGAAATTGCCTACAGTATAGAAGGAACTTCCTGTCACCGTGGGACTGAAATTCGGTATCGTAGAGGGATTCTCAATATCCAGTGGAGAAACTGGAGTCCAATACAATAAGACCGGATGGATTGACAATCCTTAGACAGAGGCATCCAGGAAAGTATCAATGGCATTGATCTGTCTCCACACGGATTCAGAGTGATCTCACTGTTATACAGGTCAACAGCATAGGAATTAGATATCAGCAAAGCTTCCTTATATAGTGCATCTGCCCGTTCTCTTTTCATATGTTCCAGAGTCATGTTGGAGGTAAGCTGCTACCACAATAAATCCAAAGAAACCAAATATGAAATAGGCAAGTACAAATTTCAGATATAAAGTACGTTTCATAGCAAATACCTTTCTCTTTTCAGTAAAAGATTATGCGTTCTTGACTTCGAATTTATAACCAATGCCCCAGATTGTAGCAATTCTCCAAGTCTCATGATCCTTGATCTTCTCCCTGAGACGTTTGATATGCACATCTACTGTACGGGTATCACCAATGTATTCATAACCCCATATCTGGTCAAGCAGCTGTTCTCTTGTATACACATGGTTTGGTGAAGAGGCAAGGAAATACAGAAGTTCCAGTTCCTTGGGGGGGCATATCTATATTTTTGACCGTTATAAATAACAGAATAGTTCGTTAAATTGATTGTCAGGTTTAGGATAGCTGACCTGTTTGGAAGCAGGAGTCTCTGTAACAGGGGCTGCTGTTTTATAGCGGCGAAGAACTGCCTTCACTCTGGCAACCAGTTCCTTGGTGTCAAAGGCTTCTCCATATAATCATCAGCACCCAGTTCTAAGCCCAGTACCTTATCAAAGACTTCGCCTTTGGCAGAGAGGATAATGATCGGAGTCTGGGATTTCTGGCGGATCTCCTGCATACCTGATATCCGTCAATGCCTGGAAGCATCAGATCCAGCAGAATCAGGTCAGGAGCGAAAGTATCTGCCGCCTGTAATGCGGATTCTCCATCATATACGATCTGTGTCTCGAAGCATTCTTTCGTCATATAAAGGGAAATAAGTTCTGCAATATTTTCATCGTCATCAACGATTAGGATTTTTGTTTGTTAGCCATAAAGGGACCTCTTTCTATTTGAATTCAGCGATGGTTTACACCGGCGTCGCCTTCGCCGTATTCTCCCAGATGGAAGGATTTCACATAGTAAACGCTCTTTAAGTATCTCTGTACAGCAGCACGCAGGGCACCTGTGCCTTTACCATGGACAATCCGTACACTGGGCGCATGGAAAGGTAAGCGTCATCAGATATTTATCCAGCTCAGAGATTGCTTCATCTACAGTCTTGCCCAGAAGATTGATCTCCATAGAGAAAGTGGAAGTCTTAGAGGCTCCGATACGGCTGGTATTGCTGCGTGTTGTACGTGCAGTCTGTTTCTTGTAAGGATTATTCGGCATAGCATCTTCATTGATTAGTACCAGGTCTTTAATATTGACTTTGCTGCGGATGATACCACACTGAACGAACATGTCGCCCTTGGCATCGGGCATAGAGCTGACAGTGCCTTTTAATCCCATGGATACAACCTTTACCATATCGCCGGGCTTTATCTGGCTGGGTTTTAATATCTTATGTGTAGGATTGGCAGCCTGCTGGCTGATCTTGGAATTCTTCTCACTGATTTTTATCACGTACTTTGGTACGGGCTTTCTCCATTTCCTTCATGGAAGTACCTGTATTGTACTTCTGGAAATTACGGATTGTCTCATCTGCCACATCTTTGGCATCCTGCAAAATCTGACAGGCTTCTTCGTTGGCTTCCTTGAGAATCCTGTCCTTCTGGGCATCGAGACGCTCCTGCTTCTGTGTCAGTTTATCTTTTAAGGAGCTGATCTCCTGCTTATAGCTTTCTATTTCAGCACGTTCTTTTCGATAGTCTTATTGCTGTTCTCCAAATCAGCCAGTAAGTCTTCAAAGCTTTCATCTTCCTCACTGATATGCTGTTTGGCTGATTCAATGATTTCATTGGAAAGCCCAAGCTTGGAGGAAATGGCGAGGCATTACTCTTACCGGAATACCGATCAGAAGCCGGTACGTAGGGCGCAGAGTCTCTACGTCGAATTCACAGCATGCATTTTCTACATAGGAGGTTGTCAGGGCAAATACCTTCAGTTCGCTATAGTGGGTGGTTGCCATTGTCCGGATGCTGCGGTCATGCAGGTGCTTTAATATGGCGATTGCCAGGGCAGCACCCTCTGTAGGGTCAGTTCCTGCGCCTAATTCATCAAACAGACATAAGGAATTCTCATCTGCATGTTCCAGAATGGATATCGTATTCGTCATATGGGCAGAGAAAGTGGACAGATTCTGCTCAATGCTCTGTTCATCACCGATATCCCGCATAAACCTCTGTAAATACAGACAGCTCGGAACGGTCAAGGGCGGAATATGCAGTCCCTGACTGTCCCATCAGTGTGAAAAAGCCCCACAGTCTTCAAAGATACAGTTTTACCACCTGTATTAGGGACCTGTTACGATCAGAAGGTCAAAGTCTTTTTCCAAGTGTGATATCAATAGGAACGACTTTCTTCTTATCAAGAAGAGGGTGCGTCCTTTGCGGATCTGGATGTAGTGTTCGTTATTAAATAAAGGTCTGGATGCATTCATGTCAATTGCCAGACCGGCTTTTGCAAAGATAAAGTCCAGCTGTGTCAGCAGTTTGAGATTATGGCTCAAAGCAGCAATATGCTCAGAGCAGGAAGCACTGAGAGTAGCTAGAATGACTTCAATTTCTTCCTTCTCCTGTAGAGCCAGCTCTTTTAACTGGTTATTCAGACTCACAGTGGCAGCAGGCTCAATAAAAAGTGTAGAACCGGTGGAAGACTGGTCGTGAACCATACCAGGGGACATTTCCTTATATTCGGATTTGACAGGAATACAATAACGGTTGTTACGCATTGTGATCACGGCATCCTGCAGATAGGTACGATAGCTTGTATTGACCATGTTGGTGAGCTGGGAATGAATCTTGTCATTGGTCTGGTTGATACTGCGGCGGATACGTTTGAGATTAGGGGCTGGCATCATCAGCAATCTCTTCTTCGGAGATGATACAGCGATTGATCTCATTCTGCAGTGGAGTCAGTGGCTCCAGCTCTTCAAAAAGGATTCAGGCTGTCAGCAATCTCTTCATCACGCTCTGTCCTGGCGTAGGATCTGGCTCTGCCGGCACATGCCAGAGGATGCGATTTTAAGCAGCTCGGAAGCAGACAGATTACTGCCTGATCTCCAGGATTTCAGGCTGAAGCTGATATCCTTGTTATCGCTGAAATGGATACGTCCACCTTTGATCAGGCGTGTAAAAGCGTCCGCAGTCTGTTGCTGGGCTTCTTCAATTGCAGCCAGTTCTGTCATGGGTGTCAGTTTCTTACAGACTTCCTTACCGGCAGAGGTTGCTTTTATCTATCAGTAAATTTATTATTTTATGGTATTCGAGAACTCGCAATGCCTTGTCATTCATAAATAGAACATTCCTTCCTGTAATACTATTATTGAACAGAATAAGTATATCACGCATTGGAAAACTGTACAACTTTCTTTACTTTGCAAAGGGGTTCGGATATACTATATGAGTAAAAGAAAGCAGATACTGGAAAGGGATATATTATATATGGAAGAGAAGCAACAGGACAATCAGAATCAGGAGTCTGAAAGAGCAAGTGATTTTGAGTTTTGCAGGAGAAAATAAAGGAAAGACCGATAGATAAGAAAAAACTGTTACAAAGGATGGTCATTACGGCATCACTGGCATTGCTGTTTGGGCTTGTGGCATGTCTGACATTCCCCTGTTATTAGAGCCGGTGCTGAATAACTGGCTGTATCCGGAAGAAGAACCGCAGACGGTGACTTTTCCGCAGGAGAAGGATGAAATGTTACCGGAGGATATGCTGACAGAGGTGAGACCGGAACGCAGACAGAGAGTGAGACAGAGACGGCAGAACAGGTAACAACACAGATTGCAGCAGAGGAGACACCAGCCAGTGAAGTGGAGACAGCAGAGAGTGCTTCTACAGAGGACCCACAGAGGCATATCTGACTGAGTATCAGGCAATGTATGACAGTCTTCATCAGGTATATCAGGAAGCCTCCACCAGTATTGTTACGGTCACTGCGGTGAAATCAGATGTAGACTGGTTCAATAATACGTATCAGAGTGAAGGAAACATAGCAGGTGTTATTTGCTAATAATAACAGGGGAACTGCTGATTCTTACAAGAAAATCTCCTTTGGATAAAGCACAGAGCATCCTGGTGAATTTCTGCAATGGAGTCAGTGCAGAAGGAAGCATTAAAAATGATGTGAATACAAATCTGGCGGTCATCGCAGTGGATTTGAAATATCTGCGTGATACGACGCTGGATTATGTATCGGTGGCAACATTGGGAAGCTCCGTGAATAACGGACTTGCAGGTTCCTTGTGATAGCTGTGGGTAATATCCAGGGATATAATGACAGTGTATGTTATGGTATGATCACTTCTGTAGGAAATGTGGTAACACTGGCAGATAATCAGTATAAGATGCTGACAACAGACATCTACGCCAGCCAGAGCGCCAGCGATTCTGTCTCAATACGCAGGGCAGGTCATTGGTATCATTGATAACACATATAATCATAGTGATACGAAGAATCTGCTGTCTGCAATCAGTGTATCTGAGTTAAAAGGCATGATTACGAAGCTTGTCCAACACCCAGAGGATGTACCTTATATTGGTATCTATGCACAGGATATTGCAAATGTACGGACACAGCAGGGACTGCCACAGGGCGCTTATGTGTCCAGATATAGATATGGATTCACCTGCGATGATCAATGGAATCCAGAAGGGTGATATCATTGTGCAGGTGGGAAGTACCAGATTCACAGCGCCACAGATTATATGAATGCAGTACGTGGCTGTACCATAGAGCATGACGTTGAGATTACAATATTAAGAGCAAGTAAAGATGACTATGAGCAGATGATGTTTACAGTACAGCCTAAGGCAAGAAACTAAGAGAAAGGTATGGTTTAGAAGATGAAATATATTAAAGATTATAAAGACGGAGACAGAATATTTGATATTTATTATTGCAAATATAAGAGTTCGGCAGTAACAAAAAACGGTAAATCCTATGATAATGTGATCATTCAGGATAAGACAGGTACACTGGATGCCAAGATATGGGACCCCAATAATGCAGGAATCGCAGAGTTCGATGCAGGCGATTATGTAGAAGTATGGCGAAGTTACCAGCTATAACGGTGCATTGCAGGTCAATATAAAGCGTGTCCGGCTTTGTCAGGAAGGAGAATATGATGAAGCTGAGTATATGCCGATGAGCAAGAAGAACATTGAAGAAATGTATACACAGCTTCTTACGATTATCAAATCAATTGAGAACCCTTACCTACATAAAATGCTCAATGCCTTTTTCGTAGAAGATAAAGATTTCATTGCAGCATTTAAGAAATCATCCGCTGCAAAGACCGTACATCATGGATTCATTGGAGGACTGCTGGAGCATACCCTGAGTGTAACAAAGTTATGTGAGTATTACTGCACAGCGTATCCAATCCTGAAAAGGGACCTGCTCCCTGACAGCGGCAATCTGCCACGATATTGGAAAACCAAAGAAATCAGTGCTTTTGGTAAATGATTATACAGATGCAGGACAACAGTTCCTGGGACATATCGTGATGGGTTCTGAAATGGTCGGCGA
>VOFB01002588.1_pt1 | contig 16395 bp, 22 predicted proteins | sample 5384141 | NCBI WGS metagenome assembly VOFB01 (sample SAMN12384721, study PRJNA508395) | human gut metagenome | isolation source: healthy gut A | host: Homo sapiens | reverse complement strand
AGGTAAGATCATCAGTTAAGCCTATCTGCGAAAAATGCAAAGTCATTAAACGCAAAGGCGCAATCAGAATCATTTGCGAAAATCCAAAACACAAACAGAGACAGGGTTACTTAAGTTCCTTATTCTGAATCGTAATAGTACCATAACTGATTACAAATTCATTATTATGTGCGGCTGCAGTGGAACGCCTGGTAGGGTTGTACACACTGTTATCATAATCAAACAGCCGGGATAGCTGCTTTGTTATGTCAACACCGAGACATAACAGAGAGAAATCATCGAAAAATGGTTGACAGGCGATGGCACACATTTCAGGCCGGACGACAACGGAGAGCTTGCAATCGACAGAAAGATTTATGCCGTTATGGGTTGGAAGATTCTTCAAAGGCATAGGGAAGAAGAGCTTTGTAGGAAGTCATGAGGTCAAAGTGACTTTACGTTGATAATAAAAACTTAGATGCACAAAGCATCGGATGATTTACCAAGAGAAAAACGCATCGAGATCGGCTTAACTTATATCTACGGAATTGGTAGAGTAAGCTGCTAATCGTATTCTTGCAGCAGCAAACGTTGATCCTATACTCTCGTTGTAGAGACTTAACAGACGACGAAGTAAAGAGAATCAGCGCAGTAATCGATGAGACTCAGTTAGTAGAAGGTGATTTACGTAGAGAGATCGCTATCAACATCAAGAGACTTCAGGAGATCGGATGTTATCGTGGAATCCGTCACAGAAAAGGTCTTCCGGTTCGTGGACAGAAGACAAAGACAAACGCAAGAACTCGCAAGGGTCCAAAGCGTAAACAGTTGCTAATAAGAAGAAATAAGCTTCTTTGTGACTGCTTTTAAAGATGCAATTAATCATTTATTAAGAGAAAGTAGGTTAGTTTAGATATGGCTAAAGTTACAAAAAAAGTGACAAAAAAGCGTGTAAAGAAAAACGTTGAACGCGGACAGGCACACATTCAGTCATCTTTTAATAATACAATCGTAACCCTCACAGATGCTGAAGGTAATGCTTTATCATGGGCAAGTGCTGGTGGTCTTGGATTTAGAGGTTCAAAGAAATCTACTCCATATGCTGCACAGATGGCAGCAGAGACAGCTACTAAAGCAGCATTAGTTCACGGCTTAAAGACCGTAGATGTAATGGTAAAAGGACCGGGTTCAGGAAGAGAAGCAGCGATCCGTGCACTTTCTGCATGTGGACTTGAAGTTACCAGTATCAAAGACGTAACTCCTGTACCACATAATGGATGTCGTCCACCAAAACGCAGAAGAGTTTAATTAGGAGGGAAAGACGAAAATGGCAGTAAATAAAGTTCCTGTTCTGAAAAGATGTAGATCCCTTGGTTTAGAGCCAAGTTACCTTGGATATGATAAGAAATCCAACAGAGAGTTAAAAAGAGCAAATAAGAAAATGTCTGAGTATGCACTTCAGTTAAGAGAAAAACAGAAAGCTAAATTCATTTACGGTGTACTGGAGAAACCTTTCCATAACTACTATGAGAAAGCTGATCAGATGAAGGGCATGACTGGTACAAACTTAATGACCATGTTAGAGTCAAGATTAGATAACGTAGTATTCCGTTTAGGATTCGCTAGAACAAGAAAAGAAGCTAGACAGATCGTTGATCATAAGCACATACTAGTTAATGGCAAACAGGTTAACATTCCTTCTTACTTAATTAAAGCAGGCGATGTTATCGAAATTAAAGAAAGAACAAAAACATTGCAGAATGAAAGACATCGTTGAAGTTACCGGCGGAAGATTAGTTCCGGAGTGGTTAGATGTTGACGCTGAGAAATTACAGGGAACTGTAAAAGAATTACCTTCCAGAGAGCAGATCGACGTACCAGTTGACGAAATGCTCATCGTCGAGTTATATTCTAAGTAATAGTTAAAGAGCAAATTACCCGAGAAGGAGGGACTTTGTAGTGTTCGATTTTCAAAAACCTAAGATTGAAATCGCAGAAATTTCAGAAGACAAGAAGTACGGAAAGTTTGTTGTAGAACCTTTGGAAAGAGGCTATGGTACGACTCTTGGTAATTCTTTGAGAAGAATCATGCTTTCATCACTCCCGGGCTCAGCTGTTAGCCAGGTTAAGATTGATGGCGTTTTGCATGAATTCAGTTCCATTCCTGGCGTTAAGGAAGATGTAACTGAGATTATTATGAATATCAAAGAACTTGCCATCAGCAATAACAGCGCATCTACAAATGAACCTAAGGTTGCTTACATTGAATTCGAAGGCGAAGGTGTAGTCACAGCAGCAGATATTCAGGTAGATCAGGATATTCAGATCATGAATCCGGATTTAGTAATTGCACACTTAAACGGCGGTGCTGATTCCAAATTATACATGGAATTAACCATTACCAAAGGTAGAGGTTATGTCAGCGCAGATAAGAACAAAGATGCAGATTTACCAATTGGTGTAATCGCAGTAGATTCTATCTATACACCGGTAGAGCGTGTGAACTTATCCATTCAGAATACCCGTGTGGGTCAGATTACCGATTACGATAAACTGACACTTGACGTATATACCAATGGAACACTTGCTCCAGATGAAGCAGTCAGCTTAGCTGCAAAGGTATTAAGCGAGCACTTAAGTCTTTTCATTGACCTTTCCGAGAATGCTAAGACAGCAGAAGTCATGATTGAGAAAGAAGACAATGCGAAGGAAAAAGTTCTTGAGATGAACATCGATGAACTGGAGTTATCTGTACGTTCTTATAACTGTTTGAAGAGAGCCGGTATCAATACCGTTGAAGAACTGACAAACAGCACACCGGAAGATATGATGAAAGTTCGTAACTTAGGACGTAAGTCTTTAGAAGAAGTATTAGCAAAATTAAAAGAATTAGGCCTTCAGCTCAATCAGGGCGACGAGGTTTAAGATAACTCAGTGCAGCAGCACCAGTAAGTCCGACGAGCGTGGTGATGTTGGTTCATGAGTGGCACAAAACAAGCATTCGGTAAGTAAGTCCGATGAGCATGGCCGGATGTACCACAAATGGAGGATTTAAGCAAATGGCAAAGTATAGAAAATTAGGAAGAACATCTTCCCAGAGAAAAGCATTACTGAGAAATCAGGTAACAGCATTATTAAACAATGGTAAAATTGTTACCACAGAAGCAAAAGCAAAAGAAATCCGTAAAATCGCTGAAGGTCTTATTGCAATGGCAGTAAGAGAAAAAGATAACTTCGAAGAAGTTACTGTAAAAGCTAAAGTTGCAAGAAAAGACAAAGACGGCAAGAGAGTAAAAGAAGTTGTAGATGGTAAGAAAGTTACTGTATATGACGAAGTGGAAAAGACAATCAAAAAAGATATGCCTTCCCGTCTTCACGCTAGAAGAGAGATGTTAAAAGTTCTTTATCCTGTAACTGAAGTTCCTACAGAAGCAGCAGGAAAGAAGAAAAAATACAAAGAAAGTTGATTTAGTTGCATAATCATCCGTATCTGTTAGCAACTATATTTTTCTGATACACTCATTTCATAACAAAGAAAGGAAACTGTATCATTATGAAAACAGATGAAAAAATCACACTGTGGTCTGAAAGAATCCATGAATTTCAATCCAGTGGGCAGACTTGCAAAACATGGTGTCAGGAACATCGCATTCCAGTCTCTACAATGAATTATTGGATGCGCAAGCTGAAAACATTGGACGAACAATCGGATACAGATATGATTTTTACAAAGATGCCAACAGAAACGGAGATTTCAAAAAATGAGGATTTGAACATCTGCCCGTCGCCAGTCCGCATTTTTATCACAAACGCTATTCGGATTGAAGTGATGCCTGAATGCCCGCCGGAATTTTTTCGTGTTCTGATCCAGGGGCTGAAAGATCATGCTTGATCTGGCAGGTGGCACAACCGTTTACCTTGCCTGTGGAGCTACGGATTTAAGAAAAAGCTATCACGGACTGGCTGCAATTATCAAGCTGAAATTCAAACTCGATCCCTATTCGCACTGCATGTTTGCGTTCTGCAACCGCAGGCGGACTTCTATTAAGATTCTGCAATGGGACGGATCCGGTTTCTGGATTCTGATGAAGAGGCTTGACAAAGATTCCTTTCACTGGCCGGATACTCCGGATGAATTACAGAAAGTGACCCTGAAAGAAATGCATTGGCTGTGTGATGGTCTTTCACTTACTCCGAAGGGAGCTTTTGAAGAATGTCATCCAAAGATTGTTGTATAAAGAACGGATTTGTCAATTCGCAAAAAACACGAAATACTCGTGGATATCGATATATATTCCTACACAGTAAAACGTTGATTTTTCTCGAACAGCTGGACTTTCTATGCTATACTGGAATTATCATATAAGAGTTTGGAGATTGCCGGATGGATCCGTTTTTTACAGAGGAACAGCTGAATAACATGAGCCGTGAAAACATGATGGAAGTTATGAGAATCATGCAGAATCAGGTTCAAAAAAAAAGAGACCGAGGTACAGCTTCTGAAAGACAAGCAGAAAGAACTGGAATTTATGAACGCAATGCTTTCAGACCGTCTTGCACTTGCACAAAGAAGACGTTTCGGTTCTTCCAGTGAAAAATACGCAGATGGATATGAACAGATGGATCTGTTTAATGAGGCTGAAGTCAATGCAGATATGGATACTGCTGAGATTGAAGAGGAAATCGTGATTCCATCGCACAAACGGAAAAAACGCACCGGCAAAAAAGAAGAAGATCTCTCTAATTTCGAAGTAACAGAAACAATCGAATATAAACTGACCGGCGAAGACCGCTATTGTCCGGACTGTGGAACAAAGTATACAGTCGTCACAAAAAGAAGTCGTAAAACGACTGAAATTCATCCCCTCCACCTTTGAAGTGGTGGAAGAAGTAACCTATGTATACAGTTGTCCAAAATGTGGTGCTATGATCCGGCCGGAAAAAAGAGCTACCGCTGATCAAGGGAAGCATTGCTACTCCTTCGCTGGTTGCCGGAATCATGAATGCAAAGTATGTCAACGGCATGCCGCTGGCCAGGCAGGAACGGGAATTCGCAAGGTATGACCTGAAGCTTTCCACAAAAACCATGGCAAACTGGATCGTCAAGCTGTGCAGACCGATATCTGAGACTGCTTTATAGGCAGATGAAGGAAGAATTCCTAAAGAGCAGATACATCCATTGCGATGAAACCAGGATTCAGGTAATTGATGAACCGGATCAGAAAGGATCATCTCAAAACTGGATGTGGGTATATCTGACAGATCATTACAGTGAAGCCCCACAGATGTTTCTTTTGATTATGAGAGAACGCGTGCCGGATATCACCCGGTAAACTTCCTTGGAGATACATTTCATGGATATCTGACGTGTGATGGATACCAGGCGTATCATGGACTGAACGATTCCATCACCGTAACCGGATGCTTTACCCATGCAAGACGACGTTTTGATGCAGCCCTCACAGCATTAAAAAAAGACTTTACAAAAGAACAGCTGAAAGAGACCATTGCATATCAGGCGATGTCAAGGATCGGGATCCTCTATAAAGTAGAGGAACTGATCAAAGATAAGACGCCGGAAGAACGGTATCAGGAACGTCAGAAACAGTCCCGTCCAGTTATGGATGCCCTGTTTGAATGGCTGCATACGATGGAAGATTCTGTAGACAGGTCTTCCCTTATTGGTGATGCCATTTTATATGCGCTGAATCAGGAGACGTATCTGCGCCGTTATCTGGAGGATGGGCATCTGAGCATTGACAATAACAGCGCGGAACGTGCAATTAAAAATTCGCAGTTGGCCGCCGGAACTGGCTGTTTTCCAAGAGTATCCGTGGTGCAGATGCCAGTGCTGTTGTTTATAGTATCGCAGAAACAGCCCTGCTGAATGGTCTGAAGCCGTATGTATATCTTTCCTATGTATTAGACGAACTTCGTAAAATGGGACCTTTTCCAAAGCCGGATGATCCGCACTTTCGAGACTATATGTTATTGCCACTTCATTGGAAGCATTTTCGTCTTTAGAAATTTGCAGAACTTGTCTTGCCAATTCCAGAAGATTATCATATTCTGTTTCTGGAATTTCTTTATACTGAACACGTGGCACTTTGTTAATTGCCTCGTCTGTGATCATAATCTTATGGTCACGCTTTTTTTGCCATTTCGAGATCATTTAATCTACTTCTCATGTTTCCTCTCTTTTCTCCATAATATAATTATTCTTTTCTTTACACTATATCATCATACATAAACATAATATCTCTGCTAATACATATCATTTGGGGAATACCATTCCAATGCTATACCGATATTTACTACTGCATTTCATATATATTTTATAATATAGGTGTTTCATTATTTTGTTTTCGCTTACTTTTTTTCACATGTATAAAAACATTATGCAAAAGGTTTACACTTGTTAAAATGCATTCACCTTGATTCAATTTTTTTATATGCTTGATCGAATAATCATCTAAATGATTTTGTATTGCCCTTATCTCGTCATTATGCGTAGTCGATGAACTAATAAAGTTCCCTACTTGTCCCAAAAGCACCGGAGAAACATCTTGAGGATTTTGCGTTGTCAAAAATAGAAAGATTCCCTTCTTACGCCCTTCTCTTGCTATAAAGTTAATACATTGTGAAATTCATTCTCTGAATACTGTGACCTTGTATATCGATGAACTTCATCAATGAAAAAAACAAAGGTAAAATATTATCTTGTAAAATCACAAAATTACATATAAGGTCAATAATCATTCCACCTATTCCTTCTGTTGCTCCAAGACTTGATGTATTAATATATAAGCTTTGAATTTGGCGTATGTACAAATGAATCTATTTCATCCAACAAATTATTCATCTGCTGATTATGTGAGAAAAATTTCAAAAATTTGTATTTCCCAGTTGATATGTTACCTTTTGTACAAGATAGCTATTAGCATTTGCCTTAAATGTATCATATGCATAATTTGCTCCTCTGTTTGGTTCTGATACAGATTTTGCAGCTATTTGTTCTGGCAAGAGAGAAATATCAAAATCTGTGTCAGCTCTTGGTAACAGAGGCAAGTTGTTGTTGCATTTGAGCAATGTTTTCTCCATCCTTTTTCAAAAATATGGTCTGACCATTTTTTTTGTTGGTAGCGTAAAGAGCGTATTGCTTCTGAAAGCACCGCACTTTGTGTGTTACTATTTGTTTCAAATAACATCGTCCATTGTTGCATAGATACTTTTCCCGGAGAAATTGTTGTGTCTATCCCTAAACTCAATTTTCTAACCTCTTGTAATGAAAAGAGTTATAATATTCCCCTGTAGGATCTATTATCAAAACTTTCTCTTTTTTCAGTAATCATTTTATCCAATATGGATAAAGCAGATGTGGATTTTCCACTATTAGTTGCCCCAACTACTAATAAATGGTGATTAAATAATGTACTAGGGCTTAGCGATACTTCTTCCTCGTTCATATTATTAGGTATGTGGCAAATGGAGACAACTTATTTTCTAACAAACCGTTAACTTCAATGGAGTTCAAATATATCTGTATTACGTTCTTGTTAGCTAAGAAGACTTTGTCCGTTATACCAACTGTCAGAAATTTGGCAAAACAAATTTTTATCACAATATGACATCAGTCCAATTATGTCAATATTAATTTCTGGAAATACCGTTTCCGTTTTTCCATGGTTAATGGAATCGTGAAGATTTTCAGACGACGGAACTTTTGTTTGAAAAACTTCACCAAGAAAAACACCTTTAACTGACTCAATCACAACTAAATAGTTTTATTGTATTCGGAATGAGAAACTTCATCAACCATTTTTCTGTGTGCTAACAGTGATAGATTTTCGACCTGTGCAACACTGTTATCTCTATATATACCTGAGAAATTCTTCCAATGTAAAAGTTATTTTTATCTATATTATTATATAAGGAATCAATCGTCATAATATTCCCCAAGTAATCTGACAAATCTGAATTCATCGTAGCTTTTAAAAAGCTAATTGAAAATTATGCTTCATCAAATCATGCAACTTGATCCAGTTTTGATTATCTTGATGAAGATTATAATCACTCACTAAAACCGCTAAACTTTTATTGTGCAGTATTGCTTGAATAATCATTTGAGAAATATGATTATCTGCAAAACTAAAACCAGTAGTAATGAGAAGTGTATTCGGACGTTTTAATAGTTCTTGAAATTTTGTAAATAATTCGAAATATGGTTCTTGATAACTTTGCATATATTTATTTGAACTTGAAAATCATAATCGGATTAGAAACATCCGTTTTTTTTTTCTGCGAATGCCTTTTTCATCGCGTTCCCATGTTAAAGAACCATGCAATTTAAGCAAATTAATAATGTTTTTCTTGTATTCAAGTTCTCTAGTCTTAACATTTTCTATATCTCTTACAGATTCCATTCAAACATATCGCTATCAAAATATGGTCGATGAGAAAACGAAAACCATCCATTACTGTATAACCTATACTATCTGCTGCATCTTCAAGTAATGTATCATAATTTGTCGTAACTATAGTAAGCTTACTTGGAGTTTTAGTAAGATGTGACACCGTATTGATGAATGCCGAATGTTTTAAATATTTGTTATCATATTCATAGCTTGTATTTTCCTTAATCAAATCAAATATTTTATTTTTGGATTTAATATATTTGTCACGATCCATATCTGATACATATTTTTCAAAAGAAAGTAAATCAGAAAGAAAAATCTTCCAAGTTAAATAATCGATTAAGACCCTCTATTCCATCTTCTCCTTCAATTTCTACAGAATATTATACTTACAAAGGTTCGACAATTCTTGCAATGTAAAGAACTCATCTTCATCTTTAAGAGTTGTATTTATTAACTTTGCCAGCATAAATACAGTTTTTCCAAATCGACTGTCTATATTTCCAGAATTACACAAAACTGACGCTCCTGCACCAACAAGAACAATTATATTATCATTTGTAATAACTGCCCCATTTTATAGTATTTTTTCATTTTCGTACATATTGGGAATTAGCCGAAATATAACAATCTACCATTATGTTTTTCTCTCAAATTCGTTACAGCATCAATAGCTACCTTTTTTATTATAAGCATTAATACATTCAAATACAATAACCGTTCACATAGATTAATTTTTATTTAAAATTCCGCTCGCAAAAAATGCACCGTTTCCGGGTGCATCCTCTCATCTACTCCTCTTTATAATACAATTCATCCAACACTTGATCCAGCGTTCCTTCCTTTGCATAAGGCAAAGCATCCAACTGTCTGAAATTATGCTTGATATCCTTCGTATCCTCATCAAAGCCCAATATGTAACTTGTTGCTATCTTATATATGATTTCCGTTGGAGCAAGTCCGTACACCTGCTTTTCAAAGATGTGTTTCAGACGTTCCTTATTTTCTGGGAATCGCTTTTCATCTCATCGCTCTGGTACAGCCGCTTCACAATTTCGGTAATATACAGACCAGATTTCATATACAAATCAATAAATGTCTTATCCGGCATATCAAAGCATCCTGGATTCTCCTGCTCTAGCATGTCCACCATTTTCTTAACCATTGTCTTTGGTGTGAATATCTGGTTGGTTTTCTGCGGTGGAATATAATCAAATATATCCTCTACGCTCTTTTCATCAAAATAATCAGCAAGCTTTTTCTTTAAGGCAAGAAATTCTTTTACCGAATCATCAAATACCACCGAATCGAATAGCTGTCCGTCAAAGTGCTTGGTCTGTCCGGTTTCTTCCTCCACATAGTCACCACCATCACGCAAAAACTTGAACTGATCCAGCGTGATACTTGTCACTTCCAGAAAAACTTTATCCGGAATGATGGTATCAAAAGTGGCAAGCGTTACCGTATTATCTCCGTATGCCATAAGAAATGATGGAATTGTCCTTGAAAAGCCACGCAAGTGATCTCTAACACCATCCTCAATTGTTTCCTTTTCCCGTTCCTTCTTCTTTGTTTCTACGGTCTTGACTGTCTCCTTCGTGGATTCTCTTGCGAAATCAGAAATAGCAGTTGTCAATTCTTCATTGAATTTTTCCATAGCTTCCTTCTGCTTCTTCTCAAATTCTTTATCAATCTGCTCTGATGCTTTTCCGGTTTCATATCTTGCCTGCTGCTCGGCAACACGCTGATTTTCTATGACATTTCGCTCTATCTCATAGTTGGTATGCAGCTTATCTATCATCCGATCTGCCTCATGGTTCAGTTTTTGATTCAATCTGTCTTTTATCGACTGCTTTCATATCAGAACCGTAGGTAGACTGTGCTGTATCCACGACTGCCTTGACCGCACTCTGTTTTACCGCTTCTTTCAGTTTGTCGATGGCTTTCTGCGCCTTGTCCGGTGCCTGCTCCATCTGCGTCATTGTTTCCTGTACCTGAGATGTCACATCATAAATTTTATCGCCAAAAACATCCTGCGTTCTTCCAATCACAAATTCATCACTAAGAGCCACTTCCCCATTTTCATCCAGCGATAGGTCTTTCTGCACTTCCTCCGTCAGATTTACCTTGCTCTTTGGTTCTTCTATTGGTTCAAACTTTGTGATAATATCAATGACTTCCTTTGGTGCCCCAAAGATGTTACTGATATTCTGAAACAGGAAATTGCTCATAAACCCACGCTTCACAACTTCAATAGAGCGGATTTTTTTCTTGGAATCGTCAGTACCTTTTCTGCATCCAGTTCTACCAATTCTCCCTGTTCATCCTCGCCGATTACTGGGAAAAATTTAACAGTTCTTTCACATTTTCTTTGCGTTCCTCTGCGGTACCTCCACCTTTGGCAGTATTAGGATTCAGGTTATTGGCAAACTGCTCAAATATGGTAAGTGTTCTTGCCGGATCAAAGTCAAATACATAAGCATTTTCTTTTCTCTTGAAAGATGTCCCAACTTTAAACAGACAAGGATTCTGTGCCCGGAATGCCGCCTGGATATAAAGTGCCGGGGACTCGCATATTACTTAAAGCATCAGCACTGCTGTCCATTCTGGAATTGTAATTCCTGTCGTAAGCTGTCCTACCGACAAAGTAATGGTCTTTTCATGCTGTGCAATAGCCGCAACCACTTTATCATAAGATTTCATTGTTTCCTCATCATCGTCCAGTTTGCCGTCGCCAGCAGCAGAACAACTTCATATTCCTGGAATATTGGATGTTCCCTTAATTTTTTGCCAGCGCCTTTGCACTGTCTACCCTATCGAGCAGCCAGAAGGTGTGCTTTTAATTCATCTCGCCAATTCTTCCGTAGAAAATGGAAATTTTGTCTGTCTTGTCAAGGCATCGAAATTTATCAACGGAAGATTCATGGTTAAACTTACCATTGGTAACCGCAAAAAACTCATTCAGATCAAATGCATATTCTTCTGTCTCCCCCCACCGTCAATTTCTATGCCCTGCTGAAGCTCATCCTTGATAATTTCTGACATCTGATAAGTATAGAGATTAAGCTGTGGCAATGTTGAATACAGTTTTCTTCCTCTGCTGAAAACATCCCAGTCACGTTTTTTCTTCTGTTCATCTGCATAAGTCCAGTTATAGATAGCATCATCAGCAAATTTATTATTGGCAAGTGCTTTAAACGGTGTTCCTGACAAATGCAACGTAAATTTACGCTTAATACGATCAAATGCAACATCTGTTTTTGTAGGTATCCACACCCTCATGTGCTTCGTCGATGACAAGGATATCCCACTCCATATTTGCGACCTCACCTAATTTATCATACTGACCTCCAAAATAAATGGAACCTTTCATATCCTGCAAGGATACAAATTCAATACATTTTACATTTTCACTGTCTTTTCTAAAAAAATGTGTATATTCTTCTCTTGTCACACACCTCTTTTCCTTTTAGTTCATCAACTTCACTCACAAAAAGATACCCTGATTCACTACCCCAGAAATTTGGCATAATCTAAAAACCACGAATTTGCAATCGCTGGTCGGTTTGTCACAATCAGTACTTTTTCTGCACCGGTTTTCTGCACAAAATCATAGACCGATAATGTCTTTCCAAATCTCGGCTTGGCATTCCAAAGGAACTCGCCATCTTTATGCGCTGCCTGATAATCAACCGTCATTGCATACCGCACGCTTGCTTCCTCACGCAATTTGTACGGAATAACTGTATCTGTCGTTTTTATGATGCCATGATCTTCCCTGAAATCACGAAACATTTGCTTTGATGTGGTGCCATCCACATGGAACCATTCATTATTTTTTCCATTTTCCTGCTCTATACCGGATTTTTCGCAAATAAGCATGAAAGTCCTTATCTATGAATGTCTCCCCTGAACCATCATCAAAAGTGGCATTTCCTTTCCATTCAAGATGCCACTTAACATCAACAGTATGTGTCTGTTGATTGATACGGGTTTCTACATCCTGCTCTGTATATCCTATCTTCGTCCAGCCGTTATGGCGAACCACTTCCGGAGTGGAATAGCCATAAAGCATCGGAACTACCTGTTTAGTTGTTTGAATGTTAGGTTTATTCATGCTATTCCATCTCCTTTACATTATTTTCTATAAATGCGATTTCTTCCTCGGAAAGCCCATATATTTTTTATAAAGTTGTTTGTCTATATTTGCTATGGATACGGACCAGTCAATGTCGGATTTATCAGTAAAATCTTGAAGTGGAATATACTTCCATACCATTTTCTTATTATCCTGCGTTACTTTTAAAACTCCCAACATTGCTCTAGCAAATTTGCCACATAAATATTTATTTAATGCTACAACCTCATTTTCAGTTTTAAATTTTCCCTATACTAATAAAAGTTTGCGTATGTCCCACTTTAGGAAAACCTATTATTGCACTGCTCATAGGCTCCCCAAACTTTCCACTTCCATTTGCCTTTGGAAAAAACAATTTATACGCATCCAAATTCTCATGTTTTACTATGTAATCTTTTAATATCCACATATTTATGCGAGACTTTTCTTTACGTCCACTAATTTCCACATATTTCCTTTCCATCCGTTGGTTTATCCTCAAAAATACGATCTGCGATAACTTATCAAAAATATTAGATGTTAAGTCTCTTTCATGTCCCTTACTAATCAACGGAACTTTTTTCCATTAACATTCATTGTTTTTTCCAATATTTCTGGATGTTCTTCATACATAAGATTTGTAAACTTGTAGCTCTCTGGTGAATAGACTATATCCGAAATGGCCTGCTCCATTTTTTCTCTCACTTTAACAAGTATATTATTTAATACCGGATATTGAGTAAATGTATCTATCGCACCAAATATTTTACTCTTATCCCGGTATGTAACAGCAACACCACCCTTAATATCTGTGTTTGAAAAACTTTACTGCTATCTTGCTCATAATATTCCACCTTCAAGTGCTCGTCTTCCAACATTTTTTCATTCCATACTTTTTGGTGTTTTTCCTGCATCAAATAAAAATCTTGCTGGTGTAATCAATTCCACCTTTTCAGCAATTTCATATGCTACATCCATACAACAATTATATATTGGATTATCAGATGTTCCTTCTTGTGTTTCCTGATATGGTGGATTCCAATTACATAATCAAATTTCATCTCATCTACCTTCCTTCATAAATGCTTTTGTACGTCAGGACTTATCGCTGCGCCAGTCATAGATCCGGCAGTACACTTCTTCCGGTTCTTCTATATCCTGCTTTCTCGGCTCATCTGCTACCACAAAGTCAAATAGACTGAATTGATGATATTCCTCTTTGGGCTTTCCAAGGGAATCGTCCCGGATATTCCATCCATCTGCCACAGGTTCCAGACAATAACATTCACAATCTTTCGCAGTTCTACATCTGTTGGAACTCTCCCCCACCTGTCCTGCATATAGTCCACAAAAGTTATGAGCAAATTGATTCTTGCAATCAGAAGGCTGTCTCCTTGAAATTCATAACCATACACACTCTGATATGCTCGAAGCACCCATTTGAACCATTCAGTTGCACTGTCTGTATTTTCATTTACCACACGCAGTTTTCTGTCTAAAATTCCTATCCGCTGCCTAATCTCAAGCAGTTCTCCGGTAGCTGCATCATAGCGTGATACAATGTAAAGAGCTTCACCGCAGGTAATCTCAAGCCTTTTGGGAATCGACATATTTTTTCCATCCATCCGCTGTGTCAAACTCCACTTTTTCTGTGTTTACTAGCCAACCCTGCTCACATTCAACATTAAAAACATCTTTTCTTCCAAACCACTCTTCATCGCAATGGTTATTCATTTTGTTGCATATCCACGATGGCGTAAACACCTCGGCTTTGGCTCTGGTACGTTCCTGCTGTTGTTCCTTATTCTTTAGCACCCTCGGCTGTATCTCATATTGCGTAAATCCCTTTAAGATTTCTTCTGTCATCTGCTCAGTTTCCTTGATTGGAGTACCTTTGGAACTATATACCGATGTCGCAAATATAATATTTTTTCTTTGTTGTCTTATCCTTCAGCAATGCTTTAAGATTTTCACTGACCGGATAAGTATTCAGATCAATTAACTTATCCATTTTATCCTCATTTCTAAAGCCGGCTATCTTTGATAGCCAGCTTGGAAAAAATGTATACTTTTTTAATCATGAGAAAAATTTGGATTTTGTAACTGTGAAATTTCAGAAGTTTTGACAAAAATTACTGAATTTCGACTGATTTCGTTACAATATGTAAGAATGGTTTTATGTATACGATTACTGGAAATGTATACCATTTCAGTTAGAACGCATGAACTATTTAACTGGATTTTCATATTTTACTGCCTTGCTGTAAAACGTCTTAGGGCACATATTACAAGCCTTAGCAGCTTCTTCTATTGTGATTTTCCCTGCCCGCCAGTCTTTGTGCATCTGATAAAAGTTTTGTGGGATTGGTAATGGTGGTCTGCCGAACTTTACACCCCTTGCTTTCGCTGCTGCAATTCCCTCCGCCTGTCTTTGCTTGATATTGGTGCGTTCATTTTCTGCAACATAGCTAAAGCAATGCCAGAACGACATCACTGATAAATGTTCCAAGCAAATTCTTTTCTCTGCGGGTATCTAACAGCGGCATATCTATAACAACAATATCTGCTTTCTTCTCTTTTTTGTAATAATGCGCCACTGCTCATTCAATTCCCCGTAATTCCTGCCTAAAGCGGTCAATCGACTTGATATACAGCACACTGTTTTCATTTAATTTTCGCAATAACCGCTTATATTGTGTTCTCTCAAAATCCTTACCAGACTGCTTATCCATATAAATGTTTTCTCAGGTACGCCCATCTCCGTTAACGCGATTTTCTGTCTATCCTCATTTTGTTCCTTAGATGACCTCGCATATATCCATAAATATTTATATCTTCCATGTATTTTTGCCTCCCATCTGCCAATTTCTCCTACTTAGGTCTAGAAATCACCATGTTTATGAAAGTTAATACCTCCTCTCTTTTGTTTTTATTATTCAGTTCATTTCCGAACGGTTTTGATGCGTTTTATATTATCAGTTCATTTTGTCAATACTGGCAAAAACATTTCATTTTTTGCACTGTTGGTGATATAATGTACGCGAGGCAAAGTGAGCATGGAGTTTGCGGCGATTGATAGCCGAAGCATAAACAAACGGCAAAAGCACCCATGAGAACGCGCCGCGAGCGAGAAAACCGAAGGTTTTTCCGAGGCCCTTCGCAGAAAACATATTAAGTATTAATTTTATATGCATGTTTTGTACCTCGTGCCTTCGTGCATTCTACAACACTCATTCCACAAGCCAGAGGCAGTTAAAATGGGCGAGAAATTCACCAGCCGAGGTAGGCTATTTGATTCGAAAATTTCAAATTGCATCTGACTTCATGACGCAAAAAATTAGCCGATAAAATGTGGATTAAACGAATCCACTATCGAAACTTATGAACTTGAAACAGATATCCGGATGAAGCCACTTTTATTAAATATTGCAAACAATCTAGGTGTCAGCTTTTTATGCGTTGTCCGACCTGATGCCCAGCAAATATATTCAGTGCTCTTCATGTGCTGTTTGACATTGAATGGGCATGCAGTTTACGACCTACTATGAAGATATGAGAGAAGTATGCTTCAAATTCGAAGAGCGGCTTTCAAGTGCCGGTCCCCGTCCACAGGAAGACCTTGTTAACTTCCGAAAGATAGTAATGAAGTTTGAGTAGTGAACACTTGCGAGACAAACTGGAGATAACGAAATATCAGAAACGGAATATTACCTCAAGAGGTGAAATTTAATGAACAACAGGCCAAATAATAAAGAAGAGTATACTGTTTCGTTGAATGCTTGACGATGACGACCAACACTTGTTCAGAATAGCGGATGAAGATGACGATGCAGAAGAAACTGCTGTTGTTAAAAGACTTATTTCCCGGATTTCTCTTATGTGAAA
>VOFB01002387.1_pt1 | contig 16418 bp, 28 predicted proteins | sample 5384141 | NCBI WGS metagenome assembly VOFB01 (sample SAMN12384721, study PRJNA508395) | human gut metagenome | isolation source: healthy gut A | host: Homo sapiens | reverse complement strand
CACGTCGCAGTACGCAGCGTCGTACCCGAGACCGGGGAAGGGGGCTTCTTCCGCCGTCAAATTTTCTGAAGCGCGCCGGCTCAGAAGAAGGAACATCGGAGGAAGGTGTGTCTGCCGCCAGAACGGAAGACGTACTGGAAAAAAACATGGAAAAGCACAGAAGAAATACCGCCAACTGATTTTGCAGTTTTTTCAAAAGCTTCCGTCTTTAACTAAATATCCCAAGTTTTTTCTACATTATACAATAAAGTATAAGGAATATCAATAAGCATTTCGGATATTTACCGATGAGCGTTTCCTCAATTTTCTCCGTTTTTGTTGTCGGCTTTCCGGATGCCGACGGTTTGCTATTGGATTTGCTTTCTATTCTTTTTCTGCTCTTCTGTGGAATCCCCCTCTTGCGGAGGAACGGATTCCTGCTATGATGAATAGTGAAAAATCAGGGGAAACCAACTGAGATGTGAAACGAGGAACCAGATTTGATAAAGAGTGCAGGGCAGACAGCGCCGATGAAAAAAAGCGATTATTTTACGATTTGCCGCAGGAGCTGATCGCGCAGGAACCAATCGAGCCAAGGGACCAAATTCCCGGCTTCTGGTGCTACCGGAAAAACGGGCGGGATACAGGACCGGCATTTCTATGATCTGGAAGAATTACTGAAGCCGGGCGACTGCCTGATTCTCAACGATTCCCGGGTGCTTCCCGCCCGGCTGTACGGGAAAAAGGATACCGGCGCATCGGTAGAGCTGCTGCTGCTCCATCCGCAGGGACAGGATCGATGGGAGGTCCTCGGCCGGGCCGGGCCGGCGGGCGAAGCCGCTGGGAAATATTCTTGTCTTCGGGGACGGCCTGCTGGAAGCGGAGGTTCTCGACGTAGTGGAAGAGGAAACCGCTGGCCGAATTCCGGTATGACCAAACGGCCCGAACGGGGAATTTCTACAGCCTGCTGGAGAGGGATTGGCGAGATGCCGCTTCCTCATTACATCCCAGAAGGAACCATCCACACATGGCTGAAAGCAGTTAGAGCAGGCACATTGGATATTGGCGACGGTGCACATACTCCGGAAAGCGCGATGAGTCTTGCTGAGGAGCTTGCCATGCTCCGCAAACGCGTTAAAGATCAGGACAAAGAAATCCGGCGTCTGAAAGAGGAAAATGAATTTCTCGAGGAAGCAAGCGCTTTTTTCGCAGCCAGCCGTCGGAAGTCAGCAAGAACCAAAGAATGATGTTCATTGCCATAAAAACGAAAGACGGCGTGATTAAGGGAAAACTCTCATTCTATTGCCGGATGCTTGGCGTCAGCCGCCAGGGTTTCTACAAATATCTTGCTATTAAAGATCGCCCTTGGAAATATCAGGATCTTGCTGATGCCATGAGAGTGATCCATGCTGAGGATGAATGCAATGATACCTATGGACGTATTCGCATGTACCAAGCACTGCTCCTTAAGAATCCGACGGGAATCAAGATCCCCAGTGAACGAACCGTTTACAGGGTTATGGATGAAATAGGACTTGTCCATCGGCCAAAGCGCAAGCCAAATGGCATTACCAAGGCTGATCGGGAAGCACGTAAGTCAGATGATCTTCTGAAACGGGAGTTCAATTCTGATACCCCACTTGAAAAATGTATAACAGATATCACAGAAATCAAGGCATAAGATGGGAAACTGTATGTTTCAGCCATCTTCGACTGCTTTGATTCCAGCGTTCTGGGACTGGCAATGGAAACAAACATGAAGGCAACTCTGTGTGAGCCATACACTGGATAATGCCTATCTGGCGCATCCTGATCTGCGAGGTGCCATTGTGCACTCCGACAGAGGAAGACAATATACCAGTGAAACCTACCGTCAGACTATCCGGGAGCACCACATCCACACAAAGCATGAACAGTGCAGGAGGCGCTGCTGATAATGCACGCTGCGAGAAGTATGTGGGCCAGAATGAGGAAGAAACAGCATCTACGATTATTTGGGTGAAGTGTGCCGAGAGCAATATCCATTCCGAGTAATCAAGATGGGAAAGCAATACCGTATTCGAAGGCATCCTTTGATAAATGGATTCAATCAGATATTTGAACCATAGAGAAGAAAAAACTCAAAGGGCTTAACATCAAATTTAAGCCCTCTGAGTTTTTATCCGAAGCAGTCTATGTTTCGAATTCTGCTTTCCGGATTTGTACGAGATTTGTTTAAACTATCTTTTTCAATATGACCTTTTATGATTATAGGATTAGCTGAAAACACTCTAACAATTAAACATATCGAAATTAGTTGGTCATGAAGTTCAATAGCTTTATGGCTTTTTATTTCCCATTTTTATGATTTAAGATAATGCAACTACCCAAGTAGAGGCTGAATGAAATAAAATGTTTTATGCAGTCTCTGTCTTGTTGTGTATTTCTTTGCTTCTGGGGCGCTTTGCTGCCCAAGGACAGATGAATATGCTAATCTCCATTTTTGCTGCAATATTCCGATAGTAACTTATCAACAGAAATTCTTGAGTTCTTCTCCGCCAAAAAACGCTCAAGTTCAGTTTTGTTTATCATTAATGGGAAGGATAACGCTCAAAAAGAACAAAGCGGGACATTACGCTTGGCTTTATTCCGAACATTGTTGATTTTATTCCGCCATAGTGGTTACAGATATGTGCAAAGTGCTTTTTTTGACATGAACAAGCAACAGGGGATGATAGAAATGGATAAACGGATTTTCGCTTCTATGATCGTGAAGTATTGGTATCTGGTGGAGTTTTTTGGGGCAATCCGATTTTCCTGTACAAAGTCGGGAGGGTCGAGCTCTTTGCTCAAAAGCGGCCAACGGAGAAGCGCGTGCGAAACTGATTACGGTGTATCAGATGCTATCCGAACAAATGGACACACCCGATGAAGATGACAGATCAATTTTATAGAGCCGTATACAGCGTTGCAAAACGATGCACGTGTTTATTCTTCTTATGGAGTGCTGTCGGATGAAATTCATATTTGCTTGGGTAAGATGGAACGTTATCTTTTTGCCGAGCGATTACAGCAAGTCTTACATGAAGATTTGGAGCTGCCCGAGAAAAAACGGCAAACCTATATGCCTCATAGGTCTGAAGTGTGATGAACAAGGGAAGTATATTCCAGGCAGTATTCAGGTGTCTCCTTTGGTTTGGGGAATCCATCAGCTTCTGCATCACGCCGAGCAATTAACAAAAGAGAATATGGCGGACTTTTTATCCATGGATGCCTATGAGTCCGATATGCAATTTTTTGACAATCAAATGGTGGAAGTGACAGGGGGCAGGGCATGTTGGACAACTGCTCACCTCGACTTTGCTGAATTCTATTAGGAAGCAAGTAGAAAGGAGATACTTGGTAAATATTATCCCACCGGAACAGGAAATAAACTGGGATGGCGTCATGATTTACCGCCGGTATAGGACCGAAGAGAAATAAGGCGCGGGATACAGTCGTTTTCACGATAGCGACTTGGCCAACAGCTTTTTTGCAGATGACCTGCACATGGTGGAAAAAGTAATTAGTAGTGGAGAGTTCGGCAAAAATCCGCTGGAAGAGGCAGTGTTGGATTACATAACCGGGACATATGCGGAAGAAACCCCAGAGCTGCATTGGTTGAATTTTCAAAAATCGCATCGATGTACACAGTACTTGGAACAACGGACGGAAAGATGAGCGTGCGGACTTTTCCACCGTCATTTGATATTGCAAAAGCGCCTCTCGGTAAATGGCCGTCGAAATTTATACCCTGTTTGATGCAGCAGCTGGCAATCAATTTGAGTTGGCGCCCGTCACCGGACAGCCTGCCCATTTTTCTGTAAATGGCCCTCCCGGTACAGGGAAAACCACCCTGCTGAAGGAAATCATAGCCGGAAATATCGTGGAGCGGGCGGATTTACTTACCCACTATCAAGATCCGGACGATGCCTTTATTCAGCGTTGCTTCCAGGATTGCGATAAGACGCACAGGGGATATTCTCAATACTGCTGGGGTATTATGACTTTGCCGATGAACAATTGAAAGACTATGGGATGCTGGTGGCCTCGTGCAATAACGCCGCTGTGGAAAATATCACGAAGGAGCTGCCGGATGGAACAGTACTGATAAAAGGACTGGAACCCGGTAAGAAGGAAGCTGAGGCTGTTCGTCAAGGGCTTTTGAAGTACAGAAATTATTTCAAATAGATTTGGCGGATCAGGAGACCTATAAGGTATGGAATCAAGAAAGATACGAATCCAAAACCTATCCGGATATCTATTTTACAAAGCTGGCCAACGATCTGGTGAAAAGAAAAAGAGGGGGAATGGGATCGTTGGGGATTGATTTCTGCAACCGTTCGGGAAGATGAGCAATCTGAAAGAGTATATGTATGAGGTCTTAAAGACCTATATCGGAAGTTTTGGCTCCAATGACAGCATTCAGCGGCACAAAGAGGAGTATATTAGTGCTGTTCAGCGTTTCAAAAAGGCAATATGAAAAAAGTCAAACAAATGGAACAAGAGCTCCAGTTGATCAGTGGTGCCAGGAAACGTTTTACAGAACAACGAGCGTCGCTGAACAATCAAGCGGAAAGAGCAAAAGCCATTCAATCCCAACGGGAACGGGATGCGGAAGAAATGCTGAAGGAGCTGCAAAACTGGCCCAGCAGTCAAAGCTGGCGGAACAGACCTTGAATGATTATCAGGTAGAACTGGCCGGCTTACGACAGCGGAAGTCTTTGCAGGATGGAAATCAGGACAATGCTGAAAACCAGATTCAAAAACTCCGTCAGCATATTATGGAATTGGAAAACAGCCGTCGGTTTCGAGACATTATTCTTGAAATTTTTCATCGCCCTACCATGCTGTCTCGTACCATCAAGAAGCAGTATCAGACCTTAGCCACAGCGGAACAGAGCCTTCAAGATGAGGCGGTGAAGACGGGGCAGCTGCAACAGGAATTGGAACGGCAAAGCCGGAAATGTGATGTACAAAGCAATGTCATAAGCAACCTTGAAAATCAACAAAACCAACTTTTTCAGAAAAACGACAAATATGTCTTGATCAGGTGGGTCAGCTGCGCCTGCAAATAGAGGAATGTTTAAAAAGATCACCGCGGCCCGCGAGTGCTATATATCGATTTTGAAGGAGGCTTCCGAGCGGCAGGACGATCAGGCGATGACGGTACTGGATGATGACTTTTTTCGTCTGTATGATAGTGAAGAGGAAAAAGAATCCACTACAGCACAGGTGGCTAATCCATGGCATACAGCGGCTTACAACCGGGAACGGAGAAGCTATTCTATGAAGCGTTAAAGCTTCATAAGGCATTTTTTGCTAGGATCCAAAGCTTGTTTATGGAATTTCGAAAACCTGTTGCTGTTGTGGAAAGAGCCTAGAGATGACGATGATAAAGTAGTGACGTTTTCAAAGATTTTCAGTTCTTTACTGAACAGCGTTTTGCTGACCCCTGGATGAGGCTGGGCAAGCCGCTCCACAGATGGCGTTGGGCTCTCTTTTTCGCTGCCGCCGTGCTATCGTGGTTGGTGATCCCAAGCAGGTGGAGCCGGTTGACGGATGAACTGGATTTGATCAAACAGGTGATTCGAAACGACTATACCTATTATCAATCCAAAACCCACTCTGTTCAAGGATTCGCCGATCGGCTGAACACCGTGGGGACAACCTATGTCGAGGACGAACAGAAAACTTGGGTAGGATGTCCTTTGGTCGTGCATCGGCGTTGTATCAGTCCCATGTTTGAGTTGTCCAATGCGCTGTCTTATAACCACATGATGAAACAACAGACCGCTCTGCCGGGACCTGAAAAAGAAGCCAAATTCTGTCGGAGAAGCTCTGGCTGGATCAATGTCAGCGGAAGCGAGAATAGCAGAGCGGGCAAGGATCATTTTGTGGAAACGCAGGGAAGAAAAAGCATGGGAACTTATCCGGGAAGCATTTCGGCTAACTGAAGAAGTACCGAGCCTTTTCGTCATTACCCCGTTTACTACTGTGCGGGACGGCATGAAAAAAGATGATTCGTTCTCAGCCGGAGTACCGGGAGGATGACCGATTGCCTGAGTGGGTAGAAAATAACATAGGAACCGTGTACACCTTCCAGGGCAAAGAAGCGGATCAGGTCATTTTTCTGCTTGGATGCGATAAGAATGCTTTGTCGGCGGTTCGGTGGGTAAACGCCAATATTGTCCCTTTTCAAGAGTTGGACGGTTTGTGGAAAAAATAGTTCACTCACACCGGCACAGTTGGCGGAGTTCGGTCTTTCTGCTTCTGATATAAAAAGTTTACCGCTGATGATTCAGCAAGGCTTACCAGCAGCATTTTGCTGCATGAGCTATTCGCTATGATGAGAGAACGGTATAGCTTGATGATATGGACGCATCCTGCGCAGGTATCTTGTTCTGTAAGACAATGGAATCCATGCTGAAAGAAATGCTCTTAGGAAAACTGAAAGCGTTGTTCCCGGATGCGAAAACAAACAAGGGAAAACTTTGTGACATAAAGGAACAACATGTAACCACCGGTACCTTTACATCGCTTCTAAATAAAGAAGAATTGCGTTCCCGATTAGCTTCCCGCAGAGCTATCTTGTTTGAACAGGTTTGCGATGAACAGTGGTGGAAAGCATATGCCGAAGAGCTGGAGAAATTCCGAGAGCTGCGCAATACCTGCTGCCATTCCGAACCGTTGAGTTGGCGGCAAGAGAAGGAACTGGTACAGATTCTTTTTGACCGCCGGGAGCTAATGAAAACGCTGGTTGGCAATGCTTTTTGTAATGACGTTTGGATAGGTGGCGTGTATTTCCGTGGCGGCAATCCATTTATGACGAATCCGGAACATGATGAATACCCATTATCATAATTTGATGTGGTTGTACATCTTCTCCCAACTCAAAGCAGCGGTACAGTACTTCGAGCGTTAGTTGTAAACTAATTCAAAATATTTCTCGCAATAATTAACAAAATTGCAGCAATAATTTGTTGTTTACTAAAATTTTAAACAGAATAGTTGATTAATCAATTATTGCGTGATAATATGGAATAAATAAGAATTTATTCCATATTTTACAAAAGCAAAATAGTGAAATATCTTTCAAGTATGTGAGGGCAAATGGAAGGTCATTAATATTTAAATTATGCGTCCTATCATAAATTTCAGTTTATTCTGCTTTTTATAACATTATAGGTTTGTGAGTGATACCAAACCGCAGCATTTAATTACGCCTTTGATTAATGTATTTGTTGTAAACTACGTTTAAAAATTCCTTGAAGAGGAAGAAATGCATGTCAGTGATTACCGAAAGGTACTAAGGCCGGCACGCACAAAACTAATGAATGTAGTGGATCAAGGCACCTTTTGCGAAATGGATAAAATCTAACTTCGGAAATCCGCTAGGATTTGCGGGTTATGAAGGGAAATTAGAAAAGGAACAAAAAAACTGGCGAGCAAGAAGCAGTGATTTCAGGGTATGCAAAATTGGAGGAATTCCATGCGTGGTATTTATTCTGGAGTACCAATTCATGCTGGGAAGTATGGGGAGCATGGAAGGAGAGAAAATTGTACGTGCTTTTGAAAAGGCATCCCGAAGCGACTGCCGATAGTATCATTTTCTGCATCGGAGTGGTGCGCGGCGCAGGAGGGTGTCTTGTCGTTGGTGCAAATGGCCAAGACTGCTGGAACTGTGTATCAACACAGTAAGAAAAAGTTGTTATATATTTCGGTTATTTGCGATCCTACTTTGGGGGGCGTTACTGCCAGTTATGCCTCGCTTGCTGATATAATCATTGCCGAAGATAATTTTGGGTTTTTACAGGAAAACGGATCATAGAAAACTATAAACAAACCGTTGCCTGTTGATTTTCAGTCGGCATCATATGCGCAAAAAAAGGGAAAGTGGACTTAATAGTTAAGCCAGAGGAGCTACGGAACGAGTTGATTTTGCTAGTGTTTCAAAGAAAAATAGAGAAAATATGGGAGACGTTGAAAAGAGCCTAGAAGCTATACGGCATAGGGCCAGGCCGAATGTAAAGGATTATATTGCCTGGATTTTCCTGATTTTATTGAACTCAAAGGTGACCGGCTATCGTGGAGACGATACGGCTATTATTGGTGGCTTTTCTGCAGCAACGGCAGACCGATAACCGTTATCGGTCAGATAAAGGGACGAAATTTGGAAGAAAATTTGCATTATAATTTTCTATGCCGAAGCCTGAGGGTACAGAAAGGCACTGCGTTTAATGAAGCAGGCAGAAAAGTTTCAACGTCCGGTAGTTTGTTTGTGGACACGGTTGGAGCTGACCCGGGGAGAGTGCGGAGGCACAGGGACAAGGCACGGCGATAGCAAACAATCTAATGGAAATGATGAACCTCAGGACTATACTAATTAGTATATTGATCGGTGATGGTGGAAGTGGAGGGGCACTGGCCTTATGTGTTGCGGATCGAATTGCGGCGTTGGAGAACGCAGTTTTGAGTGTAATCTCACCCAAAAGCCTGTGCTGATATACTTTGGAAAGACTCATCACAATCTATAAAGGCGGCTCGCATGTTACATATTACTGCGCAAGACCTATTGCAAATGAATATTATTGATAAGGTGCTTATGGAACCTGGTTGCGGTGCGCATACAAATCCAGTGTATATGGCAGATGAAATACGAAAATACTTAGTTTCCGTTATTTCTGGTTTACAACATTATCCTACAAGATTACTGATTAAGAAAAGAAATAAAAAATTCCGAAATATGGGGCTAGGAAATTACCCAAATGTTGAGAGACTAAAATTGACTTGGCAAACATATTTTGGAGGAAAACTATGCTGGAATTGTATGCAATTAATATTGAAGAATGTATATCGCCAGAAAAATATGAAGAGTGGTTATATGTAGTAACAGACGACAGCGAACTCGTATTAAACAGTTTCGGTTTTAGCGGATGCCAAGCGTACCCTGTACGGCGAAATTTTGATACGATACCTTGCTTGCAAAAAGCTGCATATCAAAATAGGGATATCGAAATTGAAAGAAACGCATATGGTAAACCTTCCCTTAGAAATTATCATAATTTTCATTATAACATATCTCATTCGGGAAGTTGGGTGATCAGTGCTATAAGTGATCAGACTATAAGGGGTAGATATCGAGAGCAAGTTAAACCAATTGATCTAGGCATTGCAAAACGGTATTTTAGCAAAAGCAGTATGAATCTATTATGAGTGAATCTAAAATAATAGGCAGAACGTATTCTATCAATTCTGGACGGCTAAAAGAAAGTTATGTTAAATATATCGGCAAAGGCCTGTCAATTCCTCTGAATTCCTTTTCTGTTTTCGGGTGGAAGTCAAGATATTGTACGATAGACATTGATACGAACTGCCTTATACAAACCTTGAAGCTGGGTGATTATGTCATATCGATATGCCATAGTATATTAGAATTTCGACAGATGTCTATCATACGACACGTACAACTGGAAGAAGTAAAATTATGAACACAAAAGGGCAGATTATTGAGATATTTCGCCAGACTGACAGAAGACGATAAAGCTAATGAAAAAAACATGATAATTATGTATCCGTAAAATACAAATTATCACGATAAGTTGGACAGCTCTTCGTTTCGGTTGGCGACAAAATGAAAACTTCCGTTATCACGTTTCCGCTTCCGGTAGAGTTGGAATGCAGGAAGAGGGTGGTATCACTGATACGAATGGTTAAAACGTCATCGTAGTTTATGATCGTATGAATAAGAGCTTGTTCTATAATTTTGTTATATGCAATCCCATATTAGAGGGCGTTACCGCAGGTTTTTGTTGTGTGGCAAAACCCCTGGCGGATAATGTGTTTCATTACGCAATCTGCTTACTTGCCTTTGTATTTCAGAAGAACATTTGAATTTGTTGAGAAAAAGGTGTGTGAATGATGGTGGCAAAATACGGAGATATTCGTGCTCAACTCGCCCAGATTATCGCCGACAATCTGGAAGGTGAAGAAACTCTGGAGCAGTTGAAGGAAAACGACGACCTGACACAACTGGAGATAAATTCGATTTTGTTTATCAAGATCATTGTAAGCATTGAAAATCAATTCAATATAGAGAATTTGATGATGAGGCGCTGGACTATTCCAAATTTGTTTCAATGGAGAACTTAATTTATTATGTTCAGGAAAAACTATAATGTGCCGTTGAGGTTCGTCTGCTAAGTTGAATATCACTTTCTATATGATTAGGAAAGCCATATACACAAGCGTGGTTATCCGCTGTCCGTTCAAGGCGTGTCACCTTTACTGTACGACTGCAAGTGTCATATTTTGAATCACGGGTCAAGTAACAAGTGGAAAGGAACGAAGCTCTGATGCTGCCTTTTGATTCGGTAGAAAGCTACCCGCTGACACAGCCTCAAAGCCGTATACATATTACACAAACGTTCTATCCCCATTCATCCATGTTCACCATCGGGGGTATGGTTTTAATCAACGGTCATCTGGATAAGCAATTGCTGCATAAGGCAATCGCCCATTTTGTGCAAACGCATGACGCTTTTCATATTCGTTTATTTGTCGGCGAGGATGGACAGGTATATCAGTATTTTTTACATAACGATGAGCCGGCGATTGAGTGGAAGAGCTTTGAAACGGAGACGGATTTTTCCGATTGGTTAGCTCGGCAGGCAGTCTCGGTCTTTCCCATGTACAATCAGGCTTTATACCAATTTACCCTTTTTCAAAGGAAAATGCGGTCGGATATGTCATTCGTCTCCATCATATTATTGCGGATGGCTGGTCCTTTCAAATGCTGACCGAAGAAATTCATGAAAAACTATCTTTCCTTTGCCGGCGGCGACATCTTTCACGGCGCCCCCGCTATTTCCTATAAGCAATTTATCCGCACGGAAAACGAGTATCTGCAATCCAAACGATATGAAAGAGACCAGCTCTTCTGGAACGCGCGGCTTGGCGGTTCTCCAGAGCCTTTTTTGCAATTGTCGCAGGCTGATATATCCGGGGCTCGCTATACATGCAGGTTGACCAGCCGGCATAAACGGGAGGTTGTCCGCGTTTGCCAGGAGAACAACGTTAGCCGGGGGCTTTTTTATCGCGTTGTATCAGCTGTATCAGTATATTTTTTTATAGGTAAACGGAATGCAACAATCGGTGTTCCGGTTTTGGGCCGCCTATGCCGCAATGAACGGAAAATTTTCGGTACATTCGTTAACACTCTGACCTTTCGGATGGAACTAGAGGATGAAACGGCCGTCGATGAATTTTTAACCGTTGTAGACCGCCGGTTCAAAACGGATCTTTTACATCAAAGGTATCCCTATAACCATTTGATCAGGGATCTAAAGCTGGGGGCCAATTCGTTATATCGGGATTGTGTAAATTATTATAATACCACTATGTGCAAAAGGTTTGCCGGCTATTCCGTAGAGAATGTAGAGTTTTTACAACGGAGAACAGGCATATGATATGCAGTGGATAGTCCGAGATTGGTCGGATAAAGAAGATATACACCTCGACATAGACTATAAAACATCTTTGTACTCGGCGGAATATGTCCGGGATATGGGGCAGAACATTGTTCGCTTGTTGGACTGCATTTTAGGTTGGCCTGAACAGAAAATCCGTGACCTACCTCTGCAGGTCAAAAATAGCCACTGGGAAAAAGATGACCGCTTTTCATCGAGAAGGGATGCATGCCGTTCCGGATAATACGGTCGTGGACATGTTTCGGGAGTCTGTTGAAAGCTTCCCACAAAAAACGGCCGTTTCAGACGGCAACCAGAACTGCACATATGCACAGCTCGACCAACGTTCCAATGCCATGGCGGGTTTCTGAGAATCCGCGGATTGGATGTAGGCGATGTTGTAGGCATCCTCTTGGATTATACCATCGACGCTGTGGCGGCCGTAATCGGTATACTGAAAGCGGGGTGCGTATATGTCCCGCTGGATGCATCCTGGCCCCATGAGCGTATGGCGTATATACTGCAAGATGCAGGTGTCCCTAATTCTGACCAACCGATCTGCGTGTTTCCTGGAGGAGACCGGATTCTCCGTGGCTGATATACGGGACGAAAAGGTTTTCCTCGAAAAACCGTCGCGGGTTGTCAGCCCATTTCCCATGATACTGCCTATATATCATATGCCACGTCGGGTTCTACAGGACAGCCCAAGGGCGTTGTTGTATCTCATCGGTCTCTGGCAAACTATATATCGTTTGCACGGCGACAGTATAGCGTCCGAGGGCCAGAGGATGTTTTTGCCCTGTACTCGCCGCTGTCATTTGATTTGACCGTCACTTCGCTGTATACGCCGCTGTCATGTGGCTCATCGATACGGCTTTACCGTCACGACGGCCGGGAGGCCCATGTATTGCTTCGCATTATGCGGGAAAATCTTTGTACAGTCGTCAAGTTGACGCCGGCCCACCTTCATTTCGTTTCGGATGCGGACAATCGTGCTTCCACCGTTCGGCAGCTCATCGTTGGAGGTGAAAACCTGACAACAGAAACTTGCCGGGGAAAACACTTGGCTTTTGGAGGAAAGGTCGCCATATATAACGAATACGGGCCAACTGAAGCTACCGTCGGCTGTATGATTTATCAATATGATCCTATGGCGGATATTGGGAGTTCGGTACCCATCGGTCGGCCGATTGAAAACTTGTGTATATATGTGCTGGATACTCATCTTGATCCGTTGCCTATGGGGGAAGACGGAGAAATTTATATTGCTGGAATGGGTTTAGCGCAGGGGTATGTCAATCATCCCCTTTCTACGAGCCAGCAGCATCCGCAGCGACCGATGGGGCTGTATCCTATACAAAACCGGCGACCGGGCTCGGTATATCCGCGAGGACTGCATAGAATAAGGGGCGGACAGACGATCAGATCCAAGATAAACGGCTACGGATAGAGAGGCCGGCTGAAATAGAAAACTGCATGCAAAAAGATTCCCGGTTTGAAGCGTGCCGTGGTCGTGGTTCATGTTTTGTCGTCCCAGATGGTTTTTGTGCCGGTTGTTAGCACGGCGGACGGTCCTTTCCCGGATTCACAGATTAAACAGGCGCTGGCACAGTATTTGCCGGATTATATGATACCGCCGCTATTTCGTATGTGGAGAAAATCCCCTTCAACATCAAATGGCAAAGTGGATAAACAGGCGCTTTCATTGCTCAAAGTATGGTTGCTATGGCGGCGCCTTCTACTCCCACTGGCGTCGAGAGGATTCTTCTTGATGAATTGTGCGAAGTTCTTGGAAAACCCGTTACAATGGAAGACCATTTTCTCTATGCCGGAGGGGACTCGATTCGGGCTATCCAGCTGGAGACAAGGCTGCATCGGAAAGGGTATCGATTAAAAACGAGAGATATTCTGCAATTTCCGAACCTCCGCGACATGGCCTGTCATCTTGAGAGCGATCCGCAAGCAGGGGAACACACGCTCCCTGTACCGGCAGTGTGCCATTTCTTCCATCCCACTGGTTCTTTTCACAGCCTATTGCCCATCCAGAGCAATATTGTCCAGACAATATATCTGCGTCTTACCTCCCTGCTGGAGACGGACGATTTAACGCAAGTACTGCAGTCCCTGCTCCAGAAGCACGATGCGCTGAGATTGCGATATCTCGGTTGTACCGACGAGCTGCAGTTTGATCAACATCCCCAGCCGATCTGCGTGGGAGGAATATCCTTTGCCTGACGGATTGACGTCCGAAGAAGAAAAGTCGGTGATCCGACAACATATGTATACGCTGACACGGCGTTCGACATGGCGGTCGGCCCCATCATGGCTTCTGCTCTTTTTACGCAGTAAGCAGGGCGATGACCTTTGGGGGATTTGTATTCACCATCTGGCTGTAGACAGTGTTTCGTGGTTCATATTGCTCGCCGACCTTCAGACCATGTTAGAGGGAAAACGGAGGATGTCCTCCAAACCATAGGTTCCTCAGAAAAAACACAATCCATTCAGGTCTGGGCTCAGGCGATAAGCAGGATGGACAAACCCACACAGGCGGAATGCGCATATTGGCGCGATGTGTTGAGCTACGATACTTCTTTTCCTTGGGTCGGGCAGAAAGCCCACGAGGAAGCGAAAACACAGTGCGCTTTCTGCCTGAGCAGACAACCCGTAATCTGTGCGGATATGTCAATGCCATTTTGCACCTCTCCATGGAGGAAGCTGCTCATAGCGACGTTGGGCGTAGCTCTGGGAAAATGCCTGCCGCAGTCCAAAGTTTTGTTGGAATTGGAGCACAACGGGCGATACGAGGACGTCAGGGATGTAGACATCTCCCGAACCGTAGGGTGGTTTACCAACGTTTATCCTTTAGCGATCCCCTACAGGTCGGCGATCTGGAATCCTATATCGGGAAGATAAAAGATGTACTCCGCTCGGTTCCCCAATCACGGGCGCCATTATAGTCAATGTGTCGAGAATCCATGGCAATATATTACTCGAGCCATACGCTTCAATTATCTGGGGCGTTTTACATCGAAATACTCGTGCTTTAAGGCGGAGCCGATGGAAGGAATTATTGACGTACAGGGGCGTGACATTTTGTGTGTTATGGAAATCAACAGTATTCTGTATGACGATCAGTTAGTGGTGCATTTGCGCAGTGGGTATTCATCACAGCAAATACCGTTGGAGCGCATAGCAGAAAAATGGATGGACAATTGCTTGCATTCGGGAAAAAGTGCAAGGACGATTTCTCGCAAAAGGTAAGCCCCTCCGATTTCTCGATGAGACTGACTCAGGGGGGAACTGGATGCTTTGTTTGGATGACACAAAGCCGTTACGATATTTTTCAGCAAAACAAAAATTATGAGGATTAACGAGGTGATTCGATGGCCAGAATCGGTTATGTGCCTGAAATACAGCAGGTGAAGCAACAATTGGAAACGCTTGAGAAAAGGGGATTATACAGTCATGGGAATTACCATATGAGAATTTGTTGACGCGATTGTCTGCGGCTTTGTTCTTGTTACACCGACTGGAGATATGCAACAGGTATTGAGGTTATCAAAACACAGCCTACCGTATGCTGTGAAAAGAATGATAAGCGATCCCTGTCAGATTTGGAATATTGTCTTTTTTTTTCAGCAGGTCGAATAACCATTGGTACCATTTTTACGAAAAGAGATGGGAAAATGAAAATATGTTTTATTAGCCCACCGGATAAAAAGCAAAATAGAGCCAGACATAGAATATTGCTATAATGCATACAATGTTCCACATCTCGGGTTGGGTTACATCGTATCCTATTTAAAAAAAACGGGTTTGAAGTGCAGTATCTGAATGTGGGGTCAGCGCATCAAGCTCGAAAAGCTGTTTTCGATCATACAAGAAAAACAATACGATGTCATCGGTATTTCCAGTTACGATTACAACAGCTATAACCTCGTGCGGATTGTGGAAAGAATCAAACAGATCTGCCCTCATGCTTTTTATCATGCTAGGCGGGTATTATGCTACGCTGAATTACAAAAACCTGCTGGAAACGCTAGATATCGACTGTTGCGTCTGTGGCGAGGGAGAAGAAAACCAATCTGGAACTGCTGCAGTGTTTGAGCCTGGGGCTTCCTTATCAGGATATCCGGGAATCGCTTACAAGAAGGATGGTCATGCCATAAAAAAACGAGAGCCGTCCTCTCATTATGGAGCTGGATGCTCTACCATTCCCTGAAAGGCCTTTTTGTTGCACGCCGCAAAATGGCAACGTTAGTTACCGCGAGAGGATGCTATGGATGCTGTAGCTTTTGTTCCATTCGGGCGTTCTATCAAGATCTTACCGGTCCGCGTATCCGTTTCCGGAGCCCGGAAAATATTGTGGAAGAAATCGCTTTGCTGATTGAACATCGCGGCGTTCGGTTCATCAACTTCGTGGACGATAATTTTTGTGGTTAATACACCGCAAAAATATCTCCCGTCTTAACCGCCTTTGCGACCTTTTAGAGACCAGATGTCTTGACTTTCAATTCAGCATTACGGTGCGCGCAAATGACTATATCAAAAATGAGGACTTGCTGAAACGGCTTCAGCAGGTGGGCCTGAAATACGTTTTTATCGGTATAGAGTCCCTGATTCAACGACAATTAAACCTGTACGAAAAAAGATTGAAGTGTGGGAAAACGAAGAGGCTTTCCGGTTATCCAAACGGTTGAATCTGAAAGTGGATATAGGATTTATCTTGTTCGATCCCTTTGTCGAACTGGATGAAGTTATCTACAACATAGAAGCTCTGCTGGAGACATCTTATTTTGACTTTATGTATGCGGGCGGATATATATGCTCTCCATGTATTCCGCTTTGGCACCGGTATTTGGATCAAAAGTCCGTACCCTGTTAATGGAAAAGCATATGTACAGCCAGCAGAATCCCTTTGCTTTTCAGAATGAAGACGTGGCGTTATGCTAT
>VOFB01003247.1_pt1 | contig 16453 bp, 15 predicted proteins | sample 5384141 | NCBI WGS metagenome assembly VOFB01 (sample SAMN12384721, study PRJNA508395) | human gut metagenome | isolation source: healthy gut A | host: Homo sapiens | reverse complement strand
TTTTCATCATGCCACTCGTAGCCGTCAATTTCGTAAACACGGGATGCGTTGTCAGGACGAGTCTGGCAATGAAAAGCATAAGGATCGGTTTTGAGCCTTCTCTCATGCCACGGGGTTTCGACACAATATTTATAGCAGGCAAACTCAGGAATTCCCTCAATAAACAACTCCCAGACGCCGCCGTCCGAGATTTTGTACATAAAGTTTGCGTCATTGTTCCAGTCGTTAAAATCACCGACCACCGAAACGGACAATGCGTTCGGTGCCCATACTCTGAAAACAACGCCCTGACGGCCGTCCCAGTTCACAAAGTGTGAGCCTAAAAATTCATAAGCACGAACAGATTCGCCTTGTAAAAACTGATCAAGCGGCGCTCTTTCGTCATTGATTTTAAAAGCCATAGTAACCCTCTTTTCTGCGATTGTAGGCAGTTCTTCAATAATACAAGTATAGTATAATATATTTTCAACAAATATACAAGTGGTAAAAACGATTTTTATGTAAATAATTTTGTCGGTTTGTCTGAAATATTGTCAGTTGCTGTGAAAATCGTTCCAAAAAATAGTCATGGAATGCGTGTTTCATCCGTAATTTTTATTTTTGACACACTTATCCCATACTGTTATAATATACAATAACGAAAGCATAAACAAGCGACAATTACGCTACTTTCGTTGGAAAACCGACTAATTTTAAAATCAGGTGATTATCTTTGGACATAAGAGTTATGAAAAAGCAAGAAAAGTATTTTTGACGCATTTGTAAATCTGCGTTCAAAAAAGAACTGCGCAAAATTACCGTTAAGGAGCTTTGTGAAAAAAGCACTCATCAATAAATCGACCTTTTACACATATTATGAGGATATGTTCGACCGGATAAAATTGAAAGCGAGGTAGTTGACGGCATTGTAAGTACCATAAGCAATCCGCAGATGATGATTGACGAGCCCGTAAAATTTTATCGCAATCTTCTGGGTGCAATGACCGAAAACAAGGCACTGACAAACACGGTTTTTTCCGGTTCACAACATCCCAATCTTATAGTAAAGCTTTCAAAATCATTGAAAAATATGATTTTCGAGAACTTCCCGGAATATATAAACGATAAGAAATTCTGCACACTTCTTGACTACGCAATCTACGGCGGATACTATGCCTTTGTTGAAAATCAGGAGAACACGAACGATTATTCGGATGAACTTATTGAATCAATTTCAGTGATTTCCGAGCATATGACAAAACTCATAAAAGCAAGCATTCCAACCCTTAAGAGCAATAATACATAAAAATACTTTTTGCATATTTTTCAAGCTGTATTATTCATTAATTTGTGCAAAGTGCGATTTTTGTCGAACTTCAAAATATTTATTTAAAATCGCTGTCGATTGTGATAGAATATATTCGGTTTTATAAGAGAGAAAGGAGAGTCGGTCAGACTGCCGTTTAGGAGGCGTTTGAAGTCTGTCCGAAAAAGAAGTTATGGAAATTAACACACTTGATATTCTGAAGAATCTTGCCATAATCCTTGTTGCGGCAAAGCTTCTCGGTATTGTTGCCAGAAAGCTCGGCGCACCGCAGGTTGTGGGTGAGATTATTGCAGGTCTTATCGTAGGACCTTGTATGCTTAATTTTGTTTCGTATGACGGGTTCATCTCAGGTATGGCTGAAATCGGCGTTATTTTGCTGATGTTCTCGGCAGGTCTGGGAACGGATCTTAAAGAGCTTATCAAAACAGGACCTGTTGCCTTGCTTGTTGCGTTTGCCGGTGTAATCGTTTCGGTTGCAGGCGGTGCGGCTGTTTACCTTGTATTCGGCTTTGGTGACGGCGACCTTGCGATGCTTGAGGCTGTATTTATGGGAACAATCCTTGCGGCAACCTCGGTTAGTATTACTGTTCAGGCTCTTAAAGAAATGGGACACCTGAAAGGAAGGGTTGCAACAACAATTCTTTCAGCCGCAATTATAGACGATGTTATCGGCATCGTACTTCTCACCGTTGTAATCGGTTTCAAAAGCCCCGATGTTCAGCCTGCGTCCGTTTGCATCAACATTGTACTTTTCTTTGTTCTTGCATTTGTACTCGGCTTTGCACTTTATTTTCTCTTCAAGTGGCTCGACAAACTCTGGCCGCACTCAAGAAGAATTCCGATTTTCGGCCTTGTTCTCTGCTTTGCGTGTGCATATTGTGCAGAAGAATTTTTCGGAATTGCAGACATCACAGGCGCATATGTTGCAGGTATTATCCTCTGTAACATCAAGGATTCACAGTACATCGAAAGAAAGATGGATGTCAGCTCGTACATGATTTTCGGACCTGTATTCTTTGCAAGTATCGGACTTCAGACAAGCTTTAACGATTTCAACCTTTCAATGCTCTGGTTCTCAATTGCACTCGTTGCAGTTGCACTTTTGACAAAGGTTATCGGCTGCGGCGGTACGGCAAAGCTTTGCAAATTCAATATGCCCGACTCGCTCAAAATCGGCGTAGGTATGATGAACCGTGGTGAGGTTGGTCTTATCGTTGCCAAGAAGGGACTTGACACAGGTCTTATGGCACCGCAGTTTTTGCTCCTATTATTATTCTCATCATCGTTTCATCGCTTGCAACACCTATTCTTCTCAAGGTGGTTTACAAGAAATGGCCGGGTAAAGAAAATGAGGAGACAGACAACCGTTCGGAAAAGCTTGCCGAAAACGAAAAGTATCTTACTCAGGAAGTTGTCGGTGCAACCTACAACATCACAGAAGATAATTTCAAAGATAAAAGCAAAGACGAATAATTTAATACAATAACCTAAAAGGACAAATGACAGTCATCAAGTCATTTGTCCTTATTTTTCTATCTGTAAATTGTCAATAGTTATCGTAAAAATCTTCTGCACAGGGCAAAAAAGCCTTGTCAAATTCACTTTTCGGCAAAAGCCACAGCTTGATGTACATTGCAATCGGTGATGCAGGAGGCAGAACTTTTATATTAAGCCTGTCAAATTTCAGCTTGCTTTCGTAATAAAAGCCCTTGCACGCACCCGTCAAAAATACGGGAATATTCATTGCTTTTGCTTTTTGACAAAAGTCGTTCAAAGCCTTACCGTCAGTATTCAGCGTACCCGAATGGAATCCCTCAAGTAAAACGGCTTTTACATTTTCCGTAATTTCAGGATACTGCATACCGACCGTTGCGGAAATTTTCAGCACATTACTGTTATCCGAAAGTCGGACGCTTTCATCAAAAGCAAACTCGCTTTTTAATGCCTTATAACGGATATTCTTCACAAAAATTCCGTTCTGAATTTTACCGTAGCTTTCGTCAAAAATGCTGTGCAGTTCGTCGCTGTATGCCGAATGTGCAAGCAGTCTTGACGCTCTGTGAATTGTCACGGGCAAATCTGCGTTTTTATACGAAACAAAAACACCGTTTCCGCTGCCCGATTTTATAAAGTCAATCGCACCGACGAAATTTTCAAAGCCGTTTGAACGGCTGTCATCAAGCGGATAATTTGCCGAAACAAGCACAATCGGCACATTTAAGCCGTCAAAAATATAAGCAAGAAATGCAGATGTATATTGCAGGGTATCCGTTCCGTGAGTTACAACAATGCCGTCATAGCTGTTCAAATCATAGCTTTGCAGACAGTCGGCAAGCCTGTTCATGTGACAGCCCTCAAGATTTTCGCTGAGGACGGTATAAGGCTCAGCCGTGTCAAAATCAACATCGCCGTACCTGTCAAGATACATCTGCGTGAGCATATATTTCTGCTCATTGTCGGGCGAAAGCACCTCGCCTTTACGCACACAGCCGATTGTACCGCCCGTAAAAACAACAAGAATTTTCATATACTCACCTCTTTCATATTCTGCCCTTAAAGGTTATAAATAAACTATTTATTTTCCTTGCCCGTGATTTTTTCGATTGTGATTTCATAAACGCCTGTCATACTGCCCGATTTCTCTATGCACCTTTTTCCGCTTTCGATAAATTCGGGAGCATATTTTTCAACAATCAGTTCAAGACCTCTGTTCTTGTTCTCAGCCGATTTTGCAATCGTACCGAACACAACCGCACTTTCGTATTTTGAAGTCAGCTTTGCACCGTCAATTCTGTTGTTTTGAACCGTGCAAAACGAAACCTTGTTGCTGTATTCAACATTTTTCAGTTTCAAACCCGAATTCGGAGCGTAATGGAAATAAATTTTGTTGCCCTCAACGGCAAAATTTACAGGCACACCGTAGGGATAGCCGTCCTCCCCGATTGTTGACAAAATGCCGTATTCACCGTTTTTAAGGATTTCATAGGCTCTTTCTTCGGTAGTTTCCCTATCTTTTCTACGCATCTTTTCGTTCATTATTCAACTCCGATATCGTTCATAACCATACCCGTAATCATCTTCGGATAGAAATATGTTGACTTCTGCGGCATCTTTTCGCCGGCGGCGGCAACATCACGGATTTCGGTTACTCTTGTCGGATTAAGCACAAACGAGCATTGAAACTTGCCGTTGTCAACGCCCTCAACAGCCTCTGAGAAGAACTTTGTGTATGTAAGGTTAATCTGATTTGCCATATTTTCCTTATCAATGCCGAAAATTCTTTCAAGCACAAGTGAATGGAGAACGGTAACATCAAGCTGTCTTGACGGTTCGCTCAATTCGGGAAGAAGCTTGTCCATAATGTCAAGATTTTTCAGCACAAGCCTGTACCATTTTCCGTTTCCGACATAGAACCCGAATGCCTTTTTGCCCTCGTCATAGAGCTTTGCAAGCTCGCTTTCCATATTGTCAGTGCCGTTCATTTCGGTTACATCGAAATATTCCCTGCAACCGTCAAGAACTTTTTCAACATTAAAGTCCGGCAAATCACGCACAAGGCGGTGTGTCGGGAATACAACAAGTCCCGGATGCTCCATGTCAACAAGGTAAATCATCTGATAATCACAGGGATCGCCAACCTTTGAAAGACCGTTTTCACGGCAGTAGTTTCGATAGTTTAGAGCGGTTTCATAGCGGTGGTGACCGTCTGCAATATAGAGCTTTCTGTCGGCAAAATCTGCACAAAGCTTTGCGATTACATTTTCATCCGTAACAATCCAAAGTCTGTGAGTAACACCCTCACCGTCGGTAAATTCAAGCTTTGGTGTGTCCTTAGATTCATTATCAATTGTTGCAAGAGTTGTATGCTCGCTGTCCATATAAAGGGCATAAATCTGACTGAAATTGCAGTTTGTTGTCTTCATAAGATTAAGCCTATCCTCTTTAGCCTTTGAAAGAGTGAACTCGTGCGGAAGAATGATTCCCTTTTCAAACTCTTCAAGATGAACACGGGCGATGATACCCTTGATGCTCTTGCGTTCGCCGTAAGCCGTAAATTCTTCCTCATAAACATAGATTGCAGGCTTGTCCTCGCTCACAAGAACACCCCTGTTCCGCCACATATCAAGGATTTCTCTTGCTGTCTGATACGGGTTTTCGCCCTCTTTCGGAAGCTCAAGCCGAATGATATTATACTCGTTTTCACTGATATAACCGAGTCTTTGTTCCTCGCTTATGATGTCATAAGGCGGACAGCAAAGCTGAGAAATTTCACCTGCTTTTTCCGTGTTGTAACGCATTCCTCTGAACGCTTTTATTTCTGCCATATTAAAAACCTCCAAATTGTTTTTCGGTCAAGTGTATCTTCACCGTCCGTATAAGGCAATTATAACACAAGCAGTTGATTTGAACAAGTGAAAAGTAAGTTTATTTAAATTTACTGTGCAAAACCACAATGAATATTACGGCATAAAAATCATTGACAATCAAAGGAAAGTTTGATATAATATTTTTTGCGTAAGCTGATTACGATATTTGACATTGCATAAACATCTTGTCAAATGAAAACAGAATACGCGCCAATAGCTCAGTTGGTTAGAGCTACCGGCTCATAACCGGTCGGTCCGGGGTTCGAGTCCCTGTTGGCGCACCAAAAAAGAAAGTACTCAAACGGGTACTTTCTTTTTATTTTACCGTTATGCGTGAGCAGGGACTCGAAGGCGAGCGTTAAGAAAACAGTCCGGCGGACTGTTTTTAGCGAAAGCGTTGATGAATTTTTAGCTTTGAACAAGCCGCAACAAGCGAGGTAGAATAACTTAGATAGATAAAACACCTGTTGGCGCACCAAAAAAGAAAGTACCCAAACGGGTGCTTTCTTTTTTTGTTTTTACTCTATCTTTTTCCAACAATACTTTTTCATAAAATCTGCAATTACGGTTATATCTTCACCCTCATAGTATTTTTACAAGCAGTCTTTTAAATTCAGGCACTTCCTTTTCAGGAATCACCAAAAATCCGCCACCGTGTGAAATAAGATAGTGATTTGCAAAAATTACAGAGGCACGCTTGTTACCGTCAAGAAATATTTGTGTTTTCATACAATAAAGGCACAACTTAATTGCCGTATTGATAACTTCATCACTTTCTTCTATAATTTCACGGATTTTTTCTTTTACATCCAACTCATTAGGCAACGGTGGAACATATGAAGAACCTCCGATAGTAACCGGAACTCCTCTAATTCTTCCGCCTTCCGCAAAAAATCCTTCATTAACAACTCTTGCTATATGGCTGAGCATATAGTAGTCGGAACGACTTGCTATTACATCACGATCCAAAATAAATTCCCATGCGTGTTTTAAATTCAAAATTTTCTGAACATCTGTTGCAGTCACACCGGAAATTTTACCGTTATCTATGATTTCTTCAGTTTGTGGGAATGATGTAGCAACACCCTCAAGGACAGCCTGATCATATATATTCATTTTCATATTTGCACGGGCAAACACAATATTGTTTATAACATCAGAAGAAAGTTCATCTTCTGAATATCCCGCATTTGCAAGTTGTTTATCTATACTGCGAAGTTCTTTCCTGATTTCACGGGCTTCTCTGGCATTGCGGAGGAGCAAATTATATAATTCTTCCGTATATGCACCTACATAAGTTGATGTCTGTTTTCCTGCAACACGCTTTCTCACATAAAGATATTTTTCATTACCTCGTTCCTTAATTTCGGGAGTTCCGTCATACGGCATTAAATTTAACCTTGCATTAAGGTCAGCACGGCTTCTTAGTAACTCTTCTATTTCATTGTATTTTGCAGCCATTATAATTCTCCTTTGGGGTACATTCTCTTGTAAAAGTATAATACAATTCTCCCCAACAGTCAATGCACCTTGGGGAACATTTTTGCATTTTAAAGCCTAATTCGTTCCCCAATAATAAATTTCAAACATATTATATCCCACTCAAGTTCTTTTATGAAATCCATTAACACCAACAAATTCCAAAACACCCCTTATCTCACACGCGGATAAGGGGTGTTTTTATTCATTAATTTTACTCTTTTTGAATTCAAGATACTTTATATAGTCAAGCACATCGCCACATTCCTCTTTTGTAAATGACTGCGGAAGAGAAACAGAGCGAATGTTGCGGTTAAACGAGAGCGGTTCGTCAATCAGACCGATGAGATAGTCAACCGACACATCAAAAAGTTTTGCAATGATTATTTTTGAATTATCGTCGGGGTCACTGCGGTTACATTCGTAAGATGATATCGTATAGTGTGACACGCCCAAAAGCTCTGCAAGCTGTGCCTGCGACACACCGTGGTCTTTGCGAAGTTCCTGTAAGCGTTCACCAATCATAATATCACCTCATATATTTAATAACTTAATTATAAGTATTTTGCGAATTTTTGTTTAAAATTATGAGAAATTTTAGATTTTTAATTGACAAGTGTGAAATCTGCATTATAATTCTCATATAAGCTGTGAATTTTCACAGTAATTAAGGAGGAATTATTTATGTATTGTCAAAAATGCGGCAAACAAATTGCTGACGGAAGTGTATTTTGTCAGCACTGCGGCGCACAAATAGGAAATGTTGTATCAGATAATTTTTCTAATCAAAATGCAAATCAAAATTATAATGTACAGCATACCGAAAAAAGCATGAAGAACCAATAAAAACAAAGAAGAATTTATTGCCGATTTCCGCGCAAAGCACCCTGAACGAATAGTATATATAGTTATATTTATTATTCTAGAAATTGTTTCAACAATCGTATTTATAATGAATGTATCATCTTATATAGATCATCACCGTGATGAAAATCTCACAGGTATGATGATTGCGGCATTTCTCGAAATAATTGCAATAATTTTTGCATGTGCAATTCAAAAAGTAAACGCATCGGCAAATAAAGCATTTGACAGTTATATTACAAAAGAAAGCCGCGAAAAAACGAATGTAAGTACAAAATGGCTGTGTCCGAAATGCGGAAATTCAAATCCTGCCAACATAAGATACTGCTCAAACTGTAGTTGTCAAAAGCCGAATTTTGAACCGATTTCAGCTCAAACCGATGTTTGGCAATGTCCAAAGTGTGGAAAGATAAATCAAAATTATGTCGGAACATGCGGTTGCGGCACAAGAAAGCCATAAAGCAACAGGCTGTACAGATTGCGTACAGCCTGTTTTTTTGTGTAGGTATTAAAATGTAGTGGAGAACCGTGTTCTCCCCTTCGTGTGCGTTGCACACGATTGCACGCATTGCGTGCAAAATTGAATACACAGTTTATGTTATATCAAAACATATTATATAAACATAAATATTCATCAAGCGGGCGTCCAATGAACGCCCCTACGGGTTTGTGACATTTACTGAATTTATTTTACATAAATTCTGTGTCTTTACTTGCGTGTGTCCGATTAACTCCGCTATATTTTCTGTTTTTCAATTTTTAACTTAATTTGAATCAATGTCCGTTCTCCGTAATTCTGATTGCAACGGCGGTGACATCGTCCTCACGGTCGGCCTTACGGTGCTTTACCGCCTCGTCAACAACAGCCTTTGCAAGATCCTGGGTACTGCCCTCATTCCATGTACGAATAAGCTTTTCGAGCCATTTGTCATCGCCCGTAATTACACCGTCTGATACCATAACAATCATATCCCCCGTTGTCAGATTTACCGTGTCGGTTGAAAATTTTATACCGTTTAGAATTCCTGCAGGGAGCGACGGCATTTCACGAACCGTTACCCTGCCGTTTTTCTTTACAAATGTTACGGGTGCGCCTGCTTTTTTGAAGGTGGTTTTGCCGGTGTAGAGGTCAACACTTGTGACATCAACCGTTGAAAGCGATTCGTCCTCACTTTTCACCATGAGGGCGGAGTTCACAATCTGCAAACAGCTGTCGGCTGAAAGTCCCGCCCTTAGCAGTCTTGTCATAACAGACGCCGCCATATTGCCGTCAACGGCAGCTCTGCCGCCCGTACCCATACCGTCACACACGAGCGCATATGTTTTGCCGAAACCGTCATTGAAATAATTTATGCAGTCACCGCAGAGCTTACCGTTGTCGGCGGTGTGCTGGTCGCTTCCGATTTCAACATCAAACACGGGCATTTCGCACATTGCAATACGGATTCTGTTACCCTCACGGCTGATTGTCGGAAGGTCAAATCTTCTTCCGCAACAGCGTGAAATCTCACGCATAACCTCGCCCTTAGAAAGCTTTTCGGACTTATTCGAGAGCGTAAGTTCCACGCTCATTCTTCCGCCGTTTGACACAAGGCAGATGCACTCCTCAACAATTGCACCGAGGCTTGTGAGGGCGCTGATTATCCGTTGTGCAGATTCGTTATCGCACCGCATTGTGTTGCGAAATTCATCAGCCAAATCGTGGAGAATATCGCCGATTCCGGAAAACTGCCCTGCAACAACGCTCCGCACATCGGTAATCCTTTGTTGTGCCTCAAGCGCCGACTGATATTCACGGTAGTTTGCGTTCATTGAACGGGCAATTTCGCCTTTTTTACAGCAGTTTTTTACGAAAGATTTTTCAACATCTCTTTCGCCTATTGTGCCGTTCGATTCAAGATACTCTTCAAGCCTTGCAAAATCGTCACGGGTGACACCGCCCTTGTGTTCATAGCAGTACATTTTCAGTCCGCAGGTTTCGCAGACTTCATTTCTTGTACCCTCACAAACAGCGTCAAATGTGGGCGAATAGAGCTTTTTCATCTTTTCAGAAACTTTTGAAACATCGTTTTTCACATTGCCGACTGCCTTTGAGGCAAAGTCGAGTCGCATAACAATATTTTTTCGCAAAGCCTCTCCGAGCGATGTATTTTTGTCGCTTGAAAACACGGGCGAAATCACATTGCCGACCTCTTTCGGAAGAACCATAAACACCGCACTTGCGGCAAGGCTTTCAACAAGCACACCAGACGGTGTTCCAAACTGCGAACCGAACGCAAGGCACATCACACCGTTTGAGATTACAAAGGCAATCGCACAGCCCAATTTTCCGAGCTGTGAAAAAAGCCCCGCCATAAGTCCTCCGAATGCAAAACCGCCGCAGATGTAGCCGTTCTCTCTTGATGCAATGCTGAAAATCGCCCCTGTTGAAATTCCGCTGATTGCACCGCCCGTAACCGAGCCGTAGCGTGAACAGAGCAAAATGACGAGCATTGCAATAATTCTGCCGAGCGAGATATTCTGCCAAGCAATACTGCCGAAAGCCAGAATCAGGATACACCCCGACATAACCACGCTTGCGGTTTCCTGTTGCGAAAAAACTTCAAAACTTCTGTTGTCGCCTGCGAGGTGCAATGCCGTGCTGATAAAATATGCCGCCGCACCTGCAATTACCGCCTCGGTTACGCAATCTGCAAAGGTTGTCAGCGTGCTTGTGCTTACGAAAAGCAACGAAACACCCGTTGCAAAAATCGGAACAAATGCCACAAGCGGAGCAAAAACCTTGCTTTTTGTAACCTTGTCAAGATCACCGAGCAGCCACCGCAGACCGCCTATTGCCGCCACAACGGCAAGGTAACGAAAGCTGTCCGAGGGTTTGAGCAGGACATAGCCGAATGCCGTGCCTAAGAGTGATGACAAAAGATACTTTCTCGGAACTGCCGCCGCAAATGACGCCCCGAACGGTGCAAGGCTCCCGAGAACCGCTCCCCGTGACACCAAAATTCCGCAGAGCAGACAACCTGCGTTTGTGAGCATTTTCCGCATAAAATCACCCTGAACAGCGTCCTGTCTGCGAGCCAAAGTAGTTTTTGCTTCCATAAAAATCAACATCCCTTTAATGATTTACTTCTTTTTGTATTTTTATTATAGGATATTATGGGTAACAGTTTTGTCTTTTTGTGAATGAGAATTTTATATTCTTTTTGTAGAAACAAAGCTTTGAAAAAACTTAATAAAGTAATTACGCAAAAGATTGTTCAACATTAAAAAAAGCCGTTGTTAAAATTCTGATTTTGCATTATAATGGAGTAAACCAAAGTGAAAGGACAAACAAAATGATTATAATGTCAGTTGACCTCGGAAAAGCACGCACAGGCATTGCCGTATGCGACAAAACCGAGTTTTTAGCGTCGCCATATACGGTTATCTTTGAAAAGTCACCGAAACAGTTGCTTGAAAAGGTGTCAAATACAGCCAAAGAAACAAAAGCCGAGCTTATTGTTGTGGGACTTCCGAAAAATATGGACGGCAGTGAGGGCGAAAGCGCACAGAATGCCAGAGCATTTGCCGAAAATCTGAGCAATGAAACAGGCATTGAATGCGTTATGCAGGATGAGCGTGGAACAACAATTACGGCTCACAATTTTCTCAACACCACAAATACAAGAGGAAAAAAAGCGTAAAAATGTCGTTGACGAGGTTGCCGCCACAATAATTCTTCAGGATTATCTTGACAAAAGAAAATCGGGCTTAAACAAATAAAATCATAAATGATTTACCCTTCCGATGATTTCGGAGGGTTATTTAATGTACATTTTGAGAATTTTATAACCTAAAATTCAAGCACGCCGCAGTTTCAAGTGAGCAAACTGCGGCGTGCTTTTAAGTTAAATGCTTTAGTACTTTTAAGTACTATAAAATCATTGTATCACCCATTTATGATAAAGTCAATAGTACCGATAGATACTATACAAGGTGATAATATGTATTTTAAAAGACTGCGTGATTTGCGAGAAGATCATGATATGAAACAAAGTGAAGTTGCCGAATATTTAGGAATTCAGCAGACGGTCTATTCACGCTACGAAAGAGGATTCCAGTCAATTCCCGTTGAGCATTTAATTAAACTGGCTGATTTGTACAAAGTTTCCACAGATTACATTCTCGGCAGAAAATAGTTACAAATTAAAAATTAAAGTCGGGCAGCAGATTTTCAATGCAAAATTTCTGTTTCCCGACTTTTTTATTTGTGATACGGCGTGTCGCCGTTTCCTGTTCGTGAAGACAGTTTGTAATGTAAAAAAACAATTATGCCCGACTGTAAAAATGTAATGGTTTGTACAATCTGTAGGGGTAGCCTGGCGACCGCCGCCGCATAGTATACAACAGTGCAAAGACATAGTATACAGTTTTATGATAAAATAAATGGCAAGAAAATAGCAAATGAAGGAGCTGTTTTTATGCCGTGGGAGTGTAAAACTGTGGAAAAACAAAGATTAGAATTTGTTACAAAAGCATTAGAAACAAATAATTTTAGTGCTCTATGTCGGGAATATGAAATCACACGCAAAAACCGGTCGCAAGTGGGTTGATAGATTTAAACAGGGACTGCCCTTAACTGATATGTCACGCAGACCATTATGTTCTCCTAACAAAACGCCTGACGACATTGAAGAATTAATCGTTTCTGTTCGTTTCGATAACCCGGGTTGGGGTGATGATAAAATTAAAATTTTTCTTGAAAATCAAGGGTATAAAAACATTCCTTGTCCAAGAACCATTACTAACATTCTTCATAAACACCAACTCATATCTGAAGAGGAATCTCTCAAAAGAAAGCCTTTTAAACGCTTTCAGAAAGAACATTGCAATGATATGTGGCAAACTGATTTCAAGGGAGAGTTTTTAACTGCCGATAATCGTTATTGCTATCCATTAACTATTCTCGATGACAGCTCACGATACTCAATCAAAATAGCATGCTTTCCTAACACTAAAAATGTCGTTATTAACGCTTTTAAGCAAGCTTTTTATGAGTTTGGTATGCCATCAAGCGTACTTTCTGACAATGGTTCTCAGTTTGCAGGTTTTAAACATGGATTTACTATGTTTGAAAAATTCCTTATGAACAATGACATTCTTCCCATACATTGCAGAATTAAACATCCGCAAACACAAGGAAAAATTGAACGGTTTCATGGCAGTATGAAAAGAGAACTTTTAAATCATAATCTATTCAAGAACTTGGATTACGCTGACAAGGCTCTGCAAGAGTGGCGAACTAAGTATAATTGCCTGCGACCTCATGAAGCACTTGGGAACAAATGTCCTGCCGATGTCTATACTCACAGCGAAAGGATTTTTGCTGACAAGGTGGAGCCGTTTGAATATGAACCCGGCTTTAAAGTCATAAAAGTAAATTCGTGGAGATATGTCCGTTTTCAGAATTTTCAATTATATCTTAGTGAAACTTTCATCAATGATTATGTTCAATTCAGACCTAATCCAAACAATGATTCATTTCTTGTTTGCTATCGCAATTTTGTTATTGCTGAGTATGACTCGTCATCCGGCAAGCGTCTTCACCGCAAGATTTCAAGATTGTGAATTTGTATACCATGTCCTTGCACAGGTGGTTACCATGTTGCACTTGACACAAGGCTACCCCCCTACAAATAAACAACAACCTCCATATACAAAAAACGGTCGGGAAACGATGCTTTGCATTTTGCAAACCGTCTTCACGAACGAAAAAATACACGGTATGTACCATTTGGCACATACCGTGGTTTTTTTATACATTATATGTTTTCAGTTAAATCAGAAATCCATAATTTCATCGTCTTCAAGAGCAACGATAACATCGTCTGTATCGTCATTCTCAACGATTTCTGCCTCAGAATTACTCTCAAGCTGAACATCTGCATATCTCTGCATACCTGTACCTGCAGGGATAATCTTACCGAGGATAACATTCTCTTTAAGACCGACGAGCGGATCAACCTTACCCTTGATAGCGGCATCTGTAAGAACTCTTGTTGTTTCCTGGAATGATGCGGCTGAAAGGAAGCTGTCTGTTGCAAGAGCGGCCTTTGTGATACCGAGGAGGAGCTGAGTGAATGTTGCCTCACGAAGACCTTCTTCGCCGTTGGCAATACGCTTTTTAATCTGCTCATTCTCGTAAAGGACTTCGTTCTTGTCGTAGGTCTGACCTGACATAAAGCCTGTGTCGCCTGCGTCCTCAACCTTAACCTTACGCATCATCTGACGAACGATAACCTCAATGTGCTTATCGTTGATTTCAACACCCTGTAAACGGTAGGTACTCTGTACTTCCGAAATAAGGTAGTTCATGACTGCCTCGGGTCCGAGAATATCGAGTATATCGTGCGGATTAACAGCACCATCGGTAATCTTGTCACCCTTTTTGATGTGGTCGCCGTCAAATACCTTTACACGGAAACCGAAAGGAATGAGGTAAGCTCTTTCTTCGCCTGTTTCCTTGTTAAAGATAACAGCGTGCTTTGCGTTTTTGATTTCTTCAAAACGAACATCACCGTCGATTTCACTGATGATTGCAAGGCTCTTTGGTTTACGAGCCTCGAAAAGCTCTTCAACTCTCGGAAGACCCTGTGTGATATCTTCGGCAGATGCAACACCGCCGGTATGGAATGTTCTCATTGTAAGCTGTGTACCCGGCTCACCGATTGACTGAGCGGCAATAATACCGACAGCCTCACCGACAGTAACAGGCTGACGGTTGGCAAGGTTAGAACCGTAGCACTTACGGCAAGCGCCGTGTTTTGCACGACATTCAAGTACCGAACGAATCTTGATGTGGTCAACACCCGAATTAACGATGATGTCAGCCTCTTTGTCGCCCATCATAACATCCTTTGAAACAAGAACATTACCGTTAGAATCGCAGAAGTCATCAAGGAGATATCTTCCGATAAGACGCTCGTGGAGTCCTTCGATAACATTTGATTCGCCTGCTTTGATGTCAAAGATTTCAAGACCTTCTGTAGTACCGCAGTCCTCTTCACGGATAATAACTTCCTGTGATACATCAACAAGACGGCGGGTAAGGTAACCTGAGTCGGCTGTACGAAGAGCTGTATCGGCAAGACCTTTACGAGCACCACGAGATGAAATAAAGTACTCCAAGATGTTAAGGCCTTCACGGTAGTTAGCTCTGATAGGAATTTCGATTGTTTTACCTGATGTATTGGCGATAAGACCACGCATACCTGCAAGCTGTCTGATCTGGCTCATACTACCACGGGCACCTGAGTCAGCCATCATGAAGATTGGGTTGTAGCGGTCAAGGTTTTCTGGAGGGCATCGGTTACATCGTTAGTAGCCTTTTCCCAGATACGAAGAACTTCTTCGTAACGCTCCTCGTTTGAACGAAGACCCATCATAAACTCATCACGAATAACATCAACTTCCTTCTCTGCCTCGGCAATAATCGCCTTCTTCTGAGGAGGAATAACTGCGTCACAAACGGCAACGGTAATAGCACCCTTTGTAGAATACTTATAGCCCTGTGCCTTAATGTGGTCAAGAACAACGCTTGTTCTTACCGGACCGTGAATTTTAATACATTTATCAATAATCTTCTTAAGACCCGATTTACCAACGAGGAAGTCAACCTCAAACTTGAATCTGTTTTCGGGGATACTTCTGTCGATAAAGCCGAGATCCTGAGGAATAGGATTGTTAAAGATAATCTTACCGATTGTTGTGTCTACAATACCGGATTCGATTTTTCCGTCAATTTCAAGCTCACGGCGAACCTTGATTTTTGAGTGCACGGAATACCTTTCCTTCGCCTCTCTCACCGTCCTTATCAAGTGTAAGGTAGTAAGAACCGAGGATCATATCCTGTGTAGGAACTGTAACAGGCTGACCGTCAGAAGGCTTGAGAAGGTTGCCTGCTGCGAGCATAAGGAATCTTGCTTCTGCCTGTGCCTCTGCCGAAAGAGGTACATGGACAGCCATCTGGTCACCGTCAAAGTCAGCATTATATGCTGTACAAGCGAGCGGATGAAGTTTAAGAGCACGACCTTCAACAAGAACAGGCTCAAATGCCTGAATACCAAGACGGTGAAGTGTTGGAGCACGGTTGAGGAGAACGGGGTGTCCCTTGATTACAACTTCAAGTGCGTCCCAAACATTGTCCTTTGCACGCTCGACAGCTTTTCTTGCTGATTTGATATTCTGCTCTGCTTTAGTTTCAACAAGGCGTTTCATAACGAACGGCTTGAAGAGTTCAAGTGCCATTTCCTTAGGAAGACCGCACTGATACATTTTGAGTTCAGGTCCTACAACGATAACCGAACGGCCTGAGTAGTCAACACGCTTACCGAGAAGGTTCTGACGGAAACGGCCCTGCTTACCTTTAAGCATATCCGAAAGTGACTTGAGGGCACGG
>VOFB01002988.1_pt1 | contig 16454 bp, 21 predicted proteins | sample 5384141 | NCBI WGS metagenome assembly VOFB01 (sample SAMN12384721, study PRJNA508395) | human gut metagenome | isolation source: healthy gut A | host: Homo sapiens | reverse complement strand
TTTGCGAGCGAGAATATCTGGAACCCGCCGCTGTCGGTCAGTATCGGGCCGTCCCATGTCATCGAATTTATGCAGGCCGCCCATGCGCTTAGACAAGCTCGTCGCCGGGTCTGACGTGCAGATGATAGGTGTTTGACAGCTCCACCTGACCAGTTTATCTCACTTCAGGTCGCGTGCGAACAGCGCGCCCGCTATCGCGCCCTGCTGCGTGCCGACGTTCATAAAACCGGAGTCTGCACAACACCGTGCGGGGTGCCAGTACCTCTGCGGGCATGTCGCTTCTTTGCTTCAGCGGCTTATACACAGTCTCTTACACCTCCGACTTCAATCAATAAACGCCGTCGCCAAACGAAGAAACGATACTTTTCCTCGACCGCGGTTTTATACGCGTTCGGGATATTATCTCGCCCTGCAAGCGCGGAGACCAGCATTATCAGCGTGCTCTCCGGCGGGTGGAGAATTCGTGACAAGCGCGTCAAGACACTTGAATTTATAGCCCGGATAGATAAATATCCGTCCAGCCGGATGCGGCAGGAAGTGAGCCGCCTCATTCGCGAAGCTCTCCACCGTGCGGCACGAGGTCCCCCGACGCGCACACGATGCGGCCGCCGTTCCGCTTTGTCTCGGTAACGGTTTTTCGCCGTCTCCTCCCGGTATGATGCAGAACCTGAGTGCATCGTGATTCTCTATCTCGTCCTCCTTGGACAGGTCTGAAAGTGCCGAGGCCGACATGCGGCGTAACATGCATATCTTCACGCCGCGCAAAAAGATCTCCTCAGCGCCTCGGCGTGAAATGCAGACCGGCGGTAGGTGCGGCGGCGGCTGCCCAGCTCCTGGAGTACGGTCTGATAGCGCTCCGCGTCCTCAAGCTCCGCCTTTATGTAGGGGCGGCAGCGGCATTTTGCCAAAGGCGCTCCAGCACTTCGAGGAAAATGCCCTCGTAATGGAAGCGGACTATCCTGTTCCCGCCCTCGGCCACGCTTTCCACCGTAGCCGTAAAGCTCACCGTTGCCAAGGTCAGCTCCGTGCCGGGCTTCGTCTTTCTGCCCGGACGGCTCAGGCGACCGTCCCAAGGTCGCGCGGCGACACCAGCTCCATCGCCGCCGCCGGTGAGTCTGCGCCGATAAGTCTCGCGGGCAGTACACGGGAGTTATTCAAAACAAGGCAGTCCCTCCCGCAACAGGTCGGGGAGCTGATAAAATGCATATGCTCAATTTCACCCGTAGTCTTATTCAGATGCAGGAGCCGCGAATGGTCGCGCTGCTCCAGCGGAGTCTGCGCGATCAGCCTCAGGCAGAGATCAAAATTAGAAATCCGACTTTCATGCTATATACGCTCCTGAAAAATAAAATCTGATAATGTCCTCACAGTCATAGCTGCAATAGAGGCTTAATGGTGTTTGCGCCCCACTGGCTCATAATACCGCAGTTATGCCCCAGCCGCTTCGTAAACCCTTCCAACTGCCGTCCGACTGCGTGACGCTGAAGCGGCAGTTGTTAAAGCCCGATAAACGCATAGCTGTTGTCGCGTCCCTCAAGCCGCTTGACTCGTTCCCGCGGCGTCGATATATGTCGGCTATCACGTTGCCGTTCACGGAGTATTCGGGTCCTGATCTCTAATAACGACATCGATGTTCTGCCCGTTTTTGCAAACCGCCACGACGGGTCGCTCCTGCTCCGATACGTACCAGTCGCGCATGGAGTAATCCACCGCCTGCTCAAAACGGATCGGTCTTCCCAGCAGATACGGCGGTCAAGGCCAAAACGTTCTGCCCGTCCTCGGTAGCTCCGCCGTCCGACGCAAAATAATATATATCGTATATCTCACCCCTTATAGCGGACGTACTGCCCCGCCGTGGAATCCACTGCGGCATCGGTCGTCGCGTCGGCATCCTGTGTGCCGCGATAGACCCTGACTTTCGGTGTCGGCGGTCAAATCAAAGCCATATTCGATATATGCGTCGCGGTTATAAATGGCGTATGTGCGAGCGCAGACCGCCTGCGCGCGGAGCGCCTCATGCGGCCAGTACGAGCTCATCTCATATGGTATGACACCCTTCACGTAGTCTTCTATATTAACATAGTTTATCACGTTCAGCAAGCTCTCCCCATCGGAAAAGCGCTGAAGCCGCCGCGATAATATTTTCCCTGAAACAGCGTGAGCGCCCCGTCGCCCGCGGCAGTCACTGCCGCCGTATTGGCGTCATCCGGCAGGAAAAGGCACCTGCCGTTATTAAGATTTATCACGCTGAAGCCGCCTGCTCCGCTCCGGTAAGCAATACCGTGAAGACCGTACAGGCTCATCGTGTCGTTCGCGGCGCTCTCTGAATAGAAGCCGCCATATATGACTCTGTATTCGCCGTTTATCAGCGCCGCCGCGCCGCCGAAGAAGGAGGTCGCGGCGTTTCTTCCTGCGTCAGGCCGTCGCCTGAGGCGTCTATAAGAATGTGCCAGCATGCGCCGAACTGATCTGCGCGGGCGATCGCAACGCTGTTGGAGCCGGTGTCCGTCACTCGGACGAACTCGCGGTTTCTCATCATAATAGCCTATATTGAAGCCTCCGCCGCTGACGTTCGTCAGCTCCGCGTAATCGACGGCGCTTGTATTGTATGCCACGCCCACCTTTACGACGTCATGCCCGGCGGTGCGTTATCGTAGACGCGCCTGCCGTCGGTATAAGTGTTTGCCGCGGTCAAGCTCCAGCGAGCGCGCAACCACACTTGTTTCGGCATCGTTCGTCGCCGGTTCTCCCGCATATGCATTGCCGCATAATACCGCGGTCAGGCACAGCGCAAGGCCGACAGCCGCGCTCAATTTTCCGGAGTCCGGTCATATCTCACCAAATTTCTTTAAGTTTAAGCCGACTGGAATTTACGGATTTGCCCGAGCTCCCCGTCGCCTTTATGATGCTCTCAACAGTTTCATCCACCGTGCCGTTATTGTCCGCCGTATAGTCCGAAACAGCCTGATACATCGGCCTGCGCACTCTGTACATCTCGTTGAGATCGGCTCCTGTCGACAGCGGTCTTCCGCAGGTCGGCGACTTTGCTTGTCGCGCTGGAGCCATATGACGCACGAATTCTGGCGCGGGTCATTCTTTCCCGCGTCACCGCGCCGCCTCCGGCCGCGATGACAGCGCCGCTCTCCTTCGAGAACTTTTCCGGCGGCCGGTGCTCTATCGCTCTGAACTCTTCCTCCGCCGCGCTTGAATATCTCAATGCTTGTCCCCTCGGCCTTGACTATCCTCATCGTCCATATCAAAAAAACGCTGTCCAAGCCTTTTCGGCCAGAGCCGTGCCTATCGTGGTCTTGCTTGTGCCCGGCATCCCGACGAGCAGGATGTTCTGCATTCCGCGCCCGATGTCCGCCAATACGACTTCAACACTGTTTTTCGGCTTTCCGCCCGTGAACCGCTCCCGCGGCCGCAGCGGCCTGTATAACCAGCATTGCAAGCCCGCTCATCGCCGTCACGCTAAGCTTTTCCGCATCGAGCAGAAGTGCGTCCTTGCCGGATTTCATTAATGACGTCCAGCACGCACCCAGCTTTGGGAATCGACTCAGATCAACCGGCCGCTCGCCGTTGCTGGATACATGCCGACCGGCGTCGCACGTTTACGATCAGCGCCGCGTCCGTGTGCGAATACACGTTTTCATAGTTATCTCTCCGGAGCGCGAAACGACCACGACTTCCGCGCCAAGCTCGCCTGAGTTAACGCATTGAGCCGTGAGCGACGCGCCGCTGAGCGACGCCTTCTTGCCGCAATATATCCAGCGCGGTTCACGAGGCCGAGAAAGCCGTCATAACTGTATTATACCCATGCATCGGTTCGCCGCCTGCGCACGACTGCGGTTCACGCAGCCGATGCGCAGCGCGCGCTCGCTATCACGTCGCAGTATTTCATGGCCGCGCGCTTATACGGTATCGTCACGTTTACGCCCGTCCATGATCTATCCGCGAAGAACGCGTCCAGCTCTTCCGGCCCAGTTCCGCATGTATCTGTGGTCCGCATGTATCTGGCTGTGCCCCCCAGCTTACCTCCCAAAAGTCCGCATATCATCGCTTTTTACCTCCACGGTTATTTCATGTTCATGGTTTTCGCGCCCTAGCAGCGCATTCTGATAAGAACGGCTGGCCGCGAGTATGGCGCTGTATATCGATCCGAAGCCGTCCGAGAGCTCCCTCACCGGCCACTTTTTCTTATTCTTGCAGCAGTGCGCGCCCTCCTCGAGTCGAGAAACAGAAGCCTGTTTGCGCCTTTCAGCGCGGTTATCCCGCCGTCGCGGCGCTTCAGGAGCGTCACAAGCTCGGCGTCAATGCCGTCTATCTCACGACGGAGTGCGTTCAATTCATCGTTCATGTTCATCCTCCAGCGCGCGCGTCAAGCAGTGCGATAGCCGCGGCGGCCTCGACCACGGGCACTGCCCGAGGCGCTATGCACGGGTCATGCCTGCCGCCGATCTTCAGCTCGCGCTCCGTCATATCGCGCAGCGACACGCTTCTCTGCGCCTTTGGCTATCGACGGTGTCGGTTTTATCGCCGCACGGAATATCAGCGGCATACCGTCCGAAATTCGCCGAGGATCCCGCCCGCGTTGTTTGATGCCGTGGCAACACGCCCGCCGCGGATTACGAACGGGTCGTTATTTTTTCGCTGCCGCGCAGCCGTGCCGCTTCAAAGCCCGCACCGAATTCTCATCCCCTTTACGGCAGGTATCGCAAAGACGAGCGAGGCAATGCGCCCCTCAAGCCCTTCAAAGAGCGGGCCGCCCAGCCCTGCCGGTACCCCGTCCGTAGCGCGCACTCTATGACGGCTCCCAGCGAGTCGCCCTCCGCCGCCGCAGAAGTATGCTGCGCTTCATATGCTCCGCCGCTTCCGGGGACACGCATGGGAATTCACCGCAGACTTCCGCCACGCCGCGCATCGGATCGTACGGCGTATCGGAAATATCGCCTATGAGCAGAATGTGCGCCGAGATGTTTATATTGCGCTTTTCAGAATCTGCAGGCACACGCCACCCGCGGCGCAAAGCGGAGCCGTCATGCGTCCGGAGAAAGCTCCTCCGCCGCGCATGTCCTCCCTTGCCGCCGTATTTGACCCATGCCGTATAGTCGGCGTGGCCGGGGCGCGGGCAATCCAAAAGCTCTTTATAATCTGCCGAGACGGCGTCCCTGTTCTCGATTACGATCCTTATTGTTTCGCCGTCAGTTGCTCCGTTTGTGATGCCGGACGTTATCACCGGAATATCCGGTTCACGGCGAGCCGTTGTGTATTCGCTGTACCCCGGGGCGCGGCGGCGCATGAAGGCCTGAAGCGCGGCATAGTCGATGCGCTCTCCGGCTGGTATGCCGCTGAGCTCCGCGCCGATCTTTTTCATGCGAGCGCCCGAAAATACTGATTTTCAGACGGTTTTCCCAGCTATACGGCACTTGCCGCACCTCCAAGCTCTAAATACTTTCCAGAAATCCGGATATGATTTCCCTACGCACTCCGCGCCAAGGATAATGACCGGATCACTGCACACCGCAAAGCGGCGGCCGCCGCCATCATTGCTATGCGGTGATCGTTCCTGCAATCCACCGCCGCGCCGCCGCGGAGTTTCGGCACGCCGCGGATGATCAGGCCGTCCTCCAGCTGAACGATATCCGCGCCCAGCGCATTGAGCACCGCGACTCACCGCATCCAGCCGGTCGCACTCCTTGTATCTCAGCCGCGCGGCATGCGTGATATCACAGCGTCCGGAGCGCAGCGCCGCGGCCAGCGCCAGCGGCGGCACGATATCCGGACATTGGGATACATCCAGCGCGATGTCACGGTTGCTGTGCAGAGCGCGCAGATATTCCATAAATATCCTGTCGCCCTGAACGCTTTTTTCGGTCATGCCGAGTATACTGATATCATTTCCAAGCTCACGCGCCGCGAGCCACAGTGCCGCGTGCGACCAATCGCTCTCCACAGCGCAGTCGCAGCCCAGGTAGCGCAGTGGGGGCTATGATGAATTCATTCTTACCCTGCGTCACGCTTACGCCGTGCCGCTTCATAGAGTCAAGCGTCATGTCGATATACGGCCGCGACTGTATCGGGCTTTCGGCGCGCGCCGCGACTCGCCGTCCAGCAGCGGCAAAGGCGGCGAGCGCCCGCTGAAAAACTGGCTGGACACGTCGCCCGGCAGCGCATATTCCCCGCAAGAAGTCTGCCGCGGACGCGCAGGCAGTTGTCGTTTAATTGTACTCTATTCCCCGCTCCCTGAACAGCCTGAAATGCGGTTCCAGCGGCCGTGACATCAGCGAGGGGGCGCCTGTGAAGTTTGCCTCACCGTACAGCGCGAGCGCGGCCGGCGCAGTAGCCGCAGCGTCGTCGCCGCGGCGCCGCAGTCGATGCTCGGCACAGCCGTCGCCATGCCGCCGGTGATGCGCAGAGTATCAGATTCACGGATAAATTCCGCACCGAGGCGGAAACCCGCGCAATGTCGCGTTTATATCGTCAGAAAAATATATGTTTTAAGCCTGCTCTCGCCATGTGCAAGCGCCGCGCAGATAATCTCGCGGTGGCACTGACTCTTGCTTGACGGCGGCGTGACTTCGCCGCGCAGCAGCCTTTCGGCATTACCTTTTATATCCATAAGCGTATCTCGTTGTCCTGTCGTGGTTCACTAGCAAAAAACGCTTGCCGCGGGGGCAAGCGTCAAGGCATAAACTCCCTTGATATAATATTGTATTCTTCGATATTTGTCAATCTTAACGTCACGTCGGGCACGCGTCCTCGCCAAGAACCTGCCGCAGCTTCTCCAGCGCCTTTTTTCTCGATGCGCGACACGTACGACCGGCTTATGCCGCAACACTTCGCAACGTCCCGCTGCGGCATCGATTGTCCGCCGTTCAGCCCGTATCGGAGCCGGATTATCTTCGCCTCGCGCTCGGTCAGGCATTCGTCTATGCACTTTCCAAGGCTGCGGCACAGCCTCGTTGTTGCCGATCTGCTCCGCCATATCCTCGTCGGACGCGAGCACATCAAGAATCGACAGCCCGTCACCGTCGCTGTCCACGTCCAGCGCTTCGGACAGGCTGAGATCGCCCATGCTCTTCCGCTGGCTCCGGAAATGCATCAGTACCTCATTTTCTATACATCTGCTGGCATAAGTAGCAAGGCGGACGCCTCTGTCCGGACGGTAGGTATTTATCCCTTTTATCAGCCCGATCGTGCCGATGGATATGAGATCATCAACATCATCCGTCTGCGTAAAATATTTTTTCATAATATGCGACACAAGGCGCATATTATGTTCAACAAGTTTATTCCTCGCCTCAATGTCGCCCTCCGCCCAGAGAGCGAGATATTTTTGCTCATCCTCGTGCGACAGAGGTCTTGCAAAAGACTCCCCAGGCGTAATGCGCAGCATCAGCAAAGCAGGCTGTTCATAAGCAGTATCAGCGCGCTTTCCAGCATAAGCTCACCTCCTGATACAGCATATTCCGACAGCCCTTGTACAAATAACGCGAATATCTGCACTCCCCTGCCCGGTCAAATTATATGTTTTAAATTAATATAGCAAAATTGCATATCCGGCTTCCGCATATATCGCCCGTATCCGCAAAAAGATATGTTCGGGCAAACAAACCGAAATGAGAGAAAAGGAGATGCAAACTATGGCTTTACAATTCCAGTAATCATCTTGTCAATCCCGCAGCGCGCGACGCTATGGAGAAGTTCAAGATGGAAGCCGCTTCCGAAGTCGGCGTCAACCTGAAGAACGGTTACAATGGCGACCTCACCAGCCGTCAGGCCGGTTCCATCGGCGGCCAGATGGTCAAAAAGATGATCCAGCAGTACGAGAACGGCCTGAAGTAAGCTTTGCTTACCCGCTTCATCTGCAATTAAAACCGCTGCCGGCAAACGCTGGCAGCAGGTCTTTCTGTCATATCATTTTTTGTCCTTTATCTGCATAAGCGCAAAGCTTATCGCGAGGAGCACGCAGCTTTTATCCAAATCGAGTGCTCGCCCCAGCGGACGACGATAACGCCGCCAAGTCCCGCGCCAATTGCAAAATTATCACGACGCCGAAATATGTGAGCGCCTTATAGAGGATATTTCGATCGTGGCTCATAAAATACGCATGCGGCGCCGTCATGCCGCCGCGCATATTACCGATGCACATAGTGCTTGGCATAGGCATGCCCTCTGAGCTTATGAAAGGTCTGAAGCTGGAGCGCGCAGACGAACGAAACAAACGCGTTCGCCGCAGCGTTTACGCTCTGCGGCATGAAGCCGACTGCGAACAGCACCACTATCTCGCAGAGAACAATGATCTGTCTCCAGTGTATCTTCTCCATATCCTTGTACTTATAGTGTATTACCTCGGCGGCATAGATACCGACCAGGAACGCCGCCAGCGGTATCAGATATTTCAGGCACGACGACGGTTTCCCCTCGAACATATTTTATGCTCATGAGGACGATATTTCCCGTCTGCGCGTTTGCAAAAACCCCGCCGCGGCGGCAGTATGAATATGCGTCCTGATAACCGCCTGACAGGATGACAAACACCGCCGTTATAAGCGAATCAGACATTTGCTTTCCGTTTCTGTGGCAGATTGTGCATTCTTATCACCAGATTCTCTACAATTTGTTTTATAAATTTGGTCTTTGCAAAAGACACCATATTTACAAAAACTGGTTTGTTTTACTTTGCACACTCATATCTCAAGGGTGGGTCATAATGATCCGTAAAGAAATTTGGCACGATATGCGAGCGTACAAAGCCACATTTTTCATAAAAGGGTATTGTCAACGGGCTGTCGCCGGTTCCCACTTGCAGTATTGAAAATTGTCCGCGGTATTTTTCAACAAGAAATTCAATCAGCGCTTTGGCATAGCCTTTTCGCTGAAATGGGGAACTGTAGCGATATTCTTAATTTCAAGTATTCCATTCCCTTCGTCCGTTACGACACACTCGCATTTCACTCCATCATCATCAAGAACATACATTTTACCATTATAGAGATAACGGTCAACCATATCTTCCTGCTCATCTGCTAATAGGAGCAAATCAAGATATTGTTTTTTGTTTTCTTTAACTTCAATAATTTTCATCAATCGCACCCGCAAATTCCGATTTGTTTTTAGAATTATAACATACAAAGAGAACCCCTTCAAGGCCGTGCCATTCCCAAATAATAAATCCGTTTGGCCGCATATACTGAAATGTCAGGAAAAAAGTCCCGTTTGCATCCGTGCTCGAAAACGCGGCTCGCCAAACGAACTATTGACGCGCGGCCTTCTGCGGGTTAAACTGAAAAGAAACCGCACGGAGGTATAACATGGCCGCTTCCAAAGAAAGAGATCAGAACATACAAAAAGTAATAAAGGTCGCTGGTCGCTCTTTATATCTGAGGGTGTCGCCGCAACGTCTATAAACCGTATCGCGCGCGAAGCCGGACTTACCCCCATGTCCGTATACCGCTACTTCGGCACGAAGGACAGCCTTGTGCTCGCCGTGTGGCGTGACGCGCTTGTCGTGTTCTACGAGGGCTTCATGGCGCGCTATCAGGAGCGGGTGAAGAATCTCCGCACTGGGTACGACCGCTGTCTCGCGGCAATGGCGGAGTATAACAGCACCTATATCACCTTCCCGAATGGTACCGCTACACGCTCGAAATGCTGAGCTACACCACCTCGCCCGAAGCCGGTGACATTGACATGGATAAAATCTTCTGGCAGTTTTACGACCGCGAGATACCCATCCCTCCGCCAAGGCGATCGAGGAAGGCATTGACGACGGCTCCGTCCGCCCCGATCTCAATACCCGCATGTTCCTTCAGCTTATGATAAACGCCTACACCGGCGTCGACATCTTCAAGGGCACAGAATACGAGGTCAGCACGACCGAAAAGCTGATGTTCTATTCCGACGTATTGGCAAGATATATAAAAGCGGACACATAAGTTTATATGATTTATACAAACTTCACATCATGACTATTTATTTCAATAGTTGCGTAACAAAAGGTGCAGAAATCCGGATAGGGATTTGATAAAATTCAGACAAGATCGGATGCTGATGGAACTGCACCATATTTTTTTTAGGCACAGATGTTAGTGTCTATAACAGCTTATTCAGAGGTGCAACATGACAAGACACGATATATCTGAGTGCTTACCTTTTGGGATAGTCTGAGCGCAAAGAGTCGGCAGCGCCTGCGTGAAACGCAATATTCCGCCGCTACAAGCCCGGTGAAAATGTCATCTTCAAGACCGTAAAAAAGGACGGCATCGTTTTCGTGCGAGGGCAAAAGCGCGGGTGTATCTCAGCTCAGGTACTGGGCGCGAAATAACGCTTTTCAAGCTCCCGAAGGGCGAAGCGTTCAGCATAATGACCGTCGATAACGCCCGCGACAACGATGTTGTCCCCTCTCTTCAGTCTCTTGACAACACCACGCTTGCCTACCTCCAGCGCTCCGATATGGCGCCGACCGCCTATGAGGAGCCGCTCATGGCGAATTTCATTTTTGAAGCCTGCGCAAAAACGGCACAGCATATTCTGAACAATATCTCATATTCTTTTTTCAACACCCTGCGAAGCTGCGTCGCCCGCTCTTCCATCCCGTCGATCGTGAATCCGGGCGAGACGATCTTCTCCGAGTACTACTACCTCAACAAGGAAGACCCGAACTTCTCCCTGTGCCGCGTCACCGAGAAGCAGGGCCAGGACGCGCACACCGACAGAAAGTACGGTCTGACGCCCGGCGCCGCCACCCAGCTGCTGAAGCTGTTCATGGCGACCAACAAGTCCCTCGAGGACAAGAAGATCGACGACGTGTTTGACGATGAGTTCTACGCCACGAACTTCTGGACCTACTGGCAGACCATGTTCGCGTTCGAGAAGTGGCACAGCGCTCTCGAGATGAAGCTCTACCTGCAGCGCTACATCCACCACATCGACGGCCTGCCGGATCTGAGCGCGCTGCGTTTCACCCGCTACAATCAGTATGAATCCATGATCCTCCCGATGTGCAAGTACATCACCGACCACGGCGGAAAGGTGCTCTTCGACACCACTGTCACGAACATCGTCTGCGACTGCACCGAGGACAAGAAAGTCGCAAAGAAGATAGAGTTCACGCAGGGCGGCGTCGAGAAGGTCATCGAGCTGACCGAGAACGATCTCGTCATCTGCACCAACGGCTGCCAGGGCGACGCGTCCGCTTACGGCGACAACACCCACGCGCCGGTCGTGAAGGTCAAGAACGGCGAAGGCCCGTCCGTCGAGATGTGGAAGAAGCTCGCCGCGCAGGATCCGGCGTTCGGCCGTCCCGAGAAGTTCTTCAAGGACATCAAGGAGACCAGCTGGGAGTCCTGGACCGTTGACACGGCCAACAAGCAGATCCTCGATGCGATCCAGAAGATCTGCAAGCGCGACCCGCTCTCCGGCAAGGTCGTCACCGGCGGCATCGTCACCTGCCGCGATTCGAGCTGGCTCATCAGCTGGACCATCAACCGTCAGGGCCAGTTCCAGGAGCAGCCGAAGGATCACTGCCTGATCTGGGTCTACGGTCTGAACTGCTGGGACGACAAGGGCGACTTCATAAAGAAGAACATGTGCGACTGCACCGGCATAGAGCTGTGCGCAGAGTGGCTGTACCACATCGGCATCCCTGAGGATCAGATCATGGATCTGGCTACGAAAGAGTGCAACACCACGCCCTGCATGATGCCTTACGTCACCACGTTCTTTGTGCCCAGAGCCGAAGGCGACCGCCCGAAGGTCGTGCCCGACGGTTCCGTCAACCTTGCGTTCGTCGGCCAGTTCGCCGATACCCCGCGCGACACCGTGTTCACCACTGAGTACTCCATCCGCACCGCGATGGAAGCGGTCTACACGCTCTGCAACGTCGACCGTGGCGTGCCGGAAGTCTGGGGCAGCGTGTATGATATCCGCGACCTGCTCTACGCCACCAGCAATGCGCCCCGATCTGCGCTGTGCTTTCTGATAGGCGCGGTGATGCTGGTCGTTGGAATGGGGTTGTTTTCCTCGGCGCGGAGCAGTCCATGACGCCCATCGGCACAAGATCGGCACGGCGCTGACGCGCACAAAGAATCTGCCGCTCATCCTCGGCGTGAGCTTTGCACTCGGCTTTGCCATTACTGTTGCGGAGCCTGACCTGCAGGTTCTGGCGCAGACCGTGCCGCATATCAAAAGCAGCGTCCTGCTCGTGACCGTCGGCGCGGGCGTCGGGTTGTTCATGGCGATATGTATGCTCCGTATCCTCACCGGCGCGTCGCTCCGCTGGATACTCATCGTGTGCTATACGCTGATTTTGTGCTCGCCGCATTCACGGATCGGGACTTTCTCTGCATCGCCTTCGACTCCGGCGGAGTCACCACGGGGCCGATGACCGTGCCGTTCATCCTTGCGATGGGGCTTGGTGTCTCAAGGTCAGAAGCGACGACCGCGCCGAGGCGGACAGCTTCGGTCTTGTCGCGCTGTGCCTCGATCGGGCCTATCCTCTCTGTCCTGCTGCTCGGCTTTTTCTCCAGCGGCGGCAGCTGCCGTCGTTGATATCAGTGCCGCATCATACGACAGCACGGTCGGGATAGGGCGCGCGTTTCTCGCAGCTTATCCCCGTATATATGAAGGAAATGGCGGTCGCCATGCTGCCGATTGTTGCGATATTCCTTGTATTCCAGCTTGCGCTGCTGCGTCTGAACCGCCGCAGCTTGGCAAAAAATACTCATTGGTATTCTTTATACATATGTCGGCCTCGTGCTGTTCCTCACCGGCGTCAACATCGGCTTCGGCGCTAGGCGCAGAGCTTGAGTTGCACTCGCGGGCAGCATGAGTTGGCGCTAATCCCCCCTTGCGATGCTGCTAGGCTGGTTCATAATCTCGGCGGAGCCTGCCGTCGGAGTGCTTGAAAAGCAGATCGAGGAAGTCAGTGCGGGAGCTATCCCCGGCCGCGCGATAAAGCTCAGTCTCGGTCGCGATCTCGCTCGCCATGGGCATCTCTATGCTCCGCGTTCTGACAGGGATATCAATACTATGGTTCCTCATTCCGGGCTACGCGCTGGCGCTCGGCCTGTCGTTCTTCGTGCCGGACATCTATACGGCCATCGCCTTCGACTCCGGCGGCGTGGCCTCCGGCCCGATGACGGCGACATTTATGCTCCAGTTGGTCATGGGCGCCAGCATCGCCGTGGTGGGAACGTCCTGCGCGACGCGTTCGGCGTCGTCGCAATGGTAGCAATGCTGCCGTTGCTGTCCATTCAGGCGGTCGGCTTCATATATGAATTCAAGGCCAAGCATACGTCGGCAGTCGAGACGTATGGCGACTTTGATATAATAGAGCTTTGGGAGGAGACGGGAGCATGAATTACGTTATATCCATAATCAATCCCGAAGCGCTCGGGGCGCTGACGGAGATATGCGAAAAGCTTTCGCTTCCGCTCACCGTGACGCTGCACGGGCGCGGAACGGCCATGCAGGGGGATGCTCGACCTCTTGGGCATAGAGTCCAACGAGAAACGCGTCGTGCTCACCGTGGCAAACGAAGAAAAAACCGCGCAGCTTATAGCAGCGCAACGGCGATACCTGCATCTCGGCGTGCCGGGGCACGGGTTTGTGATCGCTATACCGATAAAAAGCGTTGGAGGAGGAAAAGCCGTGGCATACATGAACGGAGATACAAAAGAACGCAAAATACACACCGGCAATAAACTACGACTATGAGCTTATCGTAGCCATATCAAACGAGGGCACCGACATGGTAATGAACGCGGCAAGAGCCGCCGGCGCCCGCGGCGGGACTGTGCTTTGCACGGCAAGGGCACCGGATCAAAGGACGCGCCGAAGTTTTATAACATCTCGATCGCCGACGAGAAGGAGGTCATCCTCATCGTCTCCACCGCTGGGCAGAAGGCGGGGATAATGCGCGCGATCCTCGAAAAGGCTGGGCCTGACAGCAAAGCGGGAAGCATAGTCTTCTCTATCCCGACTACAGAAGTGGCCGGCTTCGGCGTGCTTGACAGTTCGAAACATGATAATAAAAAGCTGCTATCGATCGATAGCAGCTTTTTGCGTAGTATTCTTTCTTGGCGCTGAATTGTTTAATCCGCTTCAATTTCTTTCAGCATAAGCTCACGTCCGGTCAGCGGCGTGAGCTTTTTTTTCCGCGCAGCGCGGGCAGACGAGACTTCTCTATATCAGCAGTGAATTTCTCTCCGCAGTCGATGCACTGTGCGACGCCCGGCGCGTCTCGACCGCAAACGCCGTGCTTTGATACGGCGTCCCGTCGGTCACGGCATCCCAGCAGTCGGCAAGGTATGCCGGAACGACGCCGGACAGCGAGCCGACCTCTACCGTCACCTTTCTCACGCAGGCAAGCCCCTCGTCGCGCGCGATACCATCGACCATTTTCAGCAGCGCATCACAAATGCCAAGCTCGTGCATTACTTCGCGACCGCTTTCTTGACGATGCCGCCGGTGCGCTTGACAAGATTCTCCGCGACCTTTATCGGCATTGCCTCGAACGGTGCCGCGTGCCAGTCACGGACTTTCTTTAGATGTATCGCGTCAAACTTGCACTTCGTGGTGCAGAGCCCGCAGCCGATGCAGAGATAGCTGTCGACCTTTGTCGCGCCGCAGCCGAGGCAGCGGGCGCACTCCTTGCGTACCTGCTCCTCCGTAAATGTCACGCGCGCATCGGCAAAGGTCTTGGCCTTTGCCGCGTTGTAGCCCGGAGTCTGGCGGTGTTCCCTGTCGAAGCCGCCGACACCGATCATCGCGTGCTCCTTGTCGAGCGCCCGGTACTCACGTCTGTCGCGCCCCGCGGTCAGCGTCTGGCCGGGGTGGACATAGCGGTGCAGCGAGATGGCGGCTTCCTTGCCTGCCGCAATCGCGTCTATCGCGAACTTCGGGCCGGTGTAGCAGTCGCCGCCGACAAAGATGTCAGGCTGCGCAGTCTGATAGGTCAGGCTGTCGGCCTCGGCGGTGTTCTTCTTCGTGGTCTTGAGCGCACCGACGTCAAGCGTACCCCAGTCAACAGTCTGGCCTACTGCGCCGACTACGCTGTCTATCTCGACGATCTCAAATTCTCCGGTGCCGACGGGCTTGCGGCGTCCCTCTCGTCCGGCTCGCCAAGCTCCATCTTCTCGATCTTTATCGCGCTGACTCTGCCGTCTGTGCCGATGATTTCAACAGGCGCGCTCAGGAAGCGGAACTTCACGCCCTCTTCCATCGCCTCGCGGACTTCCTCCGGATCTGCGGGCATCTCCGCTTCGGAGCGGCGGTAGAACACATAGGTCTCCTCCGCACCGAGACGCACCGCACTGCGGCACACGTCCATCGCGACATTGCCGCCGCCTATGACCGCACAGCGCTTGCCGATTGCGGGCTTATTGCCGAGGTTCACCTCGCCGCAGGAACTCCACGCCGCCGAACACGCCCTCAAGCTCCTCGCCGGGGATACGCAGCTTTGCGGACTTCTGCGCGCCTATCGCCAGATAGAAGCCCCTTGTAGCCCTCGCCGCGCAGCTGCTGAATGGTGACGTCCTTGCCTACCTCAACGCCGCACCTGAATTCGACGCCTATCTCCTTGAGAAATGTCTATCTCGGCGTTGAGAACGTCCTCTCAAGCCTGAACGACGGTATTCCGGAGAGTCAGCATTCCGCCCGGAACCGGGTTGCGGTCGAACACGGTGACGGGATAGCCCTTCTGCGCCAGATAATACGCACAGCTCATACCGGCAGGCCCCCGCGCCGATGACGGCGATCTTCTCGGTATACGGTCTGCCGATCTGGTTGACCATCTTCGGCACAAATCGGGTCTCCTCGTGCATGTCGTGGTCGGCGATGAAGCGCTTGACCTCGTCAATGGCGACCGCTTCGTCAACGTCGCCGCGGGTGCACTCGGCCTCACAGCGCTTGTTGCAGATTCGCCCGCAGACCGCAGGGAACGGGTTCTCCGTCTTGATAAGCTCCAGCGCCTCGGTGTATCTCCCCTGCGCGGCGAGCTTGAGATAGCCCCTGCACCGGGATATGGGCAGGACACGCGGCCTTACGGCGCGGTACCGCTCGGCAGGACGTCCTCGCGGTTCTCGCGGTAGTTTTCGTTGACGGCCTTGGCAAAGTTGAAGGTCTCGGTTATCTTCGTATACTTCGGCGCGGAGGTGTCATTCGTCGCGCAGAGCTTGGCCGAGCTTCAGTGCGCTTTGCCGGGACATACCTCGACGCACTGCGCGCAGGCCACGCACTTGGCTTCGTCCACCTCGGCAACGAAGTTTGAGCGGATAGTCGCGCGCGCGAACATCATACCGGCGCGAAGCCGGAAGCAGGCGCGCAGGCGCAAAGAGTTGCAGATAGCCGGACGTCCGCCGCCGCCTCGATGTTGCGGGATATCGCATGAGGCCGTTTTCCTCGGCACGCTTTTACGATTTCCATAAGCCTTTCGCGGCTTATCTGACGCG
>VOFB01002925.1_pt1 | contig 16454 bp, 21 predicted proteins | sample 5384141 | NCBI WGS metagenome assembly VOFB01 (sample SAMN12384721, study PRJNA508395) | human gut metagenome | isolation source: healthy gut A | host: Homo sapiens | reverse complement strand
TCACGACACACCATTCTGAAAGGAGACAGCAAACTATGTCCGAGAAAATTGTACAGCTAAACGAGGAAGTTATCAAGGGGCAAATCAAGGAATTGGTTCGCGGCTGTGTGGAGGAAACCCTGAACGAGCTGCTGGAGAAGGAGGCGGAGTCGCTGACGCAGGCCGCCCGCTATGAGCGCAGCGAGGCCGTCAGGGATACCGCAGCGGTCACTACAACAGGAACCTTACCACAACCTCCGGTGACGTTACGCTCCACGTCCCCCCGACTCAAGGGCGTGTCCTTCGAGACGGCCATCATCGAGCGGTATCGCCGCCGGAGAGCAGCGTGGAGGAGCCCCTCATCGAGATGTATCTGGCAGGCGTTTCCGTGCGCCGGGTAGAGGACATCACGGAGGCGCTGTGGGGCAGCAAAGGTGTCGCCATCTACGATCAGTGAGCTGAATAAAAAAGCTTACGTCCACATCGAGGATTGGCGAAACCGTCCTTTGCAGTGCGGCAGATACCCATATGTCTACGTGGATGGTATTTACCTGCGCCGCAACTGGGGCGGGGAGTATGAAAATGTGGCGATTCTGGTGGCAATCGCCGTGAATGAAAGACGGTTTCCGTGAGGTTTTAGGGGCCGCTGAAGGAATGAAAGAGGATAAGGCCAGTTGGGTCAGCTTCTTCCAATGGCTCCGTGGACGCGGTCTGGACGGAGTGAAGCTCATCGTTGGTGACAAGTGCATGGGGATGCTGGAGGCCGTGGGCGAGGTCAGAAAAATCCGTAATGACTGTGGTCTCCTGACAACAGAAGGTCAGGTTGATTAAATCCTTCAGCTCGGAAAGCTCCAGTTTGTGTGCCATCGCCGTGCCAGCAGATGAAACCGTGCGCAGGATAATTGCACCCGTCACACTGCTCATATTTGCGGCACATCACCGGCTCGTTGTCCGGTAATCCGGCGTCCGGCAGATTCTTGAACGCCTGTTTGATTTCGTAGTTCTCAATTCGACACCCCTTAGAACGCAAAAAGGCCGGAACCTTTGATTTCTCAAAAGTTCCGGCCTTACCGATTTAATGTTTTGTTGTCTATTCGCCTGCTTATCTCTCGCTCACAACATCCAACAACTCACAGATAAACTCTGAAATCCCGTTAAACGGCGGTTCGAGTCCGGTCAGTCGCTCAAAAACTGTGTCTGTCATCAATAAAAATTTCCGAGCCTTTTAGGCCCGGAAAGCCTTGAGGACACTGCGTTTGACGCAATGTCCTCAAAATTGGCTGACAATGATGGTGGAGAGTGGCGGACTCGAACCGTCGACCTTCCGCGTGTGAGGCGGACGCTCTAACCAGCTGAGCTAACCCTCCAAAGCTTTCCTATCATAACATAAGAGTCAGCGGTTTCAAGAGCAAGTTTTTTACTTGAACCAGATTTTTTGGAAAAAAAAGAGGAAGAAAATCTAAAATTTGTGTTGACAAGCCGCGGTCATTCTGGTACAATTCGTATGCTGTTCAGGAGAGCAGAGATGGCGGCATAGCTCAGTTGGCTAGAGCATGCGGTTCATACCCGCAGTGTCCCCGGTTCGAATCCAGGTGCCGCTACCAAAAAAGGCGCAGCCTTTGACTGCGCCTTTTATATGGCCCGTTGGTCAAGTGGTTAAGACACCGCCCTTTCACAGCGGTAACATGGGTTCGATTCCCGTACGGGTCACCAGATGAACGAAACCCGCTTTTCGAACATTTTTATCGAAAAGCGGGTCTCTTCTGTCTTCAAAGCCTTGCGAGATCGAGGCTTTTTCCTTTACCGCTTTAACGCACAAACGCAAAAACTCCAGAAATGCAAAACCAATATTTTTACGCAAAGGACGCTATTTGAACACGGGTTTCTCATAAACTCGTTTTGTATGCGTCTTCAAATGCCTGCGGTGTCTTGTATTTCAAGGTTCGATGAGGGCGGTGTTCATTGTGAAATTGGATATACTACTCTACGCTTTTGCGGTAGCTTTGTTCTGAGGTGTACTCTCTGCGGTATGCCTCTTCTTTTTGAACGAAGCAAAGAATGCCTCTGCAACTGCGTTGTCATGCGGACTCGCCGTTGCGGAAAAGGACGATAAGGTACAATAAGTTGCGCAAAAAGAAGAAGGGATAAGAAGACATAGTTTGCAGACTCTGGTAGAATGAAGTTGCGAGACAAACATTCGAAAGGAGACAGCAAACTATGTCCGAGAAAATTGTACAGCTTAATGAGGAAATTATCAAGGGGCAGCTCAAAGAATTAGTTCGCGGAAGTGTAGAAGAGACGCTGAACAAGCTTCTGGGAAAAGAAGCGGAGTCTCTGACGCAGGCGGCTCGCTACGAGCGCAGCGAGGCCCGTCAGGGCTACCGCAGCGGTCACTATGACCGCAACCTCACCACAACATCCGGCAACGTTACGCTCCATATGCCAAGACTCACGGGCGTGTCCTTTGAAACCGCCATAATCGAGAGGGATCGCCGCCGAGAGCAGCGTGGAAGAAGCACTCATCGAAATGTATCTGGCAGGCGTTTCCGTGCGCCGGGTGGAGGACATCACTGAAGCCCTGTGGGGCAGTAAGGTCTCGCCATCTACGATCAGTGAGGACGGTATTGAAGAAACGCTGACCTACTGCGACTTCCCAAGCGAGCATTGGACACGTATCCGCACAAACAATGTGATCGAACGGCTGAACCGAGAGATCCGCCGTAGGACTCGCGTGGTGGGGACATTCCCGGATGGGAACTCTGCTCTGATGCTGGTCTGTGCGAGACTGCGCCATGTGGCGGGAAACTCAGTGGGGCAACAAGAAGTACATGAATATGAAGCACTTAGAGGCGGCTTTGGAAGACGTCTCTATTGCTGGCTGACCTCATTCAGCCGGAGTCTGCAAACTTTTTGCGCATAATCCTTGACAGTACCATCAAACCCGCCTGTGGCTGGGCTTTGATTCGTTTTTCTCTGTCCTCAAAATTGACTTCCGTGATAAGCTGGCAGCGGCTATATCACGACTGATGCGACGGCGCAGAGTTCATGCACCAAGCAGGCTTTGGTCAAAGGCGAACAGAGCCTCGTTGATCTCAAAAATGTCGTACTTCTTCCGGGCTATGAAATATTCAATGATAACATCAAACTTGCTGCTGGAGCTGAGCGCATAACCAGCGCGGGAGATAAGGTCACGCGTCTCGTCCAGATCCAGCTCCAGCGCGATGGCGAAAGCGATGGCCGTGGGCTTGGAGGGCTTATAGCTGGGATTGCTGCGTATTTTTGAGAACAGCTTGCGGTCAACATTGGCTCTCTTATATATCTCGGGTCCTTTTTCCCGCTGCGGTCGATAAGGTTCAGCAGCGTTTCCGAAAACCCGGTGTCCAGATGAGTGAGCAGATCGTCCAGCGCGGCGGAATAGGGCAGCGTACACTCATTATCCGCCTCAGAGTACATATAAGGCAGGGCGATATCCCCGTCATCACTTGCGGATCGTGCCAAGGGCACGGCACCCGTTCAGGCACAGGCGCTCCCACGGGGAATCGGAATGCGTGTCGGCATAATGGTCGTCTATATACTCGGTGATGTCGGCAAAGAGACTGCTGCTTATCTGGTAAGCCTTGCGGTCAAAAATGACGAGGTAGACAGTCATGTCGTTTTCCAGCAGAAACTCGCCGATCGTATCCGCCGCCGTGCGCAGCGCCTGCTCCTTGGGATAGCCGAAAGCGCCGGAGGATATCAGCGGAAAAGCGACGGTCTCGCAGCCGTACTTTTTTGCCAGCGCAAGGCTTGACCTGTAGCAGGAGACGAGCTGCTCATGCTCGCCGAAGCTGCCGCCGCGCCACACGGGGCCGACAGTATGGATCACGTAACTGCACGGCAGACGGTACGCCGCAGTGATCTTGGCCTCGCCGGTTCTGCAGCCGCCGAGCGCCCGGCACTCTGCCAGCAGCTCCGGCCCCGCCGCGCGATGGATACAGCCGTCCACGCCGCCCCCGCCGAGGAGGCTCTCGTTTGCCGCATTGACGATGGCATCCACGGGCATTTTTGTGATGTCGCTGCGAACGATAAGAAAGGGCATTGTACCACCGCCTGATAAGATTTTTGAAATATAAGTACATTTAAGCACAATTTATCCGAACATTCAACAACTGATCATGCAAAAATATATTGGGGACGCTGCGGCGCTTGCACATTTTCCGCGGACTGATACAATATGGAAAAACAGTCCAAGGAGACAGTACAATGGTTTGCGAGATATGCAGGGATGAAGCCTTTCTTGCGCAGAAGGCCGAGGCCGCGGCGGCGGAGGATATCGGCACGGCGCGCGATCTGCTGGATACGCTGATCGCTCATAAGGACGGCTGTGTCGGTATGGCGGCGAACATGATAGGCGTAAACAAGCGCATCATCGCCTTTGACAATGAGGGCGAATACATGGTCATGCTCAACCCCATGATCGTCAAGCAGTCCGGAGTGTATGAAGCGGAGGAGGGCTGCCTGTCCCTCACCGGAACGCGGAAAGTCAGGCGCTTCAAAAGCATCAAGGTACAGTGGCAGAACGAGAAGCTTCAGACCCGGCTCAAAACCTTTACCGGCTGGACGGCAGAGATAATTCAGCACGAGATTGACCACTGCGAAGGCGTCCTGATCTGACAGAATCGGGTGACCATATCTGACCCATTCTGACCCTCCGGCGGCTGAGCCGGAGGGTCAGAACTGTTGACAGGGAAGAAATTATATAGTATACTCACGATATACTTTTTTATAACTGGGGTATACTATGGGAGAGACGAACAAAAAGAGGCTGTGGCCGCACTGCATCGGGCACGGATAATGACGGCTGCCGAAAAGCTCTTTTCGGAAAAGGGATATGAGCAGACGACGATAGAGGACATTTCAAAGGAATCGGAATACAGCCGCCGCACGATCTACGCCTATTATGAGAGCAAGGACGATATTCTCCACTGCATCATTGAAAAGGGCTTGCAGGCATTGAAGACGGATATTGAAAACGCGGCGAACGATAACGCCGGTTTCACCGATGCGTACCGCGCGGTGTGCAGGGCGATGAGAAAGTACCGGAGGGAATATCCGTACTCGCTTGAAAGACTGAACCGCTCGGGAGATGAAGAGATCGGGCGGACAGTTAAATCTGCCGCGGTGAAAAATATACTCCGCCTTGGGACGGAGATAAACGAAACGCTTGAAGCGCTCATTATACGCGGACAGGAAAACGGCGAGGTGAGGAAAGACATCGTCCCCACGCTGACGGTCTATGTGCTCTGGTCGAGCCTTGATTCTCTGCTGGCGCTTGCCGGGACAAAGGGGAAGTTCATCTGCGCGCAGAACGGCATGACCGAAGAGAAGTTCCTCGACTACGGATTCAGGCAGATAGTAAATTCAATACTCGAAGCGCGGATATGACAGGGAGCGCGGTATGGACGAAATGTACCTCATCCCGATGCAGCAGATGTGCAGCCCGGAAGGAGCTGCGGGAGTGCAATGCTTACAGCGGCAGGCTCGGGCTGGCGCTGCTCGGAAAGAACGCGCGGAGTCTGCGCATGGGGAATGCGGAACAGGAGGAGCTTTTATATCTGCTGCAAAGCAAAACGCGGGAGCAGCGGCGGCAGCTGCTGCACGGCGCTGCCCTCGGCCTTTGCGGGGAGCTGGAGACCGGCGACGCATGGAGCAGGGGATACGTCGCCGCGTTTGCCGAAAGCCTGCTGCCGCGGCTGGACGCGGCGCTTTGGGCAGGGGACGTGTCCAATATCTTTATTGCGGCGAAAGGGTGAGAAGACCGGTTCGGAAGAAGAACAGCGCCTCCGTACAAGACGGAGGCGCTGGGGGTGTCAGTATGGGATATGTATCTCGTCTATAAATCGGGCGGCTTCGGGGCTGAGCTCCAATTTTTCATTATATCTGTGCCTGACAAGGATAGTGTACAGCTTGCCGGTATAATTTGGCTTTGCAATCTCCCTCGCCCGCGCTAATGACCGCCGTGCCTTGTCTGTCTGCCCGTGATGCAGGGATATCACAGTATCCGCTACGGCGAGTCTGAACTCCTGATTTATAAAGGCTTTGGAAAACTCATCGCCTTTTTACGGCGCATGAATAGTATTTTTCCGCTTCTTCTGAATATTCGAAAGAATCCATGTGCAGCTTCATCCACATGAGACAGCCCGACAGCTGGATCTCATAGCTGCCGCGGGTTTCGTCCAGAGTGTTTATGGCGGACAGATAGCTTTCATAAGCCTTTTGGTAATTTCCGGCCTGTTTATATATCTGACCCATGCTCCGATATGACGCATAGTTTGAGTACCACCCGTCGTCCTCGAAGCTTTTAAGCCCGAATTTTATCAGCTTCACAGCCTGCTCGCTGCGCTCCGGAGGGAACTTGACGGCTGTGGTATAGCAATGCTGACGCTTGTCGCGCACCCGCACCAGCAGCTTTGCATATTCTTCAAGGTCGCGGTCGGTCATCCCATCGCTGATAAGCCTTTGCTCGAAGTCTCCTATCTTACTCACAGAAACGGCCTCTAAAATCTGTATATTTTAATCTTTGCCTTTTCTCACAGCTCAAGCTGCATCTGGATGTGTGGTATCCGTCCTCCAAGAACTCCTCGGAGGTCTGTCTGAAGCCAAGGTTCTCATAAAGGCTGCGTGCATAAACCTGCGCCTCGATGGTGATCATGTCTGCGCCGAGCTTATCCCTTGCCGTCTCTATCGCAGCGGCGACGATCTTAGTTCCCAAGCCGCAGCGGCGCTTCACCGCGATGACGCGCCCGAAAGCCGCCGTGGGAAAAAGCGACACCAGCCGGGAGCACACGGGCATAGGCTTCGATGCCGTCCTCATCCCGCAGCCAGACATGGTACGCCGACTTATCAGCATCGTCGATATCCTGATAAGGGCAGGACTGCTCCACTATAAAAACGGAGACACGCAGCTTATATATTTCGAACAGCTCTTCAGCGCTCAGCTCGGAAAAATGCTTGACTATCAATTCCATATGGGCTTTCCTCATAAGTAAGATTTATTACATTCTACCACGGCCTCGCGGGCTTGTCGACACTCCGGGGCAGCGCAGGTGTACAATTGTTGAGCTTTTCTTAATAATTCTTCACTTGATACGCGGCGCGCTGGGAGGTAGAATGAGCTTTACTGATTGGAGGGAGCGCAATGTGCACAGCTGCGACATATCTGACGAAGGACTTTTATTTCGGACGAAACCTTGACTATGAATTTCCCTACGGAGAGAGCGTTACCATCACGCCGCGCGGGTATTCCTTTGACCTGCGCCGCGGGGAGAAGTTCAAAACCGCTATGCGATCATCGGCATGGCCCATGTGCAGGACGGCTACCCGCTCTACTATGACGCGGTGAACGAAAAGGGTCTCTGCATCGCGGGACTGAACTTCGTCGGCAACGCGAAGTATCATACGCCGGTAAACGGCAAGGATAATATCACGCAGTTTGAGCTGATACCGTGGCTGCTCGGCAGCTGCGCCGGTATTGCGGAGGCGCGCACGATGCTTGAGCGGCTGAACGTCACGGATATCCCATTTTCCGCCGGGATGCCGCTTGCCCAGCTGCACTGGCTCATCGCCGACAGAAACGGCTGCATCACGCTCGAATCCACGCAGGACGGCCTGCATATATACGATAACCCCGTCGGCGTACTGACGAACAACCCGCCGTTCCCGATGCAGCTATTCAGCCTCAACAACTACGTGAACGTCTCAGCCAAGCCGCCGGTGAACCGCTTCTCGGCGCTGCCGCTCGATACCTACAGCCGCGGCATGGGCGCCCTCGGCCTCCCGGGAGACCTTTCCTCGCAGTCGCGCTTTGTGCGCGCCGCGTTCACAAAGCTCAACTCCGTCTCCGGGGACAGCGAGAACGAGGCGTGAGCCAGTTTTTCCACATCCTCGGCTCCGTAGATCAGCAGCGCGGCTGCTGCGAGCTTGAGAGCGGCAAGTATGAGATCACGCTCTATTCCAGCTGCTGCAACGCGGACCGGGGCATTTATTACTACACGACCTATAACAACAGCTGCATCACCGCCGTTGACATGCACCGCGAAAACCTCGACGGCAGCGCGCTCATAAGCTACCCGCTTACAGATGAGCAGCAGATCAATTGGATGAATTGAGGGAGAAGACAAAATGAAAAAGCTATATCTATCATTCTCTGCGCGGCGTTGGCGCTTGCCGCGCTGACCGCCTGCGGGAGCACTGCGGCGCCGACTCCCACGGCAGAGCCGGTGCAGACCGCCGAGCCTACGCCAGAGGCCACACCGGAGCCGACGGCGGAACCGACCCCGACTCCGACGCCGGAACCTACGCCAGAGCCCGTGACCGACCCGCTGGTGATGTACAAGGACATCCTTGACGTGTACGCGCAGGCGCTGACGAACAACTACGGCGGTGAGGAGCTTACAGGCAGCGAGATAAGCCTGCTCAATATGTACTGCTACGAGGGCAATGCGCTCGACAACGTCGGCTACATTTTCCTTGACCTCGACGGGGACGGCACGATGGAGCTGTTCATCGGCGCAATCGGCGGGGACGAATTTGTTGCCAACGCCGTTTTTGACTTCTACACCTATCAGGATGGCCACCCGGTACTGCTGATCGATTCCATGGAGCGCGCCCGCTGCTACATCTGCGATGACAACACCCTCGTCATCGACGGGGCGAACAGCGCGTTCAACACCGAATACAGCTGCTACAGCTACGCGAACGGAACGCTGACCGAGATAGAGCCGGTCGAGTCCGCGTACCAGCAGCTCGACTACACGCCGTTTTCACAGTACGGCGCGTGACCAAATACGCCTGAAAATATCGCCGGTCTGAATTATCAGACCGGCGGTTGCTTATCTGTTTCTTCTCAGCCGAGGGCGGCAAGGAGCATGTCCCTGCCCTCTGCAAGCTTTTCCAGATCTGTCCCGGTCTGGTACTCCATGATGAAGACGCAGCTTTCCGGGAGCTGACGCATCGATGCAAAGGTCCTTGACCAGTCGATGCTGCCCTGCCCCATCGGCAGGTGAGCGTCGCAGGTACCGTCGTTATCATGCAGGTGCAGGGCGCAGAGCCTGCCGACAGTCCTGTCGATAACCTCGGGGATGTTCCAGCCGTTCATGTTCGCGTGCCCAACGTCGAGCAGGAGCTGCGCGCAGGATCGATCCCATCGAGCGCATGGATGAACTCCTCCTGGTGAACAGAGTCGCAGCGGGGCCGCCGATATTTTCAAAGGCGAGGGTTATACCCGCGGGCTTTGCCAAAGCGATAAGCTCATCAAGCAGCTGGTACGCATGATCCTTTGCCCGGTTCAGGCTGAAGAAAGAATCACGGTCATAGTATCCGGGGTGATAGACCATCTGCTTTATGCCCATGTCAACGCAAAATTCCAGCGTCTTCTTGTTCAGAAATGACGCGGCCTCACGCAGAGCCAGCAGCGGCGCGGCGGGGTTGACATCCCATGCGGGGGGATGCGCGCTCATGGGGACGTTTATACCCTTGAGCATCTTGACCTGCGCTGCCCAGCCGTTTTGATCGTGCTCCCATGCGTCGCCGTCCATCATAAGCTCGACCTCGGGCACGATGGAAGACAGCCGCCGGACATTTTCGAGCGGCGGATTGCAGAACAGAATAAACTCGGACGCCGAAATTCTCATAAAATTGCTCCTAAATTTTAATTCCAAAAGGCCGCGGCATATACTGCCGCAGCCTTTATGTTTTGCGGATGAATATTATTTCTTGGTGTTTGCGGCGGGCTCTGCGAGATATTCCTTCTTCTGCGTGAACCAGAACACAATGCCGAGGAGCGCCCAGACGATCAGGCATATCCACGACTGCTTGTACAGCGACGATGCCGTGCCGGGGATGATGAGCAGCAGCAGGAAGACGACGCCGCACAGAGCGCCAAGAATGCCGAACACTTTCATTCTGCTGTTGTTTTCGCGCTTTGCGAATTTCCACGCAGGCCATGCAGACGTAGGTGAACACGATGGAGGTACCGGCGGAGGTCATGTCGACGATCCAGCTGAGAGCGGTGCGTCCGAACCACGGTCCGATAAGGGCGATAGCGCCGACGAAGAAGGTCGCGTTCACGGGAGCGCCGGTGACGGCGGTGCGCTTGGCGAAGAACTTGGGCAGAGCCTTTCTGTTGGCCATAGCGGCGAGCAGACGGGTGGAGGCGATGAAGAAGCCGTTTATTGCGGAGAGCACCGCGCAGGCCATGGCGAAGCCGAGAATGTAAAGACCCGGTTTGCCGAGCGCCGTTTCGACAGCGGAGCCGGTCGCCCAGAACGGATTGGAGTTGAGGTACTCAGCCCAGGAGGCGTAGCCCTCCTGGCGCACGATGGCGGTGGTGAGAGTGGTGCAGGAGTACATGACCCATGCGGAGATTATCGTCATAACCATGAGCCTTGGTCTTGGCCTGGTCGAACTCAAACTCCTCGCACACCTGCGGGATAACGTCAAATCCGACGAAAGCCCACGGAGCCATCGAGAGGATGACGCCTATGCCGGACATGACGCTCTCGCCCTTGCTGCCCTCAAACAGAGGCTTCATGTAGCTGAAGTCAGCCTTGCCGGTCGCGATGATGATTATCGGGAAGACGAAGATGATCATGGTCTGCGCTATAGCAAAGGAAGGTCTGGGGAGACGAAAGCCACCTTGACGGCTTTGATATTGATGAACATGAAGATGCAGACGATGGCCATAGTGAGGATAATCTCACCGAGGTAAACATCGAAGCCACCGATGTTCCAGAGCTCCACGGACTGGAGGATCGTGCCGGGGAAGACATAGCGGGTGATAAGACCGATCGCGGTGCCGTTGAGCGGGATGAACGAAATGTATGCCAGGATGAGCCACCAGCCGCAGATGAAAGCGTGTCTCTTGCCGAACGCCTGCGTGGTATACTCAAATTCGCCGCCCTCGACGGGGTACTTTCTTATAAGGTAACCATAGCTCTGGGCAATGACCCAAGCCATGACAGCTGCGAGGAACAGTCCGATAACGGTGCCTATCGGGCCGAGCGGAGGGAAGGAACGAGTTGCCCGGCATTACGAAACAGCCCCAGCCGATTATGGAGCCTACCGCAACTGCCAGAACATCTATCTTGCGCATTTGCTTTTTCATTGTAACCCCTCTTTTTCAGTTAGAATCGATTTCGTGCACGACTGTGGTTATATATTAAGTTCTCATTTTCCATTTTTCAATAAATTATTATTGGGGCGTTTTGAGCAGACACGCACATACTTGGCGATTTTTGCGCGTGACGCTCATTTTTTGGCACCGGTACTGCGCGATCCTTTGTGTGATGTTTGTAAATCGAGGGGAAAATTTTTACAGTCGGGGGTCATTGCAAATGCACCTGGAAAGTGACATAAAAATAGCAAACATGTCAAATGAATGCTCAGTGTCGCAAAAATAATTCTGTTTCGTGCTTTCAGCGCATATGAAAAAGCCGCAGCGGCCTAACGCTGCGGCTTTAATGGTTTATGCTTAGTTGATCTTCAGCGTCTCCCAGAGGGTGTTGACATAGTCGAGCATATCAGCGTCGAGGCTGCGGTAGGCGTAGGCGCCGTACATGGCGTTGAAGTCTATCTCGGGATAGAGGATGGCCATGGTGTCCTTCGTCCATGACGTAGCTCTTGACGATCGGGCGCTGGTCGATGAGCGCCTGCAGTGCCTGCTGCCAGTCATTGCGGTCGGTGGTGTTGACGTCGATGTTGGCGCGGTACATGGCTGTGCCGAGCGCGTCGCGCGCATTGTTGAACTGCAGGATATTGCCGGCGTATTTCGGGTTCCACATCAGATCCCAGCTGCCCGTATCGGCCTCATCCACCACGTTGGCGTTGTAGATCACGCCCACGATGCCGTAGGTGTACGGCACAGTGTAGGTGTCGTCCGGGTCGTAGTACAGGCCGCGGAAATCCTCGGAAATATACTGATAGTTCGGGATGTTGTCGTAATTGAGCGGCAGGAGCATATCCTCAGCTTCCATGCGCGCGATCATGTAGTCCGACGGGATGACCACGTCGTAGTTCACGGCGCCGCTCTTGAGCTTGGCGTACATGTCCTCGTTGCTGGCGTAGGTGTCGTAGTTGACCTTGACGGGCACACCGTAGGTCGCCTTGTACCAGTCCTCGAACGCAGCGATGGTGTCAAGCGAATCGTCCGAACCGTCGGAGATATACTCACCCCAGTTGTAGACATTGAGCACGCGCGTCTCCTGCCGGCTGCTGTAGATGCTGATGCCGGCAATGAGCAGTGCGGCAGCAGTGAGATGCCCACGGCGGCGCGCACGGGGCGGCGGCTCTTGCCGCTGCGGGCGGCGCGGGCGGGCTTGCCCTCGCGCTTGGCGCGGCGGGCGTCGCGGATGCGCTGCGTGTCGTCTTCATCGACGAGGTTTGTCAGCAGCAGCAGCGCCAGAATGACAAAGAAAATGATCGTTGCCAGCGCGTACATCTTCGGCGTGACGGTTTTTTTCGTCATGTTGTAGATGCGGATCGGCAGGGTCTGGAAGCCGTTGCCCGCGGTGAAGTAGCTGATGACGAAGTCGTCGAGTGAGAGCGTGAAGGCCATGATCATGCCGGTGATGATGCCGGGCAGGATCTCCGGCACCTCCACGCGGAAGAACGCACGCACCGGCGTGCAGCCGAGATCCATCGCGGCCTCGGGCAGTGCACGGTCCATCTGCTGCAGCTTCGGCAGTACCTGCATGATGACATACGGCAGGCAGAACGTGATGTGCGCCGCGAGCATCGACCAGAAGCCGAGACTCGTGGACGCGCCGAGCAGCCGGCCGAAGAACACGAACATGAGCATCAGCGAAATGCCGGTGATGATGTCCGGATTCATCATGGGGATGTCGGTCGCCGTGTCGAGCGCGGCGCGCAGATATTTGCTGCGCAGCTTGTTCATGCCCACGGCGGCGGCCGTGCCCATCGCGGTCGAGACGACCGAGGCGATCACGGCGAGGATGAGCGTGTTTTTGAGCGCGTTGAGCGTCTCCCCGTCGCGGAACAGCTCCTGATACCATTTCAATGAAAAGCCGGAGAACACCGACAGGCTCTTTGCCTCGTTGAACGAGAACACCAGCAGGATCACGATCGGCGCGAACAGGAACACGAAGATGAGGGCGGTGTAGATTTTTGCAGCTCGTTTCATGTCACACACCTCCGTAGACGCGCTTGTTCGTGCCGCGCTTCATCAGGGCCATGGCGGCCAGCAGGATCAGCATGAGGATGAACGCGATCGCCGCGGCAAAGTGCAGGTTGTTCGCAACGTACTGCCCCTCAATAGCGTCGCCTATCAGATAGAACTTGCCGTTGCCAAGCTTCTGGGAAATGTAGAATGTGCTTATTGACGGGATGAGCACCATCGTCACGCCGGAGATGACGCCCGGCAGGCTCAGCGGGAAGATGACCCGCCGCAGCACGCTGAGGTTGTTGCAGCCGAGGTCGCGCGCGGCCTCGATCAGGCGCGTGTCCATCTTGGCCATGACCGAGTAGATTGGCAGGATCATATACGGGAAGTAGTCGTACACCATGCCGATGACGACGGCGGCCTCGGTGCCGATGATGTGCGCCTGACCGAGGTGCAGCGCGGAAAAGAGCACGTTGAGCAGGCCAGTGTCCTGCAGGATGGTCATCCACGCATAGGTGCGGATGAGGAAGTTCATCCACATCGGGATCATGATGAGCGTGATGATCGTCTTCTGCGTGCGCGGGGCTGCACGGGCGATGATATACGCGATGGGGTAGCCCATGAGCAGACAGATCGCCGTGGAGATGACGGCCAGCTTCACCGAGCGCCAGAAGATGAGCAGGTACGTGTGCACCTCGCACGTAGCGCCGCTGTCGTCGGTGATCGTGCTCACGGCGGTGAAAAATTTTGTCAGGTTTTCGGTCGTGAACCGGAAGCTCTCGTCCGTGAACGCATAGTAGGCAACGAACACGAGCGGCACGGCCACGAAGATGACCGCCCACACGGAATACGGTGCGAGCGCCAGGCGCTGCGCCAGTGAGGCGCGGCGGTTTTCGGTACGGATGCGGCTGCTCATTCGTCCGGCTCACTTTCCGCGTCCGAGAGCTCGTCCAGCTCGTTGCTGAACGAGGAGTAGTCGCCGTACATGCCCGAATACTCAGACTTTTTCATGATATGGATGGCGTCAGGCTCAATATACAGGCCGACCTCCGCGCCTTCGTCGACGTAGTCCGTCGTCTGGATCATCCACTTGAAGCCGTTGATATCGATGATGATCTCATAGTGCACGCCCATGAACGTGATGGACGTGACCGTGCCGCGCAGCATGCCCTTCTCGATGGGCACGATGTCCACGTCCTCCGGACGGATGACGACGTCCACATTCTCGTTTTTGGCAAAGCCCTTGTCCACGCACGTGAACGTGTGGCCAGAGAACGTCACGCTGAAGTCCTGCCGCATAATGCCGTCGACGATGTTGCTCTCACCGATGAAGTCGGCAACGAAGGCGTTTTCCGGCTCATTATAGATATCGATCGGCGTGCCGATCTGCTGGATCCGGCCCTCGGACATGACGACGATCGTGTCGGACATGCTCAGTGCCTCCTCCTGATCGTGCGTGACGAATACGAACGTGATGCCGGTGGCCTTCTGGATGTTCTTGAGCTCCTGCTGCATATCCTTGCGCAGCTTCAGGTCGAGCGCGGCGAGCGGCTCGTCGAGCAGCAGCACGCGCGGACGGCTCACGAGTGCGCGCGCGATGGCGACGCGCTGCTGCTGTCCGCCGGACAGGCGCGTGACGTTGCGGCGCTCAAAGCCCGTGAGCTTGACGAGCGCGAGCATTTCGTTGACCTTCTGCTCGATCTCGTCGCGCGGCAGCTTCTGCTCGCGCAGCGGGAACGCCACGTTTTCAAACACGTTCAGGTGGGGGAAGAGAGCGTAGCGCTGAAAGACGGTGTTGATGTTGCGCTTGTGCGGCGGGATGTCGTTGATGCGCTCGCCGAGGAAGAGAATGTCGCCCTGATCCGGCGTTTCGAAGCCGCCGATCATGCGCAGGGTCGTAGTCTTGCCGCAGCCGGACGGGCCGAGCAGCGTCAGAAATTCGTTGTCGTAAATGTCGAGGTTGATGCTGTCGAGAACGGTCTCGCCATCAAATTGCTTGGTGACGTTCCGGAGCTCAATGACTTTTTTCATGGCTGTGTTTCCCCCTTCGTGCACGAAAAAACGCCGCTGCATCAGCAGCGGCGCTTGTCTGAAAAGAGCTGTAAACATATGCCGATTGGGCGCGCAGCAGCCGTCCGCGGCCCATGCGCACCGTTCCCAACAGAATGTCTGTGTCTTGAGAGTCTATATAGCAAAGATTACTTTTACTACTCTTATTGACCATTTCACAAGTTTGGATGCTGAATAGCACCTGGTTTTAAGTGACCAACTTATAAAACTCGAGCTTTTAACTCAATCAATAAGGCAACAGCGGTTGGTGCTTTTTGAGTATTTACTTTGCTTCAACGGTCTCGGGCTCTGCCTTGGCGTTTGCAGCGGCGATCTTCTGGAGCTCCTCTTCCTCGAGCTGGCGGTAGGCGACCTTGCCGACAAAGGGTCTTGGGAAGCTCATCCCGGAACTCTATCTCCTTGGGCATGGCGTACTTGGCGATGTGCTTTGCGGCATAGGCCATGATCTCCTTGCGGGTCTCCTCAATTGCGGGGACGCCGGGCTTGAGCATGACGAAAGCCTTGACGCGCTGCATCTTGTAAGAATCGGGCACGCCGATAACGCAGCTCATCTGCACCTGATCGCAGGCGTCGAGGATGTTCTCGAGCTGCGCGGGGTAGACATTGTAGCCGGAGGTGATAATCATTCTCTTGCTGCGGCCCTTGAAGTAGATGAAGCCGTCGCTGTCCATGACGCCGAGGTCGCCGGTGTAGACCCAGGTCAGGCCGTCGTCGTGATTGCGGAGGGCTGCGCGGTCTCGTCGGGGTGATTGATGTACTCCTTCATGACGGTGGGGCCGGCGAGCAGAATCTCGCCCTCTTCGCCATAGGGAAGCTCCCTGTCGGTGCCCGGCTCGACGATCTTGATATAAGTATCCGGGAACGGCAGACCGATGCTGCCCTCCTTGTACATGTGCGTCGGGGTCAGGCAGCAGGCGGTGACGGTCTCGGTCGTGCCGTAGCCCTCCCGCACCTGAACGGTGGCATGGTGGTCATAGAGAAACTTATCGAACTTCTTCTTGAGCTCGATAGACAGCGAGTCGCCGCCGGAGAAAACGCCCTTGAGGCAGCTGAGGTCGGCCTTGCCCATGCTGGGCAGACGCAGCAGCGCTTCGTACAGCGTCGGGACGCCGGCGATGAAGTTGCAGCGGTACTTGGTGATGAGCTTGGAATAGCTCTGCGCGGTGAAGCGCGGGACAAGGATGCAGCGCCCGCCCTGCGAGAGCATGGTGTGGATGCACACGCCGAGGCCGAAGCCGTGGAACAGCGG
>VOFB01001486.1_pt1 | contig 16454 bp, 22 predicted proteins | sample 5384141 | NCBI WGS metagenome assembly VOFB01 (sample SAMN12384721, study PRJNA508395) | human gut metagenome | isolation source: healthy gut A | host: Homo sapiens | reverse complement strand
TGATATTCCTCATTTCTCCCTATTTATAAAATATGAAACACTTTCTATCAGGAAACAATTATATCAATACTTTTAGTATGATTCTGTTTTCCAGTATATCATTCAATTTGCCAGTGTACAGCAAAAATCGAACTTTTGCTCTGTTTTTCTGCAAAAACAAAGCACAGGACAATATTTTATCCCATGCTTTTGCTATGCTATGCTTTGCCTTTTTATTTTACACTGTTTATTTTATACCATACTGTTCACAATCGCATCCGCCAGTGCATCCAGCTCTTCCTTCTGGTCTGCATGCATTGCAGACTTGATGGTAAGTCCTGTATCAGTTGATCGTCATATCCTTCATTTCACTGATTTTCTCTTTAACCTGCTTTGCCGCTGTCGGTGCCCAGGTTCCGTTTTCCATAACTGCAACGGTCTTTTCTGAACAGCCAGTGCCTTCATATCCGGAAAGCAGATTTTCCATAACCGATAAATTCCGGCATTGTAAGTCGGTGCCGCAAATACCAGATGGCTTGCACGGAAAATTTCACTGATCAGCTCGAAACGTGCGCATTTTGAAACATCATACTAGCAATCTTTTCACGCCGCGCACTGCAAGTGCCCCTGCAAGCGCATCTGCCGCAGATGCCCTATTGCCACATGGATGCATACATGATCACAACCGCCTGATCTTCCGCTTCATAAGTACCATTTCTGGTATTTTTCCAGAATGTAAGAGAGATTTCTCTCCAGATTGGTCCGTGCAGGGGCAGATCACAGCGATCTCAAGTCCTGTAGCTTTCTTTAATAATGTCTGCACGGACGCACCGTATTTTCCAACAATATTTTGTGTAATAACGTCTTGCATCGTCCAGCCAGTCACGGTCAAAATCTACTTCATCCGCAAAAACATTGCCGTTTAATGCACCAAAGCGATCCGAATCCGTCTGCGGAAAACAGCACTTTGTCCACATCATCGTAGGTGACCATTGCCTCCGGCCAGTGCACCATCGGTGCCATCACAAAATGAAGCGTATGCTTTCCTGCAGATAAAGGTATCTCCCTCTTTCACCACAACAGAACGTTCAGAAAAAATCTGTTCCAAAGAACTGTTTCATCATACCAAATGTCTTTTGTATTTCCAACGATCTTTTACAGCCGGATATCTGCGTACAATATCACCGATCATCGCGCAGTGATCCGGTTCCATATGATTTACGATCAGGTAGTCTAATGTTCTTCCCTCTAAAGCAGCTTCCAGGTTTTCGAAAAACTGTCCCGCAACGGAAGCATCCACGGTATCAAAAAGGACGGTCTGTCATCAGCAGAACATAGGAGTTGTAAGACACACCGCGTTTGATTGGAAAAATATTTTCAAACAATGCCAGTCTGCGGTCGCTTGCTCCGATCCAGGTAATATCATCAGTAACTTTTCTTATGTTATACATATCCGTCTCCTTCTTTCTCTCCATTTCATAATTAGCTTTCCGGTGAAATCATACCACATACTTATCCATGTTTCAATGAACTGCATACAGATTTATAAAATGTTTATTTTCATCGTCTGCCATATCGCATATCTTTACTATTTTTTAATATACGTTTTTTCGGTGTATTGGTTGCCGTCTCATCCTTTATTTGTACCGGTTACTTTTGGCAACCTGCTCACGCTCTACCTTCTGTTCGATCTTGACATGGTACAGCAGACGGACTGTATCTTCCTGAATGTTTGCGATCATATCGTCAAACATGTCAAATCCTGCCATCTTGTACTCCCAGCGGATCTCTGTCCGTATGCCTGTAACCCGATACCCTGACGGAGCTGGTCCATATCATCAATATGATCCATCCATTTACGGTCAATGACTTTAACAGTACGACACGCTCTAATTCACGGAACTGCTCCGGCTCTGGGAACTCTGTCTCTTTTGCCTCGTACAGTTTCACTGCACGCTCTTTTTAAGAGATGTTTTTAATTCTTTATTATTCTTAACACTGTCCACATCAGCAGCATTTACAGGCTTAACGGGATAATATCCGTCAGAAGCTGGTTTAACTCGTTTAAATCCCACTCTTCTTTCGGTAATTCAGAAGAAATACAGGTATCCACGCAGCTCTCCACACGGTCTGTGATCATCTTGAAGATCACATCGCGCATGTTCTCGCCGTTTAATACACGCATACGCTCTGCGTAAATGATCTCTCTCTGATCATTCATAACCTGATCGTACTCAAGCAGGTTTTTACGGATACCGAAGTTGTTGCCCTCGATCTTCATCTGTGCCTTCTCGATAGCAGATGTTAACATCTTATGTTCAATCTGCTCATTTTCCGGAACACCTAATGTATTAAAGATATCCATCAGTTTTTCAGAACCGAACAGACGCATCAGATCATCCTCAAGAGAGATAAAGAACTGGGATTCACCCGGATCTCCCTGACGTCCGGAACGTCCACGCAGCTGATTGTCAATACGTCTTGACTCATGACGCTCAGTACCGATAACTTTTAATCCACCGGCTTCCTTCGCATCATCATCCAGCTTGATATCGGTACCACGGCCAGCCATGTTGGTTGCGATCGTTACCGCACCGTGCTGTCCTGCTGCCGCTACGATCTCTGCCTCAAGTTCATGGAACTTCGCATTTAAAACAGTATGCTGGATTCCCTCTCTCTTTAACATTGCACTGATCGTCTCGGATACATCGATCGTGATCGTACCAACCAGTACCGGCTGTCCTTTGCATGTGCAGCTTTTACTTCCTCGACAACTGCATGATATTTTTCTTTCTTGGTCTTATAAACAGCATCCTGTTTGTCCACACGGATGACTGGTCTGTTGGTCGGGATCTCGATAACATCCATACCATAGATATCACGGAACTCTTTTTCTTCGGTCAGGGCAGTACCTGTCATACCTGATTTTTTTTCAAATTTATTAAAGAAGTTCTGGAACGTAATCGTTGCAAGCGTCTTGCTCTCACGTTTTACTTTTACATGCTCTTTTGCCTCGATTGCCTGATGCAGACCGTCTGAATAACGGCGTCCCGGCATGATACGTCCGGTAAACTCATCAACGATCAGTACCTCATCATCCTTTACAACGTAATCCTGATCGCGGAACATCAGGTTGTGTGCACGCAAGGCAAGAATCACATTGTGCTGGATCTCAAGGTTCTCTGCATCTGCAAGGTTGTCGATCTTGAAGAACTGCTCAACCTTTTTCACACCTTCCTGTGTCAGGCTGACAACCTTGTCCTTCTCATTGACAAGGAAATCTCCGGTCTCTTCCTGCTCAATACCCATGATGGCATCCATCTTGGAATACTCCGGTACATCCTCACCACGTTTCATCTGCTGTGCTAAAATATCGCATGCCTCATAAAGACGGGTGGATTTACCGCTCTGTCCGGAAATGATAAGTGGTGTACGCGCCTCGTCGATCAATACGGAATCGACCTCATCGATGATTGCATAATGGAGTCCTCTCTGAACAAGCTGCTCCTTGTAAATAACCATGTTGTCCCTCAGATAATCAAATCCAAGTTCGTTGTTTGTCACATAAGTGATATCGCAGTTATATGCCTCACGACGCTCGTCATTGGTCATGGAGTTTAAAACCACTCCGACTTTTAAGCCGAGGAACTCATGGATCTGTCCCATCCACTCAGAGTCACGCTTTGCAAGGTAATCATTGACTGTTACGATGCACACGCCCTTGCCCTCTAAGGCATTTAAGTATGCAGGCAGTGTGGAAACAAGTGTCTTACCTTCACCGGTCTTCATCTCTGCGATACGTCCCTGATGTAAGATAATACCACCGATGATCTGCACGCGGTAATGCTCCATTCCAAGCACACGTTTTGCTGCTTCACGGACGGTTGCATATGCCTCCGGTAAAAGATCATCCAGTGTCTCTCCCTTTTCCAGTCTCTCTTTATATTCTTTTGTCTTGTCTCTTAATTCTTCATCGGACAGTGCTCCCATGGCGTCACGGTATGACTCCACTTTGTCAACGAGCGGGTAAATTCTTTTTTAACTCGCGTTCGCTGTGTGTTCGAATAACTTTGTAAATGCGCTCATAAAAACTCCTATTCCTGGCTGTTTTTCTCAAATTTGCAAGTCTGTTTTCCGTCCTTTTGCAGGCTAAGCCTTGCACAATATCGTTATTGTAACACTTTTTCGTGTATTACCACAACTAAAATAGGGGTAAACGTTTTGTGAATTTTTTATTAACGCAAAAAAAAGTCCTTGCACTGCTGCACGCTTGTGTTTATACTCTTACTGAATCGCACGCGATGGCACACAGGATATGATCTACAACAAAGGAGGAATCTGATATGACTTATTCTTATAAAACAAAAGGAACCTGTTCCACACAGATCGACTTAGAACTGGACGGAAACATTGTTCATAACGTAAAATTCACCGGCGGCTGCAACGGCAACCTGCAGGCAATCCCAAAATTAGTGGAAGGCCTTACCGTGGAACAGGTGGAAGAAAAAATCGGCGGCATCCGCTGTGGCGGACGTCCTACTTCCTGCGGCGACCAGCTTGCAAAAGCGTGCCGTGAAGCATTAGAGGCGTCCCAAAACCAGCAAGCATTGAAAAAGACAGGCTGCAAACACAGCCTGCCTTTTCTTTTTACGATGACTAAATATTCACGAAACATACATTCCATGCTTCCCTTTTCATCATGGCTCCTGCAGTACCGGCTGTATCTGTTTTTCCCTGCAGCGCCGCCTCGATTGTTTCGGAAGCAGTTCCATCTTCGCGACCATGGAATTCGGCTTGCTCTTATAATTATCCTGTCCAAATGGCACAAAATAAATATTTTTCATATTCATCAGCATACCGATATTTTAAAACCGGCTCCAAGGGCATCGTTTGTGGAAATCGCAATGACAAGCGGTTTACCGTTGCGCATATGCGCCTTTGCCGCCATCAGCACCGGCGTATCGACGATTCCCCGGTCAGTTTTGCCGCAGTATTTCCGGTACACGGCGCGATCACCATAATATCAAGGAAATTGTTCGGTCCGATCGGCTCCGCCGCACAGATGGAACGTATCCCTTCATTTCCCGTGATCTCACAGATCCCCTCCACATATTCTTTGGCACTGCCAAACCTGGTATCGCAGGTCTGTGCATTGAATGAAAAAATCGGGATCACATTTGCCCCCATCTCACAGAGATGTTCCACCGCTTTTTCGCCTTTGCAAATGTACAGAAAGATCCTGTGATTCCAAAACCGATATTATACTTATCAAAATCCATCTGACATTTCCCCCTGTTTTTCCTTCAAAATAAACCGCTCTACGGAGCGTTCCAAAATATACGCACTCTCTTTCGGCGCATATTTTCCCGGGATTCAAGCACATGGTCCGCATGGATGCCGTATTCCCTCGCACATGCAAAATCTGTACCGCCCTCCCCGGAGGCAATATCCACAATATATGCATCTCTTGGAAGTTCCCGGATAATCTTTCCGTGACCACAAGCGCCGGAACCGTATTGACAACCATCGCCGCCCCATTGCCTCCTCCGGTCCAAACGCAAAATCCACCGCATAAAAACCATCACCTTTTGCCTCTTTGCGTGCTTCCTTCCTTCTCGCAAGCACAGTCACACGCGCGCCAAGCGCCCCAAGTCTCTTTGCAATCGCTTTTCCACAATATCCGTATCCCGTCACAAGCACTTTTGCCTCATCAATATTATACGGACTTTTTTCCACAAGCTCTGCGATCGTTCCCTCCGCCGTCGCCACGGCATTTTCCTCCGTCACAACCGTATCTTCCATAAAATCCAGGAAATGAATATCTCTTCCGGTTAAAAGTTCCCTCTGCTCTGTAGAAAAGCATCCTCCCATCACCAGTGTTTTCTTTTCCAGATTTTTATTTAATATATCATAAAAAAGATCTCCTGCTCCGGCACTTTCTGCACCGGAATTGGAAGGATCAGTACATCTGCCTTATCCAGAAAACGTTTCAGCTTCTCTAACTGCTGCAATGCCGTCTCACGGTTTCTGATATCGGGCAGCGCACATTATGACCTTTCTTTGTCAGTATCTCAGCAAGACACACCTGACGCATATCGCTGATCAGAAGAATTGTCTGTCTGTTCATGCAAACTCCTTTACGCTCCCTTCACATTATTATATGAAGGTTCTGTTTCTGCCGTTCCAGATTCGTCTTCCCGTTCCTGTCAAACTTTCATTGAACTTTGGGTTTTGAGTCTCATGTCAAACATTTTTTCCGTTTTTGTTTTTATTTTCTGTGCTTTTTTATATTTTCTGAATTTTCATTAATTTTATGTAATTTTTAATTATCTTTTTTTTTTACATTTTATCTATTTTCTTATTGACAAACATATTTTATCAGATATAATCAAATTACAAAATAACAAAAAGAGATACGAAAGAAAAACAAAAACGGTTGCAGAGACGAAGCAGCCAGAAAGGAAGGTACAGACCACCAGAGGGATAATGATTTGCCCTAGACGATACTAAGAAAGAGAGGTACAAACCACCAGAAAGATAACGATTTACCCCAAACGATACTAAGAAAGAGAGGTACGGACCACCGAAAACATAAGCGCATTCGTTTTTTCATTCAAAAGAGGAAAGAAAACATGACGGTCCTAAGAAAGGATTTATGAATCAGTATCAGACGAGATTCTCAGATATGATACGATATCAGGAGTCATAAGAATAACAGATCCGGATTGAAGATAAAGCGGAGAAGTACAAACGAATCTGAGACAAGCTCAGAAAAATACAGATGAATTGAGGTATAGTCCCATGGACGAAAATAGTTTAGAAGGCGGCATCGCATGAATGAATTCCATACGGTGTCGCCTTCATTGTGTGTCACAGCATTTTGGACTGTACGCTGCATATACTCTCCTGCAGACGGAAATAAAATTCCGCCGCAGGTTTCTTTTTATAACTGGGTCACTACAAAATATCATAGATCGCACGGATCGCATTTTCAAAATCTGCATTGCTGACACCAATGATAATGTTCAACTCGGAAGATCCCTGGTCGATCATTTTGACATTAATGTTGGCGTGTGCCAGTGCGGAGAAGATCCTTCCTGCTGTTCCGCGGGTAGATTTCATTCCACGTCCAACGACTGCGATCAATGCCAGATCTCCCTCTAACTCGATGCTGTCCGGATGTGCCAGACGATGGATGGCAGAAATAACGGACTGCTCTTTTCCTTCGAACTCCGGCTGATGCACAAAAATTGTCATCGTATCGATACCGGATGGCATATGCTCAAATGAAATTCCATTTTCCTCAAATGCGGATAAAACTTTCTTCCAAAACCAACTTCGAGTTCATCATATCCTTATCAATATTGACAGAAACAAAACCTTTCTTTCCGGCGATACCCGTGATCGTGTATTTCGACTGATGACAGGTACTCTCAACAATCCAGGTTCCTGCATCTTCCGGCGCATTGGTGTTACGGATATTGATTGGAATACCGGCTTTGCGGACCGGGAATACCGCATCCTCATGCAGTACGCTTGCTCCCATGTAAGAAAGCTCTCTTAACTCGCGGTAAGTGATCGTCTTGATCGTTTCTGGATGGTCGATGATCCTTGGATCTGCAACCAGGAAACCGGATACGTCTGTCCAGTTCTCATAACAGGTTGCATGTACGGCTCTTGATACGATAGATCCGGTGATATCAGAACCGCCTCTTGAAAATGTGCGGACACTTCCGTCCGGATTAGCACCGTAAAATCCTGGAATTACTGCGCGCTCGATCTTTGCAAGACGTTTACTGAGTACCTTATCTGTCTTTTCTGCATCAAAGTTTCCCTCTTTATCAAAGAAAATAACTTCAGCATCTACAAACTCATAGCCAAGGTAATTCGCCATGATGATACCATTTAAATATTCTCCACGGGAAGCTGCGTAATCCACACCGGCTTTATTTTTAAAATTCTCTGCGATTTTCTTGAACTCATCTTCTAACGATAATTTCAAATTCAGACCATTGATAATTGTGTCATAGCGGTCCTTGATCTTCATGAGCGGCACACGGAAATCTTCATCTGCCTCCACCAGGTCATAACATGCGTATAACATATCAGTAACCTTGGTATCTTTGGAATTTCTTTTTTCCCGGTGCACTCGGAACTACATATCTTCTCTCTTTTATCTGCGTTGATAATTTTACCAACCTTTGCAAACTGTTCTGCACTTGCAAGAGAGCTGCCGCCAAATTTCACAACTTTAATCATTTTCTTCTGAACCTCCACTTACTTTCGCGTGTAAGAAAACACCCGATACTATCCATATAATGAATATATATTATCATAAATGCAGTTTCCGTCAAATGATTTTTCCGATTTTTAGTTCCATGGAATCAAAAATTTTTTGTATTTTCTATATTATGTCAACTTTTCATTACCTGTACTTATAAGTACTTTAAATTCAGGTAATACCAACCGGTCCTATCAGCACTTCGCGCGCTACAAAAAGCGACAGATCCGGTCTCGTCGCCATCTTCCATTTCACCAGTGTAAGCTGCATATCTGTGATTTCAATTCCGGTAATGCCATACGGATGCACGCAGCTCCCGGCATTCAGGTACAGACTGCCGTCTGCCGGCAGCCTTGGACGGTGGGAATGTCCGGCCGCCAGATAGCAGTCATGCTCTTTTGTCCAGTTATCTAAACATTTTTCATATTTTAAGGTCTTTTTATAATTCCGCGCCGCACTCGTCGGATCACTGACGCCAAAACGCTCTAACGGTTTCCAGAAATACCGCACCAGAAAACGGGATAATTTCCAGCAGACTGAGTTAAAAAAATCTGCCTGATGCCCGTGGATCATGCAGATATCCCTGCCTCCCTCACAGTTATCTAAGATCATTGCTTCCCCTAACATGCCTTTCATTTCCATATTGTGATTTCCGTAAATGCGGTATATCCGGCACTGTTTCTGCAGTGTTTCAAACCGGCAGTAGACATCCTGATGACTCTCCTCAATGCGGGAAAGATGCCTGTTTTCCCACAATTCCTCCCCGTCACCGAGTTCAAAATAGGTGAAACCATGCGCGATATAGTAGTTTAACGCCGCCATATACAGATGCTGGTTTCTCAAGAAATTATCATTTGCCCCTCCCTCTCCCCGGTGGCAGTCGCTGATGATGATATAACGGCTGCAACTGTTAAGCGGAAGATGGACTGCTTCTGAAAGCGCTTTATCGATCCGCATCTGACAGGAAAAGGGCGGATATCTTTTCTTATTTTCCATGCTTCCATCCCCGCATCCGAAACGCATGTTTCAAACACCACGGAAGCTGATAGTATAAAAATAAAAGACGGTCAGGTGCAGCAATAAACGGATGTGTGAACAGACGGTAAAGGAAACAGCAGAAACAGTTCCAAGCCTGCACCATGCAGCGCCAAACGGACGCACAGAATTTGTGTTTCATATAGAAATCCATTCTGACATAAACTTCATTACGGCAGATCCGGTATTTATTCCCCGGTATTTTTCCTTTCGCCCGCTTTAATCCCTCAAAAATGCTTCTGCCATGCATTCATTCTGAAACCGTATTGTCGTCACCAATATCAGATCCGATGGTCTCGAAAATGTCCCCATCCCAAATCCGGTCAGCCACCAGTGCCGCTTCTGCAGGAAATAAACTTTTTCCGCCTGCGGTCTAGCCTGCACTGGATAAACGGCATATCCTGATCTTCCACCGCCTCAAAATGGGCGATCCTGTAATATCGTTCCGGGACGACCTTTCCCGCATGATATACGCCAACCTCTCCTCCGGTATTGATGCCATACTGCCCCTTCCAGAATTCGATCAGCCAGGTTTCGCCAGCATAATCAAAATAGATAGGCAGTGCATCAAACACCATGCCTGCTCCCACTGCTGCCCTGTCGTAAAGCGCCTCATACCCCTGTTTTCTCTGCCACGCATCTTCCCTCGACGTGAACACGTCTTCACACGGCACATAACAAAAGCCGAATGGTTCTGCGAGTTCATTCAGAAGCTGAATTTTCTCTACATCACACATCCGGCGTATTTTCTCTTACTTTTTTCTCTTTTTACCGTGATGATCACTGCTGCAATCAGTAAAACAAGCAGGATCACCACAATACATCCAATTTTTATCACATTAAAATCTGGCATTTTTCCCTCCTGCATATTTTTTTTCAGAAATTCACATCCTGTACTATAAGATATGCAGGGAAAATTGGTTTGGCATCAGAATCAGCGCCTATACATACTTCTTTAAAGTAGCACGCACTGCGCCCACCCCGGCGATCAGTTCTTTAAAATACTGCACCGTCAGTCCGGCAAGATCGGCCTCATAAAGATCCACACCAAAGATAGCACGGTTTGTCAGTAATGGCCGGATCGTTTCTTCCACATCTGTATCACCAAGCCGGATACCGGCAACAACCGGACAGACGGCCTCAAGCAGCGGATCCGGGCTTAACTCAAATTTTTCACCATTATCATCGACTGCCATGAGATACCGCATCCATCCCGCAAATACCAGTGGGATCAATTTTAAGTTTTTGATATCCTTATCTTCAGATGCCAGATAATTTTTCACGGTCTCCCCAAAGCGGATTGCAAGTTTCTGTGAAGTATCTGTGGCAATACGCTGTGGTGTATCCGGCATAAATGGATTCGGTATGCGGACATTTAACACGGTATCAATAAACTCTTTCGGATCAAGGATACCCGGATCCACAACGACCGGAAGTCCCTCGGTATATCCGATTCTCTCCACCATTTTCCGAAGCTCTGCATCTTTCATTTCATCGGAGATCTTTGTGTAGCCAAGCAGACAGCCAAACACTGCAAGAGCCGTGTGAAGCGGATTCAAGCAGGTGCAGACTTTCATTTTTTCCACCTTGTCAACGGTTGCGCGGTCGGTAAACATGATGCCGCCCTTTTCCAGCTCTGGGCGTCCGTTCGGGAACCAGTCCTCGATCACTAAATATTCACATTCCTCTGCATTCACAAATGGAGCTACATAGGTGTTTTTGGATGTAACGACCGGATCAAGCCCATCGATCTCATCTTTCTTTAAGATCTCTTCCACGGAAGCATCCGGTCTCGGCGTGATCTTATCGATCATAGACCATGGGAACGAAACCTTTTCCCTGTCATTGATATAGTTTACAAAATCTTTCTCTGCAAGACCGTTTTCTGCCCATTTTTCGGCAAATGTATGGATTGCCGCATATAATTTATCCCCGTTATGGGAGCAGTTATCCATGGATACCATGGCGATCGGAAGCTGTCCGTTTTTAAAACGTGTGTATAAAAGAGATGCAACTTTTCCGATATAGCTTGCAGGTTTCTCCGGGCCGGCTGCAAAATCGGCAGCGACTGCCGGAAGCAGTTCTCCTTTTCCGTTTGCCAGACTGTATCCCTTTTCTGTGATGGTAAAGGATACCATCTGCAAGGACTGTTTGCAGAAAATCTCTTTTAATCTGCCATACTCGCCCTCATTTTCCGAATCGAGGATACAGGACTCCACAACAGAACCGACAACTGTTTTTTCGACGCTTCCATCTGCCTTTAATGTGACAAGAATGGAATAATCATCATGCGGACGGTTCATTTTTTCAATGATCTCATAATCAAAACCTTCCGCTACGATCAGGCCTGTTTCCATTTCCCCTCTGTTTAAGATATTCTGCATTACATTTGCCTGAAATGCACGGAAAATATTTCCTGCACCAAAGTGAATCCAGCACGGATTTTCTCTGGTTGCCTCTGTTACTGCTGCACGGTCAAACTGCGGAAGCTGATATCCCTTTGCTTCCCACTGTGCCCTGTCTTTTAAACCAAGTGTACTTAATTCCATAGCTTTTCCTTTCTCTCCATTGTTCAACGTTTTTTTGATATGTTTATTATAAGTGAATCCCCTTAAGACATCCAATAGAGTTGCTTGTTGTTCACATTGCAAAATTGCGATTCTGTGATAAATTTTTATATCAGATCGTCACTTTTTCCTTATATTTGAAATATTTCAGAGGATTTTACCATGCGCAGACAATTACAGTCTCCTTTCTAATGAAAGACAGTACATGCTGTCAAAAGATTTTGAAATTTACTATTATAATGACAACCACTTTTTATGGCGTGACAGATCACACCCACGATTACTATGAATTCTATTTTTTCTGGAGGGAAATGTAACGATCTCCATTGAAAAGGAACATCATCATCTGAAACCGGGGGATATGGTCTTCATTCCCCGGGTATTCACCACCATGTGTCCAGTGTGGGGAAACACTTCCCCTATCAGCGTTTTGTTTTCTGGATCAGTCAGGATTACTGTCAGAAACTGAAAGAATTGTCCAAAGACTATGTTTATCTGATCGAACATGCACAGAATACCCATCATTTTATTTATCACTATGATGTCGTGGCTTTCAATGCGCTTTCCGCAAAGATTTTCCGGCTGATCGAGGAGATCCATGCGGACCGTTTTGGAAAAGCTGCCAAGATCGAGCTCTGCGTGAACGATCTGATGCTCCACATCAACCGGGCTGTCTATGAGGCAGAACATCCTGCAGCCCGCAAAGATGCCTCTGGTCTGTATGACGGCATCCTGCAATACATTGAGTCCCATCTGGATGAGGATCTCTCCTTAGACAGCCTCTCCAAAGCTTTTTTGTGAGCAAATACCATATTTCCCATATTTTCAAGGATAACTTTGGAATATCCGTCCATCAGTATATTACTAAAAAGGTTATCCATGTGCAGGGATGCCATTCTCAGCAATGAAAATATCACAAAGATTTATCTGATGTACGGATTTAAAGATTACACCAGTTTTTTCCGTGCATTCAAAAAAAGAGTATGGCATCTCACCCAAAGAATATAAGGAACTTTATGCGCAGAAACCGCAGTAGAATCTACCGCTCTGTTTTAGTATTAGAGGGAACCCATGGGCATTTTTTTTTTGCAACTTCGCTGTTATAATGCTCCAATTCCCTCATCTGTTCTACGATATGGTTCATATCCATGCGCTCCACCAATTTTTCAATGATTTCCACACCCTCTTTTGCAAGTGTTTCCCTCGCTGCTTCATCTGCAATGACCGGTGTACTCATGTGGTCTTTTTTCTCGCCAAAATAATAACCGATCGCAGCACTCTGATATGCCAGTCCGAAAATATCCTCAAATCCGGCACAGGACTGCGGCTCGTTATGCGCATACTCCGTTGTGAGCGGCACGTCACTTAATCGGTTCATTTTCTGATAAGCTCCCACTGTAATTGCGTGGAAACTGTCCATTGATGTAAAAATATCCCTTGCATTTTTCATCATCTGCATGGTGAGGTCCATATATAAAATCGGCACTCCGGTCTCATCAAAGAAATCCCGCACCATCGGACTGCATGTCATATGTGCCGGGCCGTGAAAACTGATGTAGATCTGGCGTTTGAATCCCTGGCGCAACAGGCTGTTTGCCACCGCCATCAAATAGTCGATTCCTTCCCGCACACTCACCTGGACGGTTCCCCTGCCGCTTGCCGTTGCGCCTGCGTAAAAATACGGAAGTCCTGTCAATACCAGCCCGTCACACGCCTCTGCCATCTCCAGTGCAAATGCCTCACTGATGGTGGTTTCTGAATCCAGTGGAAATCCCCGTGCATCTCTACCGTTCCGACCGGTACAATGATAATGTCATTTCTGGAAAGATATTCTTCCACCTCATCATTTAACATTCTAGGTAATATTCTTGTTCTCATATGTTTCCTCCTGTTTTGAGGGATGTGGTATGTTTTCGGCTATCCCTCTTTTTTTCTTATAAGTGAAATAATTTTTCTGCATTTGTACGGCAGATTTTTTCATAGGCACTCCGGCTGAGTCTTCCTGCGTGTTCCTGCTCATCCAGCCAGTTTCAAGCGGAAATGTCATTTCACAATTTGCCATATCTGTTCCAAACAGCAACCGGTCCTGATATTTTTCCAGAAAAGCCAGCCCAAATTCTTCGTCACGCATGATTGCACATCCGCCACTGTTTGCGGACAGATCTCCATATAAATTTTCATAGGTTTCAAACAGATATGGCAGTCTGCCGCCGGGACATACAGCTCCCTCTCCCCATTTCATCCGTTCCTTTGGGGTCGCCGGTGCATCTTTTGAAATTTCATGCCAGAATGGCTGACTGTGCCCGATGAACTTTAATCCTTTATAACGCTTTAAATTTTCCTCCAGCAGCAGGGAGCCCCGGCCCGTCCACAACCCCATACTGAAAGCCCTCTTTCGGACTCATGTGAAAAGAACAGGTAATTTTAATTCTTCTGCCACCTCAAATACACTCTGTAAAAATGGAGCATCCAGCCTCTGGTTTACCATCAGTTCCCCGATTCCGACCGCACCGCTCTCTTTACAGGCTAAGATCCGTTTATACACATCTGTCTGGTTTTTGCATCCATTGCATCCAGTGGAACTTCTTGGGAACTGTTCACAGATGCGTTTACACTCCTCATTTGCTGCAACCAGGATCTGCTCATTTTCCTGTTCGCCGGAAGATAACACGATTCCTGTTCACCAAGCTCCTCTAAGTGCGGCAGCATCTGTACCCGCACTGGAAAGGAACATGGTCTGTTTTTCGATACTGCTGTAATGTCAGATGAAGATGAATATCAATTTTTTTTTTTCAATCTAATCTCCTCTTTACTATTCACGTCTTTGTTTTAATTTCCGCATACATTTCTTTTTGGTCTGTTCCCTTATCCAGATTAAAGATTGCGCCGATACCAATGGGTTCCAGCACACAGGTCAGCACCGGGATCAATGCCACTAACATGTGATATTGTTTATGGTTGCATCTGACTGCCACACATTTCCAGAAATATATCCGATCGCTGGGTCCGAAGGGAAACCTGCGGAAGCAATGGTGGAACCGATTTACGGCTGGTAAGGGAATACATCGGAAATATCGCCTTCATGGAACTCACTGTAATCCAGACAGTCTGTGACAAGCGCCCAGATCAGCATGGTAAATACGGTCTGTCCGATCATTGCCAGTACATTCAGTACCGAATAAACATAAACGTTTGGTATTTTTACGGCAAAAATGATTACACTGAGCACGGTACCGCTGATTACGCCAAACATCAATGTCGTTTCTTCCAAACTTTGCAACCAGTTTTGGCACAAGCGGGAAACAGATGATACTGATCGGCACACTTGCAAGACTAAGCAGAGTCATTGCAGAGGTATTTCCATAGTACTTTGAATACATAACTTCTAATCTGGTTTTGAACCGAGATGATATACTACTTCCAATGGTTGCAACCCATGACACCGATCAGTGGCTCATACGACTGCTTTCAACACATTTCCATAATTGAACTTTTCTGTATTCTGTTTCTTTCCTCACGACACGCTCTGTCGTTAAATGTAACAGCAGGCAGTAGCAGACCTCACTTAAAATTCCAAAAATAACTGCCAGAAGTGTAAATCTTTTCCGGGATAATGTTGCTTTCGCTGTCAAAACAGACTACCGGCACAAAGGATAACGCTGCAATCCCACAAATGTTCCTGCCAAGCCCTCTTTGCCCTTGAGAGTTTACTTCCGGTCAATCGGATCTGTGCTGACCACACTTTGCCACTCGCACCACAAAACGGCACATGGAAGTTCCGGTATAGCTCATCCATATAAGACATACACAAAAGCGTTTAATTCCACGCATGAAGTGCAACACCTTCAAACGGCACTTTGACAAAGCACACCTGACAACGCCAGCGGTATCATAAAAATTTTAATCCACGGTTTGAATTTATCTCCCTGATTTTCAAGCATCCAACTGGTCCGGAAAAGAACCCATGATCGGGTCATTTACTGCATCCCAGAGTCTCGCTGCAAGCGAACAGGAACCCATCCACGCCGGACCGATTCCCAGCACATAAGTACAAAACGTCATATGCGTCTACAAATAAATTGACAAAAACTGCCCGCCATATCTCCAAACACATATCCGATCTCATCCCTTTTGAAAAGGGTCTTACATTTCTTTTATTCATAAATTTTTTCTCCTTCTGGTATTTGTACGCGCGCATTGGTTTTGTGTCTGTACATTTCACAAGAACCGATATCCTTATGATACATTTTCGCTTTTATTGCAATTTAAATTGCATTTATACCAAAATACATTGCATATCTTACATTTATTGTGCTACAATATTTGTAGGATTGTATAAATATAACAAATCAGAACAGGAGTTTTTATGAAATATAGCCAAATGAAACGTTTTTAATGGAACATAAGGATTCGATGAAGCCTCCGTATATTTCCACGCTCGATGGCATCCTGACTGCCGGTGGGGAATTGATCGGATACCAGGAACTGGAAATGGACAGCCCCTATCTGGATGTACATGAGGGATACCAGTTACACGAAAGACTATGTAACCCTCCACAGCCACGAGTTTGCAGACTTCTTTTCTGCCGCAG
>VOFB01004635.1_pt1 | contig 16455 bp, 32 predicted proteins | sample 5384141 | NCBI WGS metagenome assembly VOFB01 (sample SAMN12384721, study PRJNA508395) | human gut metagenome | isolation source: healthy gut A | host: Homo sapiens | reverse complement strand
AGCACCGTTCAGTTACGTATTGCTAGCATTAGAGTAGAACCAGTACGAGAAATGCTTTGTCCATATAAGACATGTCTTTCTGCATCAATTTTGGTTTCTTTCGCTCATGCATATACAAGCGTAATCAGAGGTAATTTAGCTTCGTCAGCACCAATAGCTTTGGTCTGAGCCTGCAAAGCATATACAGCTACCTTACCAGAATTCAGTGCCGGTATCTTTTCTGCATCTGCATCCATTGCAACTTTAAGATAACGTTGTCCGTCTTCGGTTACGACATCTGATTTCTTTATATTAGCAGTTGGATCCATTGCAGCAGCACGAAAACTGGATAATAATCCTTATCGCCTGAAAGGAATTTCGGGCTTTCAATCTGGCCATTGAAACGCTAGCCGGATTCATGTGGTAATATGCCCAGATTTGCGGAGTAATATAAGAAAGTGTAGGATTAGACTTATATGTTTCACCGGTTTCTGACGGTTTAGCGTACGCATTTTGAGACCATGCATTATAAGTCAAGTTGTTAGCTTTCAATGCAGAGATTCCACCCACATAGCAAGTGGGCTCAAATACTAATCCCTTCAAAGGTATAGCGTCTATGACAGAGAATTCACCAGTAACTTCTTTACCGTTTTCGATCGTTACAATTCTATATCCTGTAACGACTCCTTTTTCATCAAGGATAGCAGTAATAGATCCTTTTGCGGTCTCAGGAATCGCAACAGAAGTTTTTTGCCATCATAATAAACATAGCCATCTTTTACAGTCAGTAACAATGGATCAAATTCCTTATACGTCGGAATTTCAGGGATTTCAGGAATGTCGATAGTACCAGAACTAACTTCTTTACCATCCTTCTTCAAAGTAATCTTACCATCCTTTGTCACATCAAGAGTATACGATGGCAATTCTTCAGGCATTGGTATAGTGTACTCTTTACTATCCGCACCAGTCACTGTTAATTTGCCTGTAGATGCATCATACACCACAGACTTCACATAGCCTCCCACTTGAGCTTGCAATTCCGAGAGTTTTTTCAATTCCATCGACTCTGGCATTTACCGCATCAATGTCATCATCGTAGTCTTTACAACCTACGAACGATGCTTTCTTCATAACTACTTAAAAATTACATTAATAATATATTATTAAACACTAAGTTCAAATAATATTCGCCCGTTACTTTGTAGGTAACGGGAAAGCATACATTTTCCACTCCGACAGAAGCGTCTGCGGACCATTTTCAATGAATAAGTTATGAATATTTTTAACCCCTGCTCTCAGACGATGGCAGAGGGAGGGAAATCTTTGCAAAAATTAAAGACCAAGGCGTGTTCTTCACAAAAAATCCGCAGTTTTGTTTGATGTGTTTCCTTTTTTTAGTTGTTTATTAGAAATAATATCTTTTTTGTTTGCATGTTTTCCAAAATATGTCCATATTTGCAGCGTGTTTTCTTCCCGTTACCTACAAAGTAACAGTTCTCTAACTCAAGAACTTACATGCACCACAATCCTTCTTTAAGGAAGAGATAGACCACTACATTCGCTTCATCAATTTTCTTATTCTTGAAAGGTTTCAGATAAGTCTCTGTGACAGTGATAGATGAATGTCCCATAGCTTCTGAAATGACACCGGGGTGCACCTCACAATAATAAGCCATCGTAGCCCATGTGTGACGCGCTGTATATGAACTCACATCAGAAGTCAGTCCCAGCACCTGTTTCAAAATCATTAACTGATAATTAAAGTTGCGCAATGCCAGCTGGTATTCCTTATAAGCAGCTTCCGTTCCCTCCTTGCTGGAAATCAACGAAAAGAAGATAGGGAGAAGCAGGATCGGTATTCATATACCGTTTGATCAATTTCACCGCTTCCGGCAAAAGAGTCACAGTCAGCATTCTGCCTGTCTTTCTTCGGCGATAAGTAAGGACATTTCCGTCTATATCACGCTTCTTCAAGTAAGCAAGGTCTACGAATGGCATGCCACGCAGCATAAACATTAATATAAAAAACCACGAGTACGCTGCAATTCCCTGTTTCCCGAGTGCAGCTGTTTCGGAAGATCTTTCATAAGACGTTCCATATCCTCTTTTTCCAATGCACGCTTTTTATCAGCACGTGTCCCCGTATAGACATACCGGAAAATGATGCGGCACATAAAGATGCAAGATGCGTCGGTCAACCGCTCGGTTATACACTGCACGTAATGTGCGCATATAGGTGGAAACCGTATTCCAGCTACAATCTTTTCCACGCAAATACGCTTCAAAACTTTTAAAACTCCGGAGTTCACTTTTCGGAAAGGCAGATTCCCGCTTTCATTGAATGCAAATTGCACTCATGCTACTCCTGTAAATATGGGCGGTCCCATAATTCCCACTTTCCCGTAGCCCGTCGGCTACCTTCTTCATAAATGAAATTAAATTCCCCATTATTATACAATTTAAATGATACTTAAAAGGCTGTTTTAAGAGGAAGAAGATTCCCTTTCCCATGCTTCTTCCATAACACCTTTTCTTTCTATTTCCCTAAATCTTAAAAATCCCAAAGTGCTATTGGGCGTGTGACATTTTGTATATCTTAAGTTTTATATGGGGAAGAATTATCATCAATGATATGCAATAAAAGGGACGTTCCCAGGGAAAAGGGAAATTAGGGAACGTCCCTTTGAATAGAGTTAGCGAAAAGTCCGGTCTTTCGCAAGTGCAGACCTTTCCTCTCTTCACTAAAATAAACTAAGGACTATAGTGGGGAAATCCTTAGTGGGGAAAAACGACTATCAATCGCTTCACAGAGACAGATACCCGCAAAGTAGTCGCATCCGTTACTTACGTATCGGTTGAGCAACATGATTTATTCAGCAATTCGGCGACAGATACTCACCCGGTTTTCTTCCGGTGTTTTGTAGGGCTGAACAGTATCACCTTTGGAATCGGCAATGATTCTATCAGGGTTATTCCTTTTGTTTTCAGAACTTCTGCAACATTAGCTGCATTTTCGGACAGTGTTTTGTTGATTTTAGGATTGCCTGTATTTACATCGGCATAGCCTGTCACTTTAACCTTTGCAGCCGGATTGTTTTGCAGATATTCTACCAACATATTGATTTTTGACTTTTGATCGTCTTGTATCTTAGCCGAGTTCAAAGCAAAGAAAAGATATCCTGTTTCATTAGCTGTACTACAACTTCTTTCTTCGGCTGTGGCTGTTCTACCACGGGAACAGGCTTCGGTTGTTCCACTACTACAGGTTCTGCCTCATAATATACAGGTTTAGTTTCCGTATAGCCTTTACCGAATTTAATAGTCAAACCCACCAGAGCATTGAACTGCCAGTCGGCATTTCCCGCTTTCTTCGAATTAAACTTGTCGGAAAGAACATTGGCATTACCTTCTATGTTGATGGACAAGCGGTCATTCAAGCGCAAGTTGCATCCTAGACCTAAGCGCCCGGCAACAAGAAACTTTCCGTCCCGCCAAAGATATTCCATCTCATAGGTTCGTGTATCCAGTGCATTCGCCTCATCGTTATCAAAGCCACGATTTAATCCTCCTCCGAGAAAGACATAACCATTGAATACACGTTTGGGATTAAAACCACAAAACAATGTGCTAAGATCAGAAACGATGTCAATGTTACCTTGCAAATATTTGTACTGGTAATCCTGTTGCGGAGAAACCCAGCCTCCTTTGCCTGCCATCCGCTAACGCCTACACGAGCACGCCATGCGGGAGCAAACTGATAACCGACATTCAATGCAACTGCAGGAGATATAAGATCAGTGATTTGGCCTCACCAACGGTATGCGCAGCACCAGTCTTGTACCTGCATAAACCAATGGGATTTGAATTCCGTCTTACCTTCTTCTTTAATTCTCTGTTCTTGTGCAGAAACAGCTATACTGCCAAATAGCAAAGAAAACGCTGCTATCCACAATTTCTTTTTATTCATGCTCATCTCTTTTCTTTAAATAAGATATTTATTAAAGAAGGGTACCCTCTCTTATGAAGATACCCTTCTAAAACTATTTACAAAGTTAATGTTAGTTCAAATCAGCGTATGAGCCTAATCCTTCAGGAGCAGCCAATGTTCCAAGGAATCCTGTAGCCGGTACAGTATACTTAGTATCCGCTTTCTTAACGTATACAGTGATTTCTTGGGTTTGTGTAGTTGTCTGTTCCGGTTGACCCATCCATGAATTCTTTATCGTTACATCGATAATAATCGGCTGATCAACATCACCAACCAATACACCTTCATCGTTGTTCCATTTCAGCAAGCCAACTTCTTTACCATCTGTCGATTTAAGTATTGAAGCATGTCTCTGTACAATAGCATCATTCTTATCCGAAAGTTTATAAGAAACTTCTACTTTATGCATCTTGAACAGGCCTTTACCAATCTCAACCTCATTTCTTTCGAACCAAGGCTCTTCTTGACTTCCATCAAACATCATACCATTCGTTTCACCTCTCTTTATATCATACAATTTAACGAAGCGGTAGATAGGCAGATAAGCACCTTCCTTCAGGACAGTAGTATTAGCTTTGTCAACCAAATACCAAGCTGCCGCTGCATTTACCTGAGCATAAACTACAGGATTAACGAACATGATGTCAAATTCACTAGTCTTAGTAGCTGATACAATGTTATTGATCTTACGATTATTTTTCGCTGCATCTTTCGTTTCAATATACTCAACGGCACGGACACGAATCTTTTGCCCATCCATTTCTTTATCAAAGATATTCAGTACGTGCTTATTAGTAGCAATATCTGTTGTAAGAGTCATCTCGCTTGCAGGAGCTGTAGTTACTAACTCGAAGTCCCATTGACCACAACCATCCCATGAATCCATGAATCCATCTTCGATAGTAGCTTTCATCAAGAACGGTGCGCCATAGTCTCCTGAAGTCGGTTGACCATAACCAAGCATATACTCTGTTCCTTCCCACATTGACGGGTTATAAGTCCATGTATGTACAGGATCTTTCACTACCAATGTAGCAGTAATAGTGAATGCTTTGTATGTAGGTGCAGTATTCGTTGTAGAATAAGTAAACTTAATCACATAAGTACCGGCACGCAACTGGTTCTTCAATCCGAAGTATACATTGTTATTGTCAGTAATCAGCAGATCCTTCGATGTTAGAATAATCGATTGTCAAATTCTTACCTGCTTCTTCAGAATCAAAGCTCCAGCCATCAGAATTTAACGCCATCCTTCGTTACTTCCACAGTCGGATTACCTCCACCATAATATTCTACGAATTTAGCTTTGCTTACTTGTAATGCATTAAAGTATTGGTCGAAGTCTATCTTAAGACCTTCCACAACCCAGTAGCAGTCTGATATGCAGTAGCTGCTGCCAACTTCGCACCGCCACCATACAAAAGCTGTACAAGCCAACGTCTGTTCTTTCAAATCTGTATTAACAAAGTCTTTAGTCTGTTGCTCTTGTTCTACAAACTCAATCTTCATCAACTTACTCATAACAAATTTGCCATCTACATACATCTTTACTTTCAAAACAGCCTGGCGCCCGATAGAAGCAGATTGTTTGTCGATTACAGAAATTTTTGCTACCATCCAATTTCAGATAACGTTTTGTCTGATCAACTTCAGCATCCATATAACTCACTGCCTCATATTGGAATGTTACGTTTTTCAAAACCAAGATCAGTCAATACATATTGACTTTCATCTGCGTCAAAGCCTGTGTTAGTATGGAATTCTGTTGCCAAACCTGTGAGCAATGGTTCCAAATCCAAAGGATCAGCAGTATACAAAATTTCAAATTAACAGGAAGACTTGCTAAATAATCGTTTACCTTAGTTTCTGCCTTCTTGTACATATCAGACAACAAAGGAAGAGCCGGAGCTTTTACTGTAGGATCAGCATATTTATCTGCATCAACAGCAAAACCAATAGTAGTTTCCTCTTGCTCAACCACCATACGTTTTGTAGCAACATAATCAGATACTACATTGATATTTGCAGTCTCACCAAGTTGTTCATTCGTATTCTTAACCATGTGAGGCAAGCATATTCACTTTACCAGCCTCACCGTATTTAGTAGATTCTTTCATCGGTTTGCCATCTGGATTATCATAAGCAGTACCCTGTTCAGAATCATCTTTATACATTTTGAACGCATTTGGGTTATTGGTTATCACCAGCAGAGGCCTTTACTATCAATTTGCCACGGTCTGTAGTAGTTACTACTTTGCCAAAGGTAACCCAACTTCAGTAGCTCTGGTAGTTGTTGTAGCTGTTTGTTCAACAAACGATATTCCAGTATAATATTGAGGATTTACATTAGCAGGATTCAATTTATATTCATATTCCGCCCATCCATTAACCAAAGTACGATATAATGGTTGATTACTACTATTATACTCATACACAGCCGTATTCTTCGAGTTGTTATCATATGCAATAACTGGCAAGAATACAACATCTCTAAATCCTTATTGATATTTGAAGGTACATGTACTAAAGAAGAAACAAAAAGTAGCAGAGTATTTATAAACTGTAGCAGAAGTTGCTTCACCAGCTTCATTCTTCAGATTACTGAAGATATAGTAGTCACCATATCAGCAACAGAAACAACTCCTGGGACAATCAAGTCTTATCAGTCTTGTTTTCCGGCTTCACTTCATTCTTGTACCAGAATCCGTCTTCACCCGGAATATAGGTATCACCGTCTTTACCTGGAGTACCCGGCTGTCCTGGTTCTCCCGGTTCACCCGGAGTACCTGGAGTTCCCGGCTCGCCCAGTGCCGGTTCTCCTTTATCACCTTTTAGCCTTGAACTCTGTTTTCTTACCATCTTGATACCAGTATCCGTCTTCACCAATCGTCCACTGAGTACCATCTTTTTCCGGCATCACCATTTTAATGGTAAAGCTCTTACCGTTGCTCAATGTTACTTCCACACCACCGGTAATGTTCTCAACTTTTGTGATCACAGATCCCCCCTTCGATCAGCTTGTTGATTTCCGCAATAGCGTTGGCATTTTCGGTTATCTTCTGCTCTAACCGATCGATATCGTCATCGTAGTCCTTACAACCTACATATGAAAATGTGGTTAGCGCCAATGCTCCGAAAAACATCACTCTAATAAATTTTTTCTTCATAACTACTTAAAAAATTACATTAATAATATATTATTAAACACTAAGTTTCAATAATGCCTTCCCGTTACTTTGGTAGGTAACGGGAAACCTTTTGGTAACCTTATAAAGTAGTTTTTGCGGAAAACATTCATTGAATAAAGAATCTAAACCTTTTACCCCTGCTTCAGAAATAGCGGCAGAGGGGGAGGAAAATCTTTGCCAAAATTTAAGGTTAATATAGTCTTAAAACAAAGAATCCGCAGTATTTGTCGTTTATGTGTTCTTTTTTTAGTAGTTTATCAGAGAATTTTTCATTTTTGTTTGCATGTTTTCCAAAATATGTCCATATTTGCAGCGCTATTCAGTCCCGTTACCTACCAAGTTACAGGGTATTAATCAGACCATTACTCCACCAATAGAGCGTTTCACAAAATCAACGATCCTATTATTTGCTTCATCAATTTTCCTACTACGGAATGGCTTCAGATAAGTCTCGGTCACTGTAATGGAGGAATGCCCCATCGCTTCGGAAATAATACCCGGATGAATTTCACAGTGATACGCAGTCGTAGCCCACGTATGTCGTGCTGTATACGAGCTAAGTTTGCTTTCAGTCCCAGCCACTGACCTAACAATTCTAAATGCTGATTGAAACTCCGCAAGGCTAACTGATATTCCCGATATGCTTCCTGACTTCCTTCAATACTATCAAGAATTGGAAACAAATAAGAGAACTAAGATCCCGGCTTATGTGCTTTTCTAATAAAAGCATAGCTTCCGGTGTCAAAGTCACTGATAAGGAACGACCGGTCTTACGCCGACGATACGTTATCACGTTTCCTATTAAATCGCTTTTACGCAAATAAGCCAAATCAACAAAAGGTAAACCACGAAGCAGAAACATCAGAATAAACAGTTCCTTCGTACGACGTAAATCTGAAGGAATTGTGGATGATTTCGACAAACGACTAAAAACTTTTCGCATATCTTCATCTTCCAGCGCACGTTTCTGTCTGCACGTGTTCCTGTGTAAACAGAACGGAATAAATGCGGGATATATTCCGCTTTACGAAGATCAACTGCACGATTATAAACCGCACGCAACACACGAAGATAAGTGGAAACAGTATTCCAACTGGAACCACGACTGCGAAGATAGACTCTCAAAGTCTTTCAACCATTCGGGATTTACCTGATGAAAATCAAGATATTTGCTCTCATGAAAGGTTGTCACAATGTTCAAAGTACTTCGATACACATGGGCAGTCCCAAAGTTTCCCTCTGCCCGTAGCCCATCGGCTACTTTCTTAAAAAATGAAATTAAATTCCCCATTGCATAAAACTATTAGATATACAAAGACCCTTGATAAAAGTTTGGAGGCAAAGAAACGAATTTTAATTGGATCAGCATCAAAAACACGTATTTTGTTGATTTCTGTTGCTTTTACGCATTATACCACAAGTTTTCAAACAAAGGTTTCACCCTTCACCTTTTCTTTGAAAACCTTTATTCATCAGTGATAGTGGGTGAAGGGAGGTACCTTCACCTCTTTCTTCAGACAAGTCAGATACAATCAACCGCTCGTTTACATACAATCAATAGGATGTTTAAAACAAACATTGAGAAGAAAAAAATAATCTATTAGCATCTTTCCATTAGGTTATAGCTAATGCAAATATCATATAGCAAAAATAAATTAGCTTATAGCAAAATGAATGATACTTTCATGAACGAATGTCATTCTCAGTTCAAAGGATGAATAACTAGTCCTTCACCCGATATCGCCGATAAATAAAGGATTTCGAAGGTTTAGTGAAGGTGAAGATAATATTTATAACATCTCCCGTATGGCAACTTAAAGCTATGCTTTTTAGCAACCATAAAGCATAGCTTTTGAATATCCAAAGCATTGCTTTCCGAAAGCGAAGAAGAGGACATACCTTTTCCTCAAAAATGCGCAGAATTTGAGATAACGGAAATAAGCATCATTTCATCCTCTAGAGATAAATACTGAGTCCGATATTTTATATAAAGAGTACTAAACTCTGTAGTTGTAATTCTTTTACCTATTGCTTGTTCTTTTATACACTGCCATGCAGTATAATTAAACAATTCTGCAATTTTATTAAAAAGCTTATTGTATTTTTGAATTTGCAAAATATTACGAGGTTCCCTATCATTACAATAATTTATCACACTATTTACAAGCTTATCCTTCACTTCTATTACTTCACGGTCCTCCTTATAATATCTCTTTAGTAAAAAATCAATATGTTTGCTATCAAGGATTAACTTTTCTAAATAATCCACTTCGCACACTTTTTTCTCTATTATTTCCACATCCGTCAAAGCACATATTTCCGCTGATATCTCCTCATTTTCAGCATATCATAATTTCTTTGTTTTGTTATATTTTCTAATAAATATTCTCTTTGATTTCTCTATTCTGGAAAATAAAATATTCAAAACTAATATGCATATAGAAACAAGCAAAGTTAAAATTTGAAAAATATAAGATATTTCCATTATTACGTTTTCATTTGTTTCTTATTAGAAATATTTTCAAGTATATCTAGCGAGCAATTTGCTCCACACATTTCACACTGCTTCTTCCCATTATAGTATTTATGCTTAGAAATACTTATTTTTGCTAACAATGGATCAATAGCAGCATCTATTTCACCTATGCATCCATTTTTCATTCGGGCTTTTGCCATATTAAAATCTCTGCTATAATCATTTGTCCTGGCAATATACCCACTATGAACAGCAATTTTGGTACTTATTATAGATTCATATATTTCCTTTTTAGATGGCAAGCCTATATGTTCTGCCCTTGTTACACAAGTGACAATATCAGCACCATTTTCAATTGCGACCACAGTTGCAATGGCTGAAGAAATATGGTCATATCCAAGAGCTATATCAGTCGAAACCGCCAAAATCCGATACGGTGCATCATAACAAATCTTTTTGTCTCATAAATAATATTAGAATCAAATTGATAGGACAATGCCCAATACCTTCGATCATAATATTTACATCCACCATTTTCGCCTTTTCAACCAAGCGTCCTATCCTTAATATTTCAATCCAGTATAATTCATTATGCAAACTACAATCATAAATGCTTGCAGGTCTAAATGATGTACATAAACTAATAGTCGCATTGTATTTTTTTTAGCACATAATAAAAATATCATCAAAATGAGTCCAAAATGGATTTTGAATGTTATTTTCACTCATATACTTTTTAACAACATTAATCCACCACGACTCGTACAAGAAATTATTCTAGACGTGCTATTCATCACATCAAGATCATCTTTAAAAATAGTTGCATGTAACGTGATTACATCAACCCCCATCTCTATCTGTTGAATAATATTTCCTACAAATTCATTTTCAATCATTTCATCATTTGAAATAATTTTCTTTGCCAAACAATTTATTCCTACTGTTGCAAAAGGAACCGGTAATTCTATCAGAAATTTCCTGTAATTCTCAAAAATATTTCCAATCAAAGAATTATCATTAATAATCGAAGCACCTGCTTTTATTGCTAATTTTGCTTTCGATAACTCCTTTTCAAATGATCCATAATCTCCAGAAACTCCAACGTTTGCAATAATTAAGGGATAGTCTCCCACACCTTTTTTCAATTTCCTTTGATTATTCCCTATATAATAATTCATACTTCAAATCATCTATAAGTATTTATATTAATTAAGCACTACAATTCCTCACTCAATATCCAATAAAGCTACTAATATTATTCACCCTTTACGTTATCATTTTCAGAATCATTGGGCTTCTCATTTTTAGCCTTCGATTTTTACAATTCAGAGATTTAACGAAACCTTCAACATACACTACGAGTTCTTCTAAAATCTCTTCATCATTCTTATTATCTGAAAAATTTCATAGATTACGATATCTTTATACAACAATTGATGGTCGTAAAAATAATCGAGATTATCAATTATCTCATCATGAATCATATACCTAAAATATTCTTGACTTTTTTTTTGCATTCTTTCAACACTACAGGATCCTTCTTTATTAATAAATGCTCAATTTCTATATCACAACAAATATTATCAAGCAAGTTTATCAAGCCATCATATACTTCCATGTATTCCTCCATAGCATATGAATCCATCAATGCTTGAAATTTGACTAATTCATCCAATAAAACTTTTCAATTATCAAGACATCTTTTTACCCTTCAGAAATTGTTCATTAATAAAAATTGTTTTTTAACAGCATTTTCTATCAAAGATAAAAGACAATAATCACGTTTAGTACTTTTATGAATCTTCTCAAAAGTTGATACAAATAGATCTTCAGGCAACCAATCATAACCCATTTTATTACCTAGCATTTCGCCATAGGTCGTAAGTCCTACTCAATATTTCCTGATAAAACTATTAATTTTTCATATCAATTACTTTTAAAATTCTTCATAAATTTTACTTGCTTGAATACCTTTATTATTTTGGTATTTGCTGTTATAAAAGTGGAATAATCGCCTTGTATCGCATGGTAAAATATTTGACAGATCTCAACACCGGAGTATATTCTTACAGGCTGTACACATGTCATCTCAATGTCCAATAACCAGAAAACCAACGTCACCAAAACCTGCAGTTACATGTATATATAATCCTAACCTACCAACTGAAGACCTACCTTCTAACATTGGTACATACTTTAGTGTTTTTGTATGTTCAACAGTTCTTCCCAAATATACAACTCCTGGTTTTAAGACTAATCCTTCAGGAGGTATTATAAGCGATTTAGTCCTATTGTTTACTTTCCTATCAATACATCACAATCGTAAACGACTAATTCATTATGCAATCTAAGATTGTAACTATTCGGATTCAATCTAGACTCATCATAAGGCTCAATAAATATTTCTTTATTAAGCTCTCTTTTTTATCTCTAATCCTGATAATACCATACTTTTTTTTATTTTACTCAATTTCATTCAGTAGACATCTAATATTCAACTATTTCAGAAAGATATTTCTTTTTTAGCAGATACTAATTACACTATATATCTAACAGACTTTTATAAAGTAAGTAAACATACTTTCTCTATAACTGCAAAAACCCGGACTTTCACAAACCCAGGTTTCTGTATTCTTAAACATCTCTTTATTAGTTGGGGAAATAGAGGGTTACATCAAAAGTAGTAACCTGGGAATATAAAGAGATTGGCTTAAGATTATAAAGAGGATACCTGCGGGAAATAAGGGAGGCATCCTCTATATGAAGGAGACAGATATCAAAACATACTTTCACAAGCGTAATTTTTTCTATCTGCCATCCTTTGTATAGTCTTCACCAAATGGTTGAAGTAAGGGTTTCTTTTCAATTATTACTTAGCACCGTCAGCCTTCATAACTATCAGGACATTTAACTTCTGTTTACAGCACCCCAAGTATCTGTAATCTTCACTAAAGCATAACCTTTAACTTCAGATACGATAGATACAGTAGTAGCTTTCAACTGCACGGTTAATTCATCCCCAAATGCAACCGGACTGTCTGTTTTTGCTTGCTATTTCTGCATACTTAGCAATTTCTGTACTCAGTTCAATTGTAACATTTGTTACTCTTGCATCTCTCTTGTCTTCAGCAATAACAACAGCTACATCTTTCACATCTTTCACTGTAAAGTCACCCGGTTTAATCTTGAATGATTTTCAGCTTCCTTAATTGATAATACTTTAGCGTTTTTATCAAGAATGTCAGGATGTGAACCTTCTTTGATTGCAGATCTAACAGTCAAGTTAAATGCTTTAGATATTGTAGCCAGACGATCATTACCGAACGGTTGATAAGCAATAGTCAGACTACGTGTTGAATATACACCATCATTCTTTTCTGCTTTATACAGAGGAACTGCAATTTCAGAATTGTTTGCAGCAGCCAACCATTCTTTACCTAAAACAGGTTTATCTGTAGTACCAAAGTTAGGAACTTCTTCAGTAAAAAGTAATGTGCTTCTTATCGCCAGCACTAATTACATCGAAGAGTGCATAAAGATCTTGATTTACAATATTTGCATCTTTATCAGGAGTACCATAAGCGATAGCTGTATTAGTACTTGTAAAGTAAGCGCTCAATGGAACAAATGCAAAGATACCAGCATGCTTAACTTCCACTTTTACATTTGCTTTCTTGATTACTTCATCATTCAAACCAGACGCAGAGTCGTAGTCAGGATTAATAACTTCCAATACAGCATTGTGCATTACAGCTGCTACACTAGCAGGAGCAAATTTGAAGGTAATCTTATATCCTGTCACATTTCCTTTTGCTATCTTTTAGATTTTACAGCTCAGGTTGTCCATCACCTGTAAAAGTGAAGTTTACAATAGAACCATCTGCATAAGCATATTCATTACCATTTACAGTAATCTTATCACCGTCAGCGAATGCCATACTCTTCAATCTAAGAGTCGGTTTCTTCTTATTTTTGTGAACTCTTTATTCAGAATAGCGAACAAAGGATCTGTAGATTTTATAGTAATACTGGATGTATTCTTTGACATATCAGCAGCATCTGCCCCTTAGTCAAGTTCCAAACAACTGCATCAGTGATAGTTAAATCATCACCTGTATTATAAGTGAAGTTACTGTAAAGTCTTGGCACTGCTTTCTTCAATCTTTGTTCCGTCAGTCTTCAGATAGCTAATTTCACTGCGATAGACCCTTGCTTAGTAGTAGCAGAAATAGTATTTGTTGCTTCATCGAATGTAGCACCAATAGCTTCAAGGCAGTCTTTTCAATAGTATAATAATGAGCAGCAACTTTAGCAAGTTCGCCAGCGAACAATTCATCAAGTTTTGCCGGTGATGTATAAACGACATCGGCTTCTGCATCATCAATATCAAGTTAGCTTGATTAGTAGCTACGATTTTTACATCATAACTAGAATAATATCATTGCCCCATGCATCTTTAGCACGCAGAGCGTAAGCAATCTTCTTGCCGTTCAAACTGTTATCAAGCTGCCTTGCTTGCAATCAAAAAGAAACACTCAAGTCATAAATTCCTGATTCCACTTCTTTGTATCTTCAGCGCGAGTCAAAGGTGCCTCTGACATATTTTCACTTTAGCGCTACAGTATAGCATACATCACCGTGAGAATTAATCAAGTCAACAGGATATTCAGAGAAATCAACGCTAACCGGATTAATTAATGCATGGAATGAAGAACTATTAGCTCCAACTAAAGTCGTAGCTTCTGTAGTAGAACCATAAGTTACACCATTAAATTTAACGGTTGTACCCTTAGCCAAAATACCATAGTACATTGTCACTTCGTCCATACCTTCGCAGATTTCTCCATTAGTAATGGAAACGACAGTCATGTTTGATAGCTTGTCAGCCTTCGGTAATATAATCGTTTATCTGTATAAGTACCGTCTTCGTTAGGAGTACCAATGTGAAGTTCCCATGCCGGTCTGCCTTCCGCTTCTACAACATAAACACTTGTCTGTGCATATGCTCCGTACAACTTTACCTTTAGCTTCCATCTTCGTTTTCAACATTAACATCCCAAAAAGGTACCAATAACCATCAGAACCAATGAAAGGAGAGAATGCATCTTTACCAGCTGTACCAGTTGCTGAGGGCCTTGTATATATTTACCAGTAGCATCATCATAATACATCAAACGCCGTTGTCAACATAAGGAGATTTTCCATTTGTCTGATAGACTCACCCGGTTCGCCTTGCTTTATCACCTTTTACAAAGCCACCCCTTACCGTTGTTTGCTTTATTATCCCAAAAATACCAATAACCTTTATCGCCATTAGTACCATCTGCAATATAAGGTGAATGTCCGTCTTCAACAGTAGCATACCATCCGGTACCTTCACCGTTAATTAACCATTCTCCCTGTCTCTTTGTCAATGGTAACTTTTGAGCCCGGAGCGCCTGTTGCGCCAGTATCACCTTTATCTCCTTATCACCGCACCGTCACCACTCACGATATCATAAGATTTTCCGTCGTTAAACGTAACCTTAAATCCACCAGTAATCGGGTCAATTTTTTTCACCCATTCACCAGCATTCACTTTCGCTTGTAAATCGGCAATGCTAGCTTTGTTTGCGTCAATTTGTGTCTGCAAATTGTCGATGTCATCATCGTAGTCGCCCAACCTACATAGGTGACAGTAGAAAGTGCTAACGCCCCGAAGAACATCACTTTTACAAATTTTCTTTTCATAACTACTTAAAATTACATTAATAATATATTATTAAACACTAAGTTTCAATAATAGCACCTCCGTTACTTCGTAGGTAACGGAGAACCTTTGTAACAGACCTTTTTAATGCAATTCTTCTGAAAAAACTGATCGAAATGAGCAAAAACATCTTTACCCCTACTGCTACACGGCGGTAGAGGGAGGAATTCTTTTTTGCGTAAATTCTAAGCTAGAGACGGTTTTTGAATAGAGAGGTCGGTAGCTTTTTGCCGGTTATGTGTCCTTTTTAGTAGTTTATTAGTAGATTATTAGAAAAAATATCATTTTTGTTTGCATGTTTTCCAAAATATCTCCATCTTTGCAACGCTGTTTAGCCCCGTTACCTATGAAGTAACAGGCTTAAATTCAACACATTGCCCATCCAGGAATGAGCGTATAAAATCCACCACCTTTTTATTGGCTTCATCTATTTTCTTATTCCGGAAAGGTTTGAGATATGTCTCGGTCACTGTGATCGAAGAGTGTCCCATAGCTTCAGAAATAACGCCCGGGTGAATTTCACAATAGTAAGCTGTCGTTGCCCATGTATGGCGGGCAGTATACGAACTAAGTTTATCCCCCAGTCCTAACATTTCACCTAGCAACATCAGTTGTCTATTGAAATTGCGGAGTGCCAACTGGTATTCATGATAAGCCTCCTTCGTCCCTTCCCGACTATTTAATAACGGAAATAAATAAGGAGATGACGTATCACGGTTCATATACCTCTTTAATAGCCATCGCTTCCCGAGTCAACGTTACTGACAGGGGACGACCGGTCTTCCGCCTGCGATAAGTGATCACATTGTCGTGCAAATCACTTTTTTACGCAAATAAGCAAGATCGACAAAAGGCAGACCACGGAGAAGAAACATCAGGACAAACAGTTCCTGTGTACGACGCATGTCAGATGTCACAGCGGACGACTGCGGCAGGTATTTGGTGAATACTTTCTGTATATCTTCGGTATCCAATGCACGCTTACGGTCCGCACGCGTGCCGGTATATACAGAACGAAACAGATGCGGTACATAAACAGCCCCACGACAATCTACCGCACGATTATAGACCG
>VOFB01004168.1_pt1 | contig 16460 bp, 21 predicted proteins | sample 5384141 | NCBI WGS metagenome assembly VOFB01 (sample SAMN12384721, study PRJNA508395) | human gut metagenome | isolation source: healthy gut A | host: Homo sapiens | reverse complement strand
GTATTCTTTTGCAGCTATCACAAGCTCAATCTCCGTAATGGAAGCAATTGTTTCTTCGCTTATGGACAAGTTCAAGCTACACGAATCAAGTCCTGTCTTATCGTTATCGTCATCTGCCTTATTATGGGTATTCCGTCATCACTCGGCAACGGTATATGGTCAAATGTATCCTACAGCATGGTTATCGTTCGCCTTTATCACGGCATCCATCACCAAAGGATGAACGCCCGAATTGTTATCACTTGCAAAACTTCTCATTTCCGTTTAAAATTTTGAGCCAAAAGTATCAAAAAATAAACGGGAGCACCCCTTGATACTCCCTGTTTATTTTTTCACATATTTATTTTAAACTTCACCTCAACTTCGATGAAAATCTTTCAAGACTTTCTGCAATTCCTGACGAGCGAAGAAGATACGGCTTTTAACCGTCCCCAGAGGTACACATAGCTTCTCTGCAATTTCATTATACTTGTAACCACTCAAAAAACATGGAGAACGGGATTTTCAACTCATCGTTCAGGCTGTTTATCGCTTTTGTTATCTCTTTGATTTGATAAGCACCGTCAGGAGAATCAAAACCTGAGTCATTCACTATTCATCCAGATTATACAGTCGACACCCTGGTCAACGACAGTCTGTGTACGAACGATTTTATGGTAGTTATTATGAAGATATTACGCATCACAGTTAAGACCATCCTTTGAAATTAATATTGTCTACAAATTTTTCTTGATTGTCTAAAACCTTCAGCGTTGTGTCCTGCATCAGATCTTGGGCATCATCCCTATTCGCTGTGAGCATTAATGCAAAATTCATCATGTTTTCTTGCATGCTCAATAATTTTTTCTGAAATTGCAACGCATTCATATTACTTATTTTTTATATGTTTAATACCGGTTTGGCATTATCCTTCACCATTGAAGGACATTACAAATGTAGGAATAATATTTTAAATACAATGCGGTTTGATGATTATTAATATTAAAAATCGTAACTTAATACATTTATAACAAACAGCATTGAAAATGAGCAGTATTTACAAGTTTTGCAACAACTAAAATACAAAATTCACAACATGTATGTTACAAATTCGTACAACATGTAAAAGAGATGGAGAATAATATAAAATGAAGAAAAATTTAGGACTTTTTTTAGCTATCATATTGGTTCAGATAGCTCCATTTATATCAGCGGCAGACACCTTGTACCCGTTAATATATAAAATCGATATAAAAAAGAGATAAGCAACACCACACGCCTGTATCTTAGCAATGGTTTAGCGGAAGCCTACGCTTTGGGTGCAGACGCCGTCCTGATCCATATGAACACATACGGCGGCCAGGTAGATGCTGCAGACTCGATGCGTACGGCTATTTTGTACAACCCCATCCCTGTCTATGTCTTCATCGACAACAATGCGGCTTCTGCTGGGGCGCTCATTTCCATCGCATGTAAAAAAATTTATATGCGGAAAGGTGCAAATATCGGGGCAGCCACCGTCGTAACCCAACAGGGGAAGCAATGCCAGACAAATACCAATCCTATATGCGTTCCATGATGCGTTCGACAGCCGAAGCGCATGGACAAGATACAATCGTTCAAAAAAACGACACCTTATACAAATGGAAACGAGACCCGTTGATAGCCGAAGCGATGGTAGACGAACGGGTTGCCATTCCAAATCTGATAGACACAGGAAAAGTCCTTACTTTCACAGCACAGGAGGCTCAAAAGTGGGGATATTGCGACGGTATAGCAGAAAATCCGGATGAAGTAATCACGCAATATTTGGGATATAAAGATTACAAAATGAAAAGTTATATCCCTAGTTGGCAGGACGATTTAAAAAGGATTTTTGATGAATCCTATTTTTCAGTCTATTCTGATCATTATTATCATCGGCGGTATTTATTTTGAAATGCAAACGCCAGGACTGGGCTTCCTTCTGCGGCCTCCCTGCTGGCGGCAATCCTCTACTTTGCACCACTCTATATAGATGGGCTGGCGGCAAACTGGGAGATTCTGGTTTTTATCATCGGCATTCTATTGCTCGCAGTGGAAATCTTCATCATTCCGGGATTCGGGGTTGCCGGAATTAGCGGTATCATATTGATTATCGGCGGCCTAGTCATGGGCTTACTGAACAACGATCATTTCGATTTCGAAGGAGTCAGCGGAAAAGAGATCGGGAAAGCGACATTGACAGTCCTGGTCGGATTAGTGACAGGCTTCAGCCTGATGATCTGGCTGTCTAATAAAATCGGACATCGGGGAATGTTCCGGAAAGTCGCGCTAAATACAGATTTGGAAAATGCGATATCATCCCCTGATTTATCTTCGTTAGTCGGGAAAGAAGGTACAGCCGCAACCGTATTGCGTCCTTCCGGGAAAGTGTCGGTCGACGGAGTATTTTATGACGGGATTTCCGAATCAGGCTTTATAGAGAAAGGGGGCAAGGTCAAAGTTGTCCGTTTTGAGAATGCACAAGTGTATGTGGAAAACCTTTAAGACACGGCCGTTTTGGCACTTTCTACGCAGGGACGCGTTGATATAAGATATGCTTGTCTATTACAAGGTATTGCAAGGTGTTCATGGCCAGGAGATCGCTCAGAATGTTTTTCGCGGTATAATAATTGATCCGCCCGATCCGGCAAAACTGGCTGATATTGATATGGGGATGATCATCCAGATAAGCAAACAAACGTTCCACAGGTTTGCTTATCTTCAATAAAGTCCCGTCCGGTTTATGCTTTTTCTGCCAGGCAAGCACCAACACTTCATTTGCCAAAATATTTTCATCGGCGACCCTTATGTAGGCTTTAAACTTATCATCCTTATCGGGAGCGGTATGCGGTTTATCCGGACTGGGGGCGATGTACACCTCAAGAACCGTTTTGCCGTTCACCTCCCAGCGTGTCGCCTCAAAGGGGACTTCCGGGCGGGTATACATCTTGGAGGCCGCTTCAATCATATAATATTCTTCTTCGCTTCGGACACCGGAGATATTCCCGTTATCTTTCACACCGATCAGGAGACGTCCACCGTCGGTATTGGCAAAAGCACTCAGCGTACGCGCAATCTTCTTACTGTCGCTCACTTCGAATTTAAAATCAAGTTGTTGGTGTTCCCCCTGCTCTATCAACGCTTCTATCGGATGCATCTTCTTCATTTTGGCAATTTTTTAGATCGGCAAAATTAAAATAAATACATAACTTTGCCAACAGAAAAACAATGAAAGCATGTCTCAAATACCTTCTCTTATATCGGATCTTGCTGTCATACTGATTTCAGCGGGATTGGTCACCTTGCTTTTCAAATGGTTAAAGCAACCGGTCGTACTCGGATATATCGTAGCCGGAATTCTTGCCGGTCCGTCTATCACTCAAATACCGACTGTCACGAATATAGAAAGTATCCGTATCTGGGCGGATATAGGCGTAATCTTCCTCTTATTCGCTTTAGGACTCGACTTTTAGTTTCAAAAGCTGATGAAAGTCGGCGGAACAGCTGTGATCGGAGCTATTACCATCGTGATAGGCATGATGACACTTGGCTATACTACCGGATTATCTTTAGGTTGGGGACATATGAACAGCCTTTTCCTCGGGGGAATGCTTTCTATGTCGTCTACAACCATTATTTTCAAAGCGTTCGACGATATGGGACTACGCAATCAGAGGTTTGCCGGAGTGGTCTTCGGAATCCTTGTTGTCGAAGATCTGTTTGCCGTTTTACTAATGGTTTTACTGTCTACATTGGCAGTCAGTAAACACGTAGAGGGAATGGAACTGCTCAACAGTGTGATCAAACTGGGAGTCTTTTTGCTTTTCTGTTTTGTTATCGGCATTTATCTAATTCCCTCTTTTCTAAAAAAAGCCAGGACTTTCCTGAATGACGAGACCTTGTTGATCGTCAGCCTGGGATTATGCCTCGGAATGGTTATCATTGCCACGAAAGCTGGTTTTTCTTCCGCTTTGGGAGCTTTCGTCATGGGATCTATCTTGGCAGAAACCATTGATGCGGAAACATATCGAACATATTATCAAACCAGTAAAAGATCTTTTTGGAGCTATATTCTTTGTCTCTGTCGGGATGTTGATCGATCCGGCATTGCTGTGGGAATACAAAATTCCGATCCTGATTCTCACGTTGGTCGTAATGACCGGACAAATATTATTTGCCAGCTTCGGGGTCTTGCTTTCTGGACAACCGGTCAAGATTGCCATACAATCTGGTTTTTCTCTCGCTCAAATAGGCGAATTTGCTTTTATCATTGCATCGTTGGGGCTGTCATTAGGGGTAACCGATAATTTCCTCTATCCTATTGTCGTAGCGGTTTCAGTTGTCACGACTTTCTTTACGCCTTACATGATTCGTATGGCAGAACCTGCATGCCGGGTTGCCGACCGGATCATACCGAAGTCATGGATGAAATTTCTCGAACGTTATTCTTCCGGTTCCAATACCATACATCAGAAAAGCGCCTGGAATAAACTGTTGAAGGCGCTGATCCGCATAGTCGGCACTTATACAGCCGTTACCCTTGTCCTGATCTTTATCTGGCTTCAGTTCATAGCTCCTTTTATCATGAAAGAACTTCCGGGCATACGGGGAGCGGGCATCTCACTCGTTCTGATCCTGCTACTAATAGCTCCCATGCTGCGTGCGATCATGATGAAGAAGAACCATTCCGCCGAATTCCAACAATTATGGCTGGACAGCAAGTACAACCGGGGACCATTGGTTTCATTGGTCATTTTGCGTATTATATTATGTATCGGCCTAGTCATGCTGCCCGTCGCCCGTTTGTTGAATGCCACAGTCGGTATCGTACTGGCGATCGCAGCAACTGTCATCGTTATTGTCATTTTATCCAAACGGCTGAAAAGACAATCCATCCTGATGGAACGACATTTTTTCAGTAACCTCTCCGCACGTGAATTGGAGAACGAGCGGAAAGCTCCGATCAACCAACGGTTTGCCAACCACCTGTTGGAACGCGACCTTCATTTAGCCGATTTTGAAGTAAAGCAGAACTCCCCAGCATGGGAAAAACCTTGAAGGAACTCAACTTCCGCCAGAAATGCAATGTCAACATCGTAACGATCATTCGGGGAGAACAGCGGATTAATATTCCCGGAGGAGAAGAACGTCTCTATCCATTTGACAAATTGGTAGTAGTCGGTGCAGATGTCGATCTTGAACATTTCCGCCAATATCTGGTCGAGCGATATAAAAAGGCCCAAACCGACAAGGAGCAGACGACGCATGAAGTCAATATGGAACAATTCACCATCGCCGAAGGATCCCATCTGATCGGGCGTACAATTCTGGAATCAGGCATACGGGACAGGTCTGCCTGTCTGGTCATCGGTATCGAACGAGGTTCCTCTTCCATCAAAAACCCATCTCCTTCAACTGTTTTTGAAGAGAGGGATATTGTATGGATTGTTGGAGAACATGAAAAGTCGTTCAGTTAAGCGAAGGAAAAACGGTGAACAATTGACAATTTCATAAATCATAAATTATAATTCATAGATCATGAAGTTTATAGGAATAATTCCTGCACGCTACGCCTCTACCCGCTTTCCGGGGAAGCCACTTGCCGATTTGGCAGGCAAACCAATGATCCAACGGGTATACGAACAAGTCCAAAATGTGCTTGATTCAGTTTGCGTAGCTACGGACGATAACCGTATAGAAGCAGCCGTCCAAGCTTTCGGCGGCAATGTCATCATGACATCCGACCAACACAAAAGCGGTACGGATCGTTGTTATGAAGCGTATTGTAAAATCGGAGATGGATACGATGTGGTTGTTAACATACAAGGCGACGAACCTTTTATCCAACCGGAACAGATCGAAATACTAAAAGCATGTTTCATCGATGACAGCATCCAAATCGCCACCCTGGTAAAACCATTCCGCCCGGATGATGATTTCGAAACGACCTTATTCAACGCCAATTCACCGAAAGTAGTTTTGAACAAGAAGAATGAGGCTATGTACTTTAGCCGTTCGATCATTCCTTACATGAGAGGCAGGAAATATACCGAATGGCTGCCGAACCATACCTATTACAAACATATCGGGCTATATGCTTACCGCGCCGACACACTCAAAGAAATTACCCATTTACCCCAATCCCCTCTGGAACTGGCTGAAAGCCTGGAACAACTGCGCTGGCTAGAAAACGGCTACAAGATAAAAGTTGGAATTACCCAACAGGAAACAATCGGTATCGACACGCCAGAGGATATGGAAAAGGCATTGGCCTTCTTGAAAAATAGGGAGTATCAACCGACTAATGAATCAGCATCCGCATAAAAAGGAATGCCGGTTGCTCTCCAAAGCAACCGGCATTCTTTTTTATCCCATCAGATTCGACTTCTCAACGGCGACGGTTATTCTCCCGCTGTTGTTTCTGTCTTTCCAACTGGGCCTGTTGAGCTTTCTGGGCTTCTTCCAAACGTTTCATGAAACCGGACTTCTTCATCGGCTTTTTTCTTGTTTTTCTTCCAACTTGGCCAACAGCTTATCTTCGTTAATCGTATAACGGAAAATTACAGTCTGCAAAATCGTGATCAATGTGGAGATGAAGTAATAGTAGGTCAAACCGGATGCATACTGATTGAAGAATACCAACATCATCAGCGGCATCATGTACATCATCGCCTTCATTCCCGGCATCTGCTGCTGTCCAGTGTTCGTCTGATCCATATTGAACTTCGTATATATGATGTTCGTTACGGTCATCAACAAACAGAACAAACTGATATGATTTCCGAAGTACGGTGTAATAATAGGAATATATGTATTCCAGCTTACAATCGCATCATAAGTAGACAAGTCATGTGCCCAAAGGAAACTCTGGTGACGCAATTCTATAGCCGACGGAAAGAACATGAACAGAGCGACCAGGATCGGCATCTGTAACAACATCGGAACACATCCTGCCATCGGACTCGCCCGGCACGGCTATACAGTTCCATGATCGCACGCTGACGCTCTACCGCCTTATCCTGTCCCGGGTATTTAGCATTGAGCTCTTCTACCTGCGGGCGCAATACACGCATTTTGGCCGATGACATATAAGACTTATACGTCAACGGAAACAGAATCAATTTTACGATAACCGTCAGCAGGAAGATCAACAAGCCGTAGCTATGAATAAATTGTCCGAGGAAATTAAACAACGGAATGACGAAATACTGGTTCACCCAACGGAAAATACCCCATCCCAGCGGAACGATCTTTTCCAGATCCAGTTGGTCGGCTTTCTCTACATCATCATCGTAAGATTTCAACAGAGAGAACTGATTGGGACCAAAATAGAAACGCATATCCGTCGCTTCGTTACCCTTCAAGTCGAAAGGTACGGAAGTCGTCGTCTTATACTCTTTCAGGAAAGAACCGTCTTCAGGCAACATCTTCGAATCGATAGTTGTCGACTCGAATCCTTCGTTTCCGGCGATCAGGATAGAAGAAAAATACATGTCTTTATAGGCAACCCATTTCAACCGGTTAGACAATTGTTTGCTGTCGTTCTTGGTTTCGCTCAGGTACTCCACATCATCGGCCATAAATTTATAATATACCGTTGCATAACGGTCTTCAAACTTACGCCCCTTTTCCTGCTGGATTATTTTTTGTTGCCACAACAAGTCCAATGCAGTCGTACCTGGCGACAGTACACCATTCAGGCCGGTTCCCTTAATGGAGAACTGCAACATATAATCATCAGGTTTTAAGGTATACATAAAATCCAAATGGCTGCCTTCGCCCGTATTCAGACGCATGGTAATACTGTTCCGGTCATTTCCTTTTACAGGGGTAAAATACAAATCACCGGTATTTACCACGCGATTATCAGCCGTAACCAATGTAAAATCGAACTTCGAGTCCTTTTCATCGAAAAGCACTAAAGGTTCACCTTTATAATTATCGTATTTTTTCAGGCGGACATATCCAATACGCCCTCCCTTATTGGCCAAACGGACTTCAATCAGCTCGTTTTCCAAAACAGTGGAACCCTCCTCTCCAATCATTGCATCGGCGAAAACGCCAAACGTGTTCTGTAAACGGGCAAGCCGTACAGAATCGGGCAAACCGGCCAGTTCGTCGTCCGCTTTTGCTTCTCTATTCAATTCTTTCTGCTGTTCCAGCTGCTTTGCATATTCTATCCGGGCTATCGAATCCTGCATCCGGCGCTGTGCTTCTATCTGCTCCGGCGTAGGCTGGTTCAACCAGGTAAATACAATTAAACAACTCCAATAAGCAGGAAACCTATTATCGTGTTTTTATCCATCTATAATTTTTTATTTTTTATTTTCAACTGCAGCTTTTATAAAGCTAACGAAAAGAGGATTAGATTAACGACCGTACTGTTATATTCCGGATGGAACCGAACCCCACAAACCATTTCAATGCTGGAATCTCAACGACTTCAACCAAGTTCGATTCAGGATTTTCACCTACACACATCATGCCGGCAGCCTCGAACTTATCGCGATATTCGCTATTAAATTCAAAACGATGTCGATGGCGCTCCTGGATGTGTCTGTCCATACGCTTCATAAGCCTTAGACCCTTTCTTCAATATACAGTCGTATGCTCCCAGACGCATAGAACCGCCCATATTGGTTACGTTCTTCTGCTCTTCCATCAGGTCGATCACTTTATATGGGGTATTTGGTTCCATTTCTGTCGAGTTGGCTTCCGCCAGTCCCATTACATTACGGGCAAATTCAATCACCATGCACTGCATACCCAAACAAATACCCAGGCAAGGGACATCGTTTTCACGAGCATATTTCAATGCAGCAAATTTTCCTTCAATACCACGCTGTCCAAATCCCGGAGCAATCAGGATTCCGTCCATATCTTTCAACAATTCGGCAGCATTACCATCATTCAGTTTTTCAGAATGGAACAAATGCAAATCCAACTTACGATCATTATAAATAGCGGCCTGCAACAGAGATTCGTCGATCGACTTATAAGCATCCTGCAGTTCGACATATTTACCGACTAAGCCGATCCTTACAGTTTCAGTAGCATCAACCTTACGTTGCAGAACTGATGCCAAGGCTTCATCTCTGGTGTCGGTCCGACTTCCATACCGACCTTACGCAGGACCACCTCGTCCATCTTCTGGCGCTGCAATACCAATGGAACTTCGTAAATCGTCGGAACATCAATAGACTGTATGACGGCATCCTGTGCTACATTACAGAAAAGGGCCACTTTACTTAACAAATTGGCACTCAACTCATGTTCAGTACGCAATACCAGAACATCTGGCTGAATACCCAGCTCCTGCAGTTGTTTTACAGAATGCTGTGTCGGTTTGGTCTTGTATTCTTTTGCAGCCGCGATATAAGGTACATAAGTAAGATGTACGCATATACAATTCTTTCCCAATTCCCATTTCAACTGGCGCACGCTTTCGATAAACGGAAGAGATTCGATATCACCGACCGTACCTCCAATTTCAGTGATCACGAAATCAAATTTGTATTTATTTCCCAGCAATTTCACATTGCGCTTGATCTCGTCCGTGATATGAGGCACCACCTGCACAGTCTTTCCCAGGTAATCCCCTTTACGTTCTTTGTTAATAACGCTCTGATAAATGCGGCCTGTAGTGATATTATTTGCACGGGTCGTCTGAACATTCAAGAAACGCTCGTAGTGTCCGAGATCCAAATCCGCTTCATGTCCGTCTACGGTAACATAGCATTCCCCATGTTCGTATGGGTTCAACGTACCTGGATCGATATTGATATAGGGATCAAATTTCTGAATGGTAACCTTGTAACCTCTTGCCTGAAGTAGTTTACCCAATGATGCGGCAATAATTCCCTTACCCAATGAAGAGACCACGCCGCCCGTAACGAAGATGTACTTTGTATCTGCCACGATAGTAATATTTTAATTATCTTTTAATTGCACACTCGCATTTCAAAACTGCAAAGTTACATAATTTCATTCATATAACAAGGGGAGAGAAAAACATCTTTTGTCCTTTTGACAGCAAAAGGAAGCTGATCCTCTTCACATAGAAATGAACAAACTAAAAAAGGTACATCAAACAGATTTAACGAAAACAGAGCTCTATATAAAAGTTTTGTTTAAAAAACAACTATCATACTATCATAATTAAATTCATATACTTGTAAAACAGCATGTTATTCCATGACAGTTCCTATTTTCAACTATCATTCATCTATCATAACCATCATGGTCAAAAAGCAATAAAGTATTATATACCAAACTTTTATCAAATCAAGATATGTTCGAAAGCTGATACAAAATAGATTAAAGAAGGCTCGTTTTTTCATGAAGACAAGCTACTTTTTTACCAAAAACAACTTGAAAAGTTTCTTCAGACCCGGGTGGAAGGGCATGGGAGATCCGGGTGTGGAGGAGGTGGAGACCCGGATCTACGTGAAACCGGAACGGGGATGTGGAGCTGTTTATCTGCCTTGTTTGAGGAGATTTTATGCACTGTTTCTGATTATAATCCAGTGGAATAGCTGATTTTTTGATAAATAGATTTTCACAGCAGAGCGATAACATTTTGTCAATTGAAAAAAAGAACGTATCATTTATTTTTATTTTCATTCCAAAGAAAATAGTGTATCTTCGTTGTTATATTAAAGAAAAGTATAAAATACATATAAGATGAAAAGTTTAAATGGTTCAGTCCTGCGTTGCATATTTGCGATCGTATTGGGACTTGTATTGGTTCTTTGGCCGGAAGCGGCTGTTACTTACTTGGTGATAACGATCGGTATCTGTTTTATCATACCCGGCTTATTCTCACTCTTAAATTATTTCACCCGTGAAAAGTAGAAGGAGAGCCGAGTCCAATGTTTCCGATCGACGGAGCAGGCAGTATTCTGTTCGAGCATGGTTGGTAATCATGCCGCAATTTTTCGTTAGCATATTGATGTATGTTTTAGGGGCTTTACTGGTTCTTGCAGGCGCGCAGCAACTGATTTCACTGGTTTCTGCCCGCAAATGGAGTACCGTTTCCTATGTTTTTTATATCATACCATCCCTGATTTTAATAACAGGGATCATGATCCTCGCCTACCCATTCGGAGCAGCCGCCAACACATTTGTGATTTTCGGAGTTGCTTGCTTGATCTATGGTATTTCCGAATTGATCAACTGGTATAAGTTCAGTAAAAGATAAGAGAAAAATGGAGTACCACCCGCTTCAGGATTTACGGTACTCCATCGGAGAAATTCCCATATGTTTCTTAAAGAATTTTCCAAAAGTCGACTGGTCGGAAAAATGAAGTATATCCGCCACCTGCTGGACAGTCGCCTGAGGCGCTTTCAAAAGAATTTTCGCTTCGACAATCAGGGCATCATCTATCCACTTATTAGCGGATTTACCCGTCAACTCCTTCAGGATCAATGACAGATATTGTGGCGTAATAAATAACCTTTCAGCATAGAATGTAACCACATGCTGCTCCTTACAATGCTCAAACAATAATTGCAGGAATTGTTCGAACAGCTCTTCTTTACGAGAAAGGGTCGGTCGGATCAAACGATCTTTCTTGCTTAACATTATATTCCCTAAGTCCAGCAAGAAGCCAATAAAGGCATTCTGTACTAACTCCTTCTGATAAAAATGAGTACGTTCCCTCATCTTCTCCCGTATAACCTGCATGCTACCGGCCAGTTTCGCTGTTTCTTCCGGTTCCAGTTCCGTACAAGGATTCTTACGGATCTCCATATAGTTCGCTATAGCCTGAGTCCGGTTACCTCCACCAGGATTACAATCGTTCAAAAACTCCTTAGACGCAATCAGCAAGCGACCTTTAAAATCTTTACCGATCCTATCAAGTTGGAGTGCATGCGTAGGCATGATCGTTATGAAACTGTTCGGTTTGACAATGTAAGAAACATAATCCAGATGGATTTCAAGTGTCCCTTCAAAAGTCAACACCATCAAAAGCGCATTTAACCGCATCGGAGCAAAACGCTCAGGCGAGTCGGGATCTCCGATATCCATACCTCCGTCCAGATCCGCAATCGAAAAAATATCCTGAAAACTATCACGGAAAATAATACTCTTATTCAGTTCCGCCAATTCTATTAAAGGAAGTTTTTCCATCTTTACATATTTACTAATCGTGTACTTGCAAAGGTAAACATTTTTTCAACAAACAGAAAATGTTTCATTTTTTACCAATGAATAACGGTTTTTCAGGAATAAGAAAGGTTCCTTTTATTCGTTTTCGACTAATTCCGTAACAGAATAAACCTTTTTAGTTTTCCAAATTAGACAGACCTTTGCAATATCTGATCGTATAAAAAGTAATCATTAAAATCAATGGTCATAAAAGAACAAATAATGTTAACGGCATTCGACTTATTTTCGGAACACGGGATCAAGAATGTCAGTATGGATGATATCGCTCATAACGCGAGTATATCCAAACGGACTCTTTATGAGCTCTTCGAAGATAAGGAGACTCTGCTAACAGAATGTATAAAACCTGAGTTATACTAAAATGAGGCTATCCATGAAGCGACTTGAATCGAGCCGATAACAGCCTTAGAAGTCGCTTTGCTTTTTATGAAGAACTTATGAGACGGCCTCGCTGGTTTAACCGGAAGTTCTATGATGATCTGAAACGTTATCCGAAAGCATTGCAAAAAACGGAAGAAGAAAAGTCCCGCTTTTTGAAAAAATGTATAAAACTACTGTCACGAGGTGCAAAAGAAGGTGTTTTTCAACCGAATATTAACTTTGAGATTGTAGCCTTACTGGCGAAAGAGCAGGCAAAAATGATCCGTCCGTCCAAAGCCCTTTCCAACCATTCCGTGTCCGAAGTGTTCAATACGATTCTTTATACCTTTCTTCGGGGAATCTCTACAGAAAAAGGCATTGCCATTTTAGATCGTTACTTGTTGAAATATAAACAGAAGCAATTAGATTGAACAAACGATTTTATTAAAAATCAAATTTATTTATTTTAAATGAGACAAATCATAATTACCAAAAAGATGATGTGGGTAGTGATAATGTTACTCCCTCTCTGGCCTTCACCACCGTAAAAGCTCAAGACACGCTCGTTCTCGATATAGAGAAAGCTCTTGAGATCGCGCTGAGCGAAAATCCCATTGTAAAAGTGGCTAACAAGGAAATCCAGAAAAAAAAATATGCACAGAAAGGTTCATATGCCGCCCTATTTCCCCAAGTAAGTTTTGCTGCCGACTATAATCGAACTTTGAAAAAACAGGTGATGTATATGGACGGCTTCGACATGGGAAGTACCGAAATACCAGGCATGGAAGACATGCCAAATATGGATGAAGGGATCGAAGTAGGACGTGATAATAACTGGAATCTCGGTTTCAACGCCTCTATGCCGATTGTCAACGCCGCTCTTTGGAAAAGCCTAAGCATCTCAGCTGTCGATGTGGAATTGGCTATCGAACAGGCACGTTCTTCCAAAATTGCTATGATCAACCAGGTAAAGAAAGGGTATTACGGCGTGCTTCTTGCCAACGATTCATACCGCGTATTTAAGGAAAGCTATGACAACGCAATGGAAAATTACCTAGATATCAAGCATAAGTTCGAACAGGGAACCGTTGCCGAATATGACCTGATACGCGCCAATGTTACCGTAAAGAACAGCGAACCCAATATGTTGCAGGCAGAAAACGCACTAGTTCTTGCCAAATGGCAATTGAAAGCATTATTAGGTATGGATCTGGACATAAATATCGAATGTGAAGGACAATTGACCGACTTTGAAAAAGATCTATTCGGCGATTTTCTTTCCACAGACACAACCCTGGCTAATAATACAGATTTGAAACAGATGGATTTACAAGCCAAGCAACTGGAAAAGACACTGACCATGCAAAAAGTTCGATTATCTGCCGACACTGTCGCTCACTGGACTATACCAGTGGACAGCCATGAACAACGACTTCAAGTTCAAAGACTATATGTGGAACCCCTACTCGATGGTCGGTGTTTCACTCTCCATTCCGATTTTCTCTGGCGGCAGCAAGTTCTATAAGATCAAACAAACAAGAAATTCGATCGAACAGTTGAGCCTGCAAAGAGAGGATACACAGCGAAACCTGCAACTGGCAATCAAGCAGTATATAGATAATATGAATACCTGCGTCAAACGTTTCGACGCTTCACAAAAGGGAGTAGAGCAAGCCGAACGGGGATATATGATCTCACAGAAACGATACGACACAGGAGCCGGGACTCTGTTAGAAATGAACGATTCGGAATTAGCATTGACACAGGCCAAACTGAATTTCAACCAAGCTATTTACGACTATATGGTAGCAAAAGCTGACTTGGAAAAGGTATTAGGCCAGCAAGAGTTTTAAAAAACAAAAAATAGACATTGAATAAAAATATCACAAAATGGAAACAAATAAAAGACAACACTTTATATCACTCTTCATTTATCTTTGCTGCTATCCTGTTCAGGGGAAAAAAGAAAGATTCGGCACAAACGGAAACCGTCAGCAACAAAGCCATTGTGAGAATAGAAACTGTTTCCGCACAAGATGTGGAGCAGATCAGTGAATTTACAGCAACAGTAGAAGCCAATATTTCGAATAACATCGCCCCACAAAACCCAGTGCGCATAGAGAAACTGTTTGCAGAAGTCGGCGATCATGTAAAAGCAGGTCAACTCTTGGTCAAGATGGATGAGACAAACCTCAAACAGACAAAAATACAATTGGATAACCAGGAACTGGAGTTCAAACGTATTGATGAACTGTACAAAGTAGGCGGTGCTTCCAAATCAGCCTGGGATGCACAGAAAACACAATTAGACGTAAGCCGTGCGACCTACAAGAATTTGCAGGAAAACACACAGTTATTGAGTCCGATCACCGGTATCGTCACTGCCCGCAACTATGATAGCGGCGATATGTATAGCGGAGGTTCGCCGATCTTCACCGTAGAACAGATTCGTCCGGTCAAACTGTTGATCAACGTATCCGAAAGTCTTTTCACGAAAGTAAAAAAGGGAAAAGATGTCGACATCCGGTTAGATGTATACGGAGACGAAGTTTTCAAAGGAAAAGTCAGCCTGGTTTACCCGACTATCGATCCGAATACACGTACATTCCCTGTCGAAATCAAAATCGACAACAATGACGAACGTGTCCGTCCGGGGATGTTCGCCCGCGTGACGATCGGTTTCGGGACACAAAACCATGTGGTCGCTCCAGATCTCGCCATCGTAAAACAGTCCGGTGCAGGAGACCGCTATATATATGTATACAAAGACGGTAAAGTTTACTACGAGAAAGTAGAGTTAGGACGCCGTATGGGAAACAAATATGAAGTCATTTCAGGGGTAAACAGTGGCGACCAGGTTGTAATATCCGGTCAAAGCCGCCTAAACAACGGAATGGAAGTAGAAATCGAAAAGTAAGAGACAAACATTATGAGCTTATATGCAACAGCGGTAAAAAGCCGGTTACGACTGCCCTTGTCTTTGTGGGCAATCGTGATCTTCGGTCTTTTTCATTAACCAGATTATCAGTGGACCTGCTGCCAGAGATCGAGACAAACACGATCATGGTCATGACCTCCTATGCCGGCGCCAGCGCTGCGGATATCGAAATGAACGTCTCCAAACCGTTGGAGAACGTGCTGAACAGTGTCAGCGACCTGAAACACATCACGTCACAGTCACGTGAAAACATTTCAATCATCACACTAGAATTCGACTATGGTACGGATATCGATGTGGCGACAAACGACGTGCGCGATAAACTGGACGTTGCCGAGCCAATGCTGCCGGATGATGTGGACAATCCCATTATCTTCAAATTCGGGACGAACGATATACCGATTATCATCCTTTCGGTTACGGCGGAAGAGAGCACGAACGCCCTATACAAGATTCTGGACGATAAGGTATCGAACCCGCTTGCACGTATCAGCGGTGTAGGAGCGGTTTCCATTTCCGGTACGCCGGCACGTGAAATACAAGTCTATTGTGATCCGTACAAACTGGAAGCATACGGAGTTTCAATCGAAGGAATATCCGCTATCATCGCACAGGAAAACAGGAACACTCCAGGCGGCAGCGTGGATATCGGTTCCAACGCCTATGCGCTCCGTGTACAAGGTGAATTTACGGATGCGCATCAGATGGACGATCTTGTGATCGGTCATAAAGATAACAAGACTATCTATCTGCGTGATGTTGCCCGCATTGAAGACAGCATCGAAGAGCGTGCCCAAGAGACTTACAATAACGGTAAAAAAGGCGGCATGATCGTTATCCAAAAACAATCGGGAGCCAACTCGGTGAACATAGCCAAGAAGGTTCATCAGAAATTGCCGGAAATTCAAAAAAGCCTTCCTTCAGATGTCAAGTTAGGGGTAATCATGGATACCTCCACTAACATTTTGAATACAATCGACAGTCTGA
>VOFB01004911.1_pt1 | contig 16461 bp, 26 predicted proteins | sample 5384141 | NCBI WGS metagenome assembly VOFB01 (sample SAMN12384721, study PRJNA508395) | human gut metagenome | isolation source: healthy gut A | host: Homo sapiens | reverse complement strand
GTGAGATTATACATAGACAGCAACGGTTTTCTCAGCATAAGTAAAACTATTGCCAGTATAATTCCTATGGAAATATCGATCACTGACAATGTCCGTCCAACAGCCTTCACTTCATTTCTGTCACCCTGACCGATAGACTTTCCGATCACTACAGAGGAAGCAGAAGCGATCGCTACTACTATTACTTTTAAATACTGAAAGAACGTTGTTGCTACGGAATTTGCTGCAATCGCATCTGATGAAAGATGTCCCAGTATTGCAGTCTGCATAGGGATTGAAATTGCCCAGACCAGTCCGGAAAGGATGACAGGAGTGGATACTAATAAAATCCCTGCACAGTTTTCTGTTCTCAGCTGTAATGTTCCTCTTAATAAGCCACCATCAAATACCCGGACTTTCTTATCAATCTTTGCCACATAAAACAGAACAATCAAAAACTCCAGGCTTCTGGCTGTCAGTGTTCCTATTGCACCTTTAATCCCCATTTCCGGAAATCCAAAATGCCCGAAGATCAATGTATAATTAATTCCGCCGTTTACGATCAGAGATATCACAGAAACAACAAATGAAATCTGTACTGTCTCCACACTTCTCAGCATGGGAGATCAGAAGATTGCTGATCAGAAATAAGACAAACGTCCATTTCAATATCTTAAGATAAGTCTGACCTTCCATAATAATATCCGGTGATGTTGTGAACGGCCAAGCAATTGTTCCGGAAATGCCGAGCATATGACAGGATGATCATCGCTGCCAGCAGACTGAATATCAGTACAATTCCTGTCCAGTTTCCTGATCGCATATGTATCTTTTTTTTCCCCAATACTGAACCATTACGATCAGGGCATTTCCGATTGCAATGGCAAGCTGATTTACAACAAAGAAGATCTGATTCACAGTAGCTGCCCCGGAAAAGTGCATTCTGATCATAGCTTCCAAGCATCATATTATCCAGCATATTCACACTGTATGCCACCAGATTCTGCAGCGCCACAACCAACATTAACCTGAAAAACACCTTATAAAAATTTTTGTCCTTTGTAAAAAATGTCTCCATATTTTATAATCCTCATTAAACAAAAAGGTCAGAAACCTTTATCTGATTTGTTTGACCTCAAAGACTATACCTTATTATAACTTTTTCCAAGCCTAGAGCGTGTTTGAAAAATGCTTTCCGCAAGATGCGCGTCATAATTTGTGGGAATGATTTTTCAAACACGCTCTAAGACTATTCTTATACTAACACTAAAAGACAAGTCTTACAATTCTTTTTTCGGTCTTCGCAGAAATACTGAAACCAGTCAAGCTGCTGTTTACACACCACTATCCCGAGACATACAAGCTAAAATTCCATTGCCGCAGGCAAACTGAATGAATTTTGGCTATGTTACTGAGAACGGAGAACAGTAACGATTAATGAACATCTACCCATGTATGAGTTTGTGCTGATTTAAGGATTGCATCTGAAATCAGTTCTATTTCATATCCATCTTCAAAATTCGGGCTTGCCTGTGTATCGTTTGCAATAGCATTGAAGAAATCATAACATTCCACAATTTTTAGTTTTCTGTATAACCAATACCAAGAGCAGGAATTGGCCACAGTCCATTTCCATATGGATGATTTGGTCCTGTATAGATCGTTCTGAATCCTCGACGATCGTCCGGATCACTGGCAAAGCATACCTGCAGCTCATCTCGACGTTCATAATTGAAATATAAAGAGCCTAATGTTCCGTGGATTTCAAATGTAATATAATTATTTCTTCCCCATTTTCTTGTTGCTTCAATGCTTCCAAAGGCTCCATTTTCACATTCGATCATAAACATACACTGATCATCTACATCTACTGCTTTTTCTCGGTGTATCCTTGTTGAGACGTGCATTTCCAAGACTATCGGTAAGTCCGCTCTGAACCGGACGTTCCGGAATATAGGTTGCTGTTCTTGCATTTACCTTTTTAAAGTCTCCTACCAGAAATCTCAGCATATCTACCACATGAGTTCCTATATCACCAAGAGCTCCGCTTCCGCAAATATTTTCTGGAATCTCCAGGACAGCGGAGATTCGGATCAGCTGACCAATCCTGTAAATAAGTTCCTCTGAAATCAAGGATCTCACCAATAGCGCCTTCTTCAATATATTTTTAGCCAGCTGAACAGCCGGTGTTTTTCGATAGTTGAAAGCTACTAATGTTTTAATATTATTTTCTTTGCAGTAAGATACATTTCTCTGGCCTGATCAACCGTTAATGCCAGTGGTTTTTCACAGATAATATGTTTTCCTGCCTTTGCAGCTGCAATTGCAATTTCAGCATGAACATTATTCGGGAGTGCAGATATCCACAACATCAATCTCCGGATTATTTACAACATCATGCCAATCTGTAGAATAAGATTCAAAAGCAAACTTATCTTTTAGCTTCTTTGGCAATTGCTTCATTCATATCAACGATCATCTTTTTGACCGGAATGATTGGTGCCGGCCAGAAAACATAGGCATACCAGCATATGCAATGGAATGAGCTTTTTTTTTTTAGCCATAAATCCTGCACCAATCAAACCTACATTCATTTTTTAGGACTTGCATTATTCTGATCCATTTTATTCTCCTTTCCGTCCGGCTGGAAATCAACCAACGAAATTTCTTAAATATTTTGCTGACAGCTTCACTGCTTTTTAGCATTATCAAGACTGCCTTCAAAGCCTTATCTTCTACTTCAATTACACTGTAGCCCTGATAACCAATGTCTGTTAATGCTGATACATATTTGCCCCAGTCAACATCTCCAAGACCACATAATTTCGGTGACATGTATTTCAAAGGATATGCCATAATACCAACATCATTTAATTTATCCTGGTATATTTTTGATATCTTTGTAATGCACATGGAAAATCTTATCTTTAAACTCATAAATTGGTTTAATGTAATCAATCTGCTGCCATACAAAATGAGAAGGATCATAATTTATGCCAAGATTATCGTACGGAAGTACTTTCAAATACTTTTTCTCCAGTTTTCCGGAGAAGTCATCAGATTCTGTCCTCCGGGCCATTCGTCTGCAGTAAACCACATAGGACAGTTTTCAATAGCGATTTTTACGCCTTTTTCCTTCGCATATTCCAGGATCGGAGGCCATACTTCTTTTACAATTTCCAGGTTTTCTTTCAACATTTTTGTCCGGTACTCTTCCAAGAAATGTTGTAACCATATTTACATTTAACATACTGCTGGCATCTATCAATGCATAAATATGATCAATATACTGTTTTCTTTTCCAGATCCGATCAAGTGTATTTGGATAGTATCCCAGAGATGAAATTCTACATTTCTCTCTTTTTACAGTACTGGATGATTTCTTTAGCTTTTTTCTTCTGTTAATGCTTCCCGCATCAATATGACATACACCAGCATAGCGTCTCTTAGCCCCACCTGTATTTGGCCAGCAGGCAACTTCAAGACATTCCAGCTGATTCTCTGCTGCAAAGTCAACTGCTTCTTCAAATGTTGTACCTTCAAGAATTGCTGTTAAAAGTCCAAACTTCATAGTCAATTTCCTTTCATCAAATATTTACATCAACACTCTGATTTGTCTCACTTGAAAGCCTGGCTGCCTCCAGAATTTTCATTTGACGTATGGTATCCTCCGTTTCACCAGGAACTTCTCCTTCTCCTTCAATGCAGCAATAAGACTATTCCAGAAACACATAGTCGTATCGCCTCATTTGGCAGAGGAATTTTTCTCTTTATAAAGATTGTCCAGAGGTGCTAACGTCAGACTGGGCGCAACGCTTCCCTTTTCGATAACTCTTCAACATCTACTTCTGTTTTCAGACGAACAATGCTTCCGTTTTCTCCTGTCATATCATCCAGACGCAAAGTTCCTCTGTTGCCAAGATGCAAACCATCGCGGCATTTCACATAAAAGCAAATGTTGTCAAGACGATTTTGCATATACATTATTTGAGAATGTTAAATTTAATTCCACATAATCTTCTACATCTTCTACAAGAATTGATCTCAGCCTGCATTCGATACGAATTACCTTTTCCTCCGGAAACAACTGCAAATATTGGTCGATCAGATGTGTTCCCAATCGTTCAATAAGCCTCCACCGGATTTTTTCTCTGCCACGCCATCCGAAAAGCGATTCCTCTTTTTCTCCATGAACACGTGACTCTCATGGTATGAACATCACCGATCACATGACTGTCGATCACTTCTTTAATATCAGATAATCCCGGTCAAAGCGTCTCGGCTGATGTACTGATTTTTTTCCTGTTTTATCAGATATAGCAATTATCTCTTCAAGTTCTTTCATATTCATGGCCACCGGTTTCTCACATAAAACGTGGAAACCGGCAGTCATTGCCTGAGTGGCATAATATGCACGTTCTTCAATTTTAGTTGCCACGATGACAAGATCCATAGTTTCTTTGAAAAATGTTTCCAGCTGTTTTTCCGAATATACATGATATCCATCAGACAGACCTTCTTCTCGTCGTCTTTGTTCTTTATCAAGAATTGCAACTACCTTTCTTGCCTGACCACTTTGAACTATCTTTTTTTTATGTAACTGGCCCATATAGCCATATCCGATTATTCCAACTCTTATCATCGCGTTTTTCCTACTTAATTACGCACATTTATTTAACTTAACCCAGGAACCTGTTTCATTGGACTCAAGAATTGCATCACAAACTCGATCCAGTCTGTATCCAACACCAAAGTTAGTAGATGGCTGATATCCTTCCACAATTGCTTTTCCAAATTCATACATTTCAATTGCTTTTAACTCACCATATCCAATATTCATACCCGGAATGTTCCATGTTACATCGCCATGTGGGTTTGCAGGACCTGTGTAGATTGTTTTAAATCCTCTTTTCTCCATCCTGATCTTCCATTCCATAGCATACATTCAGCTCATTCAGACGTTCATAGCACCAGGAAATGCTTCCCTTTGTTCCATGAACCTCTAATGTAATATAGTTGTTTCTTCCCCATGCCATTCGTGTCGCTTCGCAGCTTCCGATAGTTCCATTTTCAAATTTCAGAAGTGTTGTTACCTCGTCGTCAACATCAACCGGTTTTCTCTTTGCATCCGGTCCTAATTTTACAGTACCAAGAAGGTCAACTCCGCCCTCCTGTACCGGACGTTCAGTGATATATGTTTTAACAATAGAAACAACTTCAGAAATATTTCCTGCAAGATACTGAGCAATATCCAGTGCATGTGTAGCAATATCACCAAGTGTTCCTGCTCCGGCAGTTGCTTTTCAAATCTCCAGGATAATGGAGAAGATGGGTCTGCAGACCAACTCTGAAGATACTGAGTTCTGATATTTGTCAGCTCGCCAAGTCTTCCGGATTCAATGATCTTTTTCGCTTCATCAATTGCAGGTACACGACGGTACTGGTAACCATTCATGGAAACTATACCTTTTTCGCTGCCTCTGCTGCTGCTTCAGCCATTGCTTTCGCATCTTCGGTTGTGGATGCGATCGGTTTTCAGATTACATGTTTTCCGGCTTTTAATGCTGCAATGGAAACTGCTGCATGTTGATTATTAGGTGTACAAACACTTACAATATCGATTTCAGGATCATTGATAATATCCATCCAGTCTGTACATGCTTTTTCAAACCCATATCTTTCTTTGAAATCCTCTGCGATTTCAGGAACAATGTCGCATACTGTTTTAAATACAGGGATAAATGGTGCATCTGTAAAAGTTTTGGCATGTTTGAAAATGCTACCATGTGTGCTTTTCCCATAAAACCAGCGCCTACTAAACCAATGTTCATTTTTTTCATGATCTAACCCTCCGTAATCATCATAATATAAATATTTTTTTTAATTTTTAATTTTAATCACATATATCAATCTTTACTTTTATAAATCTTCTTTAATTAATTTGATTTCTTTCTCTGCGCCAGGTTGCTAAGTGCAACTGCTGCAATGATAATAAAACCATTTACCATCTTCTGCTGTGCAGATGAGAGGTTTGCAAGAATCAAAAAGCATTGCTGATCATTCCCATAAGAATAGATCCTGCAAGAGCTCCAATCATAGAACCACTTCCACCTGCCATAGATGCCCACCGAGAACAACCGATGCGATTACAGACATTTCGTCACCGTCACCAAAGGAATATCTTCCTGACTGCATACGTCCTGCATACAGAACACCTGCAAAGCAGAAAGTGCTCCGATAACATAAAGACATACATCTTGATTCTCTGTACTTTTATTCCTGAATACTGAGCAGCCATCTGATTTCCACCTGTTGCCAGAGTATGTTTTCCAAATGGTGTTCTGTTGAAAAGTATATAACCTAAAATGTAGAATAAAAATAGTCCAAAGGATCAGAACAGAAATAGGATCCCACAAATCCTGTACCGAATATAGTATTAAATACTGTATTTGAAATCGGCACTGCCTCTGTATTTGTAATCCACATTGCTGCACCTCGGATCACCTGCATCATTCCCAAAGTAGCAAGGAAAGCAGGAAGTCCTAATCTGGTTACAAGCAAACCATTAATGACACCTACTGCGACACCAAAAATCAGGGCAACAATAAGAGCAAGGAAAATATTGTTGGTAGACTTTAAACCAGAGCCACTAACATGGCACTCATTGCTGTGTTAGAACCAACTGTCAGGTCAATCTGGCCTGCACTTAACACAAAACACACCGGCTACTGACATAATTGAGATCATAGCTGTCTGTCTTAAAATGTTTAAAAGGTTCTGTGTGCTGGCGAAACCGTTATCTCTTAATGTAATTGCGAAGAATACAAATACAACTGCCAGAACGATATACACCATATATTTGCTCATCTGTATTTTTTTATTATTTCCTCTGGATTGCATGTTGCAGTTCCTCCTCTTTCATAAGTTCTTTGCGGCCTATTCTTCCTGTGATCTTTCCATCAAAATTGTTATGATGTCATCACAGATTGCCATCATTCTGCTAATTCGGATGAAGCAAAAATTACTGCGCCACCCTTTATCCGCAAACTCTCTGATAATAGATATGATCTCACCTTTCGCAACGATATCAACACCTGCTGTAGGCTCATCAAACATAAAAATTTTAGGATTGAATTTAACCATTTTGCAATAACAATCTTCTGCTGGTTTCCACCTGAGAGCAGCCTGATCTCCTGATTCATATTGTCGGCTACAACTCCCAGATCCTGGATATTTTTTCAACGATATCATGTGCTGCCTTATCATCATTAAATATCCCATTTTTACCAACTGGGCAGAAATCGGAAGAATAGCATTTTCTTTAATGGTATGCGAAAGTACCAATCCTTCTTTTTCTTCTGTCTTCCGGAACCAGTGCAAAACCACAGGCTACTGCATCGGAAGGATTTTTGATTTCAACTTTTTTCCTTCCAGTTCAATACTTCCACTTACAGCCTTTCTAAGACCAAACAGAGTTTCCATGATTTCCGTTCTGCCGGCTCCCATCAGACCGGCCAGACCAAGAATCTGGCCGGGTTTGATGCTAAAGTTGATATCATCGATTTTGTCATTAATTTTTAAATGTTTTACAGTAAGAAGATCCTCTGCGTTACAATCATACTCTCTGGGAACATACTCAAACTTTGTTTCTTTTGCTTCATTTCCCATCATTTGAGCTACGATCTCTTCCATTGTCAGATTTTCTACTTTTTTTCTGTAATTACCTTTTTCCCATCTCGAATAACTGTTACTCTGTCACATATTTCAAGTATTTCGTTCATTCTGTGAGAAATATAAACCATGGATACGCCTTCTTCTTTCAGCTGACGGATCATCTTAAATAAGAACCCGTTTCTGAATCAGATAAAGCTGCAGATGGCTCATCAAAAACTAAAATAGATGCATTCTTGGAAACGGCTTTGGCAATTTCTACCATCTGACACAAAACCAACACTCAGTTCTGAAACCGGTGTACCCGGATCTAAATCCAGACCTAATCGTTTTAAAACCTTCTCTGTTTCCTGTTTCATCAATTTAACATCTCGCATACCATGCTTTTTCAGCTCATATCCCAGAAATATATTTTCTGCGATCGTCAGGCTCGGAACCAGGGACATCTCCTGAAAATCATAGCGATTCCATTTTCTTTTTGCATCATTTGTGCTTTTAATTTCTTTTTCTTCACCCTTTATGATGACTTTTTCCACTGTCTTTGTGTAAACACTGGTCATAATCTTCATCAGAGTGGATTTTCCGGCTCCATTACCGCCAACAAGAGCATGCACTTCACCTTTTGCAAGATCAAAATCAACGCCTTTTAATACGTTTACTGCACCAAAAGATTTTACAATCTGCTCCATTTTTAAAAATGCTTTGGCTCATTTTGTTCCCCTATCTATTATTTGAAATTGTCTTACTCTACATAAGCTTCTTTTAACCAGTCTGGTGTTTCAACATGATATACATCTGTATATGCTTCCAGTACATTCTCATGAGTAACTGTTTCAGCAGGAACAGCTACATAAGAAGGTGTTTCTTCGCCAAGAAGTGCCAATGCTGCCAGTTTTGCCTCTGCAACACCCTGATCATATGGCATCTGAGCACCACCACCTGCAATATTTCCGGATGCGATCTCACGCGCTACGTTATTACCAAGGTCATTACATGCCAGAGTAACTTTTCCTTCCATACCAGCTGCTCTTACAGCGGAAAGAACACCTTCCATAGGCACATCCCAGCTTGCATAAATACCATCAATGTTCGGGAACTGTGTAAGAATAGCATCTCCCTGTTCAGCACAGCCGGATTCATCTGTGAAGCCCTGCTCTGTTACAATTTCAATATCCGGATAATTTTTCATTGCATCGCGGAAACCTTCATCACGCTGGTTTGTAGGAGCAAAGTTTGCATCATAGTAAACCATTGCAACTTTTCCTTTTCCGCCTAAAGCATCTCCAAGAACAGTTCCTGATGCATATCCATTACCATAGTTATCTGCAGATACAACGCTTACATAGTCTTTTCCTGCTTCCAGACCATTAGCTCTCTGATCCATGAAAACAATTTTAATACCAGCTGCTGCTGCCTGTTTTGTAAGCATCTGCTGTTGCAGTAGCATCTGTAGGAATTGAAACGAGAATATCAGGTTTTTTGCCATAACTGTTTCAATATTAGATACCTGTGTTTCTGCTGAGAAGTTAGCATCTGTTACAGCCACAATTTCAATACCAAGTTCTCCAAAAGTATCTTCCAGTCCCTTCTGCTGAGAAGTTGACCAGTCGTTTCCCGCCATAGTGCAGACAGATTGCAGCTGTATATCCGCCTTCTTTGATCTGTGATCTGATCATCTGTCAGTTCAATAGTGGAGGCATCTACTGCCGCTTCACCATCCGGTCCCACAGAACGGATTTCTGCAGCCTGTACATTCCCCTGCTAATGCCATTGTTAATAAAGTAGCTGTTGCAAGCATTCCTACTAATTTTTTTTCATTTTGTTATCCCCCAATTAAAATTTAAAATAATAAACCTTTAAGTATTCATAAGACTGTTTACAATCCGCAACCGGATCATTTGGCCATGCATCACATTCTACTAACCAGTCTCCATCATAGCCTTTGCTCTTTACATATCGATGACACCTTTGTTATCAACATTTCCTGTTCCAAGAGGTGCAAATGTACCATTATCATGGAGATCTTTCAGATGAATGAAAGCAATTCTGTCATAGTATTTTTTGATAAAGGTTAACGGATCATAACCGCCGGCTTTTAAGTGTGCCATCCGGCAGACCTTGATATCAGATGCTGCAAAGAGTGCATCGATCTCTTCCGGTTTCTCAGCGATAGATCCAAGATGAGGATGGAAACATGCTACAAGTCCATACTCTTCTGTAATTTCCATTGCTTTTTGAAAGGCCTTTTGCGAGAAGTTCCACATCACCCGGCTGGATTCCTTTTCCCTCTGATAGCACCACCACAGATTACAAAGTATTTGACGCCAACCTTTGCTGCCATTTCAGCAACTGCTCTTAAGTGAACCATTTCGTCTTCCAATGCGTCCTGATAAATGAAATTTGCTCCTACACAAACACTCATCATATCCGCACCGTATTTGGCCAGCATATCAATTAACACCTGTGGATCATCCGCATAATTTGTAAGATTGCCTTCCAGAACTTCGATACTCTTAAATCCAATCGGTAATCTGCTCTAATGTAGCCTCATCATCTGTCATTGTTACGTAACGAATATCCTTCACACTAGTTACTCCACCGCCGGCACCAACAAGTGGTCCAAAAGCATTTGTCATATACCCAATTTTCATTTCTGCACCCTATACCTTTCATTTTTCTATATTTTTTTCTGATTGGTTAAATTTACGTAAATTTATTGTAGCTTTACTATATCATTTATTCTATTTGCTGTCAATCCTAAGGTTGGCATTATCATTCACTTCGGCACTTTTCACATTTATCCCCTTTTGTTTTTGTTTATTTTTCTATATTTAACTATATTTTTCTCGCCAAATAAAAAAACAGGACCTGACATTCTATTTTCGCATATCTAATAGAAGTCGATCCTGTTTCTATTTTCTATAATCGTCTTATATTTTCTATATTTTCATTCAGGCAAGTCCAGTTTAAAGCCTGTTTTAATCTCTTCAGGCAAAGGCTCTTTATACGATTTCTGCCAGACTTTCTGCAGATTATACCGATCCACATACACCGGTTCCACGCCAATATAGGACGGCACCACTTCGTCCAGAAGAGTTTTCACTGCAACAGTCGCAACTGCCTCCTCCCTGTTCGTACGGCATCTGTGCACTGATCGCTTTACCATTCCGCCCTTAGCCAGATTTAATGCAATGTTATATTCCAGGTCACCAGTTGATACAATGACATCTTCTCTCCCCATATCTGTCAGGGCATTCAATACATATTTTTGCCGGTGCATCCCAGGAAACATAAATTCCCTCGATCTGAGGATGTTCCTCTAACATTTGTTTTGTTAATTCATATGTTTCTTCTGCCTTAACAAAGGTTTTCGTATCACAGATTTTTAATTCCGGAAATTCTTCACAATAATCTGCTCTGCAGCACTGTCTCTTTGTCTGGTGGCATAGAAATCTTCTGATTTATGTTTCATCATGCCAACATTTGTCAAGCGCATTTTCTCAGATTTTCTCCAAGTCCCCGGCCAATATTTCTTCCATGAGAACGCTCATTGACAGAAATACAGCTTACATAATCATTCGCCTTGAAACCATTTGGTATATTAGACATAAATATCATTTTGTTTTTCCACTTGCAATCTCATGGTATGCCCGTGATGTGATTTTTGTGTCTGTTGGAATTGATATCAAGATATCGGTTCCAGAAGCTTAAGGCTTCTGAGCTGCTTTGACTGTAATTCGGATCAAAATGAGCATCTACAACTGCAATGATCTGAATATTGAATTTATCAAATATATTTCGGTTCCTTCTTCCAGAAGCAGAGAGTGATTTTCCTGAATAATGAAAGACATTGCCGCAGTAAAAGTATGTCTCTGACATTCTTCCTGCTCTTCTTCTGTCAACACTAAATCTGATATATCTCCTGCCCTTTCACCAAAAGGTCCTCTTCCAATCCCGCTGGTAGAACGTCTGATGCAAAGCTGATTAGGAAGCAAAATAGTCTTCGCTTCACTTTTTTCTGACTGCGTTTGAATTTCTTTAATTCTATCCTGAATACACAAAAAAGCCTCTTTACAGATCTGACCTACATCCTGTTTCACAGTAGTAGTCGGTGGATTTATCAGGGTTGCCCAGGAAAAATCATTAAAGCACACAACCGAAAGATCTTTTGGACACTCGATTTCATGCTCGGAAATATAATTATAAACATGATATATGGTATCCAGATTAGCCACAAAAATAGCAGATGGCTGGTGTACATCATTCAAAAGCTTATCCAGGGCAATCTTTACAGATACTTTACCTTTCAGATCATCAACAATATATTGATCCTGAATCGGAATCTGATTATCCCAAATGCCCGTTTATACCCTTCAATCCGCTCACGATTAAATTCCCTGTCTTCACTGCCGCACAAAATCGCAATATTTTCATGTCCCGAACGAATCAGATGCATAGTCGCCTTATAAGCACCCTCTTCATTCGCAGTGCTTACCCTGTCACACGCCACACCCGGAATGCTGTTTCCAATGATCACAACAGGCACAGAAACTGAATTAAGTATTTCACTAAGTTTTTCTGTTGCTACAGAAGCAGTAACAAAAATACCCTTCATTTTTGAGGAATTAATCAAACTGCAGGTTAAAAACTCCAGCATTCCTTCACTTTCTATGCTTACACGAACCAGTTCACATCCCTGCTCCCCTGCCAGTTTACGTAATTCCTGTTCAACAGAACTGTCAAAGTGGGCAAAAGGAGATGATGTAAGATAGAGATAAAACTCCATCCTGCATCTGCTACAATTGCTTTCTGCTCCTCCATCAGCATCTTATTTTTTTCCGCTCTTTTTCCTGCATTTTCTTTTTACCACAAAATTTGGAGGAGTTTCTGCATTTGCTTCTTCAATCGTAATTCTGACAAAACGTGTATTATTAATTTAACATGCGATTTGCAACATACGCCTGCCGTTTAATATCGTAATTTTTCCTCTTATCATTTTATCTCTTAGGTCCTACTCAAAATAGCAACTATTATTCTGTTTACTGACAAAACGTTGCCTATTATTCCAGATTGCCTGCGGCAATGGAATTTTGTCCGTTCTTTTCGTATGTCTGCAGTTTCTGAGCACGATGACCGAAGATTCTCAACGCCAGATCTCCGGTTGTGAGACGGGTAACTCCGCCATCTATTTCGAATCTTCATCCAGATTTTGGCATATTCATCCGAATCTTCATAGCGGGTGCCAGATTATCACGATAAATTCCAGATTGATTGCTCTGCTGACCTCTGATTCCTGACAACAGGACTTTTTGAGGAGCCCTCGTAATTCTGCGGTAGCGGGTGATAAATCGTTTGTCGTCAGGGATTTTGAGGAGAATCTGCGGTTTCGTCACCCACAGGAGATGATCTCCAGCAGGAATAAACAGGAGGTTGCGTCTTCCAGATGGATAGTCATTTTGCTGTCAAAGGCTGACTGTGCGAAAGGAATCACCGGCTGTGGATAGTAATATAATGTGGCGTTTTTGTCTACCTGCACTTCAATGGTTCGGGCGGCTGAGCCTTCGTCCATTTTGTGGATTTTCTCAAAGGACTGGGACAGGACTTCCAGATCTGCGCCTTCCTTTACATGGTAGGAAAATTCTGTGAATCTCCTGCCATGATTCCGGCAGATGCGCAGAGAGGCATGATCTGGATCCCACCGTTTTTTTTTCGAAAGGCATCATGATCTTGTATGGTGCTGTAAAGACAGATCTTCCAGAATAGTCTTCCGTCTTTTAGGCTGCGCAGGCGCTGATGCCGGGATATTTTCCGAATTTGTTATCCATAGGCATTTTCCTTTACATTCCTTCTAAGAGTACGTTCTTCTTGATCCACTCCACTACTTTATCTACATTCTCATCTCCGCGGATATTTGTAAACTGGAATGGTCTGTCACCACGCATTTTTTTGGAGTCTCTTTCCATTACTTCAAGACTTGCACCTACATATGGAGCCAAGTCTATCTTATTAATTACAAGGAGATCAGAACGTGTGATTCCAGGACCGCCTTTACGTGGAATCTTATCTCCTTCTGCTACATCAATGACGAAGATGGTTGCATCTACCAGTTCCGGACTGAATGTTGCAGACAGATTATCTCCGCCGCTTTCGATGAAAAGAAGTTCAATATCAGGGAAGCGTTCCATCATCTCATCTACTGCTTCCAGATTCATGGAAGCGTCTTCACGTATGGCTGTGTGAGGGCATCCGCCTGTCTCTACACCAATGATCCTCTCTCTACCGGAAGAACACTGTTCTTTGCCAGAAACTGTGCGTCTTCCTTTGTATAAATATCGTTTGTGATGACGCCGATGCTGTAATCTTTTGCCATCTTTCTTGACAATGCTTCGATAAGTGCTGTTTTTCCGGAACCTACCGGTCCGGCAACTCCGATTTTTACATATGACATAACCGATTTCCTCTTTTCTACTTTACTTGTTGATAGCTTCTTATAATCTGTTCGCTAATTTTCCACATATAAATTTTTAAGATTTCATATTATGCACATGATTCTATTTCTATCCACGCTTGAGCCTGGAATAAACTAATACCAAATTCAAGCTACGACATATATAGCCTGGAATACAACTTCTCATGCTGGATTCCTCTGATATCAAATCCAGGTGCAGAGACATAAGTCCTCCTCGCTTCTGTTCATGACATCTTTTAATATCTCGTCAAATTCTCCATAGCATCCGCTCAGAAGCTGCTGCCCGGATGTCTGGCTGAGGGGAATTGTTTTTACGCAGTTGGTGACGATTGCAGATGTCTGGGCATATAGATAATGTGTCAGCGCCTCTTCCAGAGGAATCTGCATTTCTGCACAGAAAACTCCGTAAATACAGCAATGATTTACTGCTTTTCCCTTTCTTGCATCAGATATTCTCTGAAAATCCCTGTTTCGCTGATGGAAAGTCCAAGCTTTTCAATGGTCTTGGCAAAACGGGAACCCATTTTCTGGCAGCTTCTCTCTGTTCCATAGGAATTCTGGATGCTTCAGAAGTTCTTCCAGGTACAGAAGTTCCTGCAGGTCTTTTTTCTCTGCAGCTTCGTATGAAAGTCTGGCTGCCAGAAGTTCTGTATACGCAAGATTCCATTTGATTTTGTGAGTGATGTACTCTCTGGCTGTGTCTACATCGTGGACAATTCCACGCTGGATATAAGTCTCCAGTCCCTGTGAATGAGAATAGCCTCCTATTGGAAATAACGCATCATTTACCTGCAGTAAATAAAATTGTTTTTCTGACATGAAGAACCTCCGTTGTTATTAATGATGATGATTATGAATACTTGCAGAAATTCTCCTGTCAAAATCCAGCTTCAACACTTCTTTCTCTGCCTGAACTCCATGGATTTTCTGAAGCATAACAAGCATTGGCTCGTTATAGATCGTGATAAACGTATCATTCTCTCCCCAGAAAAGCGGCATGTCTGTTTCCGATTTCATAGCAGACTTTGCAGACATTTTCTCATGTCCGGGAGTCAGAGAAACACGGATAACTTCGCATGGCGGTGTGTTTACCACTACAAGCTTCTCATTATCTGCATAGATCACATCATCCTGATACAGACCTCTGGCGAGAATGGAATCGTCATGGATTCCCACTTCTGTTCCTTTGTCTGTTATTTTTTATGTATTTTCTTAAATGCTTCGTGCCATTCAATATCTACATATTCTATGGTTTTTCCTGTAGTATCAAAGTCATGAAGCTTTCCTAAAACCTGTTCACACAGCATTGTTTTCGACCTCCTGAATCTTACCAAATCTGAAGCAACATCATAACTCCAGGTATCCATGCAGTTACGATTCCTTCAAATACCTGAAGATATGGAACGAATTTCCCCAGTTTTTTCCGCAGATATCTTCTACGAAAGCAGTTCCCCAGAGAATTGCCCCACAGATACCAGATTGCTGCCCAACGCAGATCCGGTGTGATTCCCAGTGCAGTGCTTCCTGTAAATCCCCTCGATTGTACCGAAGATTACCGCATTGATGGCTACAAAAGTAGAAAACCATGCAAATGGGATCGGGCTTGCTTTCAGGAATTTACTCAGGGCTACGAAAGATAGGTAAAACAGAACAGCAGTCCTGTTCCTGCTGCATAATAATTGCCCTGCACCAGATTGACAAAGTTAATAAATAAAAGAAAGACCACCTGTAAAGATGTTCATAATGGCGGTTGATTTTCCGTCTACATTGTATAAAGAACACATACCGTTGTTGATCAGTACGATTCCTACAAATAAAAGACAAACTCTAACATAATATTCTCTCCTCTCCTGTTTCTTCAATATATTTTTCTGTTTATATTTCGTGAGCGGAAATACTTTTATTTAACACTCATAACAGGATGAATAAATCCTGCTTATTTTCATATAAAAAATCAGAATTTTATACTGACAGGACTGTCATTATATTGTTTGGTAAGTTCTTATAAAAGTTCTCACAAAACTCCATAAATAACAGTCCTGCGAATATCATTTTTTATGATCAGATAACCAGAATGTAATGGTTTAAAGTTGTTTAGAACAGACTGTAAAGCTGTGTCAGCGGAAGTTTCTCTGCCGGTTTGGAAGTGATCTCTTCGCCGTCAACAGTAACCTTATATGTCTCGGATCTACAGTCAGTTCCGGTGTTCTGTCGTTAAATACCATATCTTTTTTGCTGATATTTCTGCATCCCTTTACAGGTACTACAGTTTTCTCAAGACCGTATTTCTCTTTTTACATTCTCATCCATGGCAGCCTGGGATACAAAGGTCAGGCAGGCTT
>VOFB01003125.1_pt1 | contig 16464 bp, 33 predicted proteins | sample 5384141 | NCBI WGS metagenome assembly VOFB01 (sample SAMN12384721, study PRJNA508395) | human gut metagenome | isolation source: healthy gut A | host: Homo sapiens | reverse complement strand
TGCACCGGCATGGGATTCATCATCCTCGCCGTCGATGTTCCACGGCGATCGTGGCGATCGTGAACGTCATCTACGTGATGACGCCCTTTGGCAAACCGCACGAACCCGACAAGATGCTGCGCACCATCCTCGAGGACCTCGAATACGATGGCGTCTTCGAGGAAGCCCTCGGGCAGTACGCTCACCGAATACAAGCTCATGAACGTGCAGACGACGAACATGGGGAGCCTGTTCCAGCTCGAGTACATGCTGCGCCTCAAGGAGCAAGGGGGCTCGAAAGGCGCTCATCGACGAATTGCGTTGCCTCAACGGCAACCTGAAGATTTCGCTCGGCTATGCGCCGAAGACCCAGGAGGTGCTTTAGATGAAGAGGATAATCGCCGCCTGACGAGCACATGGCGCTCGTCATCGGCCTCGCCGGATGCTCGACATCCGGGACGGACAGGACCAACAAAAGCTCGAGCGACAAGATGATCGAGGCAGCTCGCTTCACCGAATCGTGATCGCGACCCCAGCTACGACGAAGCGAGCGCCACCAAGATCGTGCTTGAGGGAGGGTGCACTCCATCACGGGCGAAGGCGCCAGGCCGGGATCGACCGTCACCATATCATATCGGCCGATGGAACCTATGTCGTCTCCGGCACGCTAGCCGACGGCCAGGTCGTGGTGAATCTGCCGGGTGACGACGACAAAGCGCAGATCGTACTCGACGGCGTCACCATCCACAACGAGGACGGCCCCGCCATTCAGATCGACCAAGCCGACAAGGTCTTCCTCACTTTTTGCCGAGGGGCTCGACCAACGTGCTTTCCGGACGGAGCGAGCTACGCCCTTGCCGAAGGAGAGAGCCGTACAACGCCACGCTGTACTACCTGGACGACCTGACCATCAACGGGTCGGGTGTGCTCGAGGTGACCGGCAACTACCGCCATGCCATCGCCTCAAGGACGACACGCACGAAGTCATCGCCGGCGGCACCATCGTCGTCACGAGCGTCGAGGATGCCGTGCGCGGCAACGACGCCATCAAGATCGGCGGAGGAGACATAACCGTGAACGCCGGAGATGACGCGTTTCACTCGGAATACCTGTTCTACATCGCCGATGGCACGGTAGACGTGGAAAGCTGCGTGGAGGGCTACGAAGCCGAGAAGATCTTCGTGCATGGCGGCGAGACCAGCATCGTGGCAAGCGACGACGGCGTGAACGCATCTGCCGCCGAGGACTCGACGAGCGGCGGCGAGGAATCAGGGGCGGCCATGCCCCAAGGTGACCAGCCCCTGCCGCGACGCAGGGAGGCGAGTACGCCTCCCGCAAGACCCCCAAGGTGATGCGGGCGAACGCCCCCAGGATGGGACCCCGTCTGACGGACAGGGTGACAGACCCCAGGACGTGCAGGGCACGCAAAACGGGACTGGCCCTGGCCGGCAAGGGAGGCGCCATGACGATGTCCGGCGCAAGCGAAGAATGCCTCATCCAAATCAATGGCGGAACACTTGTCGAACGCCGACGGAGATGGCTTGGACTCCAACGGCTGCATCGAGATCAACGGCGGAACCGTGTTCGTGAACGGCGCCCGAACTCCGACGACAGTGGCCTTGACTACGAATACGGGGCTACTGTCAACGGCGGCAACGTCATTCTCATGGGCAGTGCCGCCATGGCCGAAGACTTCACCGGCGGCACGCAGGCACACCTCATGGAGCGCCTAAGCGGAAGCGCGGGCTCGACCGTCGAGGTCATCGATGACTCCGGCACGGTACTCGTCTCCTACGTCTCCCCAAGGCCTTCCAGGCGGTAACCGCCTCGGCCCCGGGATGCGTGGACATCATCGTACGATAAGGAAAATGAGACAAAAGTGGCCGAGCCACTTTTTGTCTGATGCTTCACTGCCTATTGCGCTTTGCGGATGACGAGCGCGTCACCCGATGTGCTCACGCGCAGACCACCGGAGGTCCTCGGTCGTGAAATCCTCGTCTTCGAGCCCGTCGAGGACACGGTCGATCTGGCCCGCCTCGAGTCGCGCGTCGGGATTGACCACGAGCAGGCAGGCGCGCAGGACTCGTCGAGCCATGGACCGGTCGAGCGATCTCAACGCCTCGATAGGCACCGACGCGACATCGCCATCCCACGCGAGCGTCCGATAGGCAATCGAATCCGCCTGACATCGCAATACCTCGTCCTCGTCGGCGATGAGGTCCATGGTCTGCGCAAGCGATCGCTCGAACCCCCTCGGACGCAGCTCGCGAAGCACGGGGACGAGCTCACGACGTACCTGACTGCGAAAGTTGTCGCCCGTGAGATTCGTCTCGTCCTCACGCCAGAGCGCGCTATCGGGCGTGCCCGGATGCCGTCTTCTCAGCCAATCGCGCAGTTGCTCGCGTGACGCGTCGAGCAAGGGCCTGCGCAGCCTGCCACGAACGCGCGGGATGGATGCAAGCCCCGGGGCCCGTTCCCACCAAGGCACGCATGAAGAAGGTCTCGACGCGATCGTCGATCGTATGCGCAGTGCAGATGAGCCCGTCCTCGGTACCCGCCTGGACGCAGGCGCGTTCCAGTGCCAGCGACGCCAGACGATAGCGCTCCTCGCGCGCGACGGCCTCCATGCCTCCCCTGCGCGAGCGCGCAAGGACGCCGACATCGACACGCTGCACCTCGCACGGAACGTCAAGTCCCTCGCAAAGGCCACGCACGAAGCGCTCGTCGGCATCGGAATCCGCCCCGCGCAGCATGTGGTTCACGTGCAGGCACGAAGGGCGCGATGCGGTCAGGCGCGGGAAGCTGAGTCGCGAGCATCGCGAAAAGCCCGTCATCCGGAGCCCCTCGCCCGCAGCATAGGCGCAGACGAGCTCGAGCAGGGCCGTGGAGTCCGACCACCCGAGACCATGAGCAAGACAAGGGACAATCGATTGCGACTCCCGCATGACCTACCCCAGAACCGGCTGGACGGTCCCTCGATCCTGCGAGGCCGCCTGCGCGTATTCACGCTGACATTCGCGAATTGCAGCGTGACCAAGACGAGCAGCAGGCACATCTCGGCAAGATAGGTGATGACCGCCCCCATGAGGCCGATGGGTTGATGAGCACGAACGAAGCCACGGTCGAGAACGCGAACGTGATGAGGTAGAGCTTCACGACGCTGTTCTGCCGACGCTGAACGGTGATGATCTGGTAGATGAAGTCGATGGCCGCCGTAATGCCTCCGGCGACGATCATGAGGTTCATGAGAACCCTGAACTGCTCGAAGTCCGTGTTGTACAGCACGCTCATGATGGGCACGCCAATCCAGTTCATGACGATGAGGTTGAAGGCGGTGATGGCGACGATCGCGCCGAACACCGCCATCATGATGATGTTGAACGTGCGACGCCCGTCCGGGTTCTCCCCAGGCCGCGGCAAGGCGTAGCAGGAGGCTTGTAGATGAAGGCTCGCCGTCAGCAGAATGCCCTGGGCCGGGAAGTAGAGCACGTTGAAGTAAGAGCTGGTTATCGTAGGAAAGCGGTCCTTCCATCATGAACTTGGGCATGTTGTCGATGAGGCAGTAGAGGAAGAGGGGCCACGAAGACCGGGAAGCAGCGCTTGAAGAGGTTGATGACGCCGCCCATGTCCCAGCGGCGCGATTTGGGTGTCTCCATGTACGCGAGAGGCACCGTCAGGACGAAACAGGCTTGCCGCCGCGACGATTGCCATGATGATGCACGAGAACCCCAGGTTGCGCGTGACAAAAGGACGATGCTGAACACGACGAGCACGACAGCGCTTCGAAATGCCTGCGAGATGCCCGCGAGATACATCTTGTCGACCTGCTGTAGGCGCCCCTCGTAGACATCGGCCAGCGCGTCGACCATGCGGTACAGGTACACGCCCATGCTGATGACGAACATGTCGGACTCGTAGCCGCGAATGCAACAATAGACGTAGCCCGCCGCGACCATGAGTATGCAGGTGATGATGCGGTTGATCTGGTAATCGGCAAAGGAATGGTCCTCGTCGATATCCGACACTTGATAGGTGCGCACGCCGTAATTGCCGATGATCATGAGCAGGGTGCCGGTCACGAAGGCAAGGGAGAAAATGCCGGCTTGGTCGGCGCCGACGAGCTGCGTGATGACGATGGTGAGCAGCAGGGAACACGACGCCCCATACGCCGATGCCGAGGCTGTTAAAGATGAAGTCGCGAGTGGTCTGATGGGACGAGTACTGCTCTTCCTGCCCGGAAAAGGAGCGTTGCGAGGCCGCACCGACGAGACGGTCGATCCAATGATTCACCAATCGTGCGATTGCGCCTTGTCTGCGCGCTTTGTTGGGCCTTCGATCCATAGCGCGATTATAATATCGGATAGGACGAACGTCATCTGGGAGGCATCATGGCCGATACCATCACGCAAGAGCCCGTTTCGTTTCCGAGCACCGACGCCGAGACGACCATCCACGGCTATATCTGGCGCGACGAGGGCTGTGCCAGTCCCCGCGGTATTATCAGGTTGCCCACGGCATGCCGACATATCGAGCGCTATGACGACTTCGCGCGCTTTCTGGCCAGCAAGGGGTTCATCGTCGGAGGCTACGACCACCTCGCGCATGGCGAAAGCGTCTCGCAATCCACCTCATGGGGCGAGCTCGATCCCCGCAACGGGGCTAACCATCTCATAAGAGGACGTCCATCGCATGCGCTCCTATATGCTGGCTCACACGCCTACTGGCCTTCCCTACTTCGTCTTCGGACATTCGATGGCAGCTACATCATGCGCGACTACATCGTGCGCCATGGCGATGGGCTTGCCGGTGCCATACTATGCGGCACGGGATAGGTCGCGCCTATCGTCTCGAAGGCCGGAAACATGCTATCCCGAGCCATTGCCGCCATCGGGGGAAGGGCTACGAAAAGTTGCTGGACTCCATGGCGGCGGGCGGCTTTAACAAGGTCATCGATGACCCACGCACGGAAGCGGATTGGATTTCGGCAAACGAGGAAAACGTCGACCGTTACCTCGCCGACGAGAATCCCGGTTTCATGTTTCCCGCGGGCGGCTATGCGACGCTCACGGCACTCACGCGCGAGGCATGCGACCCCAAGACCTTCCGGGCAATTCCGCAGAGTCTTCCCCTGCTCTTCATCCGCAGGGACCGAAGATCCCGTCGGCTCGATGGGAGAAAGGCGTCAGGAAAGTCGCCGCAATGGCACGCGAAGCCGGTGTAAAGGACGTCAAGGTGCGCATCTACGGGGAATGCGCCACGAAATACTGAACGAAAAGGGATGCAGGCCGTCTACGACGACGTGCTCACCTGGCTTGACGGACATTTGAGCGGAGGTGCCCGATGAGCGGCAGGTACGTCATCGCCCTTGACCAGGGGACGACATCGTCGCGCTCCGTCCTCATCGACCATGACGGACGGCTCGTCGATTCTGTTCAGCGCAAGTTCCCCCAGATATATCCGCAACCGGGATGGGTCGAGCAAAACCCCCAGGAGATCATCTTCTCGCAGCTGGGTTCGCTCACCGACTTGCTCACCTCGCACGCCCTCACGGCACGCGACATAGATAGCATCGGCATCACCAACCAACGCGAGACGACCATGCTGTGGGATCGCAGACGGAGTCGTCCCATTGCAAACGCCATCGTCTGGCAATGCTGGCGCACCGCGCCCATTATCGAAAAAGCTCTGTTCGGTCCTGGAAGTCATCGAGAAGATCATCCGCACGACCGGCTGCGGCCGGACGCGTACTTTTTCGGCAAGCAAGATCAAGTGGCTGCTCGACAACACGGAAGACGCACGCGCCCTTGCTGATGAGGGGTCGCCTGCTCTTCGGAACCGTCGACAGCTGGCTCATCTGGAACCTTGGGCCGCAAGGTACATGCCACCGACGTCACCAACGCGAGCCGCACGATGCTGTTCGACATCCACGAGCTTCGCTGGGACCAGGAATTGCTCGACCTGTTCGACATTCCCGCGCAGATAATGCCCGAGGTTCGCCCAGCGCGAGTTCCTTCGGCGTGACCGACTATCCGGAACATTCCGGCGGGAATCCCCATTTGCGGTGCTGCGGGCGACCAGCAATCCGCGCTCTTCGGGCAATGTTGCTTCGAGGCGAGACAGGCCAAGAACACCTACGGCACGGGCGGATTCATGCTCCCTCCATACCGGAAACACCCCGTCACGTCGAAGAACGGGCTTGTCACGACAATCGCGGCATCTGCTCCGGAATTTTGGAGCATGCCGAGTACGCACTCGAAGGAAGCGTCTTCATGGCCGGTGCCCTCGTGCAATGGCTCGTCGACGAGCTCGGCATCCTCCCAGGTGCCGGCGGAATCCCAGCAGCTCGCCGAGGCGTCCCGGACACGGGTGGCGTCTACATCGTCCCCGCCTTCACGGGTCTGGGTGCCCCCTATTGGAAGCCCGAGGCCCGCGGAGCCATCTACGGCCTTACCCGCCCGGAACGAATCGCACCCATATCGTACGTGCGGCTCTCGAGGCGATCGCCTACCAGATACATGACCTGGCGGGCGCCATGCAGGCCGACGCCGGACTCAAATCAGGCAGCTCAACGTCGATGGTGGCGCCTCGGAAAACGACTTTCTCATGCAATTCCAAAGCGACATACTGCAAACACCAAATCCAGCGCCCGTGAACATCGAGTCCACGGCGCTAGGCGCGGCATATCTGGCAGGCCTCACGAGCGGCTTCTGGAACGGGGTCGACGAGCTACGTGCCTTACGCGCGACGGACAGCGTCTTTGCCCTGCAATGAAGCCGGCATACGCCGAGGAGCTGCTCGCGGGTTGGCGCGAGGCCATAGGAAGGACGTGCTAGGAACCAAGCGCCGGCCTATGGCAGCATGTCATAGGCCTCGCCGTCGACCGGCTCGAGCCACTCGTTCGAGCAACCCTCACCCGGTGCCTCGAAGGCGACGTGCGAAAAACCAGCTGTCCTACGGCGCACCATGCCAATGCTTGACGCCGGCGGAATGAACACGACATCCCCCGGATGCAACTCCCGGGCTTCCTCACCCCCAGAACCGGCACCAGCCGCGACCGTCCGTGCACAGCAGGATCTGGCCTCCGCCCTTGTCAGCGTGGTGGATGTGCCAGTTGTTGCGGCAGCCCGGCTCGAAGGTGACATTAGCGAGGAAGATGGTCTTCTCGGGGTCGGTCAGGGGGTTGGAACGACTCGCCGATGAAGTATTGCGCGAACGCATCGTTAGGCTTCCCCAGGCCAAACAGGGGATTGGTCACCTTGCCTGCGTTAGTCATCGTAGACCTCCTTCGCCATGCGGAACGCCGCCCACGCATTCGGCCAGCCGGCGTAGAACGCAAGCTGCGTCAGAATTGCCGCCATCTCCTCCTTGGTCACGCCGTTTGCCTTGGCACTGGCGAGATGGTACTGGAACGACGTGTCAACGAGCCCCCTTACTCACGAGGCAAGTCACGGTGATGATGGAGCGTGTTTTGAGGTCGAGCTCGTCCTCGCGCGCCCACACCTCCCCAAAAGAGCACGTCATCGTTGAGCTGTGCGAACTGCGGGGCGAAATCGCCTAACTGGTCTCTTCCTGCCGTCTGCTTCACTGCCATGATGCTTCCTTTCAACTTCTCGGCTATTCCTGAGCATAATATGCATAGCATGCAATAACGTGATAACGAATTCTATTTCATATCTCAATTGTGGGCACGTGTAACCATGAAGTACAATTCCCCATCATGCAAATTGCTATGCATGAAACGCAAGGTGACATTCATGGATATCAATCAGCTCAGGCAACTCGAGGCGCTCGCGCAGCACGGCACCATGTCGGCCGCCGCCAACGCATGCAACCTCTCGCAATCGGCCTTCAGTCGATCGATTCAGCGGCTCGAGTCAGAGCTCGGCGCCCAACTCTTCGACCGACAGAAGAACAGCGTCCACCTCAACGAAACGGGACGCGCGGCCGTCGCGCACGCCAGAAGCGTCCTGCGCGAGGTACAGTTGCTCCAGGACGCCGTCGATGAAGCGCAGCGCCGTGCTCGCACCCTGCGCGTCGGCACCTGCGCGCCCGCTCCCCTGTGGAACCTGACGGCGCGCATCGTCGAGCGATTTCCCTCCGACGTGTTCAACTCGGAAATGCTGGGCGAGGAGGAAAATCGAGCGTCGCGTCCTGGATGGCAGCATCGACTTCGGCATATCGCAGAAGCCCTTCCTTCTACCCGTGATAGCGAACGCGCGGCTCATGACCGAGACGCTTTTCCATCGCCGTGCCAGCCGACCATCCGCTCGCCGGACATCCGTACGTCACGTTCGGGGATATCGACGGCGTCAACTTTCTCCTGCTCGAAGACATTGGCATTTGGCATGATATGCATAAGCGGCTCATGCCGCATTCGCACTTCGTAATTCAGAAGGGCCGCGAGGTCTTCACGCAACTCGCCGAAAGCAGGGACGATGCCGGTCTTCGTGACCGACATCCCCATGCAACGGGGGCTGCTGCCGACCGTGTGCGCATCCCCATCGACCATCCCGCCGCCACCAAGACGTTCTACCTGCTCGTGCGCGAGGACGCCGCGCCGCGCGTGCGCGAGATATTCGACTGATCGCGCAAACGTGACGATATCCGGCAAGTCATCTTTCGTTTACGGAAGTCCTTACGCGCATATGCCTTGCTGGCTATAATCACGTCCATGAATCACGACGTGGGCGACATAAGGAAACGAACGCGACAGGGCATAGCGGCAGGCATCGGGTGCTATCTGCTTTGGGCCTGTTCCCCCTATACTGGAAGCTGCTCGACCATGTCGATCCGCTTGAGGTCACGGCACAGCGCGTCATCTGGTGCTTTGCGCTCACCGCCGTCATCTCTGCCTCATCGCGCGATGGAACTTCACCTCGCTGCTCAAGAACAAGCGCGCGCTGCTTCCTCATCCCAGCCGCCATCATCATCACGTCCAACTGGGGGACGTACATATTCGCCGTTCACATAGACCATATCGTAGAAGCATCGCTCGGTTACTACATCAACCCGCTCGTCTCCATCTTACTGGGTCTCGTCATATTCAAAGAGCGCCTTTCGCCCCTGCAATGGATTGCCGTCGCGCTCTGTTGCATCGGCATCCTGTACTTCACGATCAGTTACGGAAGCTTCCCGTGGCTGGCAATCTACTCGCCGTGAGCTTTGGCGTCTATGGCGCCATCAAGAAGAAGGGCGGCTATCCGGCCGTCGAGGCCATTGCCGTGGAGAGCGCCGTCATGACACCCGTGGCCATCGTCTTTGCCATCGTGCTTGCGTTCGCAACGGAAGTCATGGGTTCCTCGGCGACGTCACGAGCGCTGCGGGATGGAGCACGACGGGCTTCTCATCTTGGGCGGTGCGGTCACGGCCGTTCCGCTCATCCTGTTCGCGACGGCGGCAAACTCCATCCCCCCTGACCATCTTGGGCTTCATGCAGTACGTGAGCCCCACGATCGCGTTGCTATGCGGCGTGTTCGTCAACGGCGAGGCCTTCACGTTTGCCCACGGCATCTGCTTCGCGTGCATCTGGTGCGGGCTCGCGCTCGTCGCCATCGACATGATCCGGCAGCACGCAAGACGCCGGAAGGCGAGCTCACGCCCCTGGAAGCCGAGGGAAGCGGCCGAAATCGTGGAGTAGACGATGAGAGGTTTGGGGAAACCCTACTTCTTTCCGGAGTTGTCATATCGCTCGATGAGACCCTGCATGGAGTCTATCTGAGCCTGAAGATCATCATTGGAGGTCTGGAGCTCGGTGAGTTGCGACTGTTGCTGATCGATGGCCGCCTTCGCGACCCCGTATTCGCTGGCCGTACCGCCGAAGAGAACGAAGCGAACGATGATGACGGCAGCCAGAACGACGGCAATGACGGCGGCCGCGAGGAGGGCTCGTGGATCGACCGGTTTGACACGCCGGGCCTTGGCGTAGTTCTGCTGACTCACGGAAGCGCCCGCTGCTGGCCAGGCTGGCTGACGTAGCGATCCCTGCTGTACTGGTTGGCCTGGGCGACGTTGCGCTGACCTGCACGCGAACCCGCATGGGCATCGCGCGCTTGCCTGCTTCGCGTGTCACGCTGCCGGCCACCACGCTCGTCGCGACGATCATATGCAACGTCACGCATGCCGTCGCGTTGCCTTGAACGCGCTGGCGCCCTCTGGGCATCACGAGCGGAATCGCACCTGCCATCCTGCCCGGGCGTCGGCGTGCCTGCTGTGCATCGTCACGCCGCTTCCGGTCTGTACGGGATTGTGAGCGCGCAGTGCGACCTTCGTTCCTATTGTCCGAAGCGTGGCGGGCGTAGCGCTCGGATGAACGCGAATAACGGCTTGACCCGCTTCCCGCACGACGCTCGCCATATTCAGGGCGCATCACGGCGAGACGCCTGTCGCGCCCGTACCCATCGTCATATTGTCCGCGCGAGTAGGTCATTCGGTAATCACCACCTGGTAATCGTAGTCAAGCGTCCTGAACTCGTACCCGAGTGCGCGCAAGCCGTCGATAATCTCGGGCAGGGCCTCAGTCGTCGTGTTCTTTCCTCGGATTGTCGTGCATGAGCACGCAAATGGGAGAATCCGTCTTCGCGAAGAATTCCGCCTCGCTCAAGACGTTGCTCACGATCTTGTCCTGGGCGTCGAGCCGTTCACGAACTGCGAGGCTCGCTATCGCCGGCAAGGACGTTCCAGTCGAAGTACTGGTAGCCGCGCTCGAGCATGGCGCGGGAAGCGCCTTGCCAATCTCGATTGTAGTAGCCGATGGTGAGGCTGCCGCCCGCAAAGCGCGTAATCTTGATCTCGTGCCCAACGGCCGCTTCGAGTTTGGCCTTGGCCTTGTCGAAGTCACTCGTGAAGTAATTGTCGACGCTGCCCTTGTAGTAGCTGTACGAGTCATCCTGATCCCAGTCGTATGCCGACGACCGACCCCTGTGCTTCGATATCCTTGCACAAGTCAAGGTTGAGATAGTGTACAGCTCGTCGTTTGCCAGGCAAAACCACGTGGCGACGGCGCCTTTCTGCTTGAGAATCGAGGTTCTTGGGCGTGAGAGCATCACACGGACCATCATCGAAGGTGAGGTACGCCACCTTTCCGGATTTATCGCCAAAGGATAGCGAGAGCCGGCTCCTGGGCATTGCGCCAGGCGATATACGTGTCCTTCACTTGCTGCTGCAGCGTGTCGTTTTGCTCGGTAGCGACAGCGACATCGGCCTGGCCTGCTCGAGCTCGTCTCCTGACTTGGCGCGTAGCTCGTCTCGACATGCGAAATGTAAAACTGCTGGGCAATGACGCCGACAGAGAACGATCACAGACGATGATGAGTATGCGGAATATGTTATTGCGTGTTTGCATGGGGGTATTATCGCATAAAAGCAGCAGCAATGCCCCTTCCCTCGCGGAAATGCGCTATAATCCTTACCCGCGCGCCGTTGCGCCGTATCTAGTGGGGATGTAGCTCAGCTGGGAGAGCATCACGTTCGCAACGTGGGCCGAGGTTCGAATCCCTTCATCTCCACCACTTAAACCATCAGCCCGCATGAGCGGGCTTTTTCGTTAGCCACGTTCGATTAGCAGCGACGGTTCTTGTCGCTGCCAATCACGGGGGGCCGAGGGTTCGAATCCCTTCATCTCCACCACTTAAATGGACAGGCCGGTCGCATCATGCGGCCGGCCTTCTTATCATCCAAATGCGCACTGTCGCTACTTCTACCCTGTAGAGTGTCCTTAAGCTAGTGACTAGCGGCCTATCTGGGGAAGAACAGCGCCTGGTGGGAGTTATCGCCCATGTACTCGGCGAGCTCCTCCAGGGTGCCGTAGCGCATGCAGTCGGCCTGGCAGTTGTGCACGCAGGAGGGCTGCTTGCCCGCAGCCGTGCGCGAGGCGCACAGGTCGCACTGGTCCGTGGGGACGGGCACGTAGGACAGCTGCCACTTGTCGGGGGCGTACTCCCAGGTCCGGCCTTCGCGACCTTGATGCCGAACTGGCCGACGGGGTAGCCGTGCTCGATGTCGCACGCCACCTCGCAGCTGCGGCACCCGGTGCAGTAGTAGTAATCGATCAGAAGGCCCTTCTTACATAGTTACTCACCGTCCTTTGGTCACGGGATAAACCTTGCACAGCATGCTCTTGTATGCAGAGCCGAAGCCGCTCTCCCCACAGTCGAACGGGAATCAGCTGATTGACGTTTGCCTTCCATACGCCATAGAGATTCGGATAGGAGGTCCTCCTCGGGGAACCACCAGCCGTGGTCTGCATTGACGACGCCTTCCATGATGGTGTTCGTGACCCTTGCCTTCTGGCGCGCCTTGCCGCGCTGGTTCTCGATCCAGACCCATTCCCCGTCGCGGATGCCGTACTTCTCCGCGTCGTTGGGGTGGACGAGAACTCGGGATCTGGATGCATTGCGCGCAGGCGGGGAACCTGCCTGTGCTCGGAATGGAAGATCGAGATGTGGCGTGCGCCCGAGGTGAACACGAGCGGGTATTCCTCGAAGAGCTCGGGCGTGCTTATCGGACTGTCCGGTGGCTCCTTTTAGTAAGGCAGCGGCTCGTAGCCGAGTGATTCGAACCCGACGGAATACAACTCGATCTTTCCCGGTAGGCGTGTTGAATCCCGGTTCGCCGCTGGAGCGCAGCAATCCCTTCTCATGACGATGGTAAGTGAAGTCGGGGTCGTAGAGCAGCCCACCATCGGCGCACAGTTCGTCGAAGGTCTTGCCTGTTTTCTGGCAGATACCAGTCAAGATGGTCCTCGGCATTCTCCCAAGGCCATAGATCGGGCGAAAGCCGTTTGCCCAGCTGGATGTCGATGTCATAGTCGGACCATGCCTCGCCCCGCGGTTCGGTGGCCTTTCTGATGGCCGACACCTGGTAGTTCTGGATGATCCACAAGCTGTTCTTCTTCCGGCCACATCGCACCGGCATCACTACGTCGGCGAAGGCCTGCAGCGTTGGCGTCATGATACACATCGCATCCGGCCACGAAGTCGAGGCCTTTCAGCTGATCGTAAAGATGGCTGGGCTGGCTTCCCATGCATGCGATCGAGTTCGTGGTCTGAATCCATGCCGCCTTGATCGGATAGGGTTTGCCGGTATCGATTTGACGGTTGGCTACATCAGGCGAGGCCATAGGGATGCCTGCTTGGATCATGGGATAGTCGTCCCAGCCGATGCGCTTCGGCTTGCTGTTCGGGGGGTAAGCACGTCGAAGTCGGACGCACCGCGCTCGTCGAGATGGTAGGGCGAGAATATGGGCGTCATGGTGCCGGGTTTGTCGACATTGCCGGTTATCGCGATGATGGGTTGATCAGGGCATGGGCGGTCAGGGAAGCTGGTACTTCGTCTGGTCGATAGCCAGGCCCCATTGGATGGCGCCGCCGGAAGTTGCGAACATGCGTGCCGACTCGACAATCTTGTCCTCGGGAATCCAGGTGATCTCGGCAGCGCGGGACGGAGGCATTTCCTTCACGCGTTCCGCCAGTTCTTCCGAAGCCGAACGTCCATTTCTCCACGAAATCATGATCATAGAGGTCTTCCTCTGATGATGACGTTCAGCATAGCCATGGCGAGCGCCCCGTCGGTCCCGGGTCTGATCTGCAGGAACTCAGGCGCGGAGCCAAGATACGTAACACGCGGATCGACCACAATCATCTTGCTGCCACGCTTCATGCAGTCTATGACCCAGTGCCCGAAGAAACCGTCTGCATTCGAGTTCAAGGGATTGTTCCCCAAACCGCAATGCAGCCAGGGAGCCTTCCACTCGGGGTTGTTATAACGGTCGCGGAACCACTGCGAGCAGTCCACATGGATCAGGTATCCCCAGTCGTGGCGATGGAGTGCACACCATGCGTGGCAATGAAGCATGCATCGCCCGAGAACGCAATTCGTGTGGTTCGGGCTGCCGAAGGAGGTGGCCAGGCGGTGCACGATTGGCTGGATGTCGCGACCGGTTCCGCGAGCGAAAACGACGGCTTCGGACCGTACTGCTCTTTGATCGCGTTGAACTTGCCGCCATCAGCGTAAGCGCCTCGTCCCAGCTGATGCGCTCCCATTTGTCCGCTTGACCACGATATTCCATTCGGGTCACGCTTCATGGGATACAGGAGGCGATCCTGGTTCTTGATGACTTCGGGCATGCGACAACGCACGCAAAACGGCCTTGGTTATAGGGTTTTCGGATCGCCTTCGACCTTCACGAGCTCGCCGTTCTTATCGGTATACATCAGGACGCCGCAGCCATCATGGCAGCCTGGAGCCGACCAAGCGGAGCCCCTCGTGACGGTCAGATCCCCTTCTTGCCAGCGGTAGGGCAGTGTCCCTTCCTTGTAGTTCACATCACGCGAAAACGCCATGGATCTCTCCTTTCTTAAAGCAATTCGCTAGATTTCCTCGAGCTTCGCGTAGATTTCTTCGAGCTTCTCATGGGAAGCTTGTCCGGGGCGAGTTCGAGATGTTCTCGAGGCGTCATCTTCGAGGCCATCATGAACATAGGATCATGCTTCTCTTGCCCAAATCCGGGGATGTACTCGTGGACAATCTCCGCCTTCGGGTCCTCGAGAATCTCCTTGAGGCGTCGATTCTTTTTGAATGCCATTGCAGCACTCCTCTCTCTAGATACGAATTGACGGTACGTTGACCATAATTTCTCGGCAGAGGAGACGGAAGATACAGAAAAGAATGGGCTCAAGCCCAGGCTTAAACCTCCCGGGGGAAAAGGATGTATGTTCATCACAGGATGTTTCAAACCAGACTGTCAACAAGCGGTGGTCTGGCGTCAGTTCCTAGAATCCTGGAAATGGTGGATGACCCAATACAATCAAAGAATGACCAGGGTAACGAGACCATGAGCAAGGGGAGGCCGAGGCCCCAGATTGGGAATCTTTCGGACGCTTCTTGAACCAAGCTATTCCCAGGACGAGGCCTACGGGAGGAAGAAAAGAATCCTTGATCGCCCACCAGAATTTGCCCGAATCCTTTCCGATTCTGCGTTCCTTGTTCTTTCGAGGTTGGTTCCTGCCGGTTTTTAATCATTGTATGACCACAGATTCGTTTTTGTCAGGCTTCTTGGCATCTTCCACAATATCCACCTTCCTAGTGCAGCCCCTATACCCTGCAAAAATCCTTCCGCCGACCCTCATTCCCTAAAAGTGCGCCTTCGGACAAACGCGGGCACATTATTTGGGGTCTGCTGGCGCCATGCGCAGCTCGCATATGCGGTCGGGAGCGTTATCGCTACGATGAGCGACCCCGCAAGGCCATGCGCAAGAAGTCTTCTGCCACGCTGCAGAACACGGGATCAACCATCGATTGAAGCTGCAAATCGGTCCCGCAATCCTGCAGCGGTGCGTTTTGCTGTCGAAGAAATCGGCCTTTTCGAAAAACAGCGTCTTTCCGCATGCCGGGCAGGTCACGAACTTCCTCGTTGGCGGGCGGCATGCGCCGCAAAAGGGGTTGCAGATGGTGCACATGGGAATCAGCTTTCCTTCACGGTCTCCGGCGCATCGTCTTCGCCCTTGCAATCGCTTGCCTCTTTGGATGCTCCCTCGCGATCTTATGCTGCTCGGCATCGCGTTTCTTGAGCCCTGATCGTCATGAACGTGGTCATGAGGGCGGCTACGCCGCCAGAGCCAAAGACCAGACGCGGCATTATTGAATGCGTTCGCGGCAGCATCAGCTGGAAACGGCGACGAACATGTTCAGAGCGCAGAGATCCAGCGCCCTACAAAGGCGGAACCGATGAAAGCCGTTATATAGAGCTTCGCGTTCATGGCATCCCTCTTCCCCGATATTGCGTACGAAATCATTTCCTCCGGAAGAGGCTAGCAATCTACGATTTCATTGCGAAGATATGCGTTACTTGGAGGCAAGTCGCGTCTTGCACCCGAATCGGAAGGGCGTTCTATCAGGACTCCTCGTTTTTGGCGCTGCTTTTTTTGCGCAGCCAAGGTGTAGTCGATGAAGTCGCGAGCCGCATCGCTTGCTTCTTTTTGAAGACGGGTCCGAGGTCAATCGACTCATTCAAGAGTATCAGCTCGATGCAGGAAACAGATTGAGCTGACTGTTGTATATCTCGCTTCCCTTCACAGCCAAGAAAGCCTCGCCGTTTTGGCAATGCTCAAGATATCTGCATAGGCTCTCGGAAAACCAGAACAGTATGGGTGGTATTGCACGAAATGGGTGGCGGGATGTCTGCTAATCCATTGCGATAGAAGTCCCCAATCGAAACCTGTATCTTCGTGCTCCGAGGATCGTCCAAAGAAAGGCCTTTCCGCCCCGCTAAGGGATTATCCGCAGAGGTCATCAGCACGAGCTGCCCTTCGGCGAGCTTGCGAAAACACAGCCCGCTCCTCGACAAGCAAGACTCGGCATATTCGACGACATCAATCCTGTCCGATGCAACCGCGTCAAAGCCTGTCCATGATGTTGGTCTCTATGATCTCCTGCCTGTACTGGATGCGTCTGAAAGAATTCATGACGTACGGACATGGCCATATTCGA
>VOFB01003795.1_pt1 | contig 16472 bp, 21 predicted proteins | sample 5384141 | NCBI WGS metagenome assembly VOFB01 (sample SAMN12384721, study PRJNA508395) | human gut metagenome | isolation source: healthy gut A | host: Homo sapiens | reverse complement strand
ACAGCAGGCTCCGGGTGTAAGGGTGGATGGGGTGCTCGAAAATCTCCTCGGTGGTGCCGGTCTCCAGCAGGTGGCCCAGATGCAGCACCCCGATGCGGTCAGAGATGTACTTGACCATGGAAAGGTCATGTGCAATGAACAGGTAGGCCGTGCCGGTCTCCTGCTGGATATCCTTCATCAGGTTGACTACCTGCGCCTGAATGGACACGTCCAGTGCCGAGATGCACTCATCGGCGATGATGAGCTTCGGGTTCATGATGAGGGCGCGGGCAATGCCGACGCGCTGACGCTGGCCGCCCGAGAACTGGTGGGGATAACGCTCAGCGTGCTCGGGCGCAAGGCCCACCTTCTCAAGAATCTTTCTCCACCTTCTCCCGGCGCTCGTCCGGGGTCTTGTACAGTGGTGGATGTCCAATCCCTCGCCGATGATGTCCTCCACCTTCTTGCGGGGGTTCAGGCTGGCCATGGGGTCCTGGAATATCATCTGCATCTGGGTGCGCAGGGTATTGTTCTGGGCGTGAGTCAGACGTCCGCTGATGTCCTGCCCGTCAAAGGTGATCTTGCCTGCGGTGGGGTCATACAGCCGGATGATGCTCCGGCCGATGGTGGACTTGCCGGAGCCGGATTCGCCCACCAGACCATAGGTCTCGCCGGGATAGATCTCAAAGCTGACGTCGTCCACAGCCTTGACGGTGAAGTTCTTGTTCACCTTGAAATACTGCTTCAGGCCCTCGACCTTCAGAAGCGGGGTCGCGCTCTGTGCAGCCATTTATTCCGCCTCCTCGATCTTTTTTGCTTCCGCTTTCATGCGGGCGATGCGCTGGGCCAGCTCAGGCGGCATTTCCACCTTGGGAGCGCGGGGGTCCAGCAGCCAGGTGGCTGCAAAGTGGGTGTCGCTGATCTTGAACATGGGCGGGTCGACCTCGTCATCGATGTCCAGCGCAAACTGGTTGCGGGGGGCAAAGGCGTCGCCCGCCTTCTCGTGCAGCAGGTTCGGCGGCGAACCGGGGATGGTATACAAGCGGTCGTCGGCGGTATCCAGATCGGGCATGGCGGACAGCAGGCCCCATGTATAGGGATGGCGGGGGTCGTAGAAGATCTCGTCAATGGTGCCGGTCTCCACGATCTTGCCCGCGTACATGACATCCACATAATCTGCGACTTTGGCCACAACGCCCAGGTCATGGGTGATGTAGATGACCGAGATGCCGCGCTCCTTCTGGATGCTGCGGATTAGCTCCAGGATCTTGGCCTGGATCGTCACGTCCAGTGCCGTGGTGGGCTCGTCGCAGATGAGCAGGTCGGGGTCGCAGGACAGGGCGATGGCGATGACCACGCGCTGACGCATACCGCCGGACAGCTGGTGGGGGTAGCTCTTCATCCGCTTTTCCGCATCGGTGATGCCGACCTCTTCCAGCAGCTCCAGAGCCTTTTTGTAGGCTTCGGCCTTGGGCATCTTGAAGTGCCAGAGCATTCCCTCCATGATCTGCTTGCCGATGGTCATGGTGGGGTCAAGGCTGGTCATGGGGTCCTGAAAGACCATGGCGATGCGCTTGCCGTTGATGTGGCGGCGGATCCACTTTTTGTCTTTCTGCAGCAGATCGACCGTTTCAGGGCTGCCGTCGGCGTGATGGTAGCTGAACTGGATGCTGCCGCTGTTCACCTTGGCATTCTGGGCCAGGATGCCCATGGCGGCCTTCATGGTCACGGACTTGCCGGAGCCGGACTCACCCACCAACGCCACCGTCTCGCCCTTGTACAGGTCGATGTTCACACCGCGGATGGCGTGGACGGGGCCAGCCGTCGTCTTAAAGGTAATATCAAGGTCTCGCACCGACAAGACCTGTTCTCTTTTCTCATCAGGCATGTTGTGCGCCTCCTTACATACTCTTCATCTTGGGGTCAAGCGCCTCGCGCAGACCGTCCGCCACCAGGTTGAAGCTGAGCATCAGCAGGCTCATCACCACGATGGGCGGAATGATCTGATAGGGATGGGTGGTGAAGCTGTTGTACAGCTCGCTGATCAAGGAGCCCAGCGAGCACTGGGGCACCGGGATGCCCAGACCCACGAAGGAAAGGAATGCCTCGGTAAGATCGCGGTGGGGATGCTGAACATGACCTGAGTGATGATGGGTCCGATGATGTTGGGCAGCACTTCCTTAAAGATGATAAAGAAGCTGCCGGCACCCAGAGTGCGGGAAGCCAGCACAAATTCCTGGTCCTTCAGCTTGAGCATCTCGGCGCGGGCGATGCGGCTCATGCCCACCCACTCGGTCAGCATCAGAGCGAAGATGATGGTGATCATGCCGGGCTGCAGCACCAGAAGCAGCAGCGTAACGATGACCAGACGGGGGATGCCGTTGGCAACTTCAAGGAAGCGCTGCATCAGCATATCCACTGCCGCCGAAGTAGCCCGAGATGAGGCCATAGCTCATGCCGATGACCATATCAATGACGGCGGCCGCCACGGCGATGATAAGGGAGACGCGGGCACCCTCCCAGGTACGGGTCCAGATGTCGCGGCCATAAAGGTCACTGCCGAACCAGTAGTAGACGTCGCTTGTTGCCCTTTTCCTGATAGGCGTTGACCACCTTGGTGCCGGTGGTCGTGCTCATCTTCTCGCTGCCGTCCAGAATGCCGAAGCTCTCGATGCCGGGGACACGGGGGGCAAAGTTCTTCTGGCTCAGCTCCTGGCCGGAGTAGGTGTAGCTGTTCATGCCCGGGCCAAAGACGGCCAGCAGCACGATGACCACGATCAGGATCAGCCCCAGCACGGCACTCTTCTTATTAAAAAGCGGATGAGCGCTTCCTTCCAGAAGTTCTGCGCCGCAAAGTTGGTATCCACGGCGATCTCATCCTCGTTGTGCTTGAGGGCAAACTCCTTGTCCGCAAAGGTGTGCTCGGGATACAGGGAATCCACCGCGCTGACGATGGCATCCGCTGTGGATTCGCCGCCCAGGCGGATCGCTTTTTCTGCCATATAGTCATCCCCCTTTGCCAGACGAATGCGCGGATCGATGATGCCGTAGAGCAGGTCAACGACCAGCATGATGCCAATGTACATGGCGCTGTAGATAAAGCTCAGGCCGATGACCACGTTGTAGTCGTTGGACTGGATGGCCGTCACCAGCAGGCTGCCCACGCCGGGGATGGCGAAAATTTTCTCGACCACCAGCGAGCCGGTCATCAGATCCACGATCAGGGGAGCCAGCACGGTGATAATGGGGATGAGGGCATTGCGCAAGGCATGGCGGAAGATCAGCGCCGGGCCGGAGATGCCCTTGCTCTCGGCCAGCAGCATGTAGTCGGAGTCAAGGACTTCGATCATCTCACTGCGGGTAAAGCGGGCAATGGATGCCATGGTGAACATGGACAGCGAGATGCTGGGCAGCACGCTGGAGCCAAAGACATCCTTGGCGGAGAACAGCATTGGGAACCAGCGGAGCTTGAAGCCGAAGGCATAGCTCAGCGCCAGTGCGAAAACGTAGGAAGGCACCGACACGCCGATGACCGAGATGATGGTGGCGATGGTATCAACCACGGTATCCCGCTTGAGTGCGGCAAGATGCCCAGCACCAGACCTGCGATGGCACCCAGCGTGACGGCCATGCCGCCGATCTGGATGGAGATGGGCAGGCGGGACTGGATGAGCTGGGAGATGGGCGTGTTCTTGGAGATGTTGTAGCTGACACCCAGATCGCCCCGGAGCATATTGCCCACGTAGCGGAAGAACTGGATGTAGATCGGCTGGTCAAGACCGTATTTTGCATAGAGCGCGGCTCTCATATCGGCTGTCAGCTTTTCGTCGTTGAAAGGCGAGCCGGGCATCAGCTGCATCAGGATAAACAGCACCAGCAAAATGGCCAGAAGTGTGAACAGCGAGGTCAGGATACGCTTGAGCGTATATTTTTTCACGTCGGGTGGACCCCCTTTTTCCTTCCGGGATCTCGCGGTCAGTCGTTCGTCTGCCGCGGACAGGTGCAATGGCAAAAAGGCGCACAGTGGCTCTTGCGGGCCACTGTGCGGCCTTATGTTCAGCGATTCAGTTGTTTACTCGCTCTTGGTGGTGCGCTTGTACACACGGTTCAGAGCGCAGGGGTGATGCTCCACACCCTTGACGGCGGAGGAGATCATCTCAGCGTTGCACTGGCCGTACAGCGGGAAGATGACGGCCTGCTCCAGCACGATCTGCTTCTGCATCGTACATGGCAGCCCAGCGGCCCTCGGGGTCGGTGCACAGGTCACCGGTAGTGCACTCGGCGATGACGGCATCGTAGTCGGCATCGCTCCACAGACCGTAGTTGTTGGAGTTGCCGGTGACCCACATGCCCAGATAGGTCATCGGGTCAGCGTAGTCGGGGCCCCAGCGGGTCAGACCCAGCTCAAAGGTACCGTCCTGCATATCCTGCACGCGCTGCTTCTTGGGCTCCACGGTCAGGTTGAGGGTCAGGCCCTCCAGCGTGGTCTCCAGCTGCTCCTTGACGACCTGTGCCACCTTCTGAGGTGCATCGTCGGCATCCACGATCATATCAAAGGTGAAGCTGTCCTTGCCCAGCTCGGCCTTGGCAGCCTCATAGAACTCCTTGGCCTTCTCGGGGTCATAAGCGCAGTCATCTGCAAACTTGGTCTGGTCGGCGCTGAAATCGCTGCCGTCCGGGCCGGTTGCAAACTGTGCGGGCACAGCGGTGTATGCGGGGGTGGAACCATCTTTCAGCACGTCGCCGGTAATGGCGTCGCGGTCCAGCGCAAAGGTCATCGCCTTGCGCAGGTTCTCGTTTGCCAGCTCAGGCACACCGTCGATGTTGGGGCTGATGTACCACAGGTAGCCGGCGCCCACGCTGGTGAACTCGGGATCATCCTTGACCTGATCCACCTGCTCGCCGTTCAGCAGGGTCAGGTCCAGCGCACCGGTCTGGTAGCTCATCAGTGCCTGCTGGCTGTCCTTGATGACCTGATAAGCCAGACCATCCAGAGCGATCTTATCCGCATCATAGTAATCGGGGTTCTTTTCCATCGCAAAGGCGGTGGCGGCAGGCTGATAATCGGTCAGCTCGAACGCGCCGTTGGACAGCACCGTTTCGGGGCTGGTGCCGAAGGTGTCAGCGCAGGTGTTGTAGAAGGCCTCGTTCACCGGATAGAAGGTGGGGAAGTACATCAGGCTCAGGAAAGTAGCTGACGGAACGTTCAGCTGCACCTCCAGGGTCTTGTCATCCACTCGGTCACGCCCAGGTCGTCCACAGCCACCTGACCAATGTCACGCCCAGATCGGTGACGGGCTTCTCGCCTGCAATGATCTCGGCAGCGTTGACCACCTGGAGGAGATCTCCTCCAGATTCTCCAGACGCTTCACGTAGCTCTCGACATTCTCGCGGCGGGCGCCCGGACGGGCAGCGCTGATGGCGTCGCAGCCTGAATGATGAAGGCCAGCGGAGTCTTGGGCTCCACATCGCCGTGATGTGCCTCGATGGCATGGATGATCTGGGTGTTCTCCTTGTACTTGCGGCAGATATCCACGCCGATCTGGACGTGGCTGCCCTCGATCTCGTGATCAAGGGCCTTGCCGATGTCATGCAGCAGACCGGCACGGCGGGCCAGCGTGACGTTCACGCCCATCTCGCCTGCCAGCAGACCGGCCACCCAAGCCACCTCCATGCTGTGGGTCAGAGCGTTCTGGCCAAAGCTGGTGCGGTACTTCAGCCGGCCGATCAGCTTGATCAGGTCGGGGTGCAGGCCGTGGATGCCAAGTTCCATCACGGCACGCTCGCCCTCCCGCTTCATCTGCAGCTCAAGGTCGTGGCGGCACTTCTCCACCGTCTCCTCAATGCGGGCGGGGTGGATGCGGCCATCACCGATCAGGCGCTCCAGCGTCATGCGGGCAACCTCGCGGCGGGTCTGGTCAAAGGAGGACAGGGTGATGGCCTCCGGGGTATCGTCGATGATAAGGTCCACGCCGGTAGCAGTCTCCAGTGCGCGAATGTTGCGGCCCTCACGGCCGATGATACGGCCCTTCATCTCGTCGCTGGGCAGGGGCACCACGCTGACGGTGGTCTCGCTGCAGTGGTCAGCGGCGCAGCGGCTGATGGCCTGGCCGATCATGTTGCGGGCGATGCCGTCGCAGTTCTCCTTCAGGTCGGTCTCGTAGGCAGCCACACGGACAGCCTTCTCGTGGGTGAGCTCCTCGTCCACCTTGTGCAGCAGCACTTCGCGGGCATCCTCCTGGCTCAGGCCCGCCAGGGTCTCCAGGCGCTCCATCTCCTTGGCGCGCAGGGCATCGACCTCTGCCAGATGCTCGTCGGCCTCGGCATCGTGCTTCTTTTTCTTGAGCTCTTCCTCGCGCTTTTCCAGAGCCTCGGTCTTGCGGTCGAGGGCAGTTTCCTTCTGGTCAATGCGGTTCTCCTGGCGGCTGATCTCAGCACGGCGCTGCTTGATCTCCTTGTCGGCCTCTGCCTTCTGGGCATCGACCTCGGCTTTCAGCTTGAAGGCCTCGTCCTTGGCTTCCAGAATAGCTTCTTTGCGCTTTTGGTCAGCGGTCTTGATTGCTTCGTTCACCAGCCGGGTAGCCTCGGCTTCTGCGCTGCCGATCTGGGCTTCGGCGGTCTTTTTACGGTTGTTGTAACCAGGCATGTTTGCCCCCTGCGGCCTGATGCAGCTTTTTGATTTACAAGTTTATCTTATAAAAACGGGCAGATGAAGCCCCATTGAAATTTGGTTGCGGAATGTCCCGGCACGCAGCGTCATGGATTCCATACTACTTCTTATATTACGAAACATTTGGTACAATGTCAAGTAAAGTGAAAGGAATTTTCTAAAAAAACAGCCATTATTCCAGATACATCCGCCGCAGCCGCATCAGGCGGGCGGGGGTCAGGCCGTATTCGGCTTCCAGATAGGCATCAGTGGTGCCATACTCTTTGCGGATGGTGTTCAGCACAAAGGGGGCAGATTCCGGGTGGACACCGGCAATGCCCTGATAGAACTGCTTCTGTTCCGGATGCGCCTCGATCTCCTCGGCATGGGCGGCCCAGATCTTTTCCAGCTCCGGGCGGCGGCAGACATTGGTCCGTACAAAATCCTGACAGATCGTTTCATCGGAAACCCCCAGCGCCAGCAGGATGAGCATGGCGGCCACGCCGGTGCGGTCTTGCCCGCCGTGCAGTGGAACAGCACCGGCGTCTCGCCGGCTTCCAGCGCCCGGAACAGCTCTTGTACGCCTTATTGCGGGAGAGCATCCGCTCATACATGGCATCGGCGAGGTTATGCTCCTCATCGGGGGGCGCCCTTGAGCAGCCGCTCAATGTCCCCGGGCGAAAAATCGATCTCCTGCCCCGTCCGGGTCCCGCAAAGTCCGCAGATGCGCACCAGCCGCGCGCCATCGGGCACATAGTCGGGCTGCTCCGCTGCCTCGGACTCGCTGCGCAGGTCGAGGATGAGCCGCAGGCCCAGGCTGTCCAGCAGCTTGCGGTCAGCCGCCCCGGTCAGCAGTCCGGTGGGAATGCCCCGGTAGATCTGCCCCCACTTGACATCTTGCCCTCGTCGGCCTCGTAGCCGCCCAGCTCCCGGAAGTTGTTGCCGCCCGCAAAGGGCAGCTGGGTGCCCGGAGCGGGATGCTCGGTGGGCAGCCTTGGCGGCGGCGCTGGAAAGCACCGGTGCGGTGTAGAAGGGCTTTGCGGGCGACCCCGACGGGGCGGCAGGCTGGCCGCTGCCCAGCACCTCTAACAGGTAGCTGCGCAGCAGGTCGATATAGGCAGAGCTGTGGTCCCGCCGCTGCACCATCGACACGCACAGCGGCGGCAGATCTTCCAGCAGCACGTCCCGCACCCGGTCCAGTTCCCGGCGTGCGCCGGGCTCGTAGCGGGTCAGGCAGGTGCACAGCTGCTCCTGGACGAGGTAGTAGGCCTGATAGAAGCTGGGGCCTATCTCCGCGTTGGGGGCAAAGCCCTCCCGGGCGCAGGCCTCCCACAGCGGGCCGAACAGGTCCTGCCGCAGGCTGGGCAGCAGCACCCGCTGCCCAGCAGCTCTGAAAGCGGCACCCGCTCCTTCTCCCAGAAGGGATGTCCGCGGGGCACCAGCAGGCAGGCGGGGTCTGCCCGCAGGGTGGTGCGGGCCAGCACCGGCGCGGCACAGCCAAGATCCATCACAAGGCCCGCATCCAGCTCGCCCTGCTCCACGCCGTCGGCTACGGCATCGTTGTCCAGCAGGCGGAACCGCATCTCCACATGTGGGGTACTGCTGCCGGAACTTGTCCAGCTGGGTCTCGAGGCCGGGCAGATAGTCCGGTACCAGCGCCACGCTGATGCCGATGCGCACCGGCTGGGCAGACTGGATCTCTGCTCGCAGCGCCGCCTGCATCTGCTGGAACTGCTCCAGTGGACAGCTGGCTGCGTCTGGTCAACCCCGACCTGGCTTTCAGCTACGCGTTCCTGGCTTACGGCATCGTGGGCGCGGAGGATTACTGCGAGAACGGCGGCAAGCTGGAAGATGTGGCTGTGGAGCTGGTGGATGACCTGACGTTCAAGGTTACCCTGACCACCCCGGACCCCGCCTTTATTAAAAAGGTTGGCATGGTCTGCTTCTACCCCGTCCGCAAGGACCTGATCGATGCAGCTGAGGCCGCGGGCGGCAACTGGACCAACGATTATACCCTGCACGTTTATAACGGCCCGTTCTACATCAGCGACCGTGTGCTGGAAAACAACATGACCCTGAAGAAGAACGAGAAGTATTGGAACGCCGACGAGGTCACCCTGACCCAGATCAATCTCCGTGTCGTCGATGAGACTTCTACCCAGGCTCAGCTGATGGAGAGCCAGCAGATCGATGTGCTGAAGCTGACCGATTTTGAGTATGTGGACCGCTGGCAGAACAAGGTTGCTGACGGTACGTTCCAGTACTTCAGCAAGGACGAGCCCAGTGTGACCTATCTGGTGCTGAACCAGCACACCGAGGACGGCGCGACCGGCGGCCCCTCCGGCGTGATGCTGAACCCCAAGTGCCGCAAGGCCATTGCACTGGCCTTTGACCGCGAGGAGTTCAACGCCATGTTCAAAGAGGGCCTGGTTACCACCGCTTACGGCGTCATCCCCTACGGCATCACCGTGGGCGAGCAGGAGTTCCGCGCGGCCAATCCGGAACCCTATGCAGACGAGGATACTTCTTCCGATACCATCAAGGCCCTGTTTGAAGAGGGCATGGCCGAGGCCGGCGTGGCAGGCACTGCCTCTGACGTGACCCTGACCGTCATCTCCTACGGTGCCACCACCGAGAAGACCAGTCAGCTGGAGTGGTTCAAGCAGCAGCTGGAGGGGAACCTGGGCGTCAAGGTCCAGATCGACACCTACCCCGATTCCAGCACGTTCGTGGCTGCCCGCAACGCCCAGCAGTACGATTTCTACCTGCAGGGCTGGAACGGCGACTACAACGACCCCATGACGTTCTTTGAGCTGTGGGTCACCGGCAACGGCTACGCCAAGTTCATGGGCGGCTACTCCAACCCCGAGTACGACGAGATGATCGAGAAGCGCCGGCACCAGCCAGGACGATGCCGAGCGTATGGAGCTGTTCGGCAAGGCTGAGAAGCTGCTGCTGGACGAGGGCGGTCTGGTGCCTCTGTACTATGATAACAGCCAGATCTATGTCCAGAGCTACGTCTCCGGCCTGAGCATGCCCATGTTTGGTTCTGACTTCGAGTTCTCTCGTGTCAAGATCCTGGCACACTGATCCCGATCAAACTCTCGCTTTTGGAGAGAGCGGGAGAGCCACAGCGTTCTCCTCGCTTATTTTTTGTATTCCGGGGTCCCCCCCGATGCCCGGATAAAAAGAGGATTTAGCTGCTATGAAAATGCTACAATATACGGTGAAACGGTTTGTGATCATGCTGTTCACCCTGTTCATCATCGCAACAGCAACGTTCTTCCTGCTGGCAGCCACCCCCGGCGATGCCCTCTCGGCCCGCGTGGAAAAGCTGCCGGACAGCGTGGCTGCCCGCATGTATGCGAAATACGGCCTGGACAAGCCCGTGATGGAGCGCTACGTCATCACCATGAAAGGCCTTGTCCACGGTGATTTTGGCGAGTCTATCATTTATGAGGGCCAGACCGTCCAGTCCATCATCAAGGAAAAAGCCCCCATCTCGGCCCGGCTGGGCATCCAGCAGATGCTGCTGGGCGTTTCCCTCGGTCTGGCACTGGGCGTGCTGGCAGCCGTGAAAAAGGGTTCGTTCTGGGATTATCTCGTCGTGGCCCTGTCCATTTTGCTCATCTCCGTGCCAAACCTGGTGTTTGCGCTATTGCTGCAACAGGTGTTTGCGGGCAAGCTGGGGTGGTTCCCGGTCATCGGCTGGCCCAGTGACCACCTGTGGACCAGCGGCTGGAACTACACCGTGCTGCCCACGCTGGCGGGCTGCTTTTGGCTACATCGCGTCCTATGCCCGCCTGCTCAAGGCCAGTATGCTGGATGTCATGAATCAGGATTACATCCTGACTGCCGAGTCCAAGGGCCTCACCCACCGGGAGGTCATCCTGCACCACGTCCTGCGCAACTCGTTCATCCCCATCGTGACCAACCTCCCCATGAGCGTGGCCATGTGCATCACCGGCTCGTTTTTCATTGAGAGCGTCTTCTCCATCCCGGGCCTGGGCCTGTACTACGTCAATGCCGTGGCGGCACAGGATGTCACCATCGTCATGGGCGAGACCGTCATTCTGGCAGCGCTCTACATCATCGTGGTCTTTGTGACCGATATTCTGTACACCGTCGTCGATCCCCGCATCCGGATCCGCGGCGGCAAGCGGTAAGGAGGCACGGCATTATGAGTGAAACTGCAAAATTCCTCACCCCGGAGCAGGCAGCCCGGGTGGACCACAGCCGCTTTGACGCGGAAAAGATCGACCGTCCCACCATCACCTACTGGCAGGGCGCGTGGCGCCGACTCAAGAAGAACCCGCTGGCTGTCATCGCCATGGTGATGCTGGTCGTGGTCCTCTTCTTCGTGCTGCTGGGCCCCACCATCAGCGGCCAGGAGTACATCAAGATCAACGCGTCCATCAAGAATACGGCTCCGAACAGTGCCAACTGGTTTGGCACCGACACCATGGGCCGTGATATCTTCTGCCGTGTCTGGATCGGCGCCCGGCTGTCCCTCATCGTGGCACTGGTCTGCTCCACCATCCAGATCGTGGTGGGCTGCGCCTATGGCGGTGCCATGGCTTACTTTGGCGGCACCGTGGACAGCGTGATGATGCGTGTTATTGAGGTCATCACCTCGTTCCCCTCCCTGCTCATCACCCTGCTCATCATGATGGTGGTGGGCCAGAACGTGGGCGGCCTGCTGTTTGCCATGTGCATCACCTCCTGGTGCGGCACGGCCCGCCAGATGCGCGGCCAGCTCATGCAGCTGCGGGAATCCGAGTATGTGCAGGCGGCCCAGATGATCGGTGCCTCCCCGGTCCGCATCATCATCAAGCACCTGCTGCCCAACACCGTCAGCATCCTGATCCTGAACCTCTGCTCCAGCATCCCCAGCTATATCTTTACCGAGGCCAGCCTGAGCTTCCTCGGCATGGGCCTGTCCAGCGATGTCATCAGCCTGGGCGTCCTCATCAGCCAGGGCAAGGCCAAGATGGATTTCTACCCCTGGCAGCTGTTCTTCCCGGCGGCAGTGCTCTGCATTGCGGTGCTGGCGTTCAACCTGCTGGGCGATGGTCTGCGCGACGCGCTGGACCCCCGCACCATTGAATAAGGAGGCTGCGACATGAGTGAAAAACTGTTGGAAGTCAAAAATCTGCGGGTCTCCTACCACACCTATGCCGGTGAGGTACAGAGCGTGCGCGGCGTCAGCTTTACGGTAAACAAGGGCGAGACGGTGGCTGTTGTGGGTGAGTCCGGCTGCGGCAAGTCTGTTACGGCCAAGAGCATCATGCGGCTGATCAAAACGCCGCCCGCTGAGATCAAAGAGGGCAGTGAAATTATCTTTGACGGCGAGGATGTGCTCCAGTTCAACGAAAAGCGCCTCTGCGCCTACCGCGGCGGCGAGGTGGCCATGGTGTTCCAGGACGCGCTGGCGGCCCTGAACCCCACCATGACCGTGGGCAACCAGATCATTGAGAACCTGCGCCACCACACCAAGCTGAGCAAAAAAGAGGCCAAGGCCCGTGCCGTGGAGCTGCTGCGGATGGTGGGGGATCCCCCAGCCGGAGAGCCGGGTGGACCAGTACCCGCACGAGTTCTCGGGCGGAATGCGCCAGCGCGTGATGATCGCCATTGCGTTTGCCTGCGACCCCAAGCTGCTCATCGCCGATGAGCCTACCACGGCCCTGGATGTGACCATTCAGGCCCAGATCATCGACCTCATCAAGGCGCTGCAGAAAGAAAAGAACGCCTCGGTCATCCTCATCACCCACGACCTGGGCGTTGTGGCCAACATCGCGGACCGCATCGTGGTCATGTACGCCGGCCAGATCGTGGAGCGGGGCACCAGCATTGAGGTGTTCCACCACCCGCGCCACCCCTACACCAACGCCCTGCTGGAAGCAGTGCCCCGCCTGGACCTGCAGAACAAGCAGCAGCTGGCCAGCATTGAGGGCACCCCGCCGGACCTGATCGCGCCGCCCAAGGGCTGCCCGTTCTGCACCCGGTGCAAGTATTGCATGGAGATCTGCTGCGAGCAGCAGCCCCCGGTGCTGAATTTTGGCGACGGCCACGAGGCAAGCTGCTGGCTGTATCAGCTGGAAACGCCTGCCGCCGACGCACCCTTTACACAGGAGGCCCACTATGAAGGATAATGTTGTGCTGGAAGTCAGCCACCTGAAAAAAATACTTCGATCTCGGCCATGGCCGCACCCTGCACGCGGTGGACGACGTTTCGTTCAGCATCCGTGAGGGCGAGACGCTGGGCCTGGTGGGCGAGTCCGGCTGCGGCAAGACCACCTGCGGCCGCACCTGCCTGGGCATGTACAACAAGACCGATGGACAGGTGCTCTACCGGGGCAAGGACGTTCACGCCCTGAAAGGCAGTGAGCTGTTCGCCTATAAGCGGGAGGCTCAGATGGTCTTCCAGGACCCGTACGCTTCCCTGGACCCCGCATGACCGTCAGCGATATCATCGCCGAGGGCATGGATGTCCACCACCTGTATCAAAACAAGGCCGAGCGCGCCGAGAAAATTTACGGCCTGCTGGAAAAAGTGGGCCTGAACAAGGAGCACGCCAACCGCTTCATCCACGAGTTCTCCGGCGGCCAGCGCCAGCGCATCGGCATTGCCCGTGCCCTGGCCATGGAGCCCAAGTTCCTCGTGATGGACGAGCCCATCTCGGCGCTGGACGTTTCCATTCAGGCACAGGTCATCAACATGCTGATCCGCCTGCAAAAGGAGATGGGCCTGACCTACCTGTTCGTGGCCCACGATCTTTCCATGGTCAAGCACATCTCGGACCGTGTGGCCGTCATGTATCTGGGCCAGATCGTGGAGATCACCCGCTCGGAGGAGCTGTACAGCCACCCGCTCCACCCCTATACCCAGGCGCTGCTCTCGGCCATCCCCATCCCGGACCCCATCATTGAGGCCGAGCGGGAGACCAAGCGCATCCATCTGGAGGGCGAGGTCACCAGCCCCATCGACCCGGCTCCCGGCTGCCGCTTTGCCAGCCGCTGCCCCTACGCCACCGCCCGCTGCAAAGAAGCGACCCCCACCCTGAAAGAGGTGGGCACCGGCCACGAGGTGGCCTGCTTCCGGGTGACGGGCGAATAAGCGGGGCGGCTCCATGCAAGACAAAAAAGCTGGGAACCGCTTTGCCCTGCTCCTGAAAGACGCCGGGAAAGCTTTTCTTCTTGGGCTGGCTGTGGCGGCAGGCGTTTTCATCCTGCTGTTTGCAGTGGGCGCGGTGAGCCATGGCTTTTCCGCGCTGGCCGGGCTGGAGCTGGCCCGGCGGGGGCTGTTCATCGTGGGGGCACTGGCCCTGCTGGTGAGCGCCGGAGCCCTCCTCCTGCCTGAAAAAGCGGCCTCCGTCCGCGAAAAGGACGGCTGGACTGCCCGTTTTGGCCGCTTCGGCCTCTTCGGGGTGCTGTTCTGCGCCGCCGTGGCTATTTTGCTCGTGGCCGGTGTGCTGGATGGCTGGATGTATTCTGCATTCGTTTAAGGTTATGCCAAAGGCTCTCCCTTTGGGAGAGCTGGCGCGTCAGCGCCTGAGAGGGCAAGCCAGGTAAAATAAAACATAAAAACACAGCGATACGATGTCTCTGACAAACAGAGATCGTATCGCTGTGTTTTTTGCTTTTGGTCAGCATCCTTGCCCTCTCCGTCATTGCTTCGCAATGCCACCTTGCCCCCTTCTGGCACTTTCGTGCCACCTCCCCCGGCCGGGGGAGTCTTTCAAAGGGAGAGGCCTTGGCAAAGAGAAGAGACTGTGCTACAATATCACACGGAAAAGGAGGGAGAGCCCATGCCGCACCGCGCGCTGCAGGAAGAAGAGCGAAGCCTTTGGACGCTCTTTGGCACGTTTTTTTAAGATCGGTCTGTTCACCTTCGGCGGCGGCTACGCCATGATCGCCCTGCTGGAAGAAGAGTTCATCACCAAAAAGCACTGGCTGGGCCGGGACGAGTTTCTGGATATGGCCGCCATTGCCGAGTCCACCCCCGGGCCGGTGGCCATCAACAGTGCCACCTACCTCGGCTACAAGCTGGCCAAAGTTCCCGGCGCGGCCACGGCCACCGTGGCCGTCTGCCTGCCGTCCTTCCTCATCATCTACGCCATCTCGCTGTTTTTCGACCAGTTCACGTCCCTGACGGTGGTGGCGCACGCTTTTCAGGGCATTCAGGTCTGCGTCATCTACCTCATCTTCTCGGCAGGCGTGCGGATGCTCAAAGCGCTGGAGAGCTGGCGCATCTTCTTTTTGCCCTCTTTCTGCTTTTCCAGCAGCTTTTTCTTGCGGGAGATGTCGCCGCCGTAGCACTTGGCCAGCACATCCTTGCGCATGGCCTTGACCGTCTCGCGGGCGATGATCTTGCCGCCGATGGCCGCCTGAACGGGGATCTCGAAGAGGTTGCGCGGGATGTTGTCCCGCAGCTTCTCGCAGATGCGGCGGCCCTTGGCGTAGGCGTTGTCGCGGAACACGATCATGGACAGCGCGTCCACAGGGTCGCCGTTGAGCAGGAAGTCCAGCTTGACGAGGTCGCTCTCGCGGTACTCCTTGAACTCGTAGTCGTAGCTGGCGTAGCCGCGGCTCCGGCTCTTGATGGCGTCAAAGAAGTCGTAGACGATCTCACCCAGAGGCAGGGCGTAGTGCAGGTCCACACGGACATCATCCATATACTTCATGTCGATGAGGACGCCGCGCTTGTTCTGGCACAGGTCCATCAGGCTGCCGACGTATTCATTGGGGGTGTAGAGGTGGACGTCCACGAAGGGTTCCTCCTGCTTGACGATGTTGGAGGGGTCGGGGTAGCTGGACGGGTTGTCGATCATCTCCACGGTGCCGTCGGTCAGGGTCAGACGATAGCGGACGCTGGGTGTGGTGGTGATGAGGTCGAGGTCGAACTCGCGCTCCAGACGCTCGGTGATGATCTCCATGTGGAGCAGACCGAGGAAGCCGCAGCGGAAGCCGAAGCCCAGCGCGGCACTGGTTTCCAGCTCAAAGGTCAGGGAGGCGTCGTTGAGCTGCAGCTTTTCCAGCGCGTCCTTCAAATCGGGGTACCTTGCGCCGTCGGCGGGGTAGATGCCGCAGAAGACCATGGGTTTGACCTGACGGTAGCCGGGCAGAGCCTCGGGGGTGGGGTTATTCGCCATGGTGACGGTGTCGCCGACGCGGGTGTCCTGCACGGTCTTGATGCTGGCGGTCAGATAGCCGACCTCACCGGCTTGCAGCTGGTCGCAGGGGGTCAGGCTGGTAGCGCCCATGTGGCCCACTTCCACCAGCGTGAACTGTGCGCCGGTGGCCATCAGGCGGATGGTGTCGCCGGGCTTGACCGTACCTTCAAAGACGCGGATATAGACGATGACGCCCTTGTAGCTGTCGTAGATGCTGTCGAAGATGAGGGCCTTGAGGGGGGCGTCCGGGTCGCCGGTGGGGGCGGGGATGTCGCTGACCACACGCTCCAGCACCTGGTCGATGTTCAGGCCGGTCTTGGCCGAGACGCGGGGCGCGTCGAGACAGGGCAGGCCGATGACGTCCTCTACTTCCTGTGCTACTTCGTCCGGGTGGGCAGAGGGCAGGTCGATCTTGTTCAGGATAGGCACCAGCTCGAGGTCGTGTTCCAGCGCCATATAGGTATTGGCGAGGGTCTGGGCCTCCACGCCCTGGGTGGCGTCCACCACGAGGATAGCGCCCTCGCAGGCGGCGAGGCTGCGGCTGACTTCGTAAGCGAAGTCCACGTGGCCCGGGGTGTCGATGAGGTTAAACTCGTACACCTTGCCGTCCTTGGCGGTGTAGTTCATGGTGACGGCGCGGGCCTTGCTGGTGATGCCCCGCTCGTCCACGCT
>VOFB01003005.1_pt1 | contig 16488 bp, 18 predicted proteins | sample 5384141 | NCBI WGS metagenome assembly VOFB01 (sample SAMN12384721, study PRJNA508395) | human gut metagenome | isolation source: healthy gut A | host: Homo sapiens | reverse complement strand
GCGTCTTGAGTAAGCAAACGATGAAAGGGGAGAAAAAGATGGCTTCGCCATTTCTTACCCGGTGCTGCTTGCGGTTCTGCTCTGTCTGGAGCCTGACCGCCTGCGGCGACAGCAGCGATGACGTCACGGGCGACGACTGGCACCGGCGACGGCGAGAGCGACGTTACGTGATGTTCCAGCACGCCGACACATGGTGCTACTCCAGACGCAGATGGTCTGTTCTGGGATGCCGACGAGCGCTATACCGAGCCGGATTACCCCTACTTCCACGAAAACGGCGTGCAGACCGACCTGACCGACACGCCCTATTTCTCTGACAACGGCTTACAGATCAACGCTGCGGTCAACACGGGCACTTATCTTCTGGGAAACGGTGTTGCCTGCTACTTGGCCTTGGCGACGGCTATGAGAGAAACGACTGCTACTGGGAGGTCATCGCTGTTAATAGCGACCAGTCGCACGACGGCATCCGCGAGATTCAGTTCGACGCCATCTGCTACATTCCCGAGAGCCCATCCCTACTTCACCGAGCAGTACATCACCAACACCGACAGCGAGCTTCCTTACGACTACTACACCGGCATGTGGTTCACCCGCCACCGCCTACGGCAACAGCCAGCGCGGCGACAACTACTATGTTCATACCGTCAATTATAACGGCAACGAATACCTCATCGAATTCGCCTACTCGACCGACTGGCAGTACAACGTCAGCGATTGGGCGATGGTGCTGACCAAGAGCTACATGGTCTACCTGCCCGACGATTACGACGGGCTGGTCTTCGCCGCCATGCCACAGCTCGACAACTATAAGGACTGCGCCAGACGGATGCAGCTCGATAGCATCGCGCCCGAGGCGAGCATCATGGACATTGACCTTGTCGACCCCTACAACACGCTGTTTTTCAGCATTTGCTACTAAAAAGGCGGTGAACAGCATGACGCACCGAACGTATCTTCTGCCGCTCGTGCTCGCGCTGCTGCTCCTGCTGAGCCTGACTGCCTGCGGCGACAGCAAAGCTCTGATGATCCGCAAAGCGGCTATGAGACCGTCATGGACATGGAATTTCTCGACGGGATGCACCTCGAAGCTGTACTTTGACAGTGAGGCGGGCTTATGCCTACCGCACCGGCTGGGGGCTGGCGGGCGCGGAGAATTTGAATTGTCCGAGGCGAGCGGCCGGCCGATGATCTTTTTTCAACGGCTTTCTCTACAATTTTCTCCTGCGCGACGACGGCGTGCTGCTACCGAACCAGAACGGCGAGGGCAGCGGGCTCACCATCCACCGCCACCTTCCTCCGCGACGACAAGGCGGAGATCGTCGAGTGGGATAAAAGCAACTGGGACGGCATGTGGCAGAACGCCCTGGGCGAGACCATCGTCATCGACTCGTCCCTCATGCAGTACATCGCCTGCTTACCGGACTATTCCATGAGCGGCACGATGAACGACGAGGGGCGAGGGCATGGGCCTCTACCTCTACGACAACGGAACGCGCGCCTACCTCTGCCCCAGCGACGACAGCAATAGCTTCACCCTCTCCGCCGAACGCTTTGGCCGCTACGGGGACGATCAGCACTTTGACGGTGTCTTCTACCGCAACGCCGACTTCTACACCTACACGGACATGGAAAAACGCGGAGTTTTACGAAGACGAATACCCACCTTCTATATCTGGTACTACGACGGTGTGAACCGTTACCTTCTGGGCAACGATTATACCATCGGCGAAGACGGCCTTGCCTACCACTATGAAGACGGCCTCGTCTATCCTGCGGGCTGGATCCCCGAAGAGCCGTATGACCCCGCCGACGACTGGGGTGAAAACTGGATGGACAACTGGGATATTTGAAAAACGCCATGATAAAGGATGGATGTGAAATGACAGGAAGAGAAAAAAACTCAGCGACGCCGAGCTTTCCAAAAGCTCGGGCACTATCAAAATGTCGCGCATCGCGATCCTGGTGGGCCTTTTTGGCGTCGCTGCACGCAATGGGAGGAAACGGTCTTCTGCTGAAAAACACCGCTCTTTTTTGCGGCGCAGGACTGACCGCGATACGACCGCGCAAGCTCCTCACGGTGATTGGCTGCGCCGCGACGGCGATCGGTATTTTCACCTCGGTCACGGCGCTGACGGTCATCGGCATCGTCGTCGCGCTTGGGGCAGGGCGTTCTGAACAAGCACCAGAAGGCCGCCGGAAAAGCGGTCTTTGAGTCCCTCGTGCCGGAGATCATGAACGCGAATTTTGAAGATGTGCAGCCCATCGGAAAGCAAAACCTTGTGGATATCAAGGGTTCAAACATTCCGCTGCCGTCATACGTCTACGACAGCGCCAGCGGCCGCATCGACTTCACCTACCGCAGCCTTACGTCCGAGCTCTGCACCGTCACGCTGACGGATGTGGACGAATACCGCAACGAGAACAACGACATGCTGGAGTCCGCCGAGCGCGTGGTCTACACGGGTCAGTGGATGGCTTGTGAGCTCGGCAAAACATATCCCGCAGAGCTCATGTTCTGGCCGCGCGGCAAGCTCGACAAGCTCTTCCGCGCAAAAACCATCAAGACGGATTACGAAGATTTCAACAAGCACTTCAACCTGAGCTGCGATGATGCCGACTGGGCGCTGCGCTTTTGAGTCCCAGCCGCATGGAGCGCATTCTTGCGCTCACCAACAGCGCCTTCGGCGATTTTTCCGTCAGCCTGCATTCTGATGGGACATTGTACCTCGCCGTACACAGCGGCCGAGGCTTTTTCGACGTCGGCAAGGGCAAGGCCGCCCGACGCGCTGCGCCGCCGCTTCACCCGCGAGCTCAAGTGGTGCACCGACATGATCGACGTCTTCCGCCCTGCGGCGGAGTGAAGAAAGGAGCGGTCGTATGCAGCTTTGGGTCGCGATATTGCTGTTCCTTCTGTCCGTTGCGGGTGCCGTGCTCTCAGCGCGAAAGCTGAGGCATAATAAGCCGCTTCGCGTCGTCTGCATTGCGCTCTGCGCCGTGATTGCCGCGGCCTGCGCAGTCTATATCGTGCTGACGGTAATCATGCTCTACGCGGCGAGCACGAAGTGATCTTCTGCACTTCATGCAAAGGAAAAAGCCCATCAGCTCGAAGAGCTGATGGGCTTTTGTTCTGCAATTTTCTTGGCGGAAGTTACACCTTTTTACTTCTTCTCCACCGCGCGGCCGATCAGGTAGCACACCGCGGCGACCACCATGCCATTGATCGAGGCGATGCCCCAGTGCACCAGATTTGCTACCACCGCGCCGAGCACCACGCCGATCACCGCGAACCAGTTGACCGTCTCGCTGACCTCCACGTCCTGATACTTTTCCTTGTTCAGGAAATAGCCCAGCACCAGAATGATACCCACCGGCGGCAGCGTGCAGTTCAGGATGTTCAGCCAGCCGCAGAAGTTCCAGTACAGCCAGACGGCGAGCACTGTACCGATGATGCCGGAGACAAGCACCATGGGCTTCTTTTTCTGGCCGAAGATGTTAGCAAGACCGAGGCCCGCAGAATAGAGCGCGTTGTCGTTCGTCGTCCAGATGTTCAGGCCCAGGACCAGGATGGCGAGGTAGAACAGGCCGAGGTTGATCATCACCTCGAAGATGTCGTTGCCGCCCACATAGACCGACGAGACACCGCCGAAGAAGAACATCAGAGAGTTGCCGATGAAGAACGCGATCACCGTTGTGATGGCGCCCACCTTGCCGCTTTTGGCAAAGCGGGAGAAGTTCGGCGTCGCCGTGCCGCCGGAGACGAACGAGCCAACGACCAGTCCCGCGCCGCCGATCACCGTCAGCGTGCCGCTGGACTTGGCAAACTGATCGACGATCGTGCCGTCGCCGCGCATGACGGCGAGAATCATCGCGACCGTTCCCAGTACCGCCACCATCGGGACGGCGATATAGCTGACGATCGTGAGCGACTTGATGCCAAAGTAGGCCGAGGCCGTCATGCAGATACCGGCAACGATCACCAGCGCCCACTCCGCCGTCTTGCTGCCGCCCAGCAGCTCATTCGCGACCGGGATGGCAAACATGGCGATGCCCACGCCGAACCAGCCGATCTGCGTGAACGAGATCATGGCCGAGGGCAGATACGAACCCTTGACGCCAAACGCCTTGCGGGCCAGAAGGTCGAGGCTCATGCCCGTCTCTGCGCCCACGTAGCCCAAAAGTCCCGTGTACAGGCTCAAGATCACGCCGCCGACGATCATCGACACGACGAAGCCCTGAAAATCCAGGCCGTCCACCAACTGCTGGCCCACCCACATGCTCGCGGAGAAAAAGTGAAGCCCAGCATGATCATAAACATGGTCACGATGCCGCGTCGGGCGCTTTTTCGGCACGATCGCCTCTGCGTAGTCAATATCCACTACCGTCTTTTCATTCTTCATGCGTTCTGTCCTCTCTGATCTATAAATTTTTTTTAAGGATATACTTTCTCAAGGTCGTGGTAAACTCGTCAATCCGCTGGCGCGCGATCTCCTTCAGCGAAACATCGCGCAGGCCCTCCACAAAGCCGCGCTCCTGCTGATATAGCCAGCGCGTCGTCTTGTTGTCCAGTTTTTTCATAGTGACAGTCCTTCAGCCAGTCCTCGTAGGAGATCGGCAGCGGATGCCCGAGCTTTTCCTCGAGCAGCGCTTGCTTGTCGATGCTGTCGGCGCGCTCTAAGATGCCGTTCAGAATTCGAGCACCTCTTCAATATGCTCGTGGATCTCGTAGCGGCGGGCGCCGCCGTCGTAGCTCGTGCACTTTTCAAAAAGGGGATTCTGCATCGAGAGCGTCTCGCGACGGAAGGCAGGGGCAATGATGCCGCCTTTCCAGTAGAAGTCGATCAGCGCGCGGTTGATGCCGGAAACGCCCTTGTTTTCCTCTTCATAGCAGCTGAAAATGCCCTCGTAATACACCGTGACAAATCCCTCAAAGCCCGGCCAGTACACGGATCTCCTGCGTCAGCTTTCCAGGATCTCGACGCCCTGCGTGCCGCCGATCGTGAAGAGCACGATGTTGCGTAGCTTGGCCCCCTGCTTGCGGTAATAGTCGATCACATAGCGCAGGCAGTTCACAAGCGTCTCGCCGGAGGCGATGATGTCGCCGATCAGCAGCGTGCTGTTCGGCACGGTGGCAAGCTTGCAGTATTTGATTTCAAGGCCCGTCATCTCGCCGTTTTCAAAAACGCGCTCGCTCGACATAAAGCTGATGTCGTGGACGCGGATGTGCTCTTTGTAGCAGCTCTCCTCCAGCGGGTAGTTCAAGGCTCCCCGCAGGATCGAGAGGATATTCGCCGACGTGATCTTTTTTTCTCCTTCAGGTAGTACATCATCTGCGAGGTCGCCGTCACAAGCGAGGCGTACACCTCGTAGCCCACCACCTCCGGATGGTTCATCAGCTTTCGCGTCTCCGCTTCTGAGACAATGTAATACTCGTTGAGGAAGTGCCCCCCCTCCAGCCGGTAGCAGTCCACGCCCTGATCACAGAACTCCGGCACGATCTGAACGTCCTTCCAATTTTCGATCATCGCTCTCTCCTCCTAAAAAAAGACCACCTGTCGAAGAATCGACAGATGGTCCATATTCTAAATATGAAAAACAAAAAGGAAAACGAAATGACATTTGTTGCGTTTTTTCAGCAGCATAGCAGACGTCCTCCTTTTTTCAACTTATGACATTATATGGATAACGTCATATTTTGTCAATACGCATTTTGCAATGCGGCGCAAGCGCCGTTTTCCTATTCCCTGCGTACCCGCAGGGTGCGGACAAAGGGGCCATTCTCTCACGTGAGAGAATGGCCCCTTTAGATCCCCAAAAGAGAACGCGAGGGGAGTCCCCCTCAACCCCCGACATTGGTAGTCTCGATCTTGAAGAACTGCTCAGCCTGCGGAATCGGGTGCAGTGTACATGGCTTCGCCATGAATCTTCTGCGAGTCGTGGCAACTCGCAACCGCGCCTTACTATCGTGAGGCGCGAGTGACGCTACCTCGGCGGCAGACTGCCTGCGAAATAGCGGCATTACTGCGCTCGCCGCATTGTAGGGGCTGGCGGTAGACGGGAATTAGGCTGCACTACTACAAGACTGGCAGAGCGGCAGCGGATAGTAGAAAGCAGAGGCAAGTCGTCTTGCAGCTCTAAACACGGCAACGCCGCGCTATGGGCAGTGCAATCGGCAAGCATCGCACCTCTTCGAGCTGCTCGCTTGCAATGGCGGGGTCAAGGGGCAGAGCCCCTTGCGTTCTCTTGGGGGTGTAAGGGGGATATTCTCTCACGTGAGAGAATATCCCCTTAACCGCTCCCCTGCGCGGCGCAGGGACGCAACCCCGTAGAGGTTTTGCAAAAATTTCAAAAACCACTTGCAAACTCCCTTTTCCGTGTTATGATGATGACCGAAAAAAAAAGAACGTGCAGTGCACATGGCAAGAAAGAAGTGATCGATTTGTTGGATTTTTTGAAACAGGAGGGGCTGAATCCCGACCTTTTGGATGGCATTCGTGAATTTAACGCGCAGTATCCGACGCCGCCGGAGCTGCAAAACCGCATCCCGCAGCCGCGGTATCATTATTATGGCAAGGACGTGTGGGAAGAGGCGGTCGCCGCCATTTTGTGCGGGGAGAACCTGCTGCTTGCCGGCAGCAAGGCCACGGGCAAAAACGTGCTGGCGGAAAACCTCGCCCAGGTCTTCGCCCGTCCCGCATGGGACGTGTCGTTCCACGTGAACATGGACGCCGCGAGCCTCATCGGCATGGACACGTTCGAGGGCGGCGAGGTCCGCTTCCGCCCCGGCCCCGTGTACCTTTGCGCAAAGCATGGTGGCTTCGGCGTGCTCGACGAGATCAACATGGCAAAAAATGAGGCGCTTGCTGTACTGCACGCGACGCTCGACTTCCGCCGCGCCATCGACGTTCCCGGCTACGAGCGCGTGGAGGTCGATCCCGCCGCGCGCTTCATCGGCACGATGAACTACGGCTATGCCGGCACGCGCGAGCTGAACAGAAGCGCTCACGTCGCGCTTTGTCGTCATCCAGATGCCGTCCATCGACCAGGACGGTCTTGTGCGGTTGCTTAGCGATGAGTTCCCGACGCTTGAGAAGAAATACAAGGACAGTTTGCTCTGCTGTTCCTTGAGCTGCAAAAAAAGTGTGAGAGCGCGGAGATCTCCTCCAAGGCGCTCGACCTGCGCGGTCTTCTGGACGCGCTGCGCCTGATCCGCCGCGGCGTGAGCGCGAACCGGGCGCTCGACATGGGCATCACCAACAAGGCCTTCGATGCCTACGAGCAGAGCCTCATCCGCGACGTTATCGCCGCGCGCATCCCCGCAAAGCTTGACCGCAGCCGTCTGTTCACCGACTGACATGGAAACGTCAAGCTATTCCGCCAACAGCGCCGCGCCATCAATCTGGTCTGGACCGCCTGCGGCGACTATCAATTTGAGCCGCAGTTCTTAGCGCTCAAATCAAACGGTGAGCCGGACTTCTACATGAACTGCGTCATCGGCCTTGTGCACAAGTGGTTCGGCGACAAGATGCCAAAGCGTCTCTTTGCCTACTGGGCGGGCGACGCGCGGCAGAACGTTTTCGACGAGCTGTGCTGGCTGGCGCTCGAGAACGCGGCGTATGAAAAGGAGCTTCCCGTCCGCCCTGTGCTCGCCGAACTCCCGCCGCAAGCACGCGGAGGAATTTTTTGCCTCGGAATATCAGCTCTCGCGGCAGGAGTGGATGGACAAGAACCAGCTCGTCTATTCGCCGTCCAGTCCGCCCGCTGGAAAACGATCCTCGGGCAAAAAGCCGCCGCCATGCTCGCCCCGTGGGAAAAAGGGACTCTCCGAGGCCCTCGCCTGCCCGGGCACGCTCGACGCGGAGGATCTGGAGGCCGCCGTCCGCGCGGCGTTCCAGAAATACCTGCAATTTGACGGCACGGTGCACAAGAAAGGCCTTTCAAGCTTTCACTTCAGCGATAAATGGGCGCCTCTGCTCACCAAGCTCTTGCCGGTCGAGATCGTCCGCACCGACGAGCTGACCGTCGGCCGCTCCGCTATGCCGGGAGAAAACGGCATGATGCAAAGTCTCGAACGCGCTGCGCTCCCCTTCGCTCCAACGAGCGCGAGGCGGAGGATCACGACTACATCGAGCGCTGCTTCGGCCGCAGCCTCTACTCCCCCCAGGCGCTCGCGCGCATTGAGCAGCGCTCTGCACCGGCGATCACCTCGGCTGCCATCTCTGGTTCACAAAGGGTGCAAGCGCATCGTCGCAGCTGCTCAGCGCGGACACGCAGCGCCTCTACGAGCAAGCCGAAGCGCAGGCCAAGCGGAACCGCGCCGCCTTCGCGCACGATCTTGACCTGCACCAGAGCGCGCTTGCGCGTCTGAGCGAGCAGATCCGAAACTGCCTGCTCGTTCACCAGCAGCCCGAGCGCGTCCCCGCCCGTCAGGGCTGGCTCGACGGCACGCGCGTATGGCGCGAGCCGGTGCTGCACGACGACCGTGTCTTCCTCCGCAATGACGAAGAGAGCCGCCCCGGCTTTGCGGTCGATCTGATGCTCGACGCCTCAGCTTCGCGCCTGCACTGTCAGGAAACCATCGCCATTCAGGGTTACATTCTCGCCAAAAGTCTTGCTGCGTGCGGCATTCCCGTGCGCGTGACGAGCTTTTGCAGTCTGCGCGGCTACACCGTGCTGCGCATTTTGAAGGACTTTTCCGACAAGAACGGAGAGCGCAACGTTTTCAACTATTTTGCCGCCGGCTGGAACCGCGACGGCCTTGCGCTGCGCGGCGCGGGCGAGCTGATCCGCTCTGCTCCGCCGAAAAGCACCTGCTGCTCCTTTGACCGACGCCTCGCCTGACGACAGCCACAAGATCCTGCCGAGCGGCAAGATCCCCTCAGCCGCGACTACGACGGGCAGGTCGGCGTAGATGACACGGCAGAGGAGGTGCGCACCCTGCGCGCGCAGGGCGTTCGCGTCGCCGCCGTTTTCACAGGAGAAAACACAAGCGTCCCTGCCGCAAACACCATCTATGGGCGCGACCTCGCGCGCATCCGCCGCATGGATCAGCTCGCCGCCGCGGCAGGCCGGCTCATTCAGGACGAGATCCGCGAACTCAGCGGCTGACAAAAAATCCCGAAAGATGAACTTTCGGGATTTTTTCTTATTCTGTCGGTTTCGCCAGTGGTGAGGGTTCGCCTCATTCGCGCAGAAAAGGCAGCGCTCATCAGCCCTTGCTGTCACATCGGAAGCTCTTGCTTCAGGTTACGAAGATGCAGATAGACGGTATTTTTGAAATTCCCAAGCTCTCCGAGACCCATACAACAGAGTCTTTGATATTAAAGATCCCCTGCTGGTACAGCTGGCGTATGATCTCCTTGTTGCGGTTGGTGGATGGGATATTCGCCGATGCAGAAACATTCTCCCGCGCCTTTGCCATTGCTGTGGAGATGACCTCATCGATATCTGCATTAAAGCTTTCTGTCTCACGGGATATGGTCATGTCGGATGCAGTCGGAAGAAATGCAGAAATAAACTGAGAAAAAACGGTACGTCGCACTGAAAATTCATGCAGACAAGTCCGATAATACGCCCTCCGTCTCCTACTACCGGTATTGTTACCGACTTTAAGGTCCGCCCCTCTTCGGTTAAAAGTAGACCATAGAATGCGGTGTTTGGCTTTTTGAATATCGTGAAGCATCGAGAGCGCCAGATCGGTAATGGGCGCCCCCACCTCACGCTTGGTATAGTGTCCATTGATGATCTTGATAACAGAGTGACCTAGATCCTCCAAACTGTGAAGCACAATCTCATAGCTGTCGCCAAGGTAAAGAGCGAGACCATCCAGCATGTATTGGTAGGACTTGAGGATCTCTCGATCCATTTCTGTCAGCTTAAATTCTTTCGGTGTCACAGGCTTTATCCTTTCTTGTACAACTTCTTTTTGTATTATACCTCAAAAATGTTGAATTGCAACAAAGTGCTGTCAAAATTTAACGCAAATAAGAAAATTTAATGCGAATGAGAAAAAAACTATTGACTAAATAATAATTCATTGGTATCGTAGAGATAGCTTGATGACAGTATGCGCCGTGCCCGTTTGTGAGGAGGCTTCTGCCACAAGAAATAACACGCCGCACCAGCGGCAGGATAGAGATCATTTTATGAAAAAAAGATCAGCACTTCTCAGGCGCCGGCCGCGATCGGTCCGTACTCTCAGGCAGTTTGTCTGGGCAGAGCGGTGTTCACCTCCGGTCAGATCCCTGTCGTTCCCGAAACCGGCGTTGTGCCGGAAGGCATTGAGGCACAGGCATCAGTCCTGCAAGAATGTAGCTGCTATTTTAGCAGCTGCGGGCACCAGCATGGAAAAGGTCGTCAAAACAACCTGCTATCTGGCAGACATGGCAGATTTTGCTGTGTTCAATGCCGTTTACGAGACCTACTTCACCCAGAAGCCCGCACGCGCCTGCGTGGCGGTGCGCTCTCCCCCCAAGGGTGTGCTGTGTGAAGTCGAGGCAATCGCAGAGCTTGACGCGTAAGGGTACGCCCCTCTTGCAACTGTAATTCCTGCAGATTTCTCAACACATAACGCCTATCGCAGCGATGAAAGCAGCCAAGCCCATTTTAGGGCCTTGGCTGCTTCTTTTTATTTTCACTTTTCGCCCCAATAGCGGGCAAAGAAACGCTCTGCGTTCCGATAGCAGATTCCCTCGATCTGATCTGTGCTGAAGCCCGCTCGATCCATGGCCTGCGCCAGTTTTGGCATCTCTCCGGCACCGTTGACCTCGATTTCCGTTTCCATGCCATCAAAGTCTGTGCCCAGTCCAAGCACCTGCTCTCCGCCCACATTCATGATGTGGCGGCAGTGGCGCAGCATATCGTCGATCCTGCCAACAGGATCGTCCGACAGAAAATCGGAATAGAAGTTTAGACCCATGATGCCGCCGCGATCTGCCAGCGCCCGGATCATCTCGTCGCTCAGATTACGGCTCACATTCCGCACCTCTCTGGGTTGGAGTGGGTCGCCATAAAGGGGCGCGTTCCATGCTTGACCACATCCCAGAACCCAGCGTCCGAAAGGTGGGAAACATCTACCACCATGCCCAGCTCGTCCATTCGCTGCACAGTTTCAAGGCCAAAGGGCTTGAGCCCCTTTATTCTGGAATTCCGCAGGACGGTGGGGATAGGCAAGGCAATTCTCGTGGTTCCACGTCAGGTTCATCACCCGCACGCCCTTATCGTACAGCACATTCAGACGCTTGAGGTCTCCCTCCAATACGCCGCCCTCTTCCAGACTCAGGAATGCAGACAGCTTTCCCTGTTCCTTATTTTCCTTGTACTGTGCGTAGTTTCCCGCAAAGCCAACTTTTTCCTTGTCTGCCGATATCTGCTGGTAAAAGAGCTCGATCATGCCCAGAACATCCTCGTAGCTGCTGCCCAGCTTAGGCTTTTCCGCCAAATCGAGGAAGCAGGCAAACAGCTGCGCCGTGTATCCGCTGGCGATTTCCCGCTCCAGATCTATATGGCAGTTATTTTTCCACAGATCGCCGACTTCTCCCTTTGCCCGGTAAAACAGGCGGTAAAGGGTATCCACATGAAAATCAATAAAATTCATTCTGCTCTCACCTCTTTCTTTACAGTTCAAACTGTTCCTTCACCGGAAACAGGCCAAAAAGTCCACCGGTATGCAGGAAGAAACGTTTCCGCTCTTTTGGAAGCTTCCCTTGTCCACTTCGCACGCAAAGCCATACATGCATTTTCCGGTATAAACCGGGTCGAGAACCAGCCCTTCCATTCTTGCAAAGTCTCGGATAAAGTCCAGTTCCTCCTTACGGCTCAGCGCATAGCCGCGGCCCACATAGCCATCCAGTATTTCGATCTCCTCCGGAGCAACCTGCAAGGGTTCCTCCAAATAGGCCGCCGCTTCCGACACAATATCGGAAACACGATGCTGGAAAAAGTCTGCATCATCACACACATTGATGCCCACGATCCGCTTATTCAGCCCATAGAGCCTGTTCGCCAGTACAAGGCCGGCAAGCGTTCCGCCGGAACCGACCGCATCTACGATCGTATCGAACTGCACACCCATTTCCTTCTCCTGCTGCAATATCTCCTGCATGCAGGACAGATAGCCGAAAGTGCCGATTCCGTTGGAAGCGCCCTCGGGAATGATGTACGCCTTGTGACCCTGACGTTCAAATTCTCCGGCCAGTTCCTCCATCACTTCGCCCCGGCGGCTGCGATAATCCTCCGCCGAAATAAAGCGTATGTCGGCACCAAGTACCTTATCAATGAAATAGTTTCCGTCCAAGAGCGGGTCGGGATCGTCCGTGCGGAGCAGCAGGCAGGAACGCAGACCCAGCCGCGCTGCCGCAGCTGCCGTAGCACGGCAGTGATTTGACTGGATCCCACCGCAGGTGATCAGGGTATCTGCGCCCCGATCCAATGCCTCCTGAAACGAGAATTCCAATTTGCGGATCTTGTTGCCTGACCACTCCATACCGGACATATCGTCTCGCTTCACATATACATTCAGCCCGGTCCGTTCCGAAAACCGTTCCAGTTTTTCAATTCTGGTCGGCAGATCAGCCAGTTTGAGCCGTTTGGGAAATGGTTTCATATCATGTCCTCCTGCCTATAAATTCATGGGGATCAAAGCACAAAGTGGAAAAAGCGCAGGACTTCCTCATAGTCATCACTGCAAAACTCCACCGTGTGCGCATCCAGTCGTCTTGTGTTGAAATAATGCGACGCATAGGCGGCATCATAATGCTTCTGGTATGCCACCGTGACCCGAAAATGTTCCGGAAGCGCATAACGATAGCGGTTCAGATCTCCGCTGAGCGCCCGTTTGGCTGCCTCCTCCAATTCTCGCTCCACCGCTTTGGGATGGCGGCTGATCACAGCCGCAGCAACGCCCTCCTTAGTCGCAACCGTTTCAATCCGGCTGTTGACCGCTTTGGCCTTTTCGCAAATCGCCGCATCTCCGGAGATCATAGCCGTTGGGACGCCGAGTCCCATTGCCGCATAGGAGAACAGGTGGAATTCCCCGGCAGGTACACCATTGATGGTAATTTCTCTGATGCGTCTGCTGCTGATCGTATGCGCCATCGGGTTTCCGTCCTGCCCTGCTGCGTCATGATACCCGACAAAGATGACGGCATCATAGCTGCCATCTATATTGCCGATCATGGAATAAGGGCTGCGCATCTCGCCGCGGATCAGCTGCGTCTGCTCAGGAAGATACTCATGGAAGATGTTCATTCCCCCTCCATGGGCATCTTTGACTGTAACTATCTCAGCTCCCGCAGCGATTGCCCCGCGGCACACCGCGCCAACCTCGCGGCTCATCTGTTCCATTCCGCGTGTATAGAGCTGAGGATTTTCATTTCCTGCTTCGGCAAAGGAGACCAGATCCGCTACGCCTTCAATATCCGCACTGATAAATACCTTCATGCTTACGACCATACCTTTCCGCCGCGCGCAGGAAACGGGCTGCAAGCCCGGCAAGCGCAGCGCGGCCTTTTGAAATTGATTGGAATTGTCTTGAGGGCGCGCAGCGTCAAATGCCGGAAGGCTAACTATCCCGCCCTTCCTGTGCTTCCGCTCTCTGCCCGCCCTCCTCAAGTGTAAGTTCTAAAAGGATAAAACGCCGTCCGTCTCTCAGCCGATCTGATGAATATCCACCATGGTATGCTCGCAGCTGTATTCCTTGAGCGTCAGCGCACGGTCGTTATACTCGCACTCACCATACTGATTGTCAGTCGGATCGTTGCGCATAAACTGCTTCGGCGGGATAAACTCATGCTGGAACGCCAGATTGGCCGGCATGCGGAAGGGATCCAGATTGCCAAAATAGAATGTGCGGCGTTCCTCATTTCCAAGGCGATGCGCGCTTCCACCAAAGGACAGGTCGGCATACAGCCAGCCGTAGGGTGCAACATAAAACTGTGCCCAGTCATGTCCGCCAATATCATAGGGCGCAGCAAACAGGCCGGACTGCCAGCGAGCCGGCACACCGGCGCAGCGGCACAGCGTGATAAACAGCACTGCCTGCACGCCGCAGTCACCCTTCTGGTTGACCGCAGCATACTCCGGGATATTCAGAATAGTACTGTACCGGCGCACGTAAGAATAGCGCACTCTGTCGGTGACGTACTCATAGATCCGTTTTGCCTTCAAAAGCGGATTGGTCTCATCACCGACGATCTCCTGACACATCGCACGGATCAGAGGGGTGAACATGATATGAGGTGCCTCTTCTTCCAGGCAGAAGGACGGCTGCTCTGCGCAGACCTTGTCCGGATCCGGGTCCACATAGGTCAGGTGGTTCTCAAAGCTGTACTCCACCGTAAACTCATCTCCCGCTTCCAGATTTTTCTGGAAGCATACCGTGCGGCTCTCTGCGTCCTCAGGCGCTACAAAAAGCATCCGGGCTGAGCGTATGGATCCGGAAGTTTTTCACCTGCGGACTGTTGTTGGGAATAGGAAGATGAACGGTGATCGGCTCGCCGATCCGCCCATTCTCGCCCACCTTCAGCGTCGAGCGGATACGGATATAATATGCCGTCCCGCCGTGCTCTTTCATGTAGCGCATATTCCCATTCAGAACATCTTGCTTCATCTTGGCCGCCTGCGCGTCCTCAGGCACGATCAGGCGCTGTGTAACGGGATGCTGCACCTTGCGCAAATTCTCATGGAAATGGCGCACAAAATACATCTTACCTTCCCGATAGAGCCAATCCACCTGATTTTCTGCGATCAGCTCATCGAACTCTTCCTTGGTGAAGTCCCGGATCTCGCCCTGAAGCATTTCAAATGCCTGCTCATAAGGGAAGGGATACTCTCCCTCCAGTTCGATCAGCCGGTTCTTTTCAAGCTCCAACCGCTCTCTGAGCGCATGGGGCAGAGGGCCTGCCAAACGGCGGTCGATCAGATCCTGCGCCACAGCAAAATAACCGGCATCTTCCTGTTTCTGAATATCCTCCGGCAGAGGGATCGCTAAATTCTTCAATCGTTCCAGCATAATCAAACACACTCCTGTTCACACGTATCGGACAGCAGGGAAAAATCGATCTCCTTGCGCCCCACAACTTGATTGTGGTGGTTATAAATGTTCGGTTCCCAGCACGCGCTGCCGTCTACCAGCTCCTTGCGCACCATGTCGAGCATGCCGTAAAGCGTTTTGCTGGTATAAACCTGCTCCACATAGATTCCCTCTGTCTGAGCAAGCTCATAAATCTGCTGCACACACTCCGGCGTCGCCTTGCCCCAGCCGTCTCCGCAGTATTCCTCGTGAATGGTATATTCTGTTCCTGTTGTTCTGTCACCTTTTGTTCGCCGCGCCGAAGCCTTCCGTGTTCTCTTCCCTATACAGGGATCAGCAGATGCCACGCTCGCCTCCGGTACGGCATCGCTCATCTTTTCATAACAATCCTCCATCCCGCCGCCGCTGCAGCCCGGTATTTTTGAGATACAACCCTCTGCCGGATCCTCCCGGCATCCCGTATCTCTTGATTGCATTTTTATAATATCAGTGAATTATTGTTTAGTCAATAGTTGTTTTCTCATTTACAATAAATTCTTTTAGCTGAATCGCTCATCTCGCTAAACGTTCTGTGCACTTTATAAGCGGTTATCGTGCAAAAAGAAAGTCATAACCAGCCCTTATTTCCCAAAAATTCATCTGTGAACTGCGTTTTCCCATCATATTTATACCGCAATCAAACAATATTTTTGTATATCTTGTCCTGTCGCTCCTTTCGCCCCATTCTGATCTCTCCCGCTATTTTATCCCGCAGAGTGGCTTCCTCTGTGCCCACCTGTCCCTGCCGCATTCTCCGTTGACAGAGAAAAACGATGACGTCATCTTCCTTTCTGTTCTTTGCCGCTTTCGACGCTAAGACGAGCCTGCCGCGAAAAAGAACCAATCCTCGGAACAGTGATTCTGTCCGGAAAATGCAGTCTGCACTGCAAGCACCGCTCGGTCGGAAGCATCACGGCGATCGTCCATTCACGCCAAAAAAGAGAGGGGGTATCGGCCGTGTGCCGATATCCGAAAATAGGTTTAGGCAGCAGAAAAGGCTTTCGCTTGCGCGAAGGCTCCTTTGTTATGCGGCAGGGGTAGTTGGACGGTCGATGGGCAGGCCGAACATCGCGCCTCTCCTCAATCAAGCACATAACCCCTGAAATTTTCAATTGCTGTTGGTTCCTTTTATTTTGTGAGATGTTCCGCGCACGGTTTCAGCGCAGAACCTCTACCTGCTCCACGCCATATCGCCGGAACAGTTCCAGCGCTTCCGGGCCAATTCGCTCCCCGGACACCACAACGGGAATCGCAGGCGGACACCCCACGGTGGGGGCGCCACAGACCCGCCCCAGCGACTGCGCCGCCGGCATGGTCTCTCGCGGGGCAAACAGCGCCTTCCGCACAGAGCACACTCGTTCCCCCCGAGCCAGCGGCAGCGGCGGCTGCGGCACATAAATGGCGTCGTTTGTTCCAAA
>VOFB01002674.1_pt1 | contig 16527 bp, 41 predicted proteins | sample 5384141 | NCBI WGS metagenome assembly VOFB01 (sample SAMN12384721, study PRJNA508395) | human gut metagenome | isolation source: healthy gut A | host: Homo sapiens | reverse complement strand
CTCGGTATTACTTCGTTCAGTTACGTATTGCTAAGCAGCAACACCATCTACTTCGCTTTGTACTAATTTTTTGGGTAATCTGAATTCTGGAATACCATAAGATAATACCCCCTGTTTTTGTGTAATGCTAAAACAGTCACATCATAACCTTTTTAGTTAATTCACCAACATGTTAATACCAGCAGGTCCTGATCCAATAACAGCAACTTTTTACCATTTTTTTCAATTTTTAATTCTGCAGGTTTTCCATGTTCTCTATGATAATCAGCAACGAATCTTTCTAATCGTCCGATTCCTACTGATTCAGTTTTTAATTCCTCTAACACATTTACCTTCACATTGATTTTCTTGAGGGACAAACACATCCACAAATTGCAGGTAATGCATTTTCTCTTGTAATTGTTTGATAAGTTTCTTCAAATTCACCTTCTGCAACATGATGAATGAATTCAGGAATTGGTACTCCACGGACACCCGTCCATACAGAATGGTTTTACAGTTTAAGCAACGAGTTGCTTCTTCCATAGCTTGTTCTTTGTATATCCTAAAAAAACTTCTTCAAAGTTTTTATTTCTTACATTAGGATCTTGTTCAGGCATTTAACCTTATTTGGTGACATAATTAGGCATTATTTTTGCACTTTCCATTGAAGTCTGCGAAATACGATCTGCATTCGCATCTACTTGATGTTCTTCTTCTTTAAACATTCTTTGACGAGCCATTAATTCATCAAAGTCTACTGATGTCCACCATCAAAGTCTGGTCCATCAACACATGCAATTTAATTTGCCATCAACAGTAACACGGCAGCATCCACATACCTGTACCATCAATCATAATAGGGTTTAATGAAACCATTGTTTTTAAATTAGTGAGGTTTTTTTGTTACCCCCAACAACATTTCATCATAGGTACTGGTCCAATAGCGATAACTTCATCAATTGGATCACCATTATCAATTAATTCTTGTAATTTAACAGTTCCAAATCCTTTTCTCCTAAAGATCCATCATCTGTCATCACATACATTTTTACAGAAAGCTTTGAACTTATCTGCCCATAATACATATTGTGCTTCACGTCCACCAATGATAACATCCACATCTACACCCATTTCAGCTAATTTTTTTAAGTTGTGGGATATAATGATTTTCCAACCCACCGGTACAATACCAACAAATGTGGTTGATTTATGTAAATCAGTTGGTACACCTAAAGGTCCAACGAAGTCAGTGATTTCATCACCTTCGTTTAATTTTGCTAATTGACGAGTTGAAAAACCTACAATTTGATAAATAATTGTAATTGTTTCAACTTCTCGATCATAATCAGCAATTGTTAAAGGAATTCTTTCTCCATCTTCACCAACTCTTAAAATAATGAATTGACCTGGTTCGCACTTTCTAGCAACCATTGGAGCATGAACTTCCATTAATTCAACAACATCATTTAGTCTTTCTTTTTGACTATTTTGTACATTTCTGGTTTCCCCCAATTCTTTTAGACTACCTCTATTATACGCTTATGTGAATAAAAACAACGTTCCTTCTAGTAAGATTTACTAAAGAAAATCGTTGTTTTAATTTTTTTAAAAATTCTATATTTTGAATATTTTTTTGCTCTTTCAAGCTTTTTTCAATTAAGTTAATATTATAGTTATTTTTAAACAATAAAGAATATAATATCCATTATATAATCTGCATTTTTCTTAAATAGCTATCACTAATAGAACTAACAGCAATCACTGTACCTTCTTTTTGTTTATATAATTCACAATTCTTTTGAATTCTTTGTTTCTTCCAGAATACAAAATCACAATAGCAACACTATCTTTATTAGAAAGCATTGCTTGTCTATTTTGATCAGATGATATATGTTTTAGATTTATAAAATAGGGTGTAGACATCTTTTTTTTGTTCAAAATTCAATGCTGTTATATAAGCTGTTCCTACTCCATATAAATCCAATCACTTTTTTTCTTAGACAATATACTTTGTATCTGATCTACTGTTTAATATCTAAGAATGATTTTATAATTTCTATTGTTTCTTCATAAACATTCCCAATTTATTAATCACCTATTACTGAAGGCAAAATGTATTCTAAAAGTCGTTATAGCTTTTCACCTAATTTTTTACAAAATCTTGAAATTGTTGTTGATGGTGATGTATATGTAATTTCAGCTAAATCTATTATTTTCAAATCAACAATATAATCTTTATGATCAAGAATATAATTGGCTATACCTTTTCTAAATCTGTAAAGTTATCTTGATATTCTAACTTATAAAGTAAGCTCATAGTAACACCTCAATATAAAAATAAAATATTCTTACAACAATAAATAGTGTTATAGAATAATTTATAATTTATTTTCAAATATCTTAAAAAAATCACTTTTATTTTGAAAAATTTTTATTCTTGTTTCCAATATAAATAGAAACCTTTTTGACTTAAATCTTCATATACTTTTTGTTGAGATGCGATGATCGTAATAATATCGATTTCTTCCCAAGAACAAACTGTGTATAATCCTTTTTCTTGAAACTTACTACTATTAGCAACCACAAAAACATAATCACTTTTTTTCAATCATTTTCTTTTTAACCCTAATTCTTGATAGGAATGACATGTTGGTCCATCACTATTTAATAATCCATAAGTTCTAAAACACAGACATCTACTTGAACTTTATCTAGATATTCTTCACTCCAATGTCCTACTATTGATTGATTTTTTTCTCTTTTTTACCAGGAGTTAAAAAACACATTATGTAAATTTCCATCTAATTGTTCAAATGCACCTATAGAAACTGTAAAAATATTTTTTGAAGGCATTAAATTAATATATGAACAACATCCTGAATCAATGATCATACTATTATGTGCCATTAATATTGAAGAAATACAACTTTTGAAAATGCTTACAATTATTTTTGATGAATACTTTCATATTTTGCCTTATTTTCTTTTTTTATTTATGAAAATCATTTTCAAAGAACAAAAAAAGGAAAAGTAAACGGGCGTCGCTTACTTTTCCTACGTCATTCAATGAATATAGTTGTCAAAAAAATATCTAAGAGAAGAATGACTTTATAATCTTCTTTGATTACACTTTCATTTTACATATCTTTTATGAATTGAAAAATGAAATTTATAGATTTTGATAACTATTTTCATATATTTTTCATTTATGATTTAGTGTATGCAAATTATTTTCATCGATGTGCTTGAATAAAGGGAAATATTTTTTAATTCAATTTCATTAAAATACTCTGACATGTGATTATTCATCATTTCTGATGTCAAAGTTTCGTCTGCACTATACCAACTTTAGATTTAAAATAGTCTGCAATCTCAGGTGTTTTAAACGTACAATGATGTCTGGCATAAATTTCATTAAGTCCTGACCGTAACTGAGAATCATCTTTATTTTCTAAATCAGCTTCTGTAAGAAGTTCTGTATCACTATGAGCAAATATATATTCATCCTCATCTGTATTTTCTTCTACTGTTGTTTCTATTTTTTCATTTACAATAACTTGAAGGGCTTTCTCTTTACCTGATTCACTAGTACAAATTACTTTTGTCTTACCTGATGATAAAGCCGTAATTTTACCATTTGTATCTACGATACATATTTTTTCATTTTCGATTGATAAGTACATTTAAGATTAGTTTGAATGGTATATTCATCTCAATATTTAATGTAACTTTACTTTTTCTAAATGTAATGGTTTTTCAACATGTTGACTAACAAGATTATCTGGTGAATAAGATGGTTTATTTCCTCTAAAAAATAAAATAAATCCTAACATAGCAATCACCACGACAAGTGCTATGATTCCTAAAATAATAATTTTTAGTTTTTTTCGCACTTCTTTTTTATGTTTTTCTCTATTTTTAACCCTTGAGCCTATTTCTTCTACTTGGATATCCTCTTGCGGTATTCTTGTTCCACAAATATTACAATATTTGGCTCCTTTGTTAGTAAACTATGACATTTTGGACATAACATAATCATCATCTCCTTACCTTTATTATAAAATAAAATATATTGATTTTCACTACCCGTTTTAGTATAATGTCAAAGACTGGTTCGAGAGCCAAACCCAGTATAAAAAACTAAGGATAAGTAATGAAGATGGCTCTGTCATCTTTTTTTTATTTCATCTGGCTTCTAACTGTACTTTAGAAGAGGAGGACTACAAATGAATAATAAAAAGGTACAATTAATTGTAATGAATGCCATGATTGGTGCTGCTTATGCAGTTTTAACAATTTTGATTTCACCTATTGCTTATGGAGCAGTGCAAATGCGCTTAACTGAAATTATTGTTTTACTTGCATGTTACAACAAGAAATTTATTCCAGGACTTACTATTGGATGTTTGCTTGCAAACCTTGCATCTCAATGGGATTATATGACATTTGTTTTGGAACAGCTGCAACATTGATTGCTTGTCTTGGTATGTATTATGTTAAAAATGTTTTTTGCTGGAGCTTTAATTGGTGGGGTTGTCAATGGTTTAATCGTTGGTTTAGAACTTTATCTAGCTTTAGAATTACCATTTATGATTAATGCATTCTATGTTTTCATTGGTGAATTTATTGTTTTAATTATTGGAGCATTCTTATTTAAATGTTTAGAAAAAAATAAAAACTTATGAATAACTATATTTTAGAATAGTAAAAAAAAGCTATAACAGCGAAATGCTTTGTTATAGCTTTTATTTATGTTCTTCAATATAGGTTACTATATCGTTTACTGTTTTAAAATTCATAACGTCTTCATCAGGAATTTCAATTCCAAATTCTTCTTCAACAGACATGATTAATTCAACTGAATCTAATGAATCTCATTCTAGATCTTCTTTTAATTTAGCATCTAAAGTAATTTTGATTCATCAATATCCATTGTATCTTTTAAAAATTTCTTTGATTTGATCAAGTACCATTTTATTTCCTCCTTCTGTATAAAGCTATTATAACAAATGCTTTTGATTTGTAAACAAAACAATTTGACAAACAAACTAAAGTCTATATCATTTAGGAAAGTATGTTTTGGGAGGTAAAATAATGATTTTAAGACCAACGAAAATCGAAGATATTTCACGTGTCATTGACATTATTAATCAAGCAAAAACTTATTTCAAAAATAATGATATTGATCAATGGCAAGATGGATATCCTAATGAAGAAACAATTGAAAAGATATAGAAAAATAATGAAGCTTATGTTTTAGAAGAAGACGGTGTTATTTTAGGAACGTGTATGATAACGATTCATGGAGAACCTGCTTATAAACCGTATTGAAGGAAAATGGATTTTAAATTGTCCTTATATATGTGTACATCGTATTGCTGTTGATAATGAATATAAAGGAAAAGGATTAGCTTCTACGATTTTAGATCAAGCAGTTGCTATGTATCCAGATTATCATAGTATTAGAATGGATACACATCATGATAATCTTTCTATGCAAAGTTTTTTAACTAAATATGGTTTTTAAATATTGTGGAGAAATCACTTAAAAAGTGGTGCTTTTAAGAAGAGCTTATGAAAAAAAAGAATCTAAGCTCTTTTTTGTCCTTAATTTTCCTTCTTTAAGTAATCTTAATAATTCATCATTTTGCCTTTGTGAACCTGTATAATTATCTATTCCATTTAATTTAGCTAATTTTGTTCTATTAGCAAAGAAGCATCTTCTTGAATAGAACGCAATGCATCTGTAAAACTATTGCCTGTATAATCAGGTGCACTTAAATATCTTATCTTTCTTTCTATGACCTGATCATTGACCCAGCCTGCATCTTGTCCTATAAGATAGGGATTTCTAGAAGCACCTTGAACAATTCTCGTAATAATTCCAAAATGACGATATGGCATTAATGGTTGCGTAGATTCACTTGTTAAAATACATGGTGAAATTCACCATCGCCTATCTTTTATACCTTGTTAAATTCGTATTAGAAAAATTATTATAACCACCTTTTCGATGATTTGTGGAAAATCTTTATAGGGCATAATTTAGATCCACCATTGTATCAATTCCTAAACATTTCCTGTAGCGCTATATTGCCACATACCATATTCTCCATCATAATTAAGTTCATCATTATATCTTGCAATCCATTTTGTATACTCATTAAAGATTGGACTTGTAAGTTTAGTTCTAAACCAAACAATGATGCATACATTCCTACATAGTAACCTTCTTGTTCGAGTCTTTGAGCAAATGTTTGTGCAATATTCGCTATTGTTTGATTACTTTGTCTTCCTGTTGTATTATTATCTTCTAAATCATAATAAACAGGATAGGCCATTTGATAATCTTTACGAGTCTTAATACATGTTTAGCTTCTGATAGAGCTTCTCATTGGTTGCATAAGAATATAAATAAACCCCAAAGGGATTTTTAAACGTGTACATTCATCCGCATTTCTTTTAAAATACGGATCATCTTGACTTTCCAGATTACTCCATACCCACATCTAATGATTGCAAAATCAATATGTTTTTTTAACTTCTTGCCAATCAATCAACCCTTGAAATTTAGAAACATCAATTCCTATGTTTACCAAAATTTTTCACCTCATTATAAAATATGTCACAATGTCAAAATGTTATTATTATCGTTGTTTATATTTACTTTTGGTTAAAAAAATAAGATAATAGCTACGGGAGGAATTATAGTTATGAAAAAGAGTTTAATCTCCATGATTTGTTTTACTTTGTTAGTATCCTTTTTTGTTCTACAAGTCAAGTTCATGCAGTAAACTTTGAAGGACAAGAAGATAAATATATGAAAATTTGTTCTAGTAAAAAGTTTATCTAGTAGTAATTATAGTACTTGTAAACAATTTAATTCATACTTAAAAAAAAAACAATCAGTTACAAAGTTCTATTGATGAATCTAAATCTAAAATTTCAGATACTAAAGTTCATTAGATGACGTTGTTTCTAAAATTGCTGATTTAAATAACCAAATTGAACAAAAGCAACAAGAAATCAACTATTTAGAAAGTTCAATTAAATCATTAGAAGCAAGTATCACAGCTAAAGAAAACGAAGTTAAAGAACGTATGTATGCTATGCAATCATACAATAATAGTAATAGTTATATTGAATTTATTTTTGGTGCTTCAAACTTCTCTGATTTCTTTTCAAGAATTGATAGTGTCAATGAAATCACTCAATTCGATAAAGAATTAGTTGAAAAATTGCTGATGAAAAGAAGCAAGTTGAATCTCAAAAAGCAACTATTGAAACAGTAAAGCAAATATTGTTTCTCAACAAAACGAACAATATACTTTACAAACTCAATATGAAGATCTATTAGCTAAACAACAAAAGATTTAGCATCTGCTGAAAGTGAACAATCTAAAATTTCTGATACTCAAAGTTCATTAGATTCATTCTTATCATCAGTCGTTGTTACTCAATCATCTTCATCAGGTAGTAGCAGTAGTGGTTCCACAAACTATTAAACCATCTACAAATGTTCCTACTACAAATAAGTATGGTTCTACAGTTGTAGCTGCTGCTTATTCTAAATTAGGTTGTCCTTATGTATGGGGGGAGCAAGTGGACCTAATTCATTTGACTGTTCTGGTTTAGTTATGTGGTGTTATGCACAAGCGGGTGTTTCACTTGATCACTATTCTGGATCTCAAGGTCAATCTGGAGCAATTATTCCATTAAGTCAAGCTCAACCAGGAGATATCTTATGGAAAAAGTGGACATGTAGGTATTTATATTGGTAATGGTCAATATATTCATGCACCACAAACAGGTGATGTTGTTAAGATTGCATCTAATGTAAGTAGATTTACTTGTGCAGTTAGACCTTATTAGTAATGACTTAAAACCTTTAAGTTTATAAGCTTAAAGGTTTTTATTTTGTATAAAACAACTTTTATTTACTTTTTTTTAGAAAGTGATGTATAAATAATATGAGGGGGTGTTTTGTTTGAAAATTAAAAAATATTTTGTAGGATTTGTTGCAGCTACAATGCTTGTATCAACATGCTATTGTATAAAACCTGTAGAAGCTATTGATTTTTCAAAAGATGAATCAAAATATATGTCACTATGTGCAAGTGGAAAACTAACAAATAGTAATAAGAAAACATGCGAAGAATTCAACAGCTATCTCAAAGCTAAAAATAAGAAGTTAAAAAAGATTTAGAAAATCAAAAAGTGCTGCGGCGAGTACAACGCAAACATTAGACAGTGTTCAAAAAAGCTAAATTCATTAAATTCGATATTTCATCTAAAGAAGCTGAAATTCAATATGTTGAAACATCTATACAAAATGCCCAAGCAGATATAGATAAAGATAATCAAGAAATAAAAGATCGTATGTATATCATGCAATCTTATATGAATGAAAATATTTTTATCAATTATATATTTGGGGCTGATAATTTTACTGATATGTTATCTAGAATAGATAGTTTCAATACACTTACTTCTGACCAAGATTTGATTGCTCAAATGTTAGAAAAGAAAAGGAAATTGAAAATCAAAAAGTTACTTTAGAAAACGCTAAAATTGTTTTTTTTAGAAGAACAAAAGAAAGAACAAGCGGCTATTCAAGTTCAATATGAAACATTATTAGAAGAACAAAGAAAACAAATTGCTTCTACGCAAGATGCTATATATGATTATGGTGCTGCAAGTGAATCATTAGCTGCTGCTATTGATAAATTCAATGTTGAAGCTTATGAAACAAAACCATCAACAGCTAGACCTGCTCCACCAGCATCAAATAATACAAATAACAATAACTAAAATAATACTGGTAATAATAATTCAAATAACAACAATAATAATTCAAGTAGTAATAATAATTCAAGTAATAATAACTCTAATAGTAATACAAACAATAACGCTAACAATTCTAACACAAATAACACAACATCTTCTAATCTTGGATATAAAATTTATGAAGTAGCTCGTTCAAAATTAGGATGCCGTTATTATTGGGGTGCAAATGGACCAAATATGTTTGATTGTTCTGGATTAGTCTATTATTGTTTAAACCATGCAGGAAAATCTGTAGGTAGAACAACCGCAGCAGGTTATTCATCTATGTTTTCAGGGGTAAGCTGGTCAAATTCACAAACTGGTGAGTTATCTTGCTGTGGAACTGGATCAGTTACACATATTGGAATTGTAATGTTGAATAGTGATGGTACTAGAAGTTTAATTCACTGTGGTGGTGGCGGATCGCATACTTTTTGGAAATGATCCAAATGCTTGTGTTAAAATTAGTGATTTTCAACCTGGTTCTTATTACTATAAAAGAATTATAACAATTAGACATGTCTCATAAGGTCCATCTGGGCCTTTTTCTTTATAAAGAAAAAAAGGTAGACGAATTATGTCTATCTTTTTTATTTTAAGAATGTTTTATAATCTTTATAATTTTTCTTTAATAATTCAGGTGTGTTTAAATGATATGGACATTTTGTCATACATTTTCCACAATTTAAACATTCTTCTATTTTTTCATCTCTGCTTGCCAATGATCATTAAGCCAACTTGCTGCTGGTGCTCTTCTTAACATTAAAGACATTTCTAGCACATTGGTTAATTTGGATATCTTTTGGACAAGGCATACAATAACCGCATCCTCTACAAAAATCACCAGCTAACTCTTTACGATCATGTTCAATTAAATCTTTAATTTCTTGAGTAAGTTCTGGTGCTTTTGTTTGATATGAAATAAATTCATCTAATTCTTTTTCTTTTTTGAATTCCCCATATTGGTAAGACATTATCAAATTGTGCTAAATAAGCATATGCTGCATCAGAACGATTAATTAAACCTCAGATAATGCTTTCATACAAATAAAACCAATATTGTTTTCTTTTACATTTATGTACTAAATCAATATCTTTTTGATCAGCTAAATAACTAAATGGAAATTGAATTGTATCATATAATCCACTTTCAAGCTTCATAGCTACTGGTAAACGATGATTTGTTAGACCAATAAAATGAATCTTTCCTTGTGCTTTTGCTTCCTAACATAGCTTCATATAAACCTGTACCATCTCCTGGTTTAGGGCAAAATGAAGGATTATGAAATTGATAAATATCAATATAATCTGTTTTTAAATTATTTAAACTTGTTTCTAAGTCTTTCCAAAAACCTTCTACTGTAGTAGATCCTGTCTTGTTGCAATATAAATGTCTTTTCTAACATCGTTAACGCATTTCCTAGCTTTTTCTTCACTATCACTATACCATCTTGCACTATCAAAAAAACGAATTCCTTGATCATATGCCTTTCTTAAAATTGTTGTTGCATCTTCTCCAGTTACTCGTTGAATTGGTAATGCCCCAAAACCATTACGATTCACTGTAATTCCTGTTCTTCCTAATGTAACTTTTCCATTCCTTTTTCCTTTTTTCTAATCTTAACTTAAATATTCGCCAATTCCATTTACAATTCCTTGAACAATTTTATTTTGATAATCCTCACTTGAAAGTAATCGATCTTCTCCTGGATTTGATAAAAACTCCATTTCTAAATAGTAACAGGCACTTTTGACCAATTTAAACCTGTCATATTATCAACAATTGAAACTCCTCTATTTCTAGAACCTGTTGCCTTACTTAAATATTATTCACAATACTTTTGAAAGTGATTGTGATTGACTTGCAAATACTTGCACAATATCTATTAGAAGTTGAAGGCGCAAGTGTCAACGTTCCTGTAGAAGAAGATGATTCACTTTGAATCACAATAAACGAATAAATGCATCTGCATTTGCCTCATTTGCCATTTGAGCTCTTTGAGCACATTAGATAAATCGACATTTTGTGATGTACGACACATAACCACAGTATAACCTTGATTTGATAAAGCTTCTTGTAATTTAAGTGCCACTTCTAAGTTGATTTGTGATTCTGTTTTCCCCCGTTACACATCCTGTTGCCCCTGTTGTCACTTTTTGCTTTCATTGTCGATGAACCTGGTCCATTAGGTTCTAATGAACTATTTCCTCGTGCTTGATGTCCTGCATCAATACAAATCACTTTTCCTCCGCCATGATAAATCTTAGCTACTGATAATTCTTGTTTAGGTTTTTCTTTTACATGTACAGTTATTTCTTTTTCTACTTGATTTCCTGAACTATCTTTCGCAAATACTTTTATTTGATAATCCCTGCTTTATTTACATCTAATGAAGATAAATCATATTGTAAATCAACATTGCTTAAATCTGTTGCTTTGATTTCTTGATTAAAATCATAATTTTTGTTCCTTCTTCAAATGAAACTTCATTTATTTCATTAAAAACAGGAGCTGTAGTATCTTTAACAATCACTTTCTTTTTAGTTTTTGATCTTGATATTTAATATTTATTGTATAGTTTCCAATTGCTGGATAATCTTTTTGATCTTCATTTTTAGATTATCTGTTATTTTTATTTCTTTTTTTATTTCTTTCAACTTATCTTTATCTATGTCTTTTGTTTGAATAAGATCATCAAATGAATATTGAACTGTATTTCCATATTCTACAATAATCTCTTTTTATTTTTAATGATAATTCAATTTTTCTTCTCGTGTAAGATAATAAATACCTCCCACTATCACCACGATAACAATCCCAATAACTCCTATAAACTTCTTTTTCATATTCTTTTTCTCCTTAAAACTATTATACAAAAAAAAGAGAAGAATGGAAGTTCTTCTCTATAAACCTTTGACATGAATACGTGTAATTGCACGTTGCAAAGCTGTTTGTGCTCTTAACATATCGATTTCATCGTTTTGTATTTTAAGTCTTTCTTCAGCTCTTCTTTTTTGCTTCTTGTGCTCTTTCTAAATCAATTTCTTCTTGTGATTCAATTGCATTAGCAATTAAAGTTGTTTCTGTTTCATTTACATAAAATGAAACCACCTGCGACAGGAAAAAATATGTTCTTTTTCCATCAATAATATAATTCATTTGAGACACTTTTACCCACTTGCTAGTGGAATATGATGAGCTAAAATACCTATTTGTCCAGCAGTTGTATCAAGATTTATCTGATCAATTTCCACTTCTTGGTAAATACCTTGAGGTGTAATGATTTTTAGCTTAAATTTAGTCATTTTCGATTTGTTTAGCCTTTCTACAGCTTCTTGAATAGTACCAACATTATGGAATGCTTGTTCAGGTAATTGATCCCATTTACCTTCAAGAATTTCTTTAAATCCTTGAACAGTATCTTCTACACGGACATATTTCCCATCTAAACCAGTAAATTGACTAGCTACTGTAAATGGTTGTGATAAGAAGTTACGTACACGTCTTGCACGTGCAACGATTAATTTATCTTCATCACCTAATTCATCCATCCCAAGAATTGCGATGATATCTTGTAATTCTTGATAACGTTGTAAATTTGTTGAACACCATGAGCTACTTCATAATGATCCTTACCTACAACTAATGGATCTAAGGCTCTTGATGAAGAGTTAAGTGGATCTACTGCAGGGTAAATACCCAAAGCAGCGATTGAACGATCCAAGACGATTTTAGCATCTAAGTGAGCAAATGTTGTTGCTGGTGCAGGGTCAGTTAAGTCATCGGCTGGTACATAGACCGCTTGTACTGATGTAATTGATCCTTTTTAGTTGATGTAATACGTTCTTGTAAAAGCACCCATTTCAGTTGCTAGAGTTGGTTGATATCCTGCTTGTGATGGTACACGTCCAAGCAAGGCAGAAACTTCTGAACCTGCTTGCGTGAAACGGAAGATATTATCAATGAATAATAACACGTCTTGACCTTGTCCATCACGGAATTGTTCAGCCATTGTTAAACCGGTTAAGGCAACACGTAAACGTGCTCCTGGAGGTTCGTTCATTTGTCCAAAGACAAGTGATGTTTTAGATAAAACGCCACTTTCTTTCATTTCATAGTATAAATCGTTACCTTCACGGCTACGTTCTCCAACACCATGAATACTGATAACCCACCATGTTGTGTTGCGATATTGTTAATAAATTCTTGGATCAATACTGTTTTTTACCTACTCCGGCACCACCGAATAACCAATTTTACCACCTTTGATAAAAGGACAAATTAAGTCTACAACTTTAATTCCTGTTTCAAAAGATTTCTGTAGTTGTCATTTGTTCTGCATAAGTTGGCGCAGATCTATGGATAGGCATACGTGGAACATCATTTCCTAATTCACCTTTTCCATCAATTGGTTCACCTAAAACATTGAACATACGTCCTAATGTATCATTTCCTACTGGAACTGAAATTGGGTGACCTGTATCAACAGCATCCATTCCTCTTACTACCCCATCAGTTGGTCCCATGGCGATACATCTTACTGCATCATCTCCAATGTGTTGAGCAACTTCTACGACTAATTCTTCTTCACCATTTTGAATACAATTGCTGTATTTAATCGAGGTAATTTATCTTCGCTAGCAAATGCAATATCAATAACTGGCCCACGGGCAATTATTTTCCCAATATTTTGCCATATATTGACCTCCTTATTGCGCATTAGCTCCAGCAACAATTTCACTAACTTCATTAGTAATTGCTGTTTGACGAGCTTGATTGTATTTTAATAATAATTGTTCTGTTAATTCTTCAGCATTATCTGTCGCATTTTCCATTGATATTCTTCTTGAGCATTTTCACTTGTCACATGATTCAACAAGATAGCCATAAATTACTGCTTGTAAATACATTGGTATTAAACTATCTAAAACTTCTTCAGGACTTGGTTCAAAAAATAGTGAATTTTTGAAATTTCAATATTTTCAAACTCATTGGATCAATTGGTAATAAAGTTACTGTTCTTGGTTTAAATGTTAAGTTATTAACAAATTCAGTATAAATGATTTTTATACTTCCCACTTCTTTATTAATATAAAAGATCCTTGTGACACTTTTACTAATTTAGTCACTTCATCAAAAGCTAATGTTGAATTTAATGAAGCAAAATCAGTATTGATTGGTCCTTGATGCGTTCTACGGAAATAATTTGTTCCTTTACTTCCAATGCTAGTAAACATAATCTTCATCTTTAATTTGTTGACTAATTTCTTTAAAGACATTGGCATTATATCCACCACATAATCCTAAACTTGAAGAAATAACAATATAAACATCTTTATCTACTTTATTTTCAGCGAGATAGGCAGAATCTTTTAACCCTTTATTAGAAGCTAAAATTTCTGCACATGTTTGTCTAAAAGCACCTTTGATAATAAGGTTTTAATTCATCAAGTTGATTTCTTGTTTTACAAGTTTAGATGTCGCAACTAATTCCATTGCTTTTGTAATCTTTTTAGTAGATTCAACTGATTTAATACGACGCTTAATTTCTTGCATTGATCAGGCATTAGTTTTCTAGCCCCTTGTGTTTTTTTCAAATTGATCAACATAATGCGCCTGTTGCATCTTTCATCTTCTTTTCTAATTCATTTGAAATCACTTTTGAGTTTCTATTTCAGTAATAAATTCAGGATGAGACATTTGAATATTTTCTACTAAACCATCCATAAATTCTTTTTTTACTTTTTCTACAGCTATTTGTTTTGTATAACCATATTTTAATGCAAATAAAGTAATGACTTGTGTCGGCACACTACGTGGTGAGTATTGTGCTTGTTTTAATACTTCACGTACTTTTGCCCCATGATCCAATGTTGCTTTAGTAGCAGCATCTAAGTCAGAACCAAATTGTGCAAAGCTTGCATTTCTGCATATTGAGCAAGTTCAAGTTTTAATGAACCAGATACTTGTTTCATCGCTTTAATTTGTGCAGTAGAACCTACACGACTACAGATAATCCTGTATCTACAGCTGGTCTAAATCCAGAGTTGAACAATTCTTGTTGTAAGAAGATTTGTCCATCAGTAATTGAAATAACGTTTGTTGGAATATATGCTGAAATATCCCCAGCTTGTGTTTCAATGATTGGTAAAGCAGTAATGATCCTCCACCATTTTCTTCATTTAAACGGCAAGCACGTTCAAGTAATCTTGAATGTAAATAGAAGACATCCCTGGATAAGCTTCACGTCCTGGTGGTCTTTTTAATAATAACGACATTGTACGATAAGCTACCGCATGTTTTCGATAAATCATCATAAACAATTAAAACATCTTTTACCTTCATCTAACCAATGTTCAGCAATTGCACATCCAGCATATGGTGCAATATATTGAATTAGTGCAAGTTCACTCGCTCCGGCAGAAACAACACATGTATAATCCATTGCTCCACCTTGACGTAATTTTTCAACAACTTTGTGCAACTGTTGAATTCTTTTTGTCCAATAGCAACATAAACACAATAAATGTTTTTGTCCTTTTTGGTTTAAAATTGTATCAATAGCAATTGCAGTTTTACCTGTTTGACGGTCACCGATAATTAACTCGTTGACCTCTACCGATAGGAATGATAGCATCAATTGATGTAATACCAGTTTGTAATGGTTGATCAACTGATTTTCTTGTCATTACCCACTAGCAACACGTTCGATTGGTTTAGTTTTTACCAGTATTGATTTCACCTTGACCATCGATTGCTTGTCCTAATGGATTAACAACTCTTCCTAACATTTCATCCCCGACAGGGACTTCCAATAATTCTTCCAGTACGTTTAACTTCGTCTCCTTCTTTAATCGTACTTTCAGATCCAAGTAGTACGGCTCCTACACTATCTTCATCTAAGTTCATGACCATTCCGTAAACATCATTTGGGAAAAGTAATAATTCACCTAACATGGCATTATCTAACCCATGAATAACACTTACACCATCACCAACAGTCACGACTGTTCCGACATCTTTTTGTTCAATGATATCGTCATAATGCTTAATTTGTTCTTTAATTAAAGCACTAATTTCATTTGGTCTAAGCCCCACTATTTCCACCTACTTTCTTAATAGTTCTTTTTAAGCATTTCTACTTTATTTTTTAATTGTTCCATCATAAATACGGTTAGCAATTTGAACTTTAATACCACCTAATAATGATGGATCAATAGATACTTTTAAAGTAACCTTTTTGTTTTCTTTTTTTGACTGATTGCTTTTTCTATATCTTGAATTTGTTGATCAGTTAATTCATAAGGTGTATAGATCATACCTTCTTCTATACCTAAATATTGATTTGATAAATTAATATAAGATTTAACAATATCATCAATATAACGAATTCTTCTTGATTGCACTAATAGTTTTAAGAAATTTAAAACATATTGATCAACATTCCCTTTAAATGATTGATCCAATAATTGAATCTTTTATCATTTTCAATAAGAACGTGATTAAAGAATTGAACAATTTGAGGATCACTATCTAGAACCTCACCAACTAATTTGATGTCATCAAGATATTGAGTGACTTGATTTTCTTCTTTGCTAAATCAAATAAAAGATTCAGCATATCTATCGCCAACAACACTCATTAGTTAACCACATCATCAACAAATTCTTCTACTAATCCTTTGTTGATTTCTTCATTCATTTCTTTGTTCATCACTT